>Ga0209473_1002297_pt1 | contig 10564 bp, 8 predicted proteins | sample GraSoiAngelo_133_FD_185890 | JGI IMG/M metagenome (GOLD analysis project Ga0209473, IMG submission 185890) | Grasslands soil microbial communities from the Angelo Coastal Reserve, California, USA - 14_0929_05_20cm (SPAdes) (version 2) | ecosystem: Environmental > Terrestrial > Soil > Grasslands ...
CGTCCTGATCTTCGCCTAATTCCATAAAATCGGAGACGTACAGAAAGGCGTCGCGCTCAAGCCCGATATCAACGAATGCCGACTGCATTCCGGGCAGAACGCGAGTTACGCGTCCTTTGTAGATGGATCCTGCGAGGGTGTATTCGTTTTCGCGTTCAAGGTAAATTTCTGCAAGCTGGTCATCTTCAACCATCCCGACTCTGGTTTCATGCGGGGTCGAAGAAACAAACAATTCTTTTGTCATGCAAACTCCGGTTGCGGACCGCTACGCGGCCGCTGAACTCACCGGACGGAAGACAGGAAAGGGCGGGAAGGATTGAGCGTTGCGATAGCCGTCCCAAAAAGAGAGCGGCCAGGGTCCCGAGAAGTTCTCAAGGACCGAATCGGTTGCACAAGCTTGAAAGTCTTTTGCACTGATCGCACGTTGCGCTTCGCCGGGTTTGTGACCGCTCTCTCGCTGATCTTCCGATCTGAGGGGGCCGTTACCCGCCCGGCTGCGACTTTAGCTTCAATCCTGCCCGGCCTCGCACTGCCCAGCGGCCGGCGCCTGCCCTCTTCACGCGAGGGCGATCGTAATCTTGTGTTCGGCCGCGCTTAAAGCGCGGTAAATCTTTTACTTCCTTCTACTTCAGTTTACGAAACGGCGCATGCGCACGTTCATCACGATACCCAGCGCCAAAAACATGAAGAGGACGGAAGACCCACCATAACTCATAAGCGGCAGTGGTATGCCGGTGACCGGCATGAAACCGACCACCATGCCGATGTTGACCAGAATGTGGAAGCTAAGCACTGCCACCACACCCATTACCACGAACGTGCCAGCGCGGTCGGGCGCTGTTTGCGCGTTCTGGGTCAAACGCATCAGCACTACGAAGTATAACAGCATGACCCCCAACGCGCCTACAAATCCGTGTTCTTCTGCAAATGCGGCAAAAATAAAGTCCGTTTGTGGGACCGGCAGGAACGCCAAATGCGTTTGCGATCCCTGCGAACTCCCCCAAATTCCTCCTGAACCTACCGCAATAAGGGATTGATTAACCTGGTAGCCGGAACCTTGGCTGTCCGCCTCCGGATTCATGAAGCTGGTAAGCCGGCTGCGCTGGTAGGGCTTCAACCCATGCCAGGCTAACGGCATCAGCAAAGCCCCTGCAAGCACGACAATGAACGCCTGCTTGAAGCGAACTCCACCCAAGAAAATCCCCATAATCGCAATCGGAAGATATGTAAGCGCGGTCCCCAGATCCGGTTGCGCCAAAACCATCAGCATGGGAAAACCCACCATCACTCCGGCTTTAAAGAAGTCCGGCCAGGAGAGCTCTCTCTGGTGCAGATCGGCAAAATACTTCGCCACGGCAAGAATGAGGATCAGCTTGACCCACTCCGAAGGCTGAAAGTGACCGCCACCCGGCATCTTTACCCATCGCCGCGCGCCGAGATACTTCTGCCCAAAAATTAAAACCATGATCAGTGAAGCAAGCGCGGCAAGGTAAATCCAATGCACCCGATCCAGAAGCATCTGATAGTTGATCAGGCTCATCGCAAACATGCCGAAAAGGCCGCCGATAATCCAGTACAGCTGTTTGACATGGGCACCGGCAAACTTCGTGTGCTCAGTCGCGCTGTGGATCTCCATCACGCCCAACCCGCAGATGAGCAGGACAAAGATCAGCAGCACCCAATCAAAGTCGTGAAATGAAATGTAACGAGACATCAGTTGTTAGTCGTTGGTCCCTAGTCGTTGGCCGATCCCCGGTGCCGCCACCGCCAGCGGCGCATGCTTCTCCGGAATATCCATCACGAAACGCCCACCGTGGAGCGCCTCGTCGGCCTCAGTATCGGCGTTCCACACCGCCCCGATTTCCACCTTGCTATCACTCTTCGCCATCTTGCTCGGCGTCCGCCGCTGCTTCTCTACATAGGCCTTAATCACCTGCGCCGCCGTGCGCGCCGCCAAATATCCGTGTTCGCCTTCCTCCAGCAAAGTGCAAACCACAATCTCTGGATTCCGGCGTGGCTCAACCCCGGCAAACCAGCCGTTATCCTTAAACTTGCCCTTGCCCATAGCCCCCAGCTTAGCTTTGAGCGCATTGCTGATAGTCTGTGCGCTGCCCGTTTTGCCGGCGAAGTCAATCCCCTGCAGATGTGACAGCGCTGCCGTGCCCCCGGGGTTCACCACGTTCGCCATCGCGTCGGTGATGATCTCCCAGTTTTTCGGATCGATTGGAATCTTTACCTCGTCAGAAGCGGCGGCGGGAACAACATTTGGTGGAAAATCAGTTGGATTGGTGATGTGTGGCCGCCGCACCACACCCCCGCTTGCGATCGCTCCGATAGCACGCGCAAGCTGGATGGGCGTCACTGCCACGGCGCCTTGCCCGATACCCACGGAGATGGTTTCACCGGCATACCACTTTTGCTTGAAGTTGCGAATTTTCCACTGTTCCGAAGGCATGACGCCGCTGACTTCCTGCGGCAGGTCCACTCCGGTTTTTTGGCCAAGGCCAAACATGGTCGCGTACTTGGCAATGCGTTCAATTCCTAATCTTTCCGCCAGGGTGTAGAAAAATACGTCACAAGATTGGTAAATCGCTTTTGAAATATCCACCACACCGTGGACACGGTGCTCGGCAACTACCCAGCATTTAAAGTACCGTCCGTAGAACGACGCGCCGCCGTTGCAGGTTACCTTCATATCCTGCGCGATGCCTTCCTGCAATCCGGCCGTCGCCATGATGATTTTGAACACCGATCCAGGCGCCAGCTGCGCCTGAATGGCCTTGTTCAACAGCGGATGATCATCGTCGTTGACCAGTTTCGACCATTCACCTTTCTTGATGCGCACGGCAAAATCGTTGGGATCGTAGGTCGGTCGGCTGACCATCGCGAGAATCTCGCCCGTGCGCGGATCGAGGGCTACGATCGCGCCGTTCCTGCCTTCCAGCGCCTGCTCAGCGGCGATTTGCAGATCAACATCAATCGTCAGCTTTAGTTGCTTTCCGGGTTCGGCGGGCTTCTCTTCTTTTTGTCGCCCCATTTCCTTGCCATGGCTGTTTACTACCACCTGCCGCGAACCATTCTTGCCCATCAAAAGATTGTTGTACTGCAGCTCCACTCCGGACTTTCCCACCACGTCGCCAGGGTTATAGAGCTCCCATTGCGGCTGGTTGAGCATGTCTTCGCTCACTTCGCCGACATAACCGATGACATGCGCCATGAATCCATTGCGCGGATAAAGCCGCCGATGAGCCATGATAGTGTCCAGTTCCGGTAGTTCGTTGCGGTGCGACTCCACAAATGCCAGCTCATCCGGCGTAATGTCCTCTTTTAAGTAAATCGGCCGGAACTGCGGAGTGGAAGCAAATCTGCGGACGCGATCGCGCACTTCCTTGGCATCCATGTGCAAGCCCTGAGCGATGAGATCAGCATCAGCAGAAATATTGCGCGAGGAGTCGCGCAACAGCAACGCAGTAAATGAAGGATAGTTGTCGACAATGACGCGCCCCTCACGGTCCAGAATTTTCCCGCGGGGCGCCAGGATAGGAACTTCGCGGATCATGTTCTTTTCCGCGGCCGCGGAATAGAACTCGCTCTGCACCACCTGCAACCGCCAAAGCCCGTATGCCAGAAACAAAAAAACGACGAGGATGATGTACTGCACCGCCGTCAGGCGAACCGAAGACACTTTTTCGTCGCGGCCAAACATGAATGGTCGTCAGTCGTTGGTCTTTGGTGATTGGCCAACGCGGGTTGACTTCATTGTAACGCCGTGAGTAGCTCGAAGGGGTTTACGGTTTGAGTGACGGAAGACCATACACGGTGGGAGCACAGTTCTCCTACCTCTTGGCCCGTATCCTGGCAAACGATCAACCAGGAACAACGACCGCGCATCTATGCTCTTAACTTGAACCGATCCAATAAAGTGAAGACAATGGCAGCCAGAATTGCATTCGCAAAGGCCGACCCAAGCTCGTGACTCCAACTCCACTCGAGCGTAAGCCCTACGAGTCCGCGTGCTACGAGAAAGTACACGAACTCGTGTACCACATAAAAAAAGAGTGTGACCAGCACGCGCGCGCCTAAATTCTCCACATCCAGCTTTACCCCGAGAGAGGAGGCGCCGAAGCCGACGACAGTCTTTGCGATCCCATAAACCCCAATCGGATGGTGCGTCAAAGAATCCTGCAAAAGCCCAATCGCCGCCCCGGTTAGCAGTCCCGAAACCTGGCTCCGCCGCGCCACGGCAAAGAAAATCACCACCAGCAGCGGCAAATCAAAAATAGAAAAGAAGTGCAGCCGCAGCGGCAAAAATGCCTGCAAAAAGAGCGCAGTCAGCGGAATTAGAACCGCCGCCGGCGCGCTAAAGCGGTAAACCTCAACCTGCTCCTGCGATGTGTAAGTAATGGGCACGCTATTGAGGTTTGTCCCCCGGCGGAACTGGCGCGACCACGGGCTGCTGCTCCGGCTTCGGCTTGGGGGGAGCACTCGCGGGGTTCGGAACCTGTTGTGAAACCTTGACCGCGGGCGGCGCGGGCTTCTGCGCAATGGCTGGTTTCACTGAACCCGGCGTGGGCGTGCTCGCAGAATCAGTTCCAGCTGTTCCACCCTTTGCGCTCTTTGCAACCGGTGGGACCTTTGGGCCCGGCATAGCATCGCCCGTGCTTGGAGCTTCATTGGATTTGGGTGCCCCATCCTTTATTCCTTTTGCAACGGCTGGGGCCTGCGGAGCCGGCACCGATCCCGCAGTCCGATTCGGAGCGCCTGCCGTCTTGGCACTTCCCACAGCGGCGCTCTCCCGTGGTTTATCCGGAACAGAGGGCAGCCTTTGCGACAATATATCCACAGCTCGTGCAGGAGCGGTTTCAGCTACCGTGGCACTCCGCTCTTCTTTCCTCGTAATCACCAGCACTTCTTCCAACTTGTTCAGATTGGTAGCTGGCCGCACGCGAACGTTGAGAAAAACCTCCGGTCCTGCTGTGACCTTGCTCACAGTTCCGATCGGCAGACCTTTGGGGAATATCTGATCTCCGCCACTGGTCAGCACTTTTTCCCCAGGTTGCACTGTCTCATCAGACATTACTTTTTCCAAAATCACTTCTCCCGCCGGCGTACCCCGCAAAATTCCCTGCAAACGCGACTGTTCCAGAATCGCTCCCACTCCGCTGGTCTGATCATTAATAAGCAGCACCTGAGAAGTGGACGGATATACTTTCAGCACTCTGCCGATCACCCCGTCCGCGGTGATGACTGGCATGTCTTTCTCCAGACCCTGGCTCGACCCTTTATCTATGTAGACGGAACGCGACTGCTCGCTACCGCTGGATCCGATCACCTGCGCTGCAATGGTTTTTGAGATGTACTGCTCTTTGAAACCCAGCAGCGCCTGCAGCCGACGCGCCTGCTCCGCGTCGTCGACCAGCCGTACTCGCTCCAGCCGCAGCTTCTCGATCTCATCTTTGAGTTCCCGATTTTCCTGCCGCACCCCGCGCAGATAAACGTAGCTATGCCAGAGATTGCTGGTGCCACTCTGAAACCAAACAATAGCCTTTTCCAGCGGAGACACGGCGCTGACCGTCCAAACCCGGATCAGCCGCGTAGATTCGTTTTCGGTAGAACGCTTGACCTGGACTGCGAGCCCGAGCACCTGGGCAAACAAGACCGCGACCAGGATGCTGACATTGCGGTAGCGGCTGAGAAAGTTTTCCATGGCGCCAGTTTCTAGGTTTCAGCTTCAGGTTTCGAATACAAGCGGCGCCACAGTTTCAACCCACAACCTGGAGACCGAAAAACTGAGAGCTGGGAACTGAACACTGAGAACTGCTCTTAAAGTCGAAATACCCGGCCTGGCCGACAAATCAACGGCCAGCGGCCAACGACAATCTTACTCAATCGAAATCTTCCTCAACAGCTTGAAATCGCTGAGCATCTTGCCCGTGCCCAGGACCACGCTGCAGAGCGGATCATCAGCAATTGAAACCGGCAGTCCGGTTTCCTCACGAATTCGCTTATCCAGATTCTTCAACAGCGCCCCGCCGCCGGTCAGGACGATCCCACGATCACTAATATCGGCCGACAACTCGGGCGGGGTACGCTCGAGCGCGACTCGAACCGCGTTCATGATGGTGGAAACGCATTCGCTCAGCGCCTCACGCACTTCGCTGTCATCCACCGTAATTGTCTTGGGAACGCCCTCAATCAGGTTGCGGCCTTTAATTTCCATGGTCAGCGGCTTATCCAGCGGATACGCCGACCCAATCTCAATTTTGATTTGCTCCGCCGTACGCTCGCCGATCAGCAAGTTGTATTTGCGCTTCAGATAGTTCATGACGGCCTCATCCATCTGATTGCCGGCCATGCGCACTGAGCGCGAATACACAATGCCGCTCAACGAAATTACTGCGATATCTGTGGTACCACCGCCGATATCGACGACCATGTTGCCGGACGGCTCGGTAATCGGCAGCCCCGCCCCAATCGCCGCCACCATCGCCTGCTCAACCAGATAAACCTCGCTGGCCTTGGCGCGATATGCCGAATCCATCACCGCCCGCTTCTCCACCTGGGTAATCTCCGAAGGCACCCCAATCACAATCCGCGGGTGCACCAGCATCTTCCGGTTGTGCGCCTTCTGGATGAAGTAATTCAGCATTTTTTCTGTGACTTTGAAATCCGCAATCACTCCATCTTTCATCGGCTTGATCGCAACGATGTTTCCCGGCGTTCGCCCCAACATCTCCTTGGCTTCTTTGCCCACGGCCTCAACTTCATTGGTGTTCTTGTTGAGGGCCACGATTGAGGGCTCATTCACCACGATTCCCTTGCCCCGCGCGTAAACCAAGGTGTTGGCAGTTCCCAGGTCGATAGCGAGATCGCTGGAGAATATGCTGAACAGCGATCTCAGGTTGGTCATACGCGAACCGTTGGAATGGAAGCCATTCGATGACATACGTGAGCTCTTCTCAAGCTAGTGGCGTTCCGGGCGTACCCGGTTACTCTTGTTCCCTTCGGAACACTCTCTTTAATTCTATGAGAGATTCCCCTTCACAACTCTAAACGAAAGGTCCAGCACCTCAGAACCCTTACTGAATCACGATCTTCTTCTGCAGCGTATTTACCCCGCCTTTGGCATTCTGCGCCGTAATCGTAATCACGCTCTCTCCGGGCGGCAAGGGGGGCGTGAAGTAATGAAAACTCCCATCTGTGCCGATTACCGGCACTTCTTGCCCATTTACCATTACGCGCGCGCCAGTTTCTGTTTTTCCCATCAATTCAATCACGTGCCCGTGCTGCACGAAGGGATCGAGCTCCAAGTTTATCGCCGTAGTATTACCCTTCGGAATAATGGTAAACCGGTTCTTCTCGCTTTCAAGCGAGCTCTGCTCCTTGGCGTCGTAGGATTGCACCACCCAGTAATAAGCGCCCTCCGACAGCCCTGACACGATTACATCTGCGGTATTCACTTTGCGATCTACAATGGTCGACGAGAAATACGGATTCCGGGAAATACGGAACCGGTATCCTGCGGCATTAGCCATCGGCGTCCAGGAAAACTCCACCGTCTTCGATCCGCCTGAGCTGAAAATCGGCATCATGTTCGCCGGAGCAATCGGCGTCGGCGGTCCAATCTCCTGGGTCTTCGCCATCCGCGGCGAGTCCTCCTGAAATGACGCGCGCTGGTAATCCGTTAGGTGCAGCACTTCTCCGTTGCGGGCCACGTCGCCCGTTCCTTTAGTCACCATGATCTCGTGCCGGTCGCCATTGGGATCGTTATGCACCATGGCCGCGCTATTCGGCGCCAACGACGCTGTCGCTCCTGCAACAATCACTTGCGATTTTGACCCCTGCATATAGGTGGCAGTCGCCAGATCAACCGTGCCCGTGCTCACCGCGATGGCAACGCTGGTCTGCTGCTGCTCGTTGGCAGAGTTTTCTTCAATCACAATCAGCGAATCCTGCTTGACTGTGTAGTTGGTCCCGTCCCCAAAGACGATCTTCGCCATTCCCTCAGACCCGGTCTGCACCACATCACCTTTCTCCAAGGGAACGTTATAATCCGCGTTCACCCAGCTATTGCTGCTGGCTTTCTTCACCCGAACGGTGCCATCCAGCGCTGTGATATGCGCCTGTTGCGAGTTCATTGAATTCGCTTTCACCGGCGCCCCGGAACTGGCAAACCGCTCCATCAGCTTCCCGGTGAGGCTAGTGACGGACTTGATCCCGTTCTGCGTCAACTGCGGAAAGGCAAAGTACAGCCCGGCAGAGAATACCGACATCAGGAACAAGACGCCCAGGGCCACACTGCGATAGGTGACCGTCTTCCACGCAACATGGATCGCCGGTTTGTGACTTGAAGACACGAAGTCCAAAACCCAGACAAACGGTGAGAATATGGGGTAGTTTCGAGAGTATCACAAGCCCAACGACGCCAGAGGGGGTAATTAACTTGGTCACATGTCCATCGGTACATGTACAGCAGAGTTACGTAGGGACAGCCCCGTCCTGCCCAGCCCCTTAGGGTGGCGCGGGCGCCTCGCCCGTGATTTGAATTAAAGAAGCTTAACGCCCGAGTCGAGGTCGTGCTCTTCCCAGTGCTGCTGGGGCATCGACGTTTTTTCCACAGGCTGTTCAGGGAGCTCTGAAAATGATCTTCCGCAAGTCTTTTATTGTCATCGAGAATGACAGCAACTAATTATTTCTCCGCGTGCTCTGCTTTTCCCTTGAGTGTGCTCTGGATCATTTCTACAATTTCTGCCAGTCCAAAATAAACAGGAGGGATTAAATGCCAGTACAGCCTCAAGAACCGGAAACCCTCAACGTGAAACTCGTTCACTTTACTAAGCAGAATTCGCCCGATGAGCCGGTGCAAGTTGCATTCTCGGTCACGGATGAGCAAGGAAAAGAAGAAATCATTACGGGCGAGATTCCCTACTCGTACGATCTGTTTAAAGTATTCCAGGAAAATGGCTGGTTGAATATTCGCCGCAGCGTGGCCTCGATTCGCGAGACTCGGACGCAGCGGCGGGCGATGTCGGCCTAAAGATAAATTGATCGGTTTACAGTGAGGCGCTGGGATCCGGGCTGGATTCCGGCGCTTTTTTGCTGATGTGGGCTGGTTATTTCAATCCCACTCCGTAAAGATAGTCGTAGGTGTTGCCGGATCCCCAGGGCAGCGTGGCGCGGAATGAGGAAAACAGAATTGCGCGATCCATAAATGTGACAAAGACGTCCTGCTGAAATCCGAAGGTTACGAGGCGGAAGGTAAACAATCCGTTGCAAGGATCACCCAGCTCTCCCGCGCCATAAAGGTAAGAAGTGTCGGCGACAGGTTGTAGAGTAGCAACGACCAAGACTGATCCTTGCGAGTCGCTGATCGTAATCTGGCCACTGGAGGTGATCGCTAACATAGCGTTTCCCAAGCTGGCCGTCCCGGTTTCCGTATTATTTGGGCCGGTATTAGCGCCCGTCTTCTGGTAATAGATGGCTTTGTAAGTTCCCGCGAAAGATGGATCGAAGTTCTTTGTGGCCGCTTTTTTTAGCCCCAGGATGGCGCCATTGGGTGTGTCTACGGCGAAGATGCCGTTCGGAGTGCCGAAAACATAGTCGGAGCTTCCATTATTTTCAGGGATCGTCAAGAAGGTGCCGGAAGGATCAGCATGGAAAGTGCTGGCGTCAAAGCTGCCAATATTGAAAGCGCCGGTCCCCTGCCCAATTGATCCGTAGGGCCAATAGCCTGTCACGCTGACATTACCCTGTGCATCCAGAATGGCGGAGCCGACCTCCACCCCACCAGAGGAGGTACGAAACTGCATATAGTTGTAGCCATGACCTGCCCAGGTGGCGGTCGAAATTGTGCCCTTATCAACGGCCGTGATCAGCGCCAAGGCGTTGTGGTTCGGACCGGTTTTCGTCGCCTGCACCAACAGAGCGTAATTAGGAACCTCATAAGCTGCGATGAGATTTCCGGTGGGATCATTCAGGGTATAGGTTCCATCGGAGTTCACGGTGTAGGGAATAGTTCCCGTGTCCTGGTTGGAAAGATTCGTGTACGTGAGGGTGTGGGCTGCGGGTTCCAGAGTGATGGTGAGAAAGTCGCCGACAGAAGCTGTTCCGTTATAGGAACGCGGGGAGGTTGCGCCCCGCGGGAAGTTGGACGAGCAGCCGGCGGCAAACAACACCAGTAGCAGGGTGAGGATGCGAAGTTTCATGGGGAGCTCCTGATGGGGATATCGGCGGAATGGTTCTCGACGACAATTCAAGAATTATGCCGCGCGGCGCTTTTCGGAGACGCGGCGGCGGTGGCCGGTATTCGTCAGGTTTGTGACGCCAGTGATCACTGCGGCCTGAGTCCCGAAGAACTTCTTTTCGGGATGGTGGTGGAAGGACATAAACTCCGGCATAGTGGCGGTCATGGCCGCAAGGCCGAAGTCGATTTTGCGGTGTAGGGGGAAGCTGATGGCTTGCACTACTCCGCCCGGATAATCCGTAAGCAGGGTATTCGTGAGTTCTGCGCCGCCGCAGAGCAAAGCGCTGATCGCGGCGCGGCGATTGCGTCGCCAGAATAGTG
>Ga0209473_1002302_pt1 | contig 10556 bp, 9 predicted proteins | sample GraSoiAngelo_133_FD_185890 | JGI IMG/M metagenome (GOLD analysis project Ga0209473, IMG submission 185890) | Grasslands soil microbial communities from the Angelo Coastal Reserve, California, USA - 14_0929_05_20cm (SPAdes) (version 2) | ecosystem: Environmental > Terrestrial > Soil > Grasslands ...
AATCGGGCGAGACTGCCGATACGACCGCCGCGCAGCGCGAAGCACGCGCAAAGGGATCACGCACGATTGCGATTTCCAATGTTGTGGATTCCACGATAGCGCGCGAGGCCGATGGCGTCATTTATACGAATGCAGGTCCTGAGATCAGCATCGCTTCCACGAAAGCTTTTACAGCACAGATGGCTGTGCTGTTTCTATTTGCTCTTTATCTCGGCCAGGTGCGCGAAAAATTGAGCAAAGAACAGATGCGGCGTTACATCCGCGAACTGCTCGAGCTTCCGGGTAATGTCGAAACTGTGTTGCAGTCGGCGCCGGAATGCGAGCAACTGGGGGAGAAGTACCACAAGGTTCAGGATTTCCTATTTCTCGGCCGCGCAATTCATTACCCTATCGCTATGGATGGCGCGTTAAAGCTGAAGGAGGTTTCTTACATTCACGCTGAAGGCTATCCCACGGGTGAGACCAAGCACGGCCCGAACGCGCTGATCGACGAAAGCCTGCCGGTGGTCATGATTGCCACTTGTGATCGCAACGATCCCGGCTCGGTGCTTCGCTATGAAAAGAATCTCGCCAACATCAAAGGCTTCAAAGAACAATCCGGGCGGGTGATCGCAATCGCTACGCAGGGTGATGAAACAATTCGGCGGATCGCCGACCACACGATTTTCGTTCCTGAAACGCAAGAGCTGCTTTCACCGATTCTCGAGATTGTCCCGCTGCAACTGTTCGCTTATTACATGACAGTGCGAAAAGGACTGGACGTAGATCGGCCGCGGAATTTGGTGAAGTCAGTGATGTTGGAGTAAGTGTGGAAAGATCGGGAGTCAGTTCGGTTTTCGATTCTTTCCATCCGATAGAAACCGTAGAAGCGCTGCATCGGTGGCGCACTTGAATTTTTCCAACAACGACGCTTCCGCGTTGAGCATCGCGTCCCCGGCTGGCTTTTGCCGGATGGTTTGCCGCAATCTCTCGCCAGCCTCTGATTCGTTGGTCATCACCTGCATATAGAACCACAGAAAGTGTCGCATCTGGTCGACAGCCGATTTGAGGACCTGCAGCGATTCCATTTCAGGCAACTGGCTGAGCGCTTCCATTAGCTCCGGATCGGTTGGGGCTTGCATCGCCGCGCAATTAAGTTCCCGCTGAATGGCCCGCAGATCCTCAGTCACCCGCACAATGCGAGTGTGGATATCGTGCATGTAATCGTCTCGTTCCATGGCTTTCTAGAGCTAATGAGATTTCACCATCTCACTCGCGTTGCAGTGCGAATAGATGTCACCCGTGCATGCGCCTTTCGTAATTCGCTACTGCGAGAACAAGTTCGGGTCTGCATTGTCGTGGTCGAGACCGCTGAGAACTCGCACGGGGCGCGGGTTTTATCTGACTCGCGAGATGCGTTTGCCGATAAATGTCTCTCTACTATTGTTGAGGTCTGAAAGCCCGCGCGCGACAGTGTAGTTCTAAGATGCCGAGAACACGGCAATTTTGGATGCTGGCGGGTGTTCTCCAATTGTTCGCCTATGATTTTTCCGCCTGTTAAAATGCCTTGCTTTATCGGAAGTCCTGAACTTTTGGGACCACAACAACGTATCTATATTGTGGTGTTAAGGCTGCGGTGTATCGACGCGACCGCTTGCGGCCGAGACCAGGAGTTCCGGGGAGTGCTGGTTGGAAGACGCCCAGGTCGTAGCACTGCTGGTCCGTCGCTGTATCGCCGGCGACGCGGGGGCCTGGGAGGATATTGTACAGCGGTACCATCGGAGGATTTACAACATCTGCTATCGTTTCGCAGGATCGGCTGATGACGCGCAAGATCTCACGCAGGAGGTCTTCATCAAGATCTATCGCACTCTGAATACCTATGATCTGGAGCGCGGCGCATTCATGACTTGGGTAACAAGCATCACTCGTAATCTGCTGGTGGATCATTTCCGGAAAAGCAAGCACGATCGAATGACCGACTCGCTGGATGCGGCGCCCTCCGAACACGAAGATGCTCAACCGCTCAGCGAGCAGATTCAGGATAAGGCCCTACCGCCGGACGCGAGCGTGCAGCATCGCGAAGCCAAGGAAACAGTGCATCGGGCGTTGCAGAAATTATCGCCCGACCTGCGGGAGGCGGTCGTGCTGCGTGACCTGCAGGACATGGACTATCGCGAAATTGCTACAGTTTTGAAGGTTCCTGAAGGCACGGTGAAGTCGCGAATCAATCGCGGACGCGCGGAACTTGCGCGCCTGCTTCAACGTACATATAGGCAGGTGATGTGATGGCCGGAGAGAGCAAGAACGGCATGCAATGTACAGAGTTTGAAGCTCTGTTGAGCGACGCTGTTGAACGAGCGTTGAGCGGCAGCCGTCTGGAAAGCTTCCAGGCGCACGCGCAAGCTTGTGCAGTTTGTGGACCTCTGTTGGCGGAAGCCGAAGAGGGGCACCGCTTGCTGAAGTCGCTCGAAGAAGTCGAGCCTCCGGCTAACCTGGTTCATAACATCTTGGTCGCGACCACCGGACGGGAAAGCAGCCGCTCGCGCAAAGGAGGCATTTCCTGGAAAGAAGCCGCAACCGGATGGCTGCGCCCAATATTCGCGCCGGTTTTCGCGATGGCGCGGCAGCCCAGATTTGCAATGTCATTCGGTATGGCTTTCTTCTCGCTCTCGATTACCTTGAGCGTGGCAGGAGTGAAGGTCGGCAATCTTCGCCATGCCGACTTGCGGCCCAGCGCCCTGCGCCGCACTTACTACGAGACCACCGGGCGAATCGTAAAGTATTACGACAACATTCGATTCGTGTACCAAATCGAATCGCGCTTGCGGGAGTTTAAGCGGGCGACCACGCCTGCCCAGCCCGCTCCGGAGAAAAAGGAAAAGGAGCGAAAGAACAACACGAGTGGACAACCCGAACAAAAACAGGAACGCAACTACAGCCAGTGGGAAAACCATCCCGTCTTAGCCGCTGCGCCAGACCAGCCCCCTGTAGTGTCGGCGACCACATACAGGAGGAATTCATGAACTGCGCTAACCATCCCGCTGTTCAGGCTGCGGCTTATTGCCGCACCTGCGGGAAAGCGCTGTGCGCCAACTGCACCCGACCGGTGCAAGGAGTGATTTATTGCGAGAACTGCCTCGCAGCTCGGCTCGGACATCCACCGCAGATCGCGAATCAGCCTCGAGTGGCAATGCCGGCCGATACCCGTCTCCCGAGTCCTGGCCTTGCTGCTGCGCTGGGCTTTATTCCCGGAGTCGGCGCGATGTACAACGGGCAGTTTCTGAAGGGATTCATCCATGTCATGGTTTTCGTGATCATGATTTGGATGGCGAATGAATATGGCCCAATTATGGTGCCGGTCTTCTTTGCCTATTTCTTCTATTCGGTCTTCGACGCTTACAAGACAGCACACGCAGTTGAACTGGGGCAGCCTGTACCTGATCCGTTTGGTTTGGAGCGTATGTTCGGAGGGCAGAGTGCGACCGCTTCTGCGGTGCCTGGAAGCCCAGTTCCACCCACTGCTCTTAGTCCCGTGACTCCAGCGGCTGCTGAGCTACGTGGACCGCGGCATTCAGCCCCGATAGGGGCCATTGTTCTTATCGTGCTCGGCGTTCTCTTCTTGCTGGATAACACTGGCTGGTTTGAATTCCATTGGGTGCATCACCTTTGGCCGTTGATTCTGATCGCCCTAGGCGGTTGGCTACTGGCGCGAAGACTTGGGCTGCTTGGCCTGGCTCCCGGGGAATGTGCATGTGAACGTTGCAAATCGCGGGGCATAATGGGGCCTGCCATCCTGCTGACTCTGGGTGTGCTCTTTCTTGTTGCCGAAATCGTGCCGTTCGCCCGACTGTCGCACACGTGGCCTGCGATTCTGATTGTCGTCGGTCTGGTAAAAGTTTTTCAGGGCAATGCGTCAACTGCTGGTCACATTGGGTCGGGGCCAAGCACAGCGCCGCCAACCACAGACGTTCAGCCTCCTCCTAGTGAAGTCCAACCGCCACCAACCGAGGTGCACAATGGCTAGCCCAGTCCAAGCACCGCCTCCATTGCAGCGCCGCCGCTCGTTCGCCGGGCCGGTCGTGCTGATTATTTTGGGGACAGTCCTCCTTCTGGCGACGATGGGCGTGCTGCAATGGGAGCCGTTGCTGCGCGCGTTTGGAACTTACTGGCCGGCGCTCATCATTCTGTGGGGAGTGATCAAACTGGTTGAACACCATCGCGCGCTGCGTGAAGGAGTTCGTCCGCGGGGAATCGGCGCCGGCGGCGTGTTCTTGCTGATTATGCTGATCATAATTGGGCTGGCGGCCACGCCGATCTCGCATGTCAATTGGCGGGAACTGGGCGATCAAATGAATTTTGGCGAAAATGATTGCTCGTGGTTTGGACATTGCTACAGCTTTGACGATCAGCTTCAGCAGGAGTTTCCTGCTGGTAACAGCCTGCGGATTATCGACGATCGCGGCGCGGTCACCGTGAATCCATCCGATGATAATCAGGTCCACATTGTGGTGCGGAAACGTGTCAGCGCGCGCGACCAGAGTGACGCTGACAAGTGGAACGCCGGTACAAAACCGCAGTTCACAACCAGCGGAAATACCTTGATTCTGAATGCGAATACTCAGGGCGCGGGCGATCATTGGGTGGCGACCGATATGGACGTTTCCGTTCCGCGTAAAGCGGCGGTCGTGATTTCGACGCGGCACGGCGACGTAAGCGTTACCGGACGCGACGCCGATACCGAAGTTTCCAGTCAGCACGGCGATGTTTCTCTCACCGACATAACTGCAAAAGCCAACGTTAATCTGGATGGCGGCTCAGCGCGCATATCCAACGTCAGCTCTGATGTTGCGATTCAGGGACGCGGCGGCGATGTTTCGCTCACCGATATAAAGGGGGCGGCTCGGCTGAGCGGCGAGTTCGATAACGTCAAACTGGCAAGAGTCGCTAGTGGCCTGAGCTTCAAATCTGCGCGCACAGACCTGGAGTTTTCGCGCCTCAATGGCGATCTCGATATGGATTCGGGGGACATGCGCGCCACCGACGTCATTGGGCCATTTCGCATGTTGACCCGCTCGAAGGATATCCGCCTTGCCGGTGTGAGTGGCGATCTGCGTCTGCAAGATGAGAATGGCGCGGTTGAAATCCGCGTGAGCAAGCTGGGCAGCATGCAGGTGGACAACCGCAGCGGTGACGTTCAGATTTATCTGCCCGACAAGGCGGGTTTCCAGGTGCAGGCGCGGGCGCGCGGCGGCGAAGTGGAGTCCGATTTCAGCGAACTGAAGATCGCGACCGGCGATGATCAGGCCACAGCCGCAGGTTCGGTTGGCATAGGCGGTCCTCGCCTGGTGATCAACAACGAGCACGGAACGATCGAAATTCGCAGAGGCTCTGCCTTGGCCGAAACCAGCGCTCCGCCACGTGTTCCAAAGCCGCCACGCGAGCCAGCCGAGCCGGTAGAGCCCACAGAGAATTAACAGCATTTATCGATGGAGGACGGGCGTCCTCGCCCGTCGCCTCTTACCTCCCAGCCCACGCGCATGCTATCTTCAATCTCTTTCCATACCCCAATGATCCGCTCGTTTAATGGCATCACGCCGACAATCCCAGCATCGTGCTATGTTGACGATTCGGCGCAGATTATAGGAGACGTAGTGCTCGGCGAGCACGCCAGCATTTGGATGAATGCCGTGCTGCGCGGTGACGTGCATTCCATCCGTGTTGGCGCGCACTCCAACGTGCAGGATTGCAGCGTGCTCCACGAATGAAGGAGCAATACGGAGTGTTCGTCGGTGAGTACGTGACTGTCGGACACTCGGCTACGCTGCACGGCTGTACGATTGAAGATCGCTGCCTAATCGGGATGGGATCAATTATTTTGAATGGCGCGAGGATTGGCGCAGGATCGATCATCGCAGCGGGAACGTTGATACCAGAAAAGACGGTGGTTGAGCCAGGATCGCTATGGATGGGCTCTCCGGGAAAATTCCGCCGTAAACTAGAAGAGAAAGATCAGGAAACAATTCTGCGGCACGCGAAGAATTATCTAGAGTACAAAGACGTGTACTTGCAAATGATGAAGTAAGTTCCATGTCATTCTGAGCGAAGCGAAGAATCTATGGATTTTGCCGACGCCAGCAATGCATAGATTCTTCGCTTTGCTCAGAATGACAAATTTTGAGTATTGAGCTCGTAGCCAGTAGCTAGAAGCCAGTCGGTGGACGCTCCATGATCAAAGCTATCCGCGGAACTCGCGACCTCCTGCCGCCGGAAACGGCCCTATGGAATTTTGTCGAAGCGGCAGTCCGAGACGTGTTCCGCGTCTACAACTTCCACGAGATTCGCACGCCAATTTTCGAGGAGACTCAACTCTTCGCACGCAGCGTAGGCGAAGAGACAGATATTGTCTCGAAAGAAATGTATACGTGGGAGGAAGGCCCAGATCCTGAAACGACCCTGCTTGGCGCCTGGTATGATCAGCGCAAATCCAGATACCCCGGATCCCTTCAAAGGACAACCGCTCGCCAGGATCTCATTACTATTGACATTTCGGGTGGCGCCGATACTTATTTGGTTGAGTTGAAACTCAGGCCTGATGCGGGCGTCGTGGACAGACTAGAAGCGCGCAAGCGTGCTTGGTTAGCCGCTCATCCTGGGTCAAAACCGCCGAAGCTTATTCTCGCTGTGCCTACGTGGGAAGAAGACCGAGCGAAGAGAATACCTCTGGGGGAAATCATCCTGGATAGTCTGTCCGTTAATCTAGCGGGAGAGCAATCACCCCAATCCCTTACCCTTCGCCCCGAAAATACTGCTGGCGTCGTCCGTGCCTACATCGAGCACAAGCTGTGGGATCGTGGGCTGAACAAGCTCTACTACATCGGGCCGCAGTTTCGCCGTGAGCGGCCACAGAAGGGACGTTACCGGCAGTTCTATCAGATAGGCGCGGAGATAATCGGGCCTCCGACTGCGGGCAGTGAATCACCGGCGCGTGACGCGGAATTGCTGGAATTGCTGGCTACGTTTCTTGATCGAGTCGGCATCACGGATTGGACTCTGCAATTGAATTCGATCGGCTGCGCCAACGATCGAGCAAAATATAATGACGCGCTGCGAAAAGCCCTCGAGCCTGTTGTTTCGAAGATGTGCAGCGATTGTCAGCGCCGCGCGGTAACGAATCCGCTGCGCGTTTTCGATTGCAAGGTTCCCGAAGACCAGCCGATCATCGAGAAGCTGCCGCGCATCAGCCAGTTCCTCGACGAGCCTTGCCGCAAGCACTTCGAAGAAGTGCAGGGAATCTTGAAATCGGTCGGTGTCGAGTTTCAATTGAACGACCGCCTAGTGCGCGGCCTCGACTACTACACGCGAACTGCATTTGAGTTCACGCACGGCGCTCTCGGCGCGCAGAACGCGATTCTGGGCGGCGGGCGCTATGATGGTCTTTCGGAATCGCTCGGTGGCCCGAGCGCTCCAGGCATCGGCTTTGCCATTGGCGAAGATCGCCTGGTGATGGCGTTGAAGGAATCCGCCGAAGCGGTGCAGCGCAAACCGGATGTTTACATCGCGCCTCTGCCGGGCATGAATCGCGAAGCGGCGCGGCTCGCTCGCGAGCTGCGGCATCATGATGTAATTACTGAGCTAGGGGATGAGAACTTCCGGTTGAAGAAATCCCTAGAGACCGCAAGCAAAATCGGCGCGCGCTTTGCCCTGATCGTCGGCGAGAATGAAGTGAAAGCAGGCGCGTTTGCGCTGAAGAATTTAGAGAGCGGAGAGCAGGTTTCGGTGCCGCGCTCCGAGCTGGCACAAAAGATCTCCGAGCTGGCACGAAAGATTCAGTCTGGCCGCTAGGCCAACGGGAGGATGAATGAAGCACAACTTGGCGTTGTTAGCCATTTGCGTTTTTAGTGGGCTTGTGTGTATGCAAACCGCCGCTGGCTCAGAGCAGACGGATTCCTTGCAGACTCTGCTCTTTGACGACACCAGGACTATTTTCGAAGCGCAGAGAACGAAAAATGCAAGTGCGCTCGATGGATTCCTGGCGAGCGATTTTCGCCAGGTAGGCAGCGAAGGAATGCTTCACGACCGTAAAGAATTTCTTGATGACGTTGGCGACGGTTACCTCAAAGAATATAGCTTGTACGATGCGAAACTGATTCCGGTGGGCGACAATGCAGTCATCCTCACATATAAAGGCATTCTGCGGCAGCTTGAAGGGGACGATGTGCTCGCCCCGCGTTATCAGCATTTCTCCGATTTATGGATCAAACAAGGCGAGCAGTGGAAGTTGAAGTTTCGGCAGTCCACGCCTCGCCGGCCGATTGATTAAGACGGGCTACACCCAGGCATTTATAATTCCTGATTCAGCTTCCCAAAAGATTCCTGTCCGAAAGGTTACGACTTGCTCGACTTCCTCGGCGATTTACGGCGGACTCATATGTGCGGCGCGCTGCGCGCGTCGGATGCGGGAAAACAAGCCGTACTGATGGGCTGGGTGAACCGCCGTCGCGATCTGGGAAATTTGATCTTCATCGATATTCGTGACCGCACCGGACTCACGCAGGTTGTGTTCAACAAAGAAAGGAATCCTGGGCTGCACCAAAAGGCCGGAGAACTGCGCAACGAGTACGTAATTGCTGCGATTGGCGCGGTCAAGTTGCGCGAGCCCAACACGATCAACAAGAACATCGGTACAGGCGAAGTAGAACTGATTGCCGAAGAGCTTCGCATCCTGAACGAAGCCAAACAGCCGCAATTTCTTCCCGGCGATACGGTTCTGCCCAATGAAGAACTAAGGTTGAAGTACCGCTACATTGATCTGCGCCGCGACGCTATGCAGTACAACATCGAGTTGCGGCACAAGGTGGCTATTGCAATTCGCGATTATCTTTCATCGCAGGGATTTTTCGAGATCGAGACGCCGTTCATGACGCGTTCTACGCCCGAAGGCGCGCGCGACTATTTGGTTCCGAGCCGAGTGCAGCCAGGCTGCTTTTATGCGTTGCCCCAGTCGCCACAGCTGTTTAAGCAAATTCTGATGATTTCGGGTTTCGATAAATATTTTCAAATCGTGCGCTGTTTCCGCGACGAAGATTTTCGTGCGGACCGCCAGGCAGAGTTCACTCAAATCGATCTGGAGATGTCGTATCCGCAACCCGAGCGGGTGTGGGAAGTGGTTGAAGGATTTCTAACGGCGGCTTTCAAAGCTGGTGGATATCAGATCAAGACGCCCTTCTTGCGGATGAGCTACGACGAAGCCATGCGTCTGTATGGGAGCGATAAGCCGGACATGCGCGTGCCTCCGATGACGGATGTTCGAGAAGCATTCACGGCGGAGAATCTCGCAACTTTGGGAGTGAATCCGAACTTGCCAGTGATGACGATACGCATCCCCAAGGTTGGCGAGCTTTCGCGAAAGGAGCGCGACGACATCAAACCGCTTTTTGTCTCCAAAGGTCGCGCCAAGCTGTTTGAAGACTTCAAACGCCTTGAGAAGAGTTTCCCTGAGGCCGCGGCGAAGATTCGCGAAAAGACTGGGGCCCAAGCCGACGACCTGATCTTAGTTGTCGCAGGAGATGGAAAACCCGGAGAACATAAATCCGCAGGTGGCGTAAAGCCAGAGGTCAAACAGCACGATCATGCGGTCTACACGTCGGCAGGCCTCCTGCGGGTTGCGCTCGCTCAGAAATACGCTGCGAAACATGGTGCGTTCGTGCGCGGCGATTTTCGCTTTCTTTGGGTAACCGACTTCCCCATGTTCGAATGGGACGACGAAGGCAAGCGCTGGGCGGCGGCGCATCATCCATTTACTTCGCCGCATGACCGCGACATGGAGAAGCTTGAATCCGATCCATTCGCGGTGCGCGCGCTCGCATACGACGTCGTTCTGAATGGAACCGAACTGGGATCCGGCTCCATCCGTATCCATCGCCAGGATATTCAGCGCAAAATCTTCCATGCGCTCGGACTCACCGAGGAAGAAGCCCGCGCTCGCTTTGGGTTTTTTCTGGAGGCCCTCGAGTACGGTACGCCACCGCACGGCGGCATTGCTTTAGGCCTCGATCGCATTGTGATGATCCTCGCCGGGGCGGACAGCTTGCGCGAAGTGATTCCATTCCCTAAGACGGCGCGAGCTGTGGACCTGATGGTGGACGCACCCACGCCCGTCAGCGAAGCGCAATTGAAGGAATTAGGAATTCAGGTGCGCCGGCCGAAAGATTAGTTGCGAGCTTCAATAAATCCTTCTTATCCCGTCCATAAAAATAATTTTGCAAAAGTATTTCTGATCCAGCCGAAAAGAATTATGCGTTGGACGGCACCCGGCGATTCACGTTATTGTGCGTTTGCTGGCCGAAGGTTAGTAACTCCGGGGCAGCAAGAAAGCAGTGTGACGACTGGGAGAGGTCGCTCTCGCTGCTTCCATGTGGGCCACCGGCTTGAGCTGCAAGACCCCACGTTTCCGGATTTTTGCTCAAGCCGCGCCCACGCCAGAATCTGCTGGGAGGTGACAGCACGCTCTCTTAGAATCTTGCATTGGAGTACCGCTACGGCTGCGTCGTTAGCATCTCGGTATGATATCGCGC
>Ga0209473_1002305_pt1 | contig 10546 bp, 11 predicted proteins | sample GraSoiAngelo_133_FD_185890 | JGI IMG/M metagenome (GOLD analysis project Ga0209473, IMG submission 185890) | Grasslands soil microbial communities from the Angelo Coastal Reserve, California, USA - 14_0929_05_20cm (SPAdes) (version 2) | ecosystem: Environmental > Terrestrial > Soil > Grasslands ...
AACTTTAGAGCGAGATCCGGAAGTAATGCGCAATCTCGCCGATCAGGCCGCGGCGGAACGTCAGCACGCAGGCAACGAAGATCACGCCCTGGATCACGGTCACCCATTGCCCGAACCCGGCAAGATACTGCTGCATGGCGATGATCACGAAGGCACCCACCACCGGCCCGAAAACGGTGCCGAGCCCGCCGACCAGCGTCATCAGCACGATCTCGCCCGACATGCTCCAGTGCACGTCGGTGAGCGAAGCGTTCTGGGCGACGAATACTTTTAGCGACCCGGCAAACCCCGCCAGCGTGCCGGAGAGGATGTAGGCGAGCAACTTGTACTGATCGGTCTTGTAGCCGAGCGAGATCGCACGCGGCTCGTTCTCGCGGATCGCTTTCAAAACTTCGCCGAACGGCGAGTTGATAGTGCGATAGATCAGCAGGAAGCCCGCCAGGAAGCCGGCGAGCACCACATAATAGAGGGTCGTCGATTTCGAGAGATCGAAAATTCCAAACAGATGTCCCTGCGGAATACCCTGGATGCCGTCTTCACCATGGGTGAAAGGCGTCTGCAAATAGATGAAATACAGCAATTGCGACAGCGCCAGCGTAATCATCGAGAAATAGATGCCTTGCCGGCGGATGGAGACGAAGCCGGTGACGACGCCCAGCGCCGCGGCGGCGGCAATGCCGGCCAGGATCCCCAGTTCAGGCGACAATCCCCACACTTTCAGCGCGTGCGCGCTGACGTAGCCCGCGGTGCCCAGGAACATCGCGTGGCCGAACGAGAGCAAGCCGCCATAACCGATCAAGAGGTTGAAGGCGCAGGCAACCAGCGCAAAGCACAGGGCCTGCATCACGAAAAACGGATAGATGCCGGTGAGCGGCACGATCGCCAGCAGTACCGCCATGATCGCAAACACGATCATCTCGTCGCGCATCGCGCGCGGGGTTACCGGTATCGAATTGTCGGTGATTGCTGTCATGTCAGGCCGCCCGTCCGGTCAGTCCCGTTGGCTTTATCAGGAGCACCAGCACCATCAGGACGAATACCACGGTGTTGGAAGCCTCGGGATAGAAGTATTTTGTCAGCCCCTCGATCACCCCCAACGCGAAACCGGTGATGATCGATCCCATGATCGAACCCATGCCGCCGATCACCACCACCGCGAACACCACGATGATGAGGTCGGCCCCCATCAGCGGCCGCACCTGATTGATCGGCGCCGACAGCACGCCGGCGAGCGCGGCAAGGCCAACGCCGAGGCCATAGGTCAGCGTGATCATCCGCGGTACGTTGATGCCGAAGGCGCGCACCAGGGTCGGGTTTTCGGTCGCCGCGCGCAAGTAAGCGCCAAGCCGCGTCCGCTCTATCAGGTACCAGGTGGCAAGGCACACGGCGAGCGAGAACACGACCACCCAACCGCGATAGATCGGCAAAAACATGAAGCCGAGATTCATGCCGCCCTTCAGCTCGTCGGGGATCGCATAAGGCAGGCCGGAGGAACCGAAATAGTTCTGGAACACGCCCTGCACGATCAGGGCGATGCCAAAGGTCAAGAGCAGACCATAGAGATGGTCGAGGCCGGACAGCCATTGCAGCATGGTCCGCTCCAGGATCATGCCGAAAATGCCGACCGCAATCGGCGCGATGATCAGCGCCGGCCAGTAGCCAATGCCCGCCACGTTCAGCAGGAAATAAGCGCAGAATGCGCCCATCATGTAGAGCGCGCCATGCGCGAAATTGATGATGTTGAGCATGCCGAAGATCACGGCGAGCCCGAGACTGAGCAGCGCGTAGAACGAGCCGTTGATCAGTCCCACCAGAAGCTGGGCGTAAAGAGCCTGCATGGTCTTAGTCTTTCGCGCTCAATTTGCGTTGCGCCGTTCGACAGAATAGTGCCCGCCGGCCGCGGCCAGCGGGCGATCGATGTTTTACTTCTTCACCAGCGGGCAAGCACTTTCCGAAAGGGGCCTGAACGCCTGATCTCCCGGGGTCGTTCCGACCAGCTTGTAATAATCCCACGGTCCCTTGGATTCTTCCGGCTTCTTGACCTCGAACAGATAGGCTGGATGAATCTTGCGGCCGTCGACGCGGATCGAGCCCTTGCCGAACAAGGGATCGTCGGTCGGCATTTCCTTCATTTTCGCCACCACCTTGGCGCCGTCATGCGGATTGCCGCCCATCGCGTCGAGCGCCTTGAAGTAGTGGATCAAGCCGGAATAGACGCCGGCTTGCACCATCGAGGGCTCCGCCTTGTTCTTCGCGCGCTCTGAAAAACGCTTGGAAAACGCGCGCGTCCCGTCGTTCAGGTCCCAGTAGAAGGTTTCGGTGAAATTCAGTCCCTGTGCCACCTTCAGACCCAACGAATGCACGTCGGTAATGAACAACAGAAGCCCGGCGAGTTTCTGGCCTCCCGCAACGATGCCGAATTCCGAGGCCTGTTTGATCGTGTTGGTGGTGTCGCCGCCGGCATTGGCCATGCCGATGATCTTGGCTTTGGAGGCCTGCGCCTGCAGCAGGAAGGAGGAGAAGTCCGAGGAATTCAGGGGATGCTTGACGCTACCGATCACCTTGCCGCCCGATTTCACCACGACCGCTGTCGTGTCGCGCTCGAGCGCCGCACCGAACGCGTAATCGGCGGTCAGGAAGAACCAGGTATCGCCGCCGGCCTTCACCAGGGCCCGGCCCGTGCTGTTGGCGAGCATATAGGTATCGTAAACCCAGTGAATGGTGTTCGGCGAGCATTGCGCATTCGTGAGATCCGACGTCGCCGCGCCAGTATCGATCAGAATCGAGTTCTTCTCCCGCACGAGGTTGTTGACTGCAAGCGCAACGCCCGAGTTCAGCACGTCCATGAAGATGTCGACTTTTTCGACATCGATCCATTGCCGCGCAATGTTGGTGGCGACATCGGGCTTGTTCTGGTGGTCAGCGGAAATCACTTCGACCTTCCAGCCCTTGGCCGCAAGTCCGGAATCCTCGACCGCCATCTGGGCCGCCAGGGTGGACCCGGCGCCGCCGAGGTCGGAGTAGAGCCCCGACATGTCGGTCAATACGCCGATCTTGATAGTCTTATCCTGCGCAAACGCGCCGGTCGTCGCGGCCAGCGCGAGCGCGCTACCGAGGAAAAGCGCGGAAATTTTCAGTTTCATGTTTTCTCCCTGAACTCTGCTTAAAACGTTTCACACGCCGAGATAGGTATGAAGCTTGTCCATATTGGACGATAGCTCGGAATTGGCGAAGCCGTCGATCACCTGGCCATGTTCGACGATGTAGTAGCGATCGGCGACGGTGGATGCGAAGCGGAAATTCTGCTCGACCAAAAGGATGGTAAAACCTTCGTTCTTCAGCCGCGCGATGGTGTGGCCGATCTGTTGGATGATGACGGGAGCGAGCCCCTCGGTCGGCTCATCGAGCATCAGGAAGCTCGCGCCGGTGCGCAGGATGCGCGCGATCGCCAGCATCTGCTGCTCGCCGCCCGACAGTTTGGTGCCCTGGCTGTTGAGCCGCTCCTTCAGATTGGGAAACAGGTCGAAAATCTGATCCAGCGATAGCCCGCCGGAGCGCACGATCGGCGGCAGCAGCAGGTTCTCGCGGACATCTAGGCTGGCGAAAATCCCGCGTTCCTCCGGACAAAAAGCGACGCCCATGCGCGCGATCCGGTCCGAGGTCGCGCGGATGATCTGCTGGCCGTTGAAATTGATCGATCCGGTGCGCTTGCCGATGATGCCCATGATCGATTTCAGCGTGGAGGTCTTGCCGGCACCATTACGCCCGAGCAAGGTCACGACCTCGCCGGCGTTCACGTCGAAGTTGATGCCGTGGAGAATGTGGGATTCGCCGTACCAGGCTTCGAGATTCTGCACCGACAGCACTTGCCCGTTGGCCATCGATGGCGCCGCCTTCGTTGCACTCGCTTCGGCCATTTTCAGATCAGGCATGACCTGCCCCCAGATAGGCTTCCTTGACGCGCTCGTCTTTCGAGAGGTCGGCATAGTTGCCCTCCGCCAGCACATGACCGCGCGTCAGCACGGTAATGATATCGGAGAGGTTGGCGACGACGTTCAAATTATGCTCGACCATCAGGATGGTGTATTTCGCGGAGATGCGCTTGATCAGGCTCGCGATCTTGTCGATGTCTTCGTGGCCCATGCCTGCCATCGGCTCGTCGAGCAGCATCATCTCGGGATCGAGCGCCAGCGTGGTTGCGATCTCGAGCGCGCGCTTGCGGCCATAAGGCATCTCGACTGCGGGCGTGTTGGCAAATTCGCTCAAGCCCACGTCATTCAACAACTCATGCGCGCGGCCGTTGAAGCGATTGAGCACCGCCTTGGAACGCCAGAAATCGAACGAGCTGCCGTGCTCGCGCTGCAGCGCGACCCGCACGTTCTCGAGTGCGGTCAGATGCGGAAACACCGCGGAAATCTGGAATGAGCGCACGAGGCCCAGGCGCGCCACGTCGGCCGGCGCCATCGCCGTGATGTCCTGTCCGTTATAGAGGATATGGCCTGCCGACGGCCTGAGAAACTTGGTCAGGAGATTGAAGCAGGTCGTCTTGCCGGCCCCATTGGGGCCGATCAACGCATGAATACTGCCGCGTCGCACCTTGAGCGCAACATCGCGAACGGCGAAAAAACCCGCGAACTCCTTGGTCAATCCTTGGGTTTCGAGAATGAACTCATCGGCCAAACAAAATTCCCCCATCAGCCATCGTCACGAGGCCCCCCGCGCACACGGCTAATTTTTTACCTCCCCGGCAGGTTCTTCCCCGGACGTCTTGGAACCCGTCCCGGACTGCCGCCTCATGGGCGGAATATGCCGTCAACGCGAGGAATTAGGCAAGGTGGAAAGCTGGGCAGACCGCAGGTGCGGACAACGAGACGAATGCGCCATTAGTCGAACTTGTTCGAGCCGCTTGATCGAGCGCCCTCACGCGCAGGGTTGCGGTGCCCGGATAAGCTGCCGTTAACGGTGTTTTGGTGCGCGAGTGGGCTTTCATAGAAAATTTCACCATAAGCCCGATGATTTACCGCTTTGCATCCGGATGCCGAATTACAGCCCTTGGAAGTTACAGCCTTGAAATTCGAGAGCGCCAATCCATCGGTCGTCAAAGCGATCAAGCAGCGTGACCTCCTGAACACGTGGCTGCGACTTTACGCCCGCGCGCAATCGATGCCGCGCCTCGAGGAATATCAGCCGGCGCGGCTCGAAGACGAACTGCAGGACCTCGTATTCTACACCGTCGATACCGTGCCGGAGCCTCCGCGGCTGACCATCCAGAGCGACGGCACGCGGATGTCGAGCGCCTATGGACACACCGGCAAGGGCCGGTTTCTCGACGAATATCTTCCCGCCAGGCTCGTCCCCATCGTGATGCCGGTTTACTACCAGTGCATCAAGTGCGCGCTTCCGGTCTACACCATCGCCCACATCGATGACACCTACGGCCGGATCGTTGCCTATGAGCGGCTGCTGCTGCCGTTCTCGCAAGGAGATGGAGTTACCCATATCGTCGCCTCGCTGAAGACCATCAGCGAAGACGGCGGCTTTGAAATCAAGAATCTGATGCGGGGAAACGATTCGCTGCCGAAGCCGAAGCTGCGCGTCGTCATCGACCGCGACCTGTTCCACAGCGCGCCGGGCCGCATTGCGGCGCGCGAGTTGATCGAATTCAGTTAGTATCCGAAAATGGAATTCGAAAGTGCCAATCCTTCGGTCGTCAGATCGATCAAGCAGCGCGACCTGCTCAATACGTGGCTGCGTGCGCTTCGCAAACCGCAATCCCTGCCCGTCCTCTCGGATTTCAGGCCGGAGCGCATCACCGATGAATTGCCCGACATGATGGCGTTCAACGTCGAGGGTGAAGGCGACGTGGCGGTCGCGCGTTTCGTGATCACACATGAAGGCGCCCGGCTGACGGCCACCTATGGCAACGAGCATATCGATCCCGACAAGCGGACCAATCGCTATCTCGACGACGCCATCGGCCCGCATCGTTATGCGCGCGTGGTCGCCTCGTACCGCGCCTGCCTGGCGCACAAGCGGCCCACCTACTCGGTTTCGACGGTGCAGGATGGCGACGGCAAGGACGTCTCCTACGAGCGGCTGCTGCTTCCGTTTGGAAAAGCCGGAACGGTCGAACAGATCGTCGGCTCCTACAAGGCGATCAGCGTCGACGGCGGTTTCAAGGTCAGCAATCTCATGGGAATCAGGCCGAAGACCCTGCCGGTCAGCGTGATCAAAGCCGTGATCGACCGCGAAATCGCGCGCCGACCCATAGGGAGCGGCACCGCGGACGATATCATCGAGCTGAACTAGATTTACTGCCGCGCGATTTCGCCTCCCTCGCATAGATTTCCGGCTGGAATCCAACCAGCAATTTGCCGCCGAGATCGAGCACCGGCCGTTTGATCATCGAGGGCTGCGCCAGCATCAAAGCGAGCGCCCTCTTCTCGTTCAGGCCTTCCTTGTCGGCATCGGGCAATTTGCGAAAAGTAGTTCCGGCGCGGTTGAGCAGTGTCTCCCAGCCGAGTTCTTCGCTCCACTGCTTGAGCTTGTCTTTCGCAATGCCGGCCGTCTTGTAGTCATGGAAATCATAAGTGACGCCATGGCTGTCGAGCCAGGCGCGCGCCTTCTTCATGGTGTCGCAGTTCTTGATGCCGTAGATGATGGTGGTCATTGCGTGGATACCTGTCGTGCCTCGCTCGCGATCGCGACTATTCCCATTCGCAGCCGCACAGATCAAGCCCGATGGTGGCGGTATCGACAGACACCGCCACTGGCGCATCGCTCCCCCTTTGCAAGCAGCAAGCCGCGCCCCTCAACTTTCAGCGACGACATCGACGACGGCTTGGGAGAAGGCCTGCGGCGCTTCCTGGGGCAGATTGTGCCCGATGCCGCCCTTTATGGTCCGGTGCATATACTTGCCCGAGAATTTGGCGCGGTAGGATACGGGGTCTGGATGGGGTGCGCCATTGGCATCGCCCTCAAGGGTGATGGTGGGCACCGTGATCATTGGAGCCTGGGCTAACCGCTTTTCCAACTCGTCATATTTCGGCTCGCCTTCGGCAAGGCCGAGCCGCCAACGGTAGTTATGGATCACGATCGCGACATGATCGGGATTATCGAGGGTCGCAGCGCTGCGGTCGAAGGTGGCATCGTCAAAGTCCCATTTCGGCGACGCGATCTGCCAGATCAGTTTTGCAAAATCGTGCCGGTATTTGTCGTAGCCAGCCCGGCCGCGTTCGGTTGCGAAATAAAATTGATACCACCATTGCAGCTCGGCCTTCGGCGGCAACGGCATCTTGCCGGATTCCGGGCTGCCGATCAGGTAGCCGCTCACTGAAACCAGCGCCTTGCACCGCTCCGGCCACAGCGCTGCGATGATGCAGGCCGTCCGCGCGCCCCAATCAAACCCGGCGAGGGTTGCCTTCTCGATCGTCAGCGCGTCCATCAGTGCAATGATGTCGAGGGCGAGCGCCGACGGCTGGCCGTTGCGGACCGTTTCGGCGGAAAGAATGCGCGTCGTGCCGTAGCCGCGCAGATAGGGCACGATCACGCGGTAGCCCGCCGAGGCCAGCAACGGCGTCACATCGACAAAGCTGTAGATGTCGTAGGGCCAGCCGTGCAAGAGCATGACCGCGGGACCGTCGGCGGGACCGGCTTCGGCATATCCGATGTTCAGAACGCCCGCATCGATCTGCTTCAGCGCAGCGAACGAGGTATGCGCGCCCGGCTTGATCGCAGGCAGCTGCGCTTGCTCTGCCTTTGCCTCGGCGTTCGCCGATCCGATCATGCCGAACTGGGCGGCGGCCATGGTTCCGGCGGCCACGCCAAAGAAGCGGCGCCGGTGAGAATTGATTTCGTGGGACATCTCGATCTCCTTGGTTCGACGGCCGATACGCCGCAGGGAGCGCTTGGGCCGGGGACGGTCCCACAATGCGCCGCGATGGGTCGTCCGCTTGAAGATGACGCGGATTTGTCCTCCGGAACTCCATCAAATGGCCTCATGGCCGCTTTGGAATATCCAGGCCCCGCTGTACTGCCGGCCGCGCCAGCGCGCGCTCGAGCCAGGCCGGTACATGCTTGAAACTATCGAACGCGACGAGTTCGCGCGCGCCGTAAAAGCCGATCAGGTTGCGTACCCAGCCGAGCATCGAAATATCGGCGATGGTGTAGTCGCCGTCCATGATCCACTGTCGCCCTTCAAGGCGGGTCTCCATCACGCCGAGCAGGCGTTTTGACTCGTCGACATAACGCTCGAGCGGACGTTTGTCGGCGATCTCCTTGCCGGCACATTTGTGGAAGAAGCCGACCTGTCCGAACATCGGCCCTATCCCGCCCATCTGGAAGTGCACCCACTGGATGGTTTGCCAGCGGCGCGCGGCATCGAGGGGAAGGAGCTTGCCGGTTTTCTCGGCAAGATATTGCAGGATCGCACCGGACTCGAACAGGCCGAGCGGTTTGCCGCCGGGGCCGTTGGGATCGATGATCGCGGGAATCTTGCCGTTCGGATTGAGTGACAAGAATTCCGCCGTCTTCTGGTCGTCCTTGTTGAAGTCGACGAGATGCACTTCGTAGGGCAATCCGATCTCCTCCAGCATGATCGACACCTTGACGCCGTTCGGCGTCGGCAGCGAGTAGAGCTGAAGACGGTCGGGATGGTCTGCCGGCCAGCGCTTTGTGATGGGAAAGGCGGAAAGATCGGACATGATCACCCGTGCTTTGCTTCGTTTCTGTTGCGCGGCTAATGTACGGCTGTCCCCTGACGAGACAAGGGCCGGCGCCGCCAATGATTGACTCGCAAGCCAAATCCGGCCTCAGCGAGGCGAAGCATAGAATGTTCCGTTCGGCCTCTCCGCAATGGGTTGTCATCGCATGAGCTATCTGCAAGTGACCGACGATGAGCGAGAACTGACAGCCTTCATCTGCGGCGAGTTTGGCGCAAAACTTCTGCTCACGGACGTTGCGGTGGCAGGCGAAGCCAACGTGGCACGTGATCCGTGCTCCGCGCTCCCCGCCAAGCTGCCTGCCGTCGCGAAGTTTGGCAGTGTCGACGTTTATACGCTGATCTTCTGGCTTCCGGCATGCGGCTCAATCAAGACCTTAGGTGATGCGCCACCGCCAAGAACTCCCAGGGATCGCGTGGCCCAACGCCTGACCCGCGAGGCAGCCAAGGAAATGTATGCGCATGTCATCGATTTTGAGCGCACCCCGGCATTGACCGTGGGTCGATCCCAATGGCACGCACCTAATCGGCTGGCTCCGGGCAATCTGGGACGAACCACAACTTTCCCCGGAGTACAGAGCGCGTATTCCAGAGCGCAGCGCTGGCTGCGCAAGCGCGGTGCGAAGGTGGATCCATTTGCGCATTGCGCGGAGGTCAGAGATCGACGACCCCAACGTCTGGGGCCCTTGTGGGTTTGGGTGCAGCCCCATGCCATGGCGTTGGTTGAACAGGGAACGGAGATCTGGCCCTGGAACGCTTGACGCGACTGATTGGCGTCGGGACGATCACGCGCCGACAAACTGGATAATCAGCTCGAAAAACGCGTCGGGCCGATCGAGCGGCAGAAAATGGCCGCCGCCTGCGACGGTCTTCATCATGACGCCGGGAATGCGCGAACCCGTGCGCTCGCGCTCAGACGTTCGCGACCAATCCCTGTCACCATAGATGAGCAGAACCGGGACACCGATGCGGCCATATTGTTCCTGTGCCAGCTCCCAGCTTTCGGCGTTGCGCAAGAGGCTGATAAAGGCGCGGTAATGCATCGGGCGGTTTCCGACGCGATTTAGTTCCGCCATCAACGCCGGAGAGATGCTGTCCGGTCGGGCAACGCCGCCGCGCAGAATCGGATTCATGACCATGGAAGATCGCAGCCGCATCCAGATTTCGCCGATCAGCGGCATGAGCGACGCGTAGGTGGTGATCCAGCCGAACAACGAGCTGCGGGCCAGGCCCCTGCCCTTGGCATAGTCATAGGGATTGACGGCAATGACCCGCGTAACACGCGGATTGTGGCGGGCCGCGATGATAAGGGGGACAACGCCGCCGATCGAGACGCCGGCAATCGTGACCTCGTGCAGGTCGAGCGCATCGAGGAAACCCTCGACCGCCGTGATGAACAAGTGCGCGTCATAGCGCGCCCGTGGAATGTCCGAATAACCGTGCCCCGGGTAGTCCAATGCATAGACGGTGCAACGCTTCGACAGCTCGGGAATGACCTTCTCAAAGAGATCAAGCTGGGTTCGCAGCGTATGCAACAGGACGATCACGGGACCCGCGCCTGTCTTGACGAAACGCAGCTTGACGCCCTCGACCGCGATATAGTCGATCGGAACCCCGGGGAGCCAGCGCAGCGCGAGGGGCGTATCCGGGCGTGCCCTCAATGCTTCAACGAGGTGGGAGAACAGCCACAGGGCAAGACCCGCGCCCCCCATAACGATCACGGCCCACAACCACGAACTCATCGCCGCCTTCCGTTGCGCCCGAATGCAGCCCTTTGCCCCGGTTAGGGGGCCACCCGCCCCGCCGCCCGCGGGCCGGGCATGCCGA
>Ga0209473_1002306_pt1 | contig 10544 bp, 8 predicted proteins | sample GraSoiAngelo_133_FD_185890 | JGI IMG/M metagenome (GOLD analysis project Ga0209473, IMG submission 185890) | Grasslands soil microbial communities from the Angelo Coastal Reserve, California, USA - 14_0929_05_20cm (SPAdes) (version 2) | ecosystem: Environmental > Terrestrial > Soil > Grasslands ...
TGTAGCGGCAGCCGTGTCGGCTGCAGAGGAGCACGCGACACGCGTGCCACCACAGAAATGCCTGAAATGGCAACTACAGATCAGGCGTTTCGAGCATTGCGCTGCAAGGATATCATTCTCGCTGGCTCGCGGAGCTTGCCCCTCTCCACTGCTGATTAGCAGCACGTTGCGTTTCGGATTGGCTGTTCCCGCGTAATTTCATAAAATAACCCGATGTCCTGGCTGGCGCGCCACCGTCGTTTGGCCTTTGCCGCCATCTGCACGTTTTGGACGGCGGTGGTTTTCGTGGGTCATTTTTTTCCGACACTGCCGTTTATTTCCATACCGTGGCGGGGCGAGCAGAGTTTCGAGGACTTGTTGCGCACGGAAGGCCGCAAAACCGCCACGCGTGGTGATTTTATTTTCCTGGGAATCGATCAACAATCGTTGCAATTGGATGCGGTTGGGCCGGAGGAGATCGCGGGCAATCGCGCGTTTGAATTGATGACCGAGCGACCGTTCCCATGGTCGCGCGAAATTTGGGTCCTCTTGCTGGATCGCTTGTTTGGCGCCGGTGCGCGGCTGGTCATCTTCGATGTGGTGTTCAACAATCCGAACGACGACGATCCAGCCTTCCGTGCGGCGCTCGATCGGTATCACGCTCGGGTCGTCGTTGGGATGAATATCGATACACAGAATAACACCCAGATTGTGCTGCCAAACACGCAACTCATCCCGCCGCCGGCCGAAACGGACGATCGCGTTGGGTTCGTAAACTATTGGAATGACGAGCTTGACGGAAAATTGCGCGCCGCGCGTTTCTTCACCTCCGAACGTCAACTCGCGGGTGTGGCGCCAGTCCCGGGCGACGAGGTTTATACTTCGATGTCAGCGCGCGCGCTAACGAAACTCGGACGCAGCGCTGATATTCCCCAAGACCAACGCGATCACCTCTTTCGTTTTAGCTCTAATGATGCTTATCCGCCGTTCCCCCTCTGGCAGGTTTTCCATCCTGCCTTTTGGAAAGCGAACTACGCCGACGGCGCAATCTTCAAAGATAAGGTAGTAATCGTCGGCGCCTCATCGCAAATCCAGCACGACTTCATCGTTACCCCGTTGAATCCAGCGACGCCTGGTCCAGCTGTTCATTTGCAGGTAATTGCCGCGACCGAGGCGCATGAATTTCTGCGGCAGACACCGATGCGCGTAATGCTCGGTCTCGTTCTGGCCGCGGGGATAATTGGGTGGGGCTTAATTCCCCTTTTGCGGCGTCCCATCCTTTCTCTTTTCTCGCTCATCGCAATCACCATGATTTATCTGGCAATTGCCCGTCTGGCCTACGATCGCTCCGGTTTCCTTCTCGCATCGGTTCCCGTGCTGTCGACTCTTTTGCTCTGTGGTGTCAGCACCCTCGGGATCGATTACGCGATTGAGCGCATGGAAAAGTTGCGCACGCGACGCACGCTCGAGCGTTACGTTTCAAAGAATCTGGTCAAAGAAATTCTCGAGAATCCTCGCGGCTACTACAATTCGCTCACAGGATCCCGCATGCCGGCTACGATGCTTTTCTCTGACATCGTCGGTTTTACCACTTTGAGTGAAAAAGCAGACGAAAAAGAATTAGTCCGGCAATTGAATGAATACCTGACTGCCATGACCGAAGTCGTTTTTCAGAACGACGGCACCCTCGATAAGTTCATCGGCGACGGCATCATGGCGGTGTGGGGAAACGTCAAGAGCCAGGGGATGGCGAAAGATGCGAAGGCGGCCGCGTATGCAGCTCTCGGGATGCGGCGGGAATTGTTGCGACTAAACAACGGCTGGAAAACGGAAGGCCGCATGACTCTGGGAATGGGCATTGGCATTAATCATGGCCAGGTTCTTGCCGGAAACATCGGTTCGCAGGATCGCGCCGATCTAACGGTGATCGGGAATGCGGTTAATCTGGCGGCGCGTTTGGAAGGGCTGACGCGCATTTATGGAGTGGACATTCTTGTGGGTACATCGGCGGCGGATTTGATTCGCGACGAATTTCATTTGCGTTCCGTCGCGCGTGCCCAGGTCAAAGGAAAGACCGAGCCGGTTGATGTCTTCACCGTCGTGGAGGCACGGACCGCTGCGCTCGATCAGGAACTGTTGATCTGGTTGGAAACGTATGAGGAAGGAATTCGCAAATTCCGCGATCGTGATTTTACGCAGGCGAAAATCTTGTTCTCGCGCTTCTTGGAATTTTATCCCGACGATTCCCTGGCGAAAATGTATCTCGAGCGTTCCTTGGAATACGAGCAGACGCCGCCCGATAAAGCGTGGAATGCGGTGGAGGTGTTCGAGAAGAAATGAGACCGCGGATTGCCAAAAGCTGCGTGCCTTCGTCATCCCGAGCCGCGCAGACAACGCCAGTCCGGCTCGGACCGAGGCACCTCGCGAGCACGGTATTGAATACTCAAGTAGAGCTTGTGTGATCCAAGAAAGTAGGTGAGGTCCCTCGCTTGCGCTCGGGATGACGGAGGCGCAGCGCTCTCCGCGACAGCGGTTTCGCAACCATTCGCAAAAGGTTTCTTCGCGTGTAAAGAATCCGGGTGAGTGAGAGCGAAGCGCGTCATTTCCATTTTCTCGGAATTTGCGGCACGGCAATGGGGTCCGTTGCGGCGGCGATGAGTGAACGGGGTTTTACCGTCACCGGCTCGGATGAAAATGTTTATCCGCCGATGTCCACCTTTCTGGAACAGCGCAACATTGCGCTCTCCTCCGGCTATCGCGCGGAAAATATTCCGGCAAAGGCCGACGTGGTCGTGATCGGTAATGCGATCAAACGCGGCAACCCCGAAGCAGAAGCGGTCCTAAACCGGAAACTATTTTATCTTTCGTTACCGGAAGTCTTGAAAAATTACTTTCTCCGCGGACGACACAATCTCGTTGTCACTGGCACACACGGGAAGACAACCACCACGGCGTTGTTGACCTGGATCATGGACTTCGCGAAGCGCGCGCCGAGCTACATGATCGGCGGCATTCCGCGCAATTTCGGCCAGGGCGCGCGATTCAACGACTCTAAATGCTTTGTCATCGAAGGCGATGAGTACGACACAGCGTTTTTCGACAAACGCTCAAAGTTCATTCACTACCTCCCGGAGCTTCTGGTCGTAAACAACGTCGAATTCGATCACGCCGACATCTTTCCCGACCTTGATGCGATTAAGACAAGTTTCCGTCGTCTGGTGAACATTGTCCCGCAGAACGGAATGATCGTCCTCAATGGCGATGACAAGAATTGCGTCGAGGTGACGCGTGATTCTCTGGCGCCGATGGTCGAGGTCGGTTTTTCCAAGAATTGCGCGCAGCGTATTCGCGACGTCAGCTATTCGGCAAAGAAATCGAGGTTCGTTTTGCGCGACGACGAATTCGAGATTCCGATGATCGGCGAGTTTAATGTGCACAACGCCGCGATGGCGATTTCTGCCGCGAAATTTTATGGTGTGTCAGCGGAAACGATTCGCGCCGCATTACCGAAGTTTGAAGGAGTGGCGCGACGGCAGGAAATCCGCGGCGAAGTCCGAGGGGTCAAAGTGATTGACGATTTCGGCCATCATCCCACCGCGATCGCTCAGACCCTGACGGCGTTGCGTCGTCGCTATCCGAAGCATCGGCTATGGGCCATCTTCGAGCCGCGCTCCAACACCACCCGTCGCGCTGTTTTTCAGCACGAGTTGCCGAAAGCGCTGAAAGTAGCAGACGGCGTTTTCATTTCCCAGGTGGCCAGGCTCGAACAAATTCCCGAAGCAGAGCGATTAAATCCGGAAGCGGTGGTAAAGGAGATCAAGCAATCCGGGCGTTCGGCTTTTTATGAAGCGAACGCAAACGCCATTATTGAGCGGATCGTGCCGATGCTAAAGAAAAACGATATCGTGACCGTGTTTAGTAATGGTGGGTTCGATGGGATCCACGAGAAGCTGTTAAGTAAGTTAAAGGGTTGAAGGGTTAAAAAGGTTAAAAGTTAAAACCTTAAGCGTCTCGCGGTAAATCTCGGGCTCTGTAGCGGCGGTCTATAACCGCCGATGATCGCAAGCAGCGGCTACATCGCCTCGATCAGATCTTTTTCCGCACACCGATCTATTTTGTAACGACATGCACAAATAATCGCTGTGGGATATCGGCCAAACATCCAGAAGACGATCTTGTGTAAGCCAGCCTGTGTGATCCACGAGCTTGGGTGAGGTCCCTTGTGTCGCTCGGGATGACAGCGCAAAAGCGAGAACGCGATCTCCATTCCCTAACACCACACCCGTATCATCTCGAACCCCCTTTTGGGGAGAGCGACCTCGCGAGCGGACGATGATTGTGCAAGTGGGCTTGTGTGATCCATCAGTTTGGGTGAGGTCCCTCGCTTGCGCTCGGGATGACGGACTGTGGGCTAAAATTCCCTGCGCGGGAGGACCCTTCCGAAACTGCGTTACCGGTCACGCTTGATTGCCTTTGTAATATTGTAACTTTTTAACGAATCACGAGGGTGGCATAGCCGCTGAGGTATGATCGTGAACGACGCGCCAGCCATCAGCGGTTTTGCGCAAGATCAAGGTAAAGCGACCGTGCGGATTATCACTTGCGCGTTTTAGTTCCCAGCGCCCGAGCGCGACGGCGGAATCCGGGCCAAGCTGTTCAATTTCAAGATCCGCAAACGCAAGAGTGCCCATCCTGGCGCGATCGCTGTATTTCTTGAGATAACGATCGCGAACCGTTTCCCATCCGCGCATCACTTCATCACCGGAAACAAAAACAGTGGTTTCGGCGCGAGCGTAACCATTCATAAAACTATCAATATCGCCGCGGTTCCAAGCCTCCTGTTGCGCGCGCAAAACGGCGCGAATTTCCGAAATGACTGGGGCATTCGCAGATTTCTCGTCTGCTGCGTCGAGAATTGCCGCGCTGAGAAGGAGAAGCAAGGCTAGCCAGAGTGACTTCACTTCATGTCCTTACTATAGAGTTGAAGGACTGAAAAGCTGAGGATTTCGGGCCGGCTCCCATGTTCATTCCGCAGCCGCGGGACCTCGCCGGCAGGCGGGTGCCTCGAGAATCAGGGCCGGGAGACCCGTTCGCGTGCCGCCCGGGGAGGGTGGATTACCGAGCTAAGCGCTATTGACCCGGAAGGCGCTTCCTCTTACATATTGCAGGTGTTGAGATACCCCCTCGTTGTTGTTGTCCTGCTTTCGTCGGCAGTGTTCGGTTTTGCCCAACGCCCGGCGTCGCCCCCGGCGGCCCCTGCAACCCCGGCGCGAGACATGGTGCGTTTGCAATTTCCAAACAGCGACGTGGCCGATGTCCTTCGTGAATACGAAACCCTCACAGGTAAACGCGTGATCACGGACAATTTCGTGCAAGGCAAGGTGAACATTTTTCTCAGCAAAGAGGTGCCGCGCAAAGAAGCGGTCCAGATCATTAAGATCAGTCTGCTCATGAACGGGTTTTCACTCGTTCCAGAAGATCCTGATATCGTGAAGGTGATCGGGACAGGGAAAAATCCGCGCGGACAAGGCATACCGATCATTTCGGATCCGGCCGATATCCCGCCGAGCGATCAGGTCGTCAGCTATCTCTTTAAGTTGCGCTACGCCGATCCCGTCGAGTTGCAGCAAGTGCTCGGGCAGTACCTGTCGCCGCCGCAAACATATACTTCGGTGCTTCCGCTGCCGAAATCGTCGAGCATATTAATAACGGAAAATTCGACCGTCATTCGCGGGTTAGCCAAGATCATCGATCAAATTGATGTCGCTCCCGCCGAAGTGACGAGCGAGTTTATCAAGCTCGAACGCGCCGACGCCACCAAGGTGTGTGACACGTTGAAAGACATTTTCGAGAAAGGAAACGAACAGAACCGGCCTGTCGGCCCAGGAGGTGGACCAGGCCGTGGCGTGCGCGGGGTTGCCAATCCGGTCGTGCCCGTGCCTCAGGGCGACACCGATCTCGGCGCGCTCGCGGGGCTTTCGGAGGACTCAGTGATTGTGGGAAAGATCAAGCTAGCGCCTGATGTGCGGACGAACCGCATTCACGTCATCACCCGGCCGATCAACATGCCGTTTATCCGGAAACTGATCGCCGAGCTCGACGCCAACGTTGAGTTTGGAAAACCGGTAACGCGGCCGTTGCGTTATATTTCCGCGAGCGACGTTTTACCGGTGCTGGTGCAGTCCCTAACCGAACCAGGCGAACAACAAGCCGGGGGCGCCGCCGCCGGTGGTGCCGCTGGGCCACAAGCCGGACCAACCCCACAGCGCACGACCAATCCCACCGTCACCAATCCATATAACGCCGGGCAAACCAGCACGGCCAGCGGCAGCAACCTGAATATCTCGGAAGAACTTTCTACTCAACCGGTCGATACCGCGCCGAAGGCCGTGACCGTTGGCAATTCCAAGATTATCGCCGACCAGCGCGCTAACACCATCATCATCCTGGGTAATCGTGAGGTGGTAGTGAAGATAGAAAAAATTCTCGACGAGATGGATGTGAAATCGCCGCAAGTCGCGCTCAGCACGATTATCGGTGAGCTCACTTTGAACAATGACGAAGAATTCGGCGTAGATTGGTTTCTCAAATATAGAAACAAAGTGGTCGGGACGAGTCGGAATAATCCGCAAAGCAGCGTGCCGATTCCATTCCCCAACGGTAGTCCGGCTGCTAGTCCGGGCGGTTCGCCCACAGTTGGATCAATTCTTGATCCAGCAGGATTGGTGAATTTCGCCAACATTCTGCAAAACGTTGGAACTGGAACTAATGTTTATATAGCGGCAGGAAATTACCTTAGCGCCATCGTCCATGCGATGGAATCAACCGGACGGTTTCGCGTGATTTCGCGCCCGATGGTCTTTACCAGCAACAACAAGAAGGCAATCATTGCGAACGGCCAGGAGATTCCCGTCCCGGTAAACACTTTGAGCAACGTGAACAGCGGAGCGGTTGTCAACAACGTCGCTTCCGTCCAGTCCAGCATCGAGTTCAAGAAGGTTGCGCTGCAGCTCGAGGTCGTGCCGCTCATCAACTCGGAGAAAGAGGTCTCACTGGATATCTTACAGAAGATCGACAGTGTTGTTCCTGGCAGCAATGTAAATATCGGCGGGAATTCGGTGCCGACGATCGCTACTCGCTACATTCGCACTAACGTTTCGGCACCAAACTGTTCAACAATTGTCCTGGGCGGATTAATTACTGATACTAGGAATACCAGCAAAAATGGGATTCCATATTTGAGTCGATTGCCAGTGGTAGGCCCACTTTTTCGTAGCACTACAAAAAATCGCGACCGCACCGAGCTGATCGTTTTAATGCGTCCGGAAGTATCGTTGACCAAACTAGACTTGTATCGCCTTCGGCAAAGAAACGAGGATCGCAGCCACTTCGGGCCTGAATTGGAGAAGGATGATTGTCCAGACTGCCCGAAGCCGGGAGATGGGAAGCAACTGCCTCCCCCGGATGTCCCATCTGCCAAGGATGTAGGAATGCGCTGATGAAACGAATCGGAATTGTTTTTATCGCGATGTTTCTCGCCTGCAGTGGCGCTCGTGGATTCATCCTGGACGAAGAAATTTTTGACCATGATTCCGTCGACCCGCTGGCGCCGAGCGACGGGTATGGGGTGCTTCACCAAATGCCCACGGTGCGCGCCGCCGATTTTGACCGGCGATATAAGTGGCGTTGGGTCTATTACTTCAAAGCGAATGAGCAATTGATAGTGCAGCCGGCTTATGTCGGCGCGCTGCAAAGAGATTTGCGCCGGCTCGGTTATTATTGCGGCCCGATCGACGGCGTCTTTTCTGACGAAGTCAGCGACGCCATTGCACGCCTCCAGAAAAATCACTCGATGCGGGTGAGTGGCACGCTCACCGACCCGGTGCGTCGGGCATTGCATTTGCCCTGAGAAATGAGCGGTGCTCCCCCGAAAGATTAGATGAGCGCGGCGGTCAGCAAATCAATTGTCGATCTTTTGATCGCTGGCGGGGTCGAATCGCCCGAAGAAGCCGCCCAGCTTGCGCAGAATCTCAACGGCGGTTCCTGGACGACCCAGGTGCTCGATTCCGGCAAGGTCGACGAGCAACGGTTTCTCGCTGCCATTGGAAATTTCTTCCGGGTCCCGGTCGTTACCCTCGACGCCAAGACAATTGATCGCCAAACCCTCTCGATTTTACCTTCGCGATTTGTTTTTCAGCATCACATTTTGCCGATCGCAGAAAAGGACAATTCGGTTGTTCTCGCGACCTACGATCTTTTCAATTCCGCCGGCCGCCAGCTCGTGACGCAGCTTTTGAAGAAGCCACCGGAGTGGGTGCTGGTGCCGCGTGCCCAGTTGCTGCGGGTTATGAAAACGCTCTATGGTGTGGGCGCGGAAACGTTCGATGAAATTCTCAAGACCAATCGCGCTTTCGAGCCGTTGCAGGAATTGGAGACTAGCACCGACCTCAACGCGGACGACCCGGAAGCGTCGGTCGTCAAATTCGTCAACCAAATCATCCGCGAAGCGATCATCGAACGCGCCACCGACATTCACGTCGAGCCGCTGGAGAACGATTTGCGCATTCGTTATCGGATCGATGGAATCCTGCACGAAGTCGCGGTGCCGCCTCAATTGCGCCTGCTGCAATCGGCCATCATCTCCCGCTTAAAAGTGATGGCGCACATGGACATTGCCGAGCGACGTCTGCCACAGGATGGCCGTATCCAATTACACGCGCACAACCAGGAAATCGACGTTCGCGTGTCCACCATTCCGACGGTGAACGGCGAATCAATCTCGCTACGTTTGCTCAGCCGCTCGGCGCAGCAGTTCGGGTTCGATCGGCTGGATCTGAGCGAGAAGCAGCAGCAAATGATTCGCAATCTACTGGCGCAACCCAACGGTATCATTCTCGTCACCGGCCCGACCGGCTGCGGCAAATCGACCTCGCTCTACTGTTTTCTCTCCAGCATCAACTCAGTCCAGCGTCGCATCATCACCATCGAGGAACCGGTCGAATATCGTTTGCCGGGAGTTTCACAAATTGACGTCAAACCGGAGATCGATCTCACTTTCGCCAAAGGGTTGCGCCACATTTTACGACAGGATCCCAATGTGGTGATGGTCGGCGAGATTCGCGATATTGAGACGGCCGACATCGCGATTCGCGCAGCCATGACCGGACACCTCGTGTTCAGTACGCTGCACACGAACGATGCGGTAGGTGGCATCACGCGTTTGCTCGATATGGATGTCGAGCCGTTTTTGCTGGCGAGCGTAGTCAAGGCGTTCATCGCCCAACGCCTGGTGCGCACGATTTGTCCCGAATGTAAAACTCTGGCGGGTTATCCGGTGGAGTATCTCGAGGAATTAGGGGTGACGTTCCCGCCCGATTTCAAATTCTATCGCGGCACCGGCTGCGATCATTGCCGGCAAACCGGATACCAAGGCCGCGTTGCCATCTACGAGATCTGCCTCGTGACCGAGCCGCTGCGGCGATTGATTTTGCAAAAACGCGACGGGAGCGAGTTGAAGCAGTGTGCCATCGCGCAAGGAATGGAAACGCTGCGGCACGATGGTTGGCGACGGGTCGGACAGGGCATTACCACGATCGAAGAAGTGGTCCGCGTCACCCAAACCGACGAAGTGATGGCGGAGACGACACCCGACGCGGAGCCGGTGGTGGCGCGGTAGAGTTGCGTCTGGTCGCTGCTAGGTGTCATCCCGAACCGCGAAGACGGTGAGGGACCTCACCAATACGGTGTTGATCACGCAAGGTTAGTTTGTGTGATCTATGAGTATAGGCGAGCTCCCTCGCTTGCGCTCGGGATGACGGGTGGGGAACGTGAAAGAGTTCTATGTTTACATGATGACCAATCGTAGCCGCGCCGTTCTCTACACAGGCGTGGCGCGCAAGTTGGAAGGGCGGGTTTGGGAGCACAAAAATCATGTAGTGAAAGGCTTCACGGCAAGGTACAAACTCGATCGCCTCGTCTATTACGAACAATTCGTTGACCCTATTTCGGCAATCACGCGCGAGAAAGAAATCAAAGCCTGGCGGCGCGAGAAAAAGAATGACTTGGTGCGGAAACTGAATCCTAAATGGGAGGACCTCGCGAAAAATTATTTGGCCGGAATGTCTAATAGTGCCGCCCGTCATCCCGAACCGCGGAGACGGTGAGGGACCTCACGAATAGGTGTTGATCACACAAGTTAGTTTGTGTGATCTATGAGTGTAGGCGAGGTCCCTCGCTTGCGCTCGGGATGACAAGTATGTGGCGGCACGGCACTGCTGCCCTCGATCCCGAAAACGATTACTGTCCCCGCAACGCGCGAATCTCGGCGGCGTAGTCCGCGGATTTGAAGATGGATGTGCCCGCTACGAGGATATTGGCTCCGTTTTCAATCGACACCCGTGCCGTCTTTGGATTGATTCCGCCGTCCACTTCGATATCCAGTGCGGGATTGTTTTTCGCCTTCCAATCGCGAGCATGGCGCACTTTTTCCATTTGATCTGCGCGAAATGGTTGGCCACCAAAACCTGGGTGCACCGTCATGATGAGAAGAACATCGATCCGGGCGA
>Ga0209473_1002313_pt1 | contig 10517 bp, 7 predicted proteins | sample GraSoiAngelo_133_FD_185890 | JGI IMG/M metagenome (GOLD analysis project Ga0209473, IMG submission 185890) | Grasslands soil microbial communities from the Angelo Coastal Reserve, California, USA - 14_0929_05_20cm (SPAdes) (version 2) | ecosystem: Environmental > Terrestrial > Soil > Grasslands ...
GTCATTTCGGCATTCCCATGACGGGCGCGGTCGTCAACACGCTGAACACGCGCCTCGACGCCGAGGCGATCGCTTTCATGCTCGGGCACGGCGGGGCCAAGGTCCTGATCGCCGACCGCGAGTTCTCGGGTACCGTCACGCGCGCTCTCGCCGCCCTCGAGGAGAAACCGTTCGTGATCGACGTGGACGATCCCGAGTACTCGGGCGCGGGCGAGCGCATCGGCCAGGCGGAGTACGAGCGCTTCATCGCCGAAGGCGATCCGGAATTTCCGTGGCAGCCTCCCGCCGATGAATGGAACGCCATCTCGCTCAACTACACCTCGGGCACCACCGGCGACCCCAAGGGCGTGGTCTACCATCACCGCGGCGCCTACCTGAACGCGATCTGCAACATCGTGACCTGGGGCATGCCGCATCACGCGGTATATCTGTGGACGCTGCCCATGTTCCACTGCAACGGCTGGTGCTTTCCCTGGACCATGGCCGCCAACGCGGGCACCAACGTATGCCTGCGCAAGGTCGAGGCGAAGCTCGTCTTCGACGCGATGCGGGAGCACGACGTGACCCACTATTGCGGCGCGCCGATCGTGCATTCGACGCTGATCAATGCAGACCCTGCGCTGCGCGAGGGCCTAGCCCACAAGGTGCACGCAATGGTCGCCGCCGCCGCGCCGCCCGCGGCCATGATCGAGGGCATGGAGCGAATGGGCTGGGAGCTCACCCACGTATACGGTCTCACCGAGGTCTACGGACCGGCGACCGTGTGCGCGAAGCAGGAGGAGTGGAAGAGTCTCGATATCGGCGCTCGCACCGAGCGCAACGGCCGCCAGGGCGTACGCTACCTCATGGAAGAGGGCCTGACGGTGATGGATCCGCAGACCATGCAGCCGGTTCCCGCGGACGGCGAGACCATGGGCGAGATCATGTTCCGCGGAAACATCACCATGAAGGGCTACCTGAAGAACCGCAAGGCGACCGAGGACGCCTTCGCGGGCGGTTGGTTCCATTCGGGCGACCTCGCGGTGATGCAGCCCGACGGGTACCTCAAGATCAAGGACCGCGCCAAGGACATCATCATCTCCGGCGGCGAGAACATCTCGTCGCTCGAGGTCGAGGACGTGCTTTACCGGCACCCGGCGGTCCTCGCGGCGGCCGTGGTGGCGAAGCCCGACCCGAGGTGGGGAGAAACGCCGTGCGCCTTCGTTGAGCTGAAAGCCGGCGCAAGGGTCACGGAACAGGAACTCGTCGATCACTGCCGGGCTCACCTCGCGCATTTCAAGGCGCCGCGCCACGTCGTGTTCAGCGTGCTGCCGAAGACTTCCACGGGCAAGATCCAGAAGTTCGTGCTGCGGCAGCAGGCGAGATCGGCCTCGGCGATAGAATGACGGAGGACGCATGAACGCTCCATCCAAGACCGAAGTCGAAGCACCCTACGTTTTGCGCGAGGACAAGGACGGCGTGGCGACGCTGACGCTCAACCGCGGCGATCGCATGAACCCGCTCTCGACTGCGATGCTCTCGGCGCTGCAGGCCGAACTCGGCCGGCTCGCCAAGGACACGGCGGCCCGCGTGGTCGTGCTCGCCGGCGCGGGTCAGCACTTCTGCGCCGGTCACGACCTGCGCGAAATGCGCTCGCACCCCGACAAGGCCTGGCAGAAGGCTCTTTTCGAGCAGTGCAGCGAGATGATGCTGTCGCTCGTGCGCCTGCCTCAGCCGGTGGTCGCGCGCGTTCAGGGCGTCGCGGTCGCCGCCGGCTGCCAGCTCGTGTCGATGTGCGATCTGGCCGTAGCGAGCGAGGTCGCGCAGTTCGCTCTGCCGGGGATCAAGAGCGGGATTTTCTGCACCACTCCGGGCGTGGGTGTCGCGCGCAACCTCGGGCGCAAGCACGCACTCGAGATGCTCTTCACGGGCGACCTGATCGACGCGAAGACCGCGCTCGCCTGGGGCCTGGTGAACCGGGTCGCGCCGCTTGCCGAGCTCGATGCCGAGGTGGACAGGCTCGCCCGCAAGATCGTCGCGCACAGCAGCGCCGTGGTGAGCCTGGGCAAGCGATTCTTCTACGAGCAGGTGGAGAAAGGACTGGCGGACGCCTATTCGCTTGCGACCGAGGGCATGGCCTGCAACATGATGCTGGAAGATGCCGGCGAAGGGATTGACGCCTTCATCCAGAAACGCAGGCCCGACTGGCGCGGGCGCTAGAGGTAGCGCGCCGGCAGGGAAGACATGCCGACGGCGCAGCCCCGCGACGCCGCACTCGACGCGGCGGCGGCCGACAGCCGCGCCCTCCGTGCCGCGCTGGGCGAAACCGCGTCGTGGAGAGCACAGGCCGAAGCGCTTGCGCGCGAGCTGGTGGAAGCGACGCTGGATTCGCGCGGGCCCCTGTTCGAAGTGCAGCGCGCCTTCGCGATATTTCCACCGGGATCTCCGGCGGGCGACTCCCTTTTCCGGCTCGCCGAAGCCTTGCCGCGAATCCCCGACCGGCCTTCCCGGATCGCAATGCTTGCCGACCGTGTGCCCGCATTGCGCGGCTGGAAGGCCGCGGCTGCCCTGCCGTTCGCGAGCGTCGCGATGCATGCGATCGGGCGGCAATTCGTCTACGCGGAGACCATCGCCGCGGCGCTGCGGCGCGCCGAGCGCGACGCGCGCGGCCGGCCGGCAAGGCGCTTCTCCTTCGACATGCTGGGGGAAGGTGCGCGTACCGCCGCGGACGCCGATCGCAATTTTCGGCGATATATGGACGCAATCCGCGCCATGGAGCGGGCGGTGAGCGCGCGCGAAGCGGTCTGGCGCGAACGCCTCGAAGTTTCCGTGAAGCTCTCCTCCATTCACCCCCGTTACGACGCAGCGAGCTACGCGCGGGATCGCGGCGAGCTGCTCGATCGCCTGAAGCAAATCTCCGGTCGCGCCGCCGCGGCCGGTATCGGGCTCACGATCGACGCCGAGGGAACGGAAAGCCTGTCCCTCCAGCTCGATCTGTTCGAGGCACTGGCCTCGGATCCGGCGCTCGACCGCTGGGGAGGGCTGGGCCTTGCGGTGCAGGCCTATCAGCCGCGGGCGCCGGAGACGGTGGACGCATTGCTGGAGATCGCGGATCGCCGCCGTAAGCGCGGCGGCATGCCGATCGCCGTGCGGCTGGTGAAGGGCGCCTATTGGGACGCCGAGGTCAAGCGGGCGCAAGAGCTCGGCCTTGCGCGCTATCCGGTATTCACCGACAAGCGGCTCACCGACCTGTCGTATCTCGCCTGCGCCCGGCGTCTCTCGGTCGGACCGGACGGCGTCCGTCCCCAGTTCGCCACGCACAACCCCGTGACGCTCGCATGCGTGCTCGCGCTTGCCGATCGGCCCGGCGGCGCCTCCGCGTCGCCTTTGCGATTCGAGTGGCAGCGCCTTCACGGAATGGGAGGAGCGCTGTACCGCGCGCTCGCAGCTACGCACCCGCACCTGCCGGTGCGCACGTATGCACCGGTCGGCGAGAAGCGCGAGCTGCTTGCGTACCTCGTGCGCCGGCTGCTCGAAAACTCGGCGAGCACTTCCTATGTGCGCCAGGCGGCGCGCGCGAAACGATCCGACGATTTGCTGCGCACCAGTTTCGAATTTCTCGACGCGGGCCCGCGCCCGCGCGAGATTCCCTTACCAACGGAGCTGCACATGCCGCAACGACGCATCGCAAAGGGCTACGACCTCGGGGATTCCGCCGTGCTCGCCGCATGGACGAAATCGGTGAACGAAGCGCGGCGCACATGGACCGCGGAATCTCTCGTGAACGGCGAGCGCAGGCCCGGTCCCGTGCGTGCGGTTGCCTCGCCTGCCCGGCCCGACGTTGCCATCGGCGAGGTGAGCGAAGCGACACCGGACACGGTGCGGTCCGCAGTGAGCGTGCCCGAGCGCGCGGCGGCCCTCGATCGGCTGGCCGATCTGCTGGAAGCCGACATGGCCGGCCTGATGGCCCTGTGCGTATGGGAGGCGGGGAAGACCTTGCCCGACGCCATGGCGGACGTGCGCGAGGCAGTGGATTTCTGCCGCTACTACGCGCAACAGGCGCGCGAGCAGCTCGGCGGGCCGATTGCGCTGCGAGGACCGGTCGGCGAGAGCAACGTGCTGACGCTGCACGGCCGCGGTGTGTTCGCCTGCATCAGCCCTTGGAACTTTCCGGTCGCGATTTTCACGGGGCAGGTCGCGGCCGCGCTGGTCGCCGGCAACACGGTGGTTGCGAAGCCGGCGCAGCAGACGGCACTCACCGCATACCGCGTCGCCGAGCTGATCCTGAAGGCCGGGATCCCGCCCGGCGCCTTTCATCTTCTGCCTGGCGACGGCGCGATCGGGCGGGCTCTGGTCGCCGATCCGAGGATCGCGGGCGTCGCCTTCACCGGTTCGACCGCCACCGCTCGCGCAATCCAGCGCGTTCTCGCGGAGCGCGAGGGCCCCATCGTGCCGCTGATCGCCGAAACCGGCGGCCTGAACGCCATGATCGTGGATTCGAGCGCGCTTCCCGAGCAGGTCGTCGACGCGGTGATGGCGAGCGCGTTTCGCTCGGCCGGCCAGCGCTGCAGCTCGCTTCGCGTCCTGTACCTGCAGGAGGAAATCGCGCCCGCGGTGCTCGACATGCTGCGCGGTGCGATGGCCATGCTGCGTGTCGGCGATCCCGCCGATCCGGCGACCGACATCGGACCGGTGATCGACGCGCAGGCGCGCAAGGAATTGGCGCAATACGTTTCCGATCTGCGCTCGCGCGCCAAGCTGATCGCGGAGTCCGGCCCAGTCCCGCCTGCCGGTACCTATGTCGCTCCCGTGGCGTTCGAAATCGGTTCGATACGCGAGGTTCCCGGGGAGCGCTTCGGCCCCATCCTTCACATCGCACGGTTCCCGCTCGAAGACCTCGACCGGATAGTCGACGACATCAACGCCACCGGATACGGACTCACGATGGGTGTGCACACCCGTATGGACTCGCGCGCCGAGCGCATTCGCGAGCGCTCTGCGGTCGGCAATCTCTATGTCAACCGCAACATGATCGGCGCGGTGGTGGGCGTGCAGCCGTTCGGCGGCGAGGGGCTGTCCGGCACCGGGCCCAAGGCCGGCGGCCCGAATTACCTCGTGCGATTCGCGACCGAACGCGTCTTTACAGTGAATACCGCGGCGGCCGGAGGCGATCTCGGCTTGCTGGCCGGGGCCGGCGCCGCGACGTGAGGCGCTTTCGTCGCGCCGCGCGCGTGCTATTCTCGCCGCACCCATGGCGGAAGACATCATTCTCGAAACGCGCGGCCTGAGGAAGGAGTTCAAGGGCTTCGTCGCCGTCGGCGACGTCAGCCTCAAGGTCAGGCGCGGACGCATCCACGCGCTCATCGGCCCCAACGGCGCGGGCAAGACCACCTGCTTCAACCTGCTCACGCACTTTCTTTCCCCGACGCGCGGCCAGATCTTCTACAACGGGCGCCAGATCACGGGCTCCAGCCCCGCCGCGATCGCGAGGCTGGGGCTGGTCCGGTCTTTTCAGATTTCGGCGGTGTTTCCGCATCTCACGGTCCTAGAGAACGTGCGCATCGCGCTTCAGCGCAAGCGCGGCCGCTCGTTCGATTTCTGGCGAACGGACCGGAGTTTGCGCCACCTGAATTCGCGCGCGCGCGAGCTGCTGGACGCCGTTGGCCTGTCGGCATTCGAAGAGTCGATCGCGGTAGAGCTGCCCTACGGGCGCAAGCGCGCACTCGAGATCGCGACCACGCTCGCGCTCGATCCGGAAATGATGCTCCTCGACGAGCCCACTGCCGGCATGGCGCACGCGGACGTCGAGCGCATCGCGGCGCTTATCCGGCGCGTGGCAGCCAATCGAACGGTGCTCATGGTCGAGCACAACCTCGGCGTCGTGGAAAACCTCTCGGATCAGATCACGGTGCTCTCGCGCGGCGAGATCATCGCCGAGGGCGACTACCGGTCGGTGTCCGCTCATCCGGAGGTGATCAAGGCCTACCTGGGCTCCGAGCATGCCTGAGACCGCGCTGCTTTCCGTCGCCGACCTGAACGCATGGTACGGGGAATCCCACATCCTGCACGGCGCGCAGTTCGAGGTGCGCCGCGGGGAGGTGGTGACGCTTCTCGGCCGCAACGGCGTCGGCAAGACCACGACTCTCAAGGCCATCATGGGCATGGTCGCCCGCCGGGAGGGCTCGATCCGCTTCGACGGCACGCAGCTCGTGGCGCTGCCCTCCGATCGCATCGCCCGCCTCGGAGTCGCGTTCTGCCCCGAGGAGCGCGGCATCTTTGCGAGTCTCGACGTCCGCGAAAACCTCCTGCTTCCGCCGGTGGTGCGCGCGGGCGGGCTGTCCCTAGCTCAGGTTTTCGACCTGTTCCCGAACCTTAAGGAGCGCCTCGCGAGCCAGGGGACGAAGCTCTCGGGAGGCGAGCAGCAGATGCTCGCGATCGGCCGCATTCTGCGCACCGGGGCGCGGCTGCTGCTTCTCGACGAGCCGACCGAAGGCCTCGCTCCGGTGATCGTTCAGCAGATAGGCCGCACCATCTCGCGGCTCAAGGCGGAAGGGTTTACCATCCTCCTGGTCGAGCAGAATTTCCGGTTCGCCTCGCGAGTCGCCGATCGCCACTACGTCATGGAGAGCGGACGAGTTGTGGACATGATCCCGAACAGCGAGCTAGAGTCCAATCTGGAGAAGGTTCACGAATACCTGGGCGTGTAGCCCGAATCCAATCACCCCAAAGAGAAGAGGAGCTCCCATGTTCTCCAATCGCAGCATATTCGCGGCGGCGCCGCTTGCCGTGGCCGCGTCGCTCGCCCAGGCGCAGATTTCCGACGGCGTGGTCAAGATCGGCGTGCTGTCCGATATGTCGAGTCTTTACTCGGACATCGGGGGAGGTGGATCGGTGGTAGCTGCGCGCATGGCGATCGCCGATTTTCCGACGAAGGGCATAAAGGTGGAGCTGCTTTCCGCCGATCACCTGAACAAGCCCGACGTCGGTTCGAGCATCGCGCGCCAGTGGTACGACGTCGACAAGGTGGACGTCATCGTCGACGTGCCGACTTCGTCGGTGGCGCTCGCGATCAACCAGATCACGCGCGAGAAAGGCAAGGCCTTCCTCGTTTCAGGCGCGGCCTCATCGGACCTCACGGGCAAAGCGTGCTCGCCCAACACCATCCACTGGACCTACGACACCTGGATGCTCGCCAACGGAACGGGCAACGCGATCGTGAAGACGGGCGGCGACAGTTGGTACTTCATCACCGCGGACTACGCCTTCGGACTTGCGCTTGAGCGCGATACCGAAGCGGTGGTGCTGAAGAACGGCGGCAAGGTACTCGGAAAGGTGCGGCACCCCCTGAACGCGCAGGACTTCTCGTCGTTCCTCCTCCAGGCGCAGGCTTCCAAGGCGAAGATCATCGGTCTCGCCAACGCCGGCGGCGACACCACCAACGCGATCAAGCAAGCGGCCGAATTCGGTATCGTCAAAGGCGGTCAGAATCTCGCCGGCCTGCTGGTGTTCCTCTCTGACATCCACGGCCTTGGACTGGACAAGGCACAAGGGCTGATCTTCACCGAGACTTTCTACTGGGACTTGAACGATCAGACCCGGGGGTTCGCCAGGCGCTTTGCCGCCGCCAACAGCGGCAAGTATCCGACCATGGTCCAGGCCGGCGTGTACTCGGCGATCACGCACTACCTCAAGGCGGTGACGGCGCTGAAGGGGGACGACGGCACCAAGGTGATCGCCAAGATGAAGGAGCTCCCGACCGACGATCCGCTGTTCGGCAAAGGCACGGTGCGCATCGACGGCCGCGCGCTTCATCCGGCCTACCTGGTCGAAGTGAAGAAACCCTCGGAGTCCAAAGGACCCTACGACTACTACAAGATCCGCGCGACCATCCCTGCCGATCAGGCTTTCCGGCCGCTGAGCGAAGGCGGCTGCCCGCTGGTGAAATAGGGCAGAGCGGACGCTGAAGCGCCGCTCATGGAAATCTTCGGGATCCCGACCCAGGCGCTGTTCGGGCAGTTGCTGATCGGGCTGATCAACGGCTCGTTCTACGCGCTGCTCTCGCTCGGGCTCGCGGTGATTTTCGGGCTGCTCAACATCATCAACTTCACCCACGGCGCCCAGTACATGATGGGCGCGTTCTGCGCCTATTTCCTGCTCACGAAGCTCGGAATCGGTTACTGGTGGGCGCTCGCGGTCACACCGCTCGCGGTCGGAATCATCGGCATGGTCATCGAGCGGCTGATGCTCGCGAGGCTCTACAAGCTCGACCACCTGTACGGCCTCTTGCTCACGTTCGGCCTCGCGCTCATCATCCAGGGGCTGTTCCGCAACGAATACGGCACCTCGGGAATTCCCTATGCCCTGCCGCAGGAGCTCGCGGGCGGGCACAACCTCGGTTTCATGTTCCTGCCGAACTACCGGGCATGGGTCATCCTCGCCTCGATCGTCGTGTGCCTCGCGACCTGGTTCATGATCGAGAAGACCCGGCTGGGCGCGTACCTACGCGCGGCGACCGAGAACCCGCAGCTGGTGCAGGCTTTCGGCATCAACGTCCCGAGAATGATCACACTCACCTACGGTTTCGGCGTCGCCCTTGCCGCGTTCGCGGGCGTGATGGCGGCGCCGATCTACCAGGTCAATCCGCTCATGGGGGCGGATCTCATCATCGTCGTCTTTGCGGTGGTGGTGATCGGAGGCATGGGCTCGATCATGGGATCGATCGTGACCGGCTTTGCGCTCGGGCTGATCGAGGGCCTGACCAAGGTGTTCTATCCCGAGGCGTCGAACACGGTGATCTTCATCATCATGGCGATCGTGCTGATGATCAAGCCGGCGGGTCTCTTCGGCACGCAGCGCTGAGGGTGTTCTAGGATCATGTCGGCCGTGCACGAACTTGCACCGCGCGCCGGCGGGTTTGCGCATCAGCGCATCGCCGCCGCGGTGATGATCGCGTTCTTTGCGCTCGCGCCGCTCGTCGCGTATCCGGTGTTCCTCATGAAGGTGATGTGCTTCGCGCTCTTCGCCTGCGCCTTCAACCTCCTGATCGGCTACGGGGGCCTCTTGTCCTTCGGCCACGCGATGTTCCTCGGAACTGCAGGCTACGCTTCGGCGCACGCTGCAAAGGCATGGGGCTTCCCGCCCGAGTTCGCGATCCTATTCGGCACGGCGTGCTCCGCGCTGCTCGGCTTCGTCACTGGGCTGCTCGCGATCCGCCGCCAGGGCATCTACTTCGCGATGATCACGCTCGCGCTCGCGCAGATGGTGTATTTCTTCTACTTGCAGGCGCCGTTTACGGGCGGCGAGGACGGCATCCAGGCCGTGCCGCGTGGGAAGCTCTTCGGCCTGCTCGACCTCAACAACGTGTGGGCGATGTATGCCCTGGTGTTCGCGGTGTTCGTCGGCGGATTCCTTCTCATCCACCGAGCGGTGCACTCGCCGTTCGGGCAGGTGCTGAAGGCGATCCGCGAAAACGAGGCGAGGGCGCTCTCGCTCGGCTACGACGTCAACCGCTACAAGCTGCTCGCCTACGTGCTCTCGGCGACGCTCGCGGGACTCGCCGGAGCGACCAAGGTGCTGGTGTTTGAGCTCGCATCGCTCACCGACGTGCACTGGACCATGTCGGGCGAGGTGGTGTTGATGGTGCTGCTCGGCGGGCTCGGGACCGTGTTCGGTCCGGTGGTGGGCGCCCTGATCATCATCTCGATGGAGAACTACCTGGCACAGATCGGCTCCTGGGTGACGGTCGTGCAGGGCGTGATCTTCGTGATCTGCGTGCTCACCTTCCGCCGCGGCGTGATCGGCGAGCTGGGGAGGCTGATCGGGAAGCCTCTGTAGGAATCAAGCCTCCCCCGCTCGCTGGCCCACGCCGTCCGCGTGGATGTCGTCAGCTTGGAGGCGGTGGCGTGAACTTCTTCACCTCTTTGGCGAGCAGCGAACCGTCGGCCTGTTTGATGACTTCGGCGAAGGCGAAGTCCCCTACCTTGAGATCGGCGAGACTCTGGAAGCCGCTCCCTTCGAACTCGGTCCTGGCGTCGGTGATGATCTTGGTATCGCCGATGGTGACGGTGTTGGCGTCCACCGCCGTGACCTTGCCGGACACGTGCATCTCCTCCTCGGGCTCGTCCTCGCGCTGCAGCACGCGGATGCGCGTGGCGTTGATGCTTTTGTCGGACTGGACGGTGCCGCGGACCAGCAGTTGATCGCCGACCATGAGGTCGGCCAGCGCGAGAGTGGTGTCGCCTTTCACGATCACGGTGGCAGAGCTGACGTTGACCGTCAGACCGCCTACGCTCAGCGTGCTCCCGGTTATCTGCGTGAGCGTGCCGACGAAGGCGGTGCGGTCGGCATCGTTCCTGTCCTCGATGCGGATTTCGCTGGCGGTGACGGTGCCATCGGCGTTCAGGGTGCCCTCGACCTCGACCGGCGTGCCTAGCGTGAGGTCGGCGAAGCTCGCAGCAGCATCCTCCTCCTTCCTGATCGTTGTGGCGTCGGTCACGGCCACCTTGCGGCCCGCGACGGTGAGCACCTTGCCGTCGATA
>Ga0209473_1002314_pt1 | contig 10517 bp, 8 predicted proteins | sample GraSoiAngelo_133_FD_185890 | JGI IMG/M metagenome (GOLD analysis project Ga0209473, IMG submission 185890) | Grasslands soil microbial communities from the Angelo Coastal Reserve, California, USA - 14_0929_05_20cm (SPAdes) (version 2) | ecosystem: Environmental > Terrestrial > Soil > Grasslands ...
GGAATTTCGGCAGTTCGCGGCGAGGGCTGGCAACTCACCTGGCGCGATGCGGCCGTGTTCGCCATCCTCGGCCTCGCCAACAACGCGCTTTATCTCGGCCTCGGCTATACCGGGCTGAAATCCGTCTCCGCCGGCCTCGGCGGCCTGATCGTTTCCGCCAATCCGGTGTTCACGGCCGCACTGGCCGCGCTGTTTCTCGGGGAAGCGTTGACCTGGCGCAAGGTGGCCGGCCTGTTGCTCGGCATCGCCGGCGTCGCCTTGATCGTCTGGCATCGCATGTCGGTCGGATCAGACAGCCTGCACGGTATCCTGTTCACGCTCGCCTCCCTCGCTTCGATCGTGGCCGGCACCATCCTGTTCAAATTGTTGGCACCAAGGGGCAGCCTCTGGATCGGCAATGGCATCCAGAATATTGCCGGCGGGCTGGCGCTGCTGCCGTTCGCGCTCACGCTCGCCGACATCAATGACATCGTGCCGAGCATGCGCCTGTTCGGCGCCTTCGCCTTCCTGGTGCTTGGCGGTTCGATCCTGGCCTACCTGCTCTGGTTCCATCTGTTGAAGGTGTGTGGCGCAACGGCCGCGAGTTCTTACCATTTCCTGATGCCGCCGCTTGGGATGCTGTTCGCTTTTCTGGTGCTCGGCGAACACGTTGAATTCAGGGATCTGCTCGGGATCATTCCGGTCGCGCTCGGCATTTACCTGGTCACGCGTCCCGCTGCCGCGCTCGCGCCACCTGTATTGAGGAGTAACCGATGACCCTATCGATCACACTGATCGGCGGCCCCACCGCGCTGATCGAAATCGACGGCTTTCGGCTTCTGACCGATCCGACCTTTGACCCGCCGGGGGCCTATCAGTTGCCGCACGTCAAACTGGAAAAGCTAGCCGGTCCAGCGCTGACGCCCGACAAGATCGGCAACGTCGACGCGGTGTTGCTCAGCCACGACCAGCACGCCGACAATCTCGACGATTCCGGCAAGGAATTTCTTAAAGTGGCAAAACGCGTGCTGACCACCCAGGCCGGCGCCAAACGGCTCGGCGGTCACGCGGAGGGCTTTGCGCCGTGGGCGACCACAACGCTCTCCGGCAAGGACGGCGGCTCGCTCACCGTCACCGCGACGCCGGCGCGCCACGGCCCGGCTGGCATCGAGCCATTATCGGGCGACGTCATCGGCTTTGTGGTGGCCTCGAAAAAAACAGCCAGCCGCCCGATCTACATCAGCGGCGACACCACCTGGTTTGACGGCGTAGCCGAAGTGGCGAAGCGCTTCAGTGCCGGCGTGGTGTTGCCGTTTGCGGGCGCGGCGCAGACCCGCGGTCCTTTCCACCTGACGATGGACACCAACGACACCATCGAGACCGCGCGCGCATTTCCTGACGCAGTGATCGTGCCTGTTCACACCGACGGTTGGGCGCATTTCCGCCAAAACGCGCAGGATTTGCGCGCGTCGTTTGATGCGCTCGGTTTTGGCAAGCGCTTGAAGATTCTGGAGCCGGGCGTTGTCACTGCGATCGAGATGCCGGGCACATCGGTCTCATCGTGAGGAGCGAGCCGCTTGGCCGCGTCGCTGCACCGGGCCTCGGGGCCTCGTGGTTCGAGACGGCGCGTCGCGCCTCCTTACCATGAGGGAAGCTAATCCTTGCGGAACACGATCGAGGCCATCCAGCCGGTCATCAGCGCCATGGCGGCGGTGACGAGCCCATAGACCAAGCCGTTCTGGCGCGCGGTGTTGGCGACGAACTGTTCGAAGCCGACCTTGACGATTTCGAACGCGGTTTCGGTCCGCGTCACCAGGCTGCCTGCCGAAAACAGCTTGATCTCGACGTCATAGGTACCGATCGGCACCTCGGCCGGCAGCGGAATGCCGGTGCGAAACAGCGTCGGCGTCAGGAACGTCACCGCCGACGTATCCTCGCGATAAAGCCCGCGCTGCGAGCGCAGCCGCACGAAAGCGCGGCGGAACACGTCATTCGGCACGACGTCGGCGTAATCGGGGCCGACGCGCTGGGTCAAAAGCACATTGTCGAGGCCGAGTTGCTGGCGCCGTTCGACTTCAGGCGAGGCGATGTCGGCGAACGGGCGGTTGGCGAACAACGCTAGATAGCTCGGCACCTGAAGGAACTGACGATAGTCGGTGTTGACCCAGATCCCGAATTTGCGCTCCTTGCGGCGCGTCACCATGTCCGCGCGCGGTCCAGAGACGGTGACGACGAGGTCATAATTGCCGCGCGCAGCCGGAGTGGAGGCGTCCTTTTCGACCGAGCCGAACAGCACTAGCTCCTCGCCGGAATAGTTCGGCGTCACGGTGACGCGATGGTTGGAGACCGAGACGATGAGCCGCTCGGCATTCGCCTGCGGGATGGCGAAGACCATGCCCAGCACCAGCACGAGGATGGCAAGATGGTGACGTGCAATCATTCGGTCACTCCGGTTTCCCGGATGGTGAAGAGGTCGTCGGGCCGGATCACGAGTTCGATCGCAAAGCGGATTCCAACGGCGAGGACCAGGAGCCCAAGCAACAGCCGCAATTGCTCGCCGCGGATCTTCTGTCCCGCCCGCGCGCCAAACTGCGCCCCGGTCACGCCGCCGACCATCAGGATCAGCGCCAGCACGACGTCGACCAGATGGTTGGTAACGGCGTGCAGCAGGGTGGCGAATGTCATGGTGACCAGGGTCAGCACCATGGAGGTGCCAATCACCGTGGAGGTTGGGACCCGCAACAGATAGATCATGATCGGGACCAGGATGAAGCCGCCGCCGATGCCCATCACCGCGCCGATAAAGCCGATGATGACGCCGACAATGACGACCGGAATCACCGACAGATAGATCTTGGAACGCTTGAACCGCATTTTTAGCGGTAATCCATGGATCCAGCCATGGCTGCGGCGCGGCGGGACCACGCCGCGCCGGGTCCGCATCATCGCGCGCAAGCCTTCCCAGAACATCAGTGCGCCGACGGTGGTGAGCAGCGCGACATAGGACAGCGCGATCATCAGGTCGAGCTGGCCGAGTGCGCGAAGTTGCGTGAAGGTCCAGACGCCGAGCGCGGTGCCGAGGGTGCCGCCGGTCAACAGCACCGCCGCCAGCGCCGGGTCAATTGCGCGCCGTCGCCAGTAGGATATGGCGCCGGAAAACGACGACGCGGCAATGTGGCTGGCAACCGAGGCGACCGCGACCGCGGGCGTGATGCCGATGAAGATCAAAAGCGGCGTCATCAAGAAGCCGCCGCCGATGCCGAACATCCCCGACACGAAGCCGACCGCCGCGCCCATCGCGAGGATGAGAAAAATGTTGACGGGCATGTCGGCGATCGGGAGATAAAGCTGCACGGCTGTTTGCTTCTGGCTTGATTTTTCGATCGGGCATTTTGCCGGGAGTAGAGTCCGATCCCCGCGCGGACGACGCGCGAGCGCGGATCGATTGCCGCGCCCCTGCATAACCGAAATCGCGGGCCTGAGGGACTAGGAATCCGCAGGCCCTTGGCTTTTTTTGCCGCCGGCTGCTTGCGAATTTTCGATGTGGCGAAAAATTCAGATTAACGCGCGGCGCGGGCGCAAGCCCTAACGGACGGGATCGGTGATGAGGTTCATCGCGGAGGCTTCCCTGGCGCCGAGCCAGCGGACATCCTTGGTCGCGGACATGGCTTCCACGACGGCGGAGGAGACACCCATCTTCGTCATATAGCTTAGGACTATCCCCGCGGTGCGCTGGGTGTCGGCGACGGGATCAGCGTCGGGATCACGCCCAGATGCGGACGTCACAAACCGATGGACCCCCAACATCGAGCCCTCGATGCCAATGCGGGGCATGCCGCCGGCATAGACGAACACGCAGGCGCTGGCGCAATAGGAGGGGGTAGCGCGACCCGCGGCATTAGCGACGCCGACGGCGGTGGCCAATCCACGCGATCGAACGACTTCGCCCATGATCATGGCCTGATTCAAATCCCCGCCCGGCGAGGATATCAATACGGCGTCGCCCGCCGCGAGATGGGACTCGTCAAGCCTCTCGCGGAACCAACTCGCGGTAGCGGCGCCGATCGTCCCGCTGATGACCAATGCGGGGTGCGAACGGCCCGAACCGTCCAGATCGGCAGCCGCAATCAGCGACGACGTCATGCTTGGTGAAAGATATAAATCCTTCCAATAGGCCCAGGCCTCCGGCCGCGACAGGTCCCGGTAGGCGCGAATGCCCAGGCTGGACATCAAAAGAATAAAGATGACGACCGACCCGAGACGTCGCTTGTTGCCGGCGGTGCGAAGCGAGGGCGCCGCCGGCTGCCCGGTTGGCTTGCGTGCCGGTGTTACCCAAGGGCCGGTCGGCGACCTTCGCGAACGATCTCCCTCGTCCTGATCGTCATCCACGGACAATTCGCTTCCTTTCGGCGGCTCAGATGATCCTCGACATCGAACCGCCCGGCAGAAATCGTGGCACCCGCTTGGTCGCGCGCTTGTCTACACAGCTTCGTCAACGAGGTAAACGTCCGCGGCGGCGGGACCATGTTCCGGAAAAGCATATGCCGGTCTTGCCTCGCCACGAACGCGAAGTGTGTTGCGGGGAGATTATGCTCAAGAAAGGGGATGACGATTCGAAGAACGTCATCACGCTCTGGGCGGCACTGCCGGCCGCTTAGCGGGCGGCCGCAGTCCGCCTGGACGGAGCTTGTTTCGCCGCCGGCTTCGCGGCGGTGGCGGGCGCGCTATCCCATCCGCCCGGCGGGGTCGCCACGTTGACCGCATCGTCGGGCTGGGGTTCGGCGGTAAAGGTCTGGATCGCGAGCTTTGCTGCCGCCAGCGACTGGGCATCGAGGCGCTTGGCAATATCGTCGCGTTTACGCGCTGCGTCCGCGTCGCCCTGCGCAGCCGCCAGACTGAACCATTTGAAGGATTCGGCGAGGTTCTGTTCGACGCCGATGCCGCGGGCATAGAGGATGCCGAGGTTGTACTGGCTGTCCGCGACGCCGCGATCGGCGGCTTTGCGGAACCACTGCGAGGCGCCGTTGTAGTTGGCGCCACTGCCGCCGCCGTCGGCGTCCAGCACGGCGAGGTTATGCATCGCCTTGGCGTTACCGCGTTCGGCGGCCTGCAGGTAGTAACGGCGCGCGGTATCGACGTCCTTTTTCACGCTCAGGCCCTTTTCGTAGAGGGTCCCGAGCCGGAAGGTCGCAGGCACCACGCCGGCCCGCGCCGCACGGTCGTACCATTTGACGGCCTCGTCGAGATTCGGCGCGATGCCTTTGCCTTCGGCAAAGCGGACGCCGACTTCATAGGCCGCGGCCGGGTCACCCTTCAGCGCGGCGGCGCGCAGCACCGGTCCGCCGATCACGTCCGGCAAGCGCTCGGTCGGCGGTATCTCCACAAACGCCAGTTTGCCGTTGGCCGGCGTTGTCGGGGCAAGGGGAATGGTGCCGGTAATGTCGGCCGGCGTTATTGTCGAGGCCGGAGCCAATTCGGGAGCCTGCGGGATCATCACCTGCGCGCTGTCGAGCATGTTCGGTGCTGAGCTGTTATTGGACTGCCGGCCGAGGGGTGTCGGCGAGGTCGTCAAGGGCGTGGCGGGCGCGGGGACGGCCGAATTATTGACGGGCGGTTGCGCTTGCGGCAGATCGCTCGAACTCTCCATCGCCGGCGGCACGTGCGGTGGCCGGCCGCTCTCGAGCAGCGCCATTGCCAACTTGAAAGAGCCGAGCACGATCGCGACCACGCTCGCGGCAATCAGCACCGAACGGATCTTTGTGGCGACAGTCGAGGGCTCTTTGCCCGCATTGTTGCTGGCCTTGTCGCCGGCGGAGGCCTTCGCCGTGCGCGTAGCCTTTTCGTTGGCAGGCGCGGCTGCGGCAGCCTGGGCGGCACGGCGCGCGGCCGCGATGAAGCTCGACGAGGAGACGGGCTCGCGCGGAGCAGCCGGGATCTCGCTGATAGCGCTTTCGGAAGCGGCGATCCGCTCCGCAGGCGAAGACATGCGTCCGCTCGGCCGTGTGCCCGGCTCCAGCGGATGATCCGGCGGCAAATCGGGCGCGATCGCGGAACGCGGCTGCGCGGCATGCGGTTCGAGAATCTCGCTGATCGCCTTCGGCGGCATCAGCGCGGCGACCGGCGACGCGGGCGATTGCGCAGCATGGAATTCGCGCGGCGCGGCGACGAAATGCGCCTCGTTGGCCGCGGGGTTCGGCAATTCGGGCCGTGGCGCCGGCGGCGGCATCGCCGCGCGCGGGGCTGACGGTGGCTCGACCGGGTCGGGAGCCGGGGCAGGGGATACCACTGCTTGGGGCGGCGCGGAGCGAACCGTGCGCAGATCGCCTTCGATCATGGCGAGACGATCGACCACATGGCCGAGGGCGCTGTGGACCGTCTCTAGCGAGTCCTGGGTGCGGCGGTCGGTTTCCGACTGGCTGAAGCGGATATCGGACAGTTCGCGCTTGACAACATCGACCAGCCCTGAGTCCATCGGCTGCGGCGCGTTCGCATTCCGGCTGGTCTCGGCCAGCGCGGCAACGGCCGCGTGCTGGTCTTCGAGGTGACGCAGGATGTCCTGCAACCCGTCCTCGACCCGGCCGAGATTGCCGGCCCGCTGATCGCCAAAGGCCTCCAGGCGTTCGAGCAGATACGATACGCGCTGTTCGAGATGGGTCAAAGCCGATGCTTTGTCGTTGCCGACCGGCAAGAGGTCGAGGCGGTCGGACAACGCCCGCAGCGCGCCTTCGATCTGTTCCGAATTGTCGTTGGGCTCAGGCCGTTCGCGATTTTCCAGCGACGAGGTCAGCGCTGCGATGCGCTGTTCCAGAATCGCAAAGGAATTGCTGTTGTCGCCGGCATGCGCCAGTTGGTCCACCTTGGACGACAGCACGCGGATATCGTCGGAAAGCCGCACCAGCGCATCGTTGGAGGCGACATTGGAGACGATGGCGCGAAGTGCAGCGATCGCGGTTTCGAGCTGGCGCACCGTGGAGGGATCATCATTGGCGCGCAGGATCAGGTCGAGCTTGGCACCGAGATTGCGGATCGCGTCGTCATAGCCGGCGAGTTGCTCGGCAGGCGTCAGCGAACGCAATACTTCGCGGATTTCGGAGAGCGCGCGCTCGATGCCGGCCAGCGCCTTCTCGTCGATGCCGCTCTGTCTGTTATCGTCGATGCGGCGCGACAGCGAGCGGATTTCGCCCTCGATCGATTCGATGGCGCGGCGGGGCATCGCTTCGGTGATGGCGTGACGGATTTCAGCCAGTTCGCCGCGGAATGCGGCAATCGATTGCTCGATGCCGTCGGGGCGCTGCAGCGCCTCGATCTGGCTCGTGATCTTGAACAGATGGCGCTCGAGCGCGGAAAAATCCGGACCCGCCGGAATCGCCGGCGCCGGCATGGCAGGTGCGATAGGCGGGGCGCTGATCGGCGGCAGCGACCGCGGCGGACCATCGAGTTCGTTTTGGCGCGCAGTGATTTCCGCGATCGCGGAATCGAACGAGATCGGGCTCGGCGGCGGCGAGGCGCGATAGACATGGCCTGCGGCGCGCTCGACCGTCTCGGTCTGGCGCTGCTTGTCGGCAAGCTGGGCGTGGCGTGCGTTTTGCGGATTCGAAATTTGCGACAGCCGCGCATCCAAGCGCGAGATGGCATCGTTCAATTGCCGGGCGACACCCTGCTCGCCGCGGGGCGCTTCGCTGCGCGGGGCGGGACGGGAAATCTGTTCGATCTGGCGTGTGATCGAGTCAAGCCGCTGATGGATGTCGGCGACATCGCGCGCTTCCCGGCTCGGAGACGACTGCATCGGGATGCCGAAATTCGGAGGGGTGGAATCACCGATGGTCGAAGTGAGCCAGTCGTTCAGCGACATCCCGGCGCGACGCGCCGCGGCCTCGGCGCGCTCGCGTACGGATGGATCGATACCGTCAACACTCCACGATACGCGCGAATTCATGCTTCCGTCCGGTTCCGCCGATCCGGCGCTCCACCTTGCGCCTTCAGCCTCCCCGCGCGTCCCACTGACGAGACAATCGAATTTCGCGCAGGTCGTCTGCCTCAGCTCCTGACTTTTCCGTGTTACGGTAAAGAACGGGTTAAGGAATCGGTCCGCCGTGCCCGAAAGTTGCCTCCGAGGTTCGAAATTGGGCGGGTGAGGCTGTTGGGCGAAGAACGCGTCAGCCGTTTTGGTTAGCCGTTTTCCTGGCGCTCGTCGTCTTGGCGTTCGCCTTATTGGCGTCGGCTGCCGTCGATCGGCATGATCGTCGCGCCGGCTGCGGCCGATAGCGTCTCAAGGGCTTCTTCACACCACTCCGCGACCGCACGTTCATGGCGAAGTCCCATGCGCAGGCAGAGTAGCTTGCCAGTATCGGCTGACGATGCGGTGCCTTGGGGGAAGCGCTTGTTCAGAATCCGTTCGAAGCGCGAGAGTCGGTCGCGGTGATGCTCCAGCCGCGCCATGAGGTCGGCGCGCAACGGGTCGATATCGAGGTCATCGAGTGCGAACAGCCGTACCAGCATGTCGTCCTTGATCGAAGGCGGACTGCTCGGCTGGGCTCCCCAATGCCGCAGCGCAGCCCTGCCCTCGGAGGTCAGGGTGTAGACCAGCTTGTTGGGCTTGCCCGACTGCACGACCTCGCGGCCGACGACGTGGCCGCGATCGCGCAGACGTGTGAGCTCGCGATAGATTTGCTGGTGATCAGCCTTCCAGAAGAACCCGATCGACGCGTCGAACGTCTTGGCGAGCTCATAGCCCGTCATGGGACGTTCCGTCAGGCATGCAAGGATTGCGTCACCGAGCGCCAATGCGCCGACCCTCCGCTTCCAGCGATCCGAAGCCGCACTTGCATTGACTTTATGCGCAAAGGTGCATATGCGTCAATATGCATATCAGTCATCGTTTAGTGGAGAGGCCCGATGACCATGACCGCCCTCGACAATTGGTACGACTATGTGAAGTCCCGCGACCGCGCCGTGCTGTGGGACGCGCTTCACCCCGATGCGGTGTTCGAAAGTCCCGTCGTGCACACCCGACAGCGCGGGCGCGACATCACGTTCAAATATCTCTCCAGTGCGGTGACGGTTCTGGGCACTCCCAGCTTCGCCTTTGTCGGTGAATGGCGGAGCGACACCGGTGCGGTCGTCGAGTTTGAAGGCGAGATCGAGGGCATCAGGATCAACGGCGTCGACATCATCACCGTCGGAGATGACGGCCGCATCACCAATTTCAAGGTGATGGTGCGCCCGCTCAAGGCGGTCAACCTGCTGCACCGGCTGATGGGAGAGCAACTGGCGCAGCCGTGAAGCGATTTCGGCGTCGGACGCTGCCTTGATGCCTCGAAGAATGCCTCGATGTCTCGAAAACTGCCTTGGACCTGCGGAATCAGGTAAAGGTCCATTTCCGCCTGAATCTACCTGTCGTCTGCCTGCCGGAGAACTTCATGCCGATCTACAAAGCCCCCGTCGAAGATGTGAGTTTCCTGCTCAACGACGTCTTCCAAATCGACCGCTACGACAATCTTCCCGGTTTTTCCGACGCCTCCGCTGATGTGCGCGAGGCGATCCTGGGCGAGGCGGCCAAACTCGCCGAGGAAGTGCTGCAGCCGCTCAATCGCACAGGCGACCTCGAAGGCTGCACCCGCCACGACGATGGCAGCGTGACGACGCCAAAGGGTTTCAAGCAAGCGTTCAAGCAGGTCGCCGAAGGCGGTTGGCTGGGCTTGTCCGCGCCGACGGAATATGGCGGGCAGGGACTGCCGGTCACGCTGAGCCAGGCCGTCACCGAATTCCAGTGTGCGGCCAACATGGCGTTTTCGATGTATGGCGGCCTGACGATGGGCGCCACCGCGGCGCTGATCGTGCATGGCAAGCCGGAACAGAAGGCGATGTTCGTGCCCAAGATGGTGGCTGGCGAGTGGACCGGCACCATGAATCTCACCGAGCCGCAATGCGGCACTGATTTGGGCCTGCTGCGCACCAAAGCCGTCAAACAGGCCGACGGCAGCTACAAGATATCAGGCACCAAAATATTCATCTCCTCCGGCGAGCACGATCTGACCGATAACATCATCCATTTAGTGCTGGCCCGCATCGAGGGCGCGCCCAGTGGCATCAAGGGCGTGTCGCTGTTCGTGGTGCCAAAGGTGCTGGTCAACGCCGACGGATCGCTCGGCGCGCGCAACGGCGTGTCCTGCGGTTCGATCGAGCACAAGATGGGCATCCACGGCAATTCCACCTGCGTCATGAATTTCGACAACGCCACCGGATGGCTGATCGGCGAAGAGAACAAGGGCATGCAGGGCATGTTCGTGATGATGAACGAGGCGCGGCTTGGGGTCGCGGTGCAGGGGCTCGCGCAATCCGAAGTCGCCTATCAGAACGCGGCAGCCTATGCCCGCGATCGCCTGCAGGGCCGTTCGCTGACCGGAGCGAAGGCGCCTGACAAGCCGGCCGATCCGATCATCGTGCATCCCGATGTCCGTCGCACGCTGCTTACGATCAAGGCCTTCAACGAGGCGGCGCGCGCGATGGTGATCTGGCCCGCGCTGACGAGCGACGTG
>Ga0209473_1002316_pt1 | contig 10514 bp, 9 predicted proteins | sample GraSoiAngelo_133_FD_185890 | JGI IMG/M metagenome (GOLD analysis project Ga0209473, IMG submission 185890) | Grasslands soil microbial communities from the Angelo Coastal Reserve, California, USA - 14_0929_05_20cm (SPAdes) (version 2) | ecosystem: Environmental > Terrestrial > Soil > Grasslands ...
GTCGAGGGGACGGCCGGGACCGACCATGATTTCCCACCAGCCCGGCTTGCCGGTGACGGGATGCACATTGGCGACGTGCTGATCGCCGGTCAGCGCATGGCAGATTAAAATGGCGTTGGAGCGGCCAGCATTGAGTTCGCCGTAGGTCTGGTAGGCGATCTGGAACGGCGATAGATCGATACCGCAATCGAGCTTGAGCGGCTGGTCGGCGCCAAACAGCGCGACTTGCGAATTCGGATGGTCCGCCTCGTGCGCGCGCTCCTCGGTGTGGATCGCGGGACTTGATATCGCGGGACTTGGTATCGCAGGACTTGGTATCGCAGGACTTGGTATCGATTGTATGATCTTCATAACCGATTCCCCTCCACGGGAGGGCTCCCGATCCACCACAGAAATCAGGCACAAAAAACCCGGCCTGAACATAAGGTTCGGCCGGGATCACTTCTGTCCCCGGCCTGTTTAGCGAATTGTTTAACGTGGCTGCAAGCCGGCCGGCTCAAATGACCACGGAACCCAGTAAAACTAGTCTTCGGCGGGGTCTTCGTCAAGGCAAAGGCTTGGTTAACCCCGGGGGGCAAAGGCCTCATGGTGAGGAGGCGCTCTTGCGCCGTCTCGAACCATGGGGGAGAACGGGCCTTCATCCTTCGAGACGCGGCGAAAACGCCGCTCCTCGGGATGAGACATCAAACCCTCATGGTGAGGAGCACGGCAATGCCGTGCGTCTCGAACCACGAGGCCTTGGAGCTAGCGGCCATCCTTCGAGATGCGCGCAATGGCGCGCTCCTCAGGATGAGGTCGGAGATACATTCACAGCCTCTCAGGATGAGGGGAGAGAGTCGCCAGGTTGCCCATATGTCAAAACCGCCCCCTGCTCCGCCATCGCTGCAAGTGCTGCGCAAGGAGATTGATTCGATCGACGAGCAAGTGCACCGCCTCCTGATGGCGCGCGGCGACATCATCGATCGGCTGATCCAGGTCAAACAGACCCAGGAAGTGGGTTCGGCGTTTCGCCCGGCGCGCGAAGCCGACATGATGCGGCGGCTGGTCGAGCGCCATCGCGGCATCCTGCCGCTCGACACCGTCGAGAGCATCTGGCGCGTCATCATCTCGACCTTCACCTACGTCCAGGCGCCGTTCTCGGTGCATGCCGACGTCTCCGTCGGCGAATCCGCGATGCGGGATTCGGCACGGTTTCATTTCGGCTTCACCGTTCCCTATGTCTCGCATTTCAGCGCGTCCGCGGCGGTCGAGGCCGTCGCAAAGTCGAAGGGCGATCTCGCGCTGGTCTCGGCGACCTCGAGCCGCGCCCCCTGGTGGATCACGCTGGAGGGAAGCGGCGCGCCAAAGATCATCGCGCGGCTGCCGTTCGTCGAGCGCGCCGACCACCCGGCGGCGTTGCCGGTGTTCGTGGTGTCGCGGGTCGCCGACAATGCGATGGTGACCGAGGTCGAGATGTGGAGCATGCGCGTCTCCGGCTGGAATGCCGAGATCGCCCGCGCATTGTCGCCGCTGGCCGAAATCGTCGCCGTGCCGGATACCGCTTTCGACGGCGCCGCCCTTTTGGTATCGATTGCCGGCGCCAACCGCCTGGAAAAGATCAAGGCGGCGATGATCGAGGCCGGCGCGTCGGTTCGCTCATCGGCCCTCGTCGGCAGCCATGCAACGCGCTATACGGTGCCCCTGAATGGATCGGTCAAATCTTAAGGCCGTCCGCGATCTCCGGAGTTGAAGATGTCCCGCCCCGTGCCGAACCCCGGCATTCTCGATATTGCGCCCTACACGCCCGGCAAGAGCCCGGTGCCGGAGCCGGGCCGCAAGGTGTTCAAGCTGTCGGCCAATGAGACGCCGTTTGGACCTTCGCCCAAGGCGGTTGTGGCCTATAAAGCAGCGGCGGCGCATCTGCACGATTATCCGGAAGGCACCTCGCGGGTGCTGCGCGAGGCGATCGGGCGCGCCTTCGGGCTCGACCCCGACCGCATCATTTGCGGTGCCGGTTCCGACGAGATCCTCAATCTTCTGGCGCACACTTATCTCGGCCATGGCGACGAGGCGATCTCCACCGCCCACGGCTTTTTGGTTTACCCGATCGCGACCATGGCGAGCGGCGCCAGGAACGTGGTTGCGCCCGAAACCGACTTCACCGCCGACGTCGACGCGATCCTGAAATTGATGTCGCCGCGCACCAAGCTGGTGTGGCTTGCCAACCCGAACAACCCGACCGGGACTTATCTGGCGTTCGACGAGGTCAAACGGCTGCGCGCAGGCCTGCCGCCGCACGTGCTGTTGGTGCTCGACGCCGCCTACTCCGACTACGTGTCGCGCAACGATTACGAACGCGGCATCGAATTGGTGGCAACATCAGACAACACCGTGATGACCCACACCTTCTCCAAGATCCACGGGCTCGCCGCGCTTCGCGTCGGCTGGATGTTCGGTCCCGCCCACATCGTCGATGCCGTCAATCGGATTCGCGGCCCCTTCAACGTCTCGACACCGGCGATGCTTGCGGCGGTCGCGGCGCTCGAGGACACCGCGCATCTGGAGATGTCGAAGGCGCACACCGAAAAATGGCGCAACTGGCTCACCGACGAGATCGGCAAGCTCGGGCTGAGGGTGACGCCGAGCGTGGCGAATTTCGTCCTGATCCACTTCCCGCTTGAGAAGGGCAAGACCTCGGCCGAGGCCGATGCGTTCCTCACCAGGCGCGGCCTGGTGCTGCGTGCACTGAACAATTACCGCCTGCCGCACGCCTTGCGCATGACCATCGGCACCGAGGAAGCCAATCGCCTCGTGGTCGAAGGCTTGGTTGACTTCATGGCCGCCAAATGAGCGTGCAAGCGAAGGCCGCTCCGCAGTTCAAAAAGGTGGCGCTGATCGGCTTCGGCCTGATCGGCGGCTCGATCGCGCGCGCCGCCCGCGAACAAGGGCTGGCCGGAGCGATCGTCACCACCGCGCGCTCGGCATCGACCCGCGCGCGGGTCAGAGAACTCGGTGTCGTCGATGCCGTGGTCGAGACCAATGCCGAGGCCGTCAAAGATGCCGACCTTGTCATCCTCTGCATTCCGGTCGGCGCCTGTGGCGCGGTCGCGGCCGAGATCGCGCCCTGGCTCAAGCCAGGCGTCATCGTCTCCGACGTCGGCTCGGTCAAGGGCGCGGTGGTCAAGGACATGGCGCCGCATTTGCCGGAAGGAGCGCATTTCGTGCCGGCGCACCCCGTCGCCGGCACCGAGCATTCCGGTCCCGACTCCGGCTTCGCCGAACTGTTCATCAACCGCTGGTGCATCCTGACGCCTCCGGAAGGAACCGATCCCGACGCGGTCGAGAGATTGCGCCTTCTGGGCGGCGCTCGGCGCCAAGGTCGAGATCATGACGCCCGACCACCACGATTTGGTGCTCGCCATCACCAGCCATCTGCCGCATCTGATCGCCTACACCATCGTCGGCACCGCCGACGAGCTCGCCCAGGTCACCTCGTCGGAAGTGATAAAATTCTCCGCCGGCGGTTTTCGCGATTTCACCCGCATCGCGGCCTCTGACCCTACGATGTGGCGCGACGTCTTCCTCGCCAACAAGGAGGCGGTGCTGGAAATGCTCGGCACCTTCAACGAGGATCTCTCGAAGCTGACGCGGGCGATCCGCCGCGGCGACGGCGAGGCGCTGTTCGAGCATTTCACCCGCACCCGCGCCATCCGTCGCGGCATCGTCGAGATCGGCCAGGATTCCGCCGCCCCCGACTTCGGTCGTCCGCACGCACAACTAACGACGAAGCCGGACTGAGCCTCACCTTAGCGAATAGCGAGTAGCGAATAGCGAGTAGCTGGTTGAACGGGAGCAGCACGGCGCCCGAACTATTCGCTATTCGCTACTCCCTATTCGCCCTGCTTCTAACAGCCAGCCGATCAGTTGAACGGATAATAGCGGATCTGGCTCATGACGATGTTGTCGTCCGTTTTCGGCGCGCCGCCGACACCCTGGAAGGCGAAGCGCTGATTGTAGGAATACTGCACACCGGCTTTGACCGTGCCGTAAGTGCCCTGGTAGAGCGTGTCGTAGAATCCGGCCGTGATCTGGCGGACTTCGCGGGTATTGCCGTTGCAGGTCGCGGCCGGCGAATTCTCGACGTTGCAGCCGGTGTTGTTGTAGAGCGGGTTGCCGTAGCCGAACGGCACCGTGCCGACGTCGGCAAACGCCGCCTTGGCTCGCTCGAACCCGGCATAGCTGTAGATGTCGAGGGTCGGCAGGGTGTGCCAGATCAATCCCACCATGGCGGAAGAGATCGTCAATGGCAGGATCGTGCCGTCCTGCGCCAGCGTCGCGTCCGGGAACGGCGTTGCCGTAAAGCGGCCGAGCGCCCCGTAGGCGCCGTAGACCTGCAGCTCCAGCGTCTTCGGAAGAAGCTCGGCATTGATGTGGCCGCCGAAGCTGCCGGTGTCATAGGTGTGGTTGGCGAAATTGAAACGATCGAAGAACTGGCGATAGAGTCCCCACGCCTCGATGTGCAGTCGGTAAGGCCCAAGCCGCGGGTCCCATGCCGCCTTCACCGTAAAGTCCGGGACCTGATTCAAGCTCACATTGTTGGCGTTGTTGAAGAAGCTGCCGCCGGGACCGGTCAGGTTGACCAGCAGGTTCGGGTTCAGCACGCCTTGAGGTCCGATCGCCGGCGTGCCGACAGTCGGCGTGTTGCCGCCGAAGAAGGAGGTCTGGGGATTTTCGGCCGAAGCCGCGATCTGGAACTCCGGTCCGATATTCTGCCAGACGCGAATGCCGGGCTGGCGCGCGGCAAGGAAGCCGGGAACCAATTCGAAATCGATCACGCCCGGCGCATCGACGCCGCGCGGATCGATACCGGCCTTGCTCGGGGCATTGAGCGACCAGGTCTGGCCAGCGAGCACATGGAAGCCGAGATCGGTTCGATCGATTTCGAGGGACATCTGGCGCATGCGCGGGTTGAACGAGTTGGTCGCGACCGAGTTCGCGGTCTGCGCCGCGCCCTCGAAGTCGATTTCGCCGTAGCCGGCAAGATGAGTGTCCGCCCCCACATTGCCCTCAGCGAGAACCGAGAAACGGCTCTGGCGCGCCGAGAAACGCGATTCCGGTGTGTTGAAGTTCTTGCTCTGCCCGAACGGGATGAAGTTGTAGATCGAGCCCGTATCGGAAGCGAGGTTGCGGGTCCGATAGATGTTGGTGAGGTCGACCCAGCCGCCGAACGTCAGCGTAACGCCTTTGTAGCAGACCTTTCCGGCCGGACATGCATCGACTGGCGCTGCCTTGTAGGCGGTCGGCGTCTCACTGATCGCTTTGGCCTGCGCTTCGATTGCCCTTTCCTTTCGTCCCTGATCGTCCACCCGCTGCTCAAGCTGCTTCAGCTTGGCCTTGAGGACACGAATCTCGGATGCGGCATCGTCGTCCGCAAAAGCCTGGCTTGCCGCGACGAGTGCCCCGCCGACAAGTACGCATTTGAGTAATCTCACTTGAACCTCCCGCCCAAGAGAAAGCGATCCCCTTCGCACATCGCACCTTGGTCAGGTGTGTGCCTGCTTGCTCCGATCGAGAGACTTGAGTTCGGTCGTCAATATTCGCGCGCGCGAAAACCTTTCTCTTCACGTTTCGCTCGCGATTATTTGCAGGAATTTTTTCGCCAAATCCTGATCGCTTCGCAAAATGCGAAAATGATTTGGAACGAAAGAGGGGCTCAGCCGGGCTATGACTGAGCCCCAGTTTGGAGGCACGACAGGAGGCGGGTTGTTGTTGTCGGTGGCGGGCCAATGGCCCTCAGTAGCGCTTGGCGGGCGTGTGTGTGGCGAGGGTCTTGTGCCGCTTGGCCGTCATCTGCATGGCGGCCACATCGCCGCCACCGCGGAAGTTCTGCGATGCCAAAGCATCCCCGGGTCGCGTGGATCCGAGGCCCAGATCGCCGTTCGGATGATAGAAGGCGTAGGCGCCGGGCTCCTGGATCGCCGGCTGCGCGGCAACTGGCGCCGCGGCCGCCGCGGATAGAATGAGCGCCGCACTGAACAGTTTGAATGTCGTCATCAATCTTCTCCCCTTGTATCGGCTGCGCAATGTTGCGGGCCGTCTGAGGACAAGAGTGATATTTAGGCCGCCGCATTCCCGCCGCAGCCGGCAATGCCGATCACGGTTCGGCGATCAACGCGTTATTAAGCATTTTCAAAACAGCGGCGGGACCTGCGCCACCTTGAGCGGACCGAGATACACCGCGCCATCGACAAAGCGCAGCGGGAATGCGCGCGCCTTCTTGCCTTCCAGCACGGCTTCGGTGCCGAGCGAGTTGATGCCGGCGGCAACGCCGACATTGGCGTTCTGCTTGACGACTTTGCCAAGACCGGGAATGGCGCGGTCCAGCGCGCCGAACAGGTTGTTGAGATCCTGGGTCTTGACGCCGGGCGCAACGCGATCGAGCGTTGCCTGCGGCACCCCTTCGTCCAGCATTTTTTCGATGCCGAGCGCGGGGATCACTTTCTCGAGGCCGGCAACCGTCATCTGCAATTCGCCGTCGATACGCCCCTGGGCGTTGAGACCAAGCGTGCCGGCCGCGACGGCGATCAGATCGCCTTGCTGGATCCGCGACTGCGCGATCTCGACATGGCCGCCCGCGGCCTGCATCTCGCGAAACCGTTCCGGCCAGGGTTTTGGCGAGAAGTCCTTCAGACCGCTCAGCAGCATCCGTGCGTCGGCATCGAACGGCTCGGCAAGCAGCGGATGCAGGCCCTGGATGCTGCCGCCCCCGATTTTCGCGACCGTCTCGATTGTCGGATGATCCGTCGGCGATCCATCGGCGAGACGGCCGTGCAATTCGATGTGCTTGGCGCCCGCAAGCGGCGTTTGCATCGAACCGTTGACGCGGTCGATGGCGGGATCATCGAACACGATCGAGGCACGCTGCGGCACGCCGGGCAACCCGACCACGCTGCTGCGGCCCTTGCTCCAGTTCACGACAAAGGGCCCGCCGCCGCGATCCGAAATCGTTGCCGGCGCGGCGAACTCGGCGATCACCAGCTTCGGATCATAGACCTGCGCGACAACGAGGATTTCGCCGAGCTTGGCCGTAATCGGCGTCTGCGCGCCCGCCGTCTGCGAAATCAGCGACACGCTGGCGTCATCGCATCGGATCTCAAGACGGAACGGGTAGCCCGCGACCGAACGCCTGGCGCAATCGTAAACCCGGCCGGATTTGGCTTCGCGCTCCCGCCAGGCGTCGGCCTGGACGTCGACTTGCGAGGCGGCATAGAACCAGAACGCGCTCCACGCGATGGCCGCGATCAGAAGCAGGACGGGTGCGATGAAGAGGCGCCAAAGCGGGCGCCGGCGCGGCGGCGCGAACGTGATATCGGACATGCGGCGACCCCTTTGACGGGCAATTTTGTCAATAAAGGGGACGTGCTAAAGCATGATCCAGAAAAGCATGCCCTCGGGCTACGACCCGATGGGTGGGTACCGGTTTTCCTCGCGACAAACGCGGAACGCGCTTGCGCGGAGATCATGCTCGAACAAAAAGATAGAGCGGGATGAAGGTTCGACGAAGAGACATCCCCTTCAATCAAGTTAACGGATTTTCATCGAACTAACCCCCTGCGAAATGTCAGCAATTACCCCCTCCGAATCGGAATCCCAAGGCGACCTGTGGGTGTTCGGCTATGGCTCGCTGATGTGGCGGCCCGGCTTTGACTTCGTCGAACGGCTCCCGGCGCGGCTGATCGGCGAGCATCGTGCGCTCTGCGTTTACTCCTTCGTGCATCGCGGCACGCCGGAGAAGCCGGGACTGGTGCTGGGATTAGATCGCGGCGGCGCCTGCCGCGGCATCGCGTTCCGCGTCGCGGAGAAGCGCCGCGCCTCGACCATTGCCTATCTGCGCGAGCGCGAGCAGGTGACATCCGTCTATCGCGAGGTAACGCGGTCGCTGTGGCTCGAGAACGACCCGCGGCAGCGCGTCAGCGCGCTCGCTTACGTGGTCGATCGCGGCCACGTGCAATATGCGGGACGGCTGTCGCTCGCCGAGCAGCTTCGTCATGTGCTCCAGGGCCACGGCCGGTCCGGCGTCAACCGCGAGTATGTTCTTTCGACCGTCAAGGCGATCGAGGCGGAAGGCTTTCGCGATCCGCAATTGCATCGGCTATCCGTGATGCTGCACGACGCACATCCGCTTCACCCACCCCGACTGGGTGAGCAAGAAGCGCCCTAGTAAATGACGCTGTGTGCCAACAGACATGGGAAACCGGCCTCCCGCATGCCCGTCTCGCGCTGCCTTTCAGCCTGCGGATACGCCCGCCTTTGCCCGGCTTATTCCGAGATTCAAAATGCGATGCAGGAGATCCGGGTAATCTAGTCCGTCATGCCGAGCCGCCGTAGCGAACTCTTGGCTCTTCGCGATCTCGGGATTAGGGTTCGCTTCAATGAAATACGGAGTGCCGTCGGCAGAGAGGCGAAAGTCGATGCGCGCGTATCCATCGAGGCCCAGCGTTCGGTAGATGCGTTTCGCGATTGCCTGAATACGGGCGGATAGCTCCGGCGTAAGGTCCTTGGCCGGCCCATCTACAATTCCGACGCGCTCCTGATAACTGGGATCGTGTTTGACCTTTTCGGTGGCTATCTGTCGTGCACCCTCGCCGCCCATGGTGCCGAACTTCAATTCCCAAACCGGCAGAACTCGCAGCCGATTGTTGCCGAGCACGCCGACATAGAGTTCACGTCCCTCGATATATTGCTCGGCGATGGCGGCAGTTCCGGTCTGCTCGTGGATGAAGGCGACACGCTCTGCGAGCTTCTCGTCCGTATCGACGACGGATGCCTGCGAGATACCCCAGGATCCATCCTCGTTCAGGCTCTTGACGATGAGCGGCAGCGCAAGACGCGCCGGCCGTTTGACCTTGCGGCGCATCGGGAACACGGCGAAGGCCGGCACCGCGACCCGGCGATAGTGCACCAACGTCTTGGACAGATCCTTGCCGCGCGCCAGGATCAGGCCACGCGGATTGCACCCGGTATACGGGATCTGCATCAGCTCGAGATAGCTTGCGATGTGCTGGTCATACACGGGCACGGGCTCATGGTAAAATTGCTCGAGCAACGTGAATACCACATGCGGCTTGAAACCTTCGATCTCGTCGCGCACCGGCTTGATTTCCTCCTGCACGCCGAGCGGGCGAACTTCATGGCCGGCCGCGCGCAAGGTGCTCACGACGTCGTATTCTGTTTTCCATTCATTGATTTGCCGCGCGGTGTATCCGTCCGTAGACTCCGGAGGCACGAAGTCCGGATGCATGAGCACCAGAACGCGCAGGCGTCTCATAGCGCGATCCATTTGCGCTTTGACGGACCGAACAGCGCGTGCATGGTCTTGGCGGTCAACAGGATGGTGAAGTTGATCACAAGCTTCCGTTCGGGCCCGACGGCACGCAGATTGAGCTCGCGGCAGCGGGAGATCATGTCGTCAAGCACAGCATCAAGCGTAAGTTGGTTCTCGCCCGTCCACCGCGCAACCAGCTGCCTGATCTGGGCGCGATGCCGCCGGATGAAGGCCGAAGCCGGTTGCTCCCGGCGATGCCGTGGATCAGCGGAAAAGAGCCGGGAGAGGTCGCGGTCGTAAGTCTTCGGAGGCCTGAAGGTATAGAATGCCTGCTTTTTTTGGTAATGGTCGTCAAGCGTCTGGCTGAGCTCATGGAGCGGATCGACACGCTCCCGCGTCGTGATGAGCGGCCGCTTGCCGGCGATTTCGTCCATCAGTTCGTCGACATATTTGAGCTTCTTCAGCACCGGCCAACCGGCATAGCGCGTCCGCCAGTTTGAACGTGGTCGCAGCCACACCGCGAAGGTTTCGGCGAAATCCTCGTCCGGATGGCTCTGCGCGTACCAGAGCCGAAGATGCTGGACATAACGCCGGCTGGCCGGATTGGGCCGGTAGTAGCGCGGGTAGTGTTTCGAGGACGGGCCGAACAGCTGCTGCCAACGCCGACGGCGCTGCAGCTGGTAGGCGTGCTGCACGGCATGGCCTGCCTCATGACGAAGAATGGCCATGCACTCGGACCAAGTGCCGCCCTCGACGTCGAGCATCATTTTCTTCTCGATCTTCATCAGGCGGGGATGGGTGAGATAGAATGGAATGGCAATGCCGGGCACATTCGCCGGACTAAACCATTCGCTCGATATCCATGCGTGCGGCCGCAGCCGGATGCCCCGCCCTTCGAGCTCTTCATAGAGAGTGCTGAGACAATCCTCGAGCCAAGTGTCTTCGACCACAACCCTTAGACTACTGAGGCGTTGCTTGAGCAACTGCTCATCCGATAGCTTTTCCCAAGCATATTTCCGGCGTGGCATAGGCATCCAGAAGTCATAACAACTCGGTAGTTAGATGGTGTCATACGATTCTGCCGGCAACAACCGCCGCGTCATCGCGGCGCGCCTTGTTCAGCGGCCCGCGCCGGCTTTGGGTCAGAAGCGTCGGTTTGACCGCCGACAGGTCACTTCCGGTCTTCCCGACAAACGGACATGCCGGGCGG
>Ga0209473_1002319_pt1 | contig 10506 bp, 8 predicted proteins | sample GraSoiAngelo_133_FD_185890 | JGI IMG/M metagenome (GOLD analysis project Ga0209473, IMG submission 185890) | Grasslands soil microbial communities from the Angelo Coastal Reserve, California, USA - 14_0929_05_20cm (SPAdes) (version 2) | ecosystem: Environmental > Terrestrial > Soil > Grasslands ...
AGGCGCTCGACGTCGATCCGCACGCCGCGCCACTCCATATCCACCAGCACGGGAAGGAGCGGCAGCTCGATCGTATCGAGCAGCCGGACCAGCTGGTGGTCCTCGAGCTCCGGGCGGAACGCGGCGACCAGCCGCAACACCATCTCGCTGTCGGCGGCGCAGTAACGGGCGGCGTCCGCCACCGGCACCGCCGCGAACGGCCGCTCGGCCTTGCCCCGCCCCACGAGCTCCGGGTAGGTCCGCATGGCGAGCGACAGGCGCTCGCGCGCCAGCTCGTCGATCGCGTGCGAGCGGCGCCCGGGGTCGAGGACGAAGCTCGCGAGCATCGAGTCGGACGCGACGCCCGCGAGCGCCACGCCCGCCCGGCGCAGCACCAACCAGTCGTACTTGACGTTGTGTCCCGCCTTGGGCACGCGAGCATCGCCCAGCAGCTCGCGCAGCGGCGCGAGCTCCGCGCTCGTGAGCGGCGGCAGATTGCGCGGCGCGGTTCCGCCCGCCAGCTCGCCCTCGGCGGCGACGTGTGCGAACGGGAAGTACCAGGATCGCCCCGGCGCCACCGCGAGCGACATCCCCACGAGATCGGCGCGCATCGGATCGAGCGACGTGGTCTCCGTATCGAGCGCGACGAGCGGCGCGCGCCGGCATTCCGCCACGACCGCCGCCAACAGCGCCGCATCATCTACGATCGCTGGCTCCGCCGCCGCGGGTACGAGCGTCGCGGGCGTCGGGGGTCCCGCGGCGGGCGCCCGCTGAGGTGCCGGAGCGGACGTGTCCGGCGTCCCCGCGCCCACGTCCCGCAGAGCCTCCAGCTTCGGGATCAAGGACCGGAACTCGAGCTCCGTGAAGAGCTCCGCCAGCCGTGCGACGTCGGGCGGACGGACGCGCAACGCCTCCAGATCGAGCGGCAGCGGGACGTCGCGACGGATCGTCACCAGGTCGCGCGACAGGCGGGCGAGCTCGGCGTGCTGCTGCACCGCTTCGCGCGCCCGTTTCCCGGAGATGCGCGCGGCGCCGGCGAGGATCGCGTCGAGATCGCCGAACGTCTTGAGCAGCTCCAGGGCGGTCTTTTCGCCGACGCCCTTCACCCCCGGGACGTTGTCCGACGTGTCGCCCACGAGCGCGAGGTAGTCGACCACGCGCTCGGGCGGGACGCCCAGCCGCTCGCCCGCGTTCGCCTGGTCCACCCAATGCTCCTCGACGGCGGCCGGACCGCCCCGTCCGGGATTGAGGAGAGCGATGCCCGGCGCGATGAGCTGGTAGAAGTCCTTGTCGCCGGACACGATCACGGCCTGCAGACCGCGGGCGCTCGCGGCGGTCGCGAGCGTGCCGATCACGTCGTCCGCCTCGAAGCCCTCGACGCCCACCACGCTCACGCGGAAGGCGTCGAGGATCTGCTCGATCCGCTCGACCGAGCGGTCGAAGTCCTGCTGCAGCTCCGCGGTGAGCTTCTCGCGGGTCGCCTTGTATTCGGGGTAGGTCCGGTGGCGGAACGACTCCCCGACGTCGTGCACCCACGCGACATAGTCGGGACGGCGTCGCTCGAGCAGGCGCAGCAGGAAGTTGGTGACGCCCCACGCGGCGGACGTGTTCTCGCCGCGGCGCGTGGTGAGGGGGCGCGCGATCATCGCGAAGAAAGCGCGGTAGATGAGAGCGTATCCGTCGACCAGGTAGAGCGTCGGCATGGGGCGAAGAATAACGCGGGCGGGGAAGCGCGGGAGAATCAAAAACCCCGCCCGACGAGCGCGGGCGGGGGTGACGCCGAATGGCGCGGAGGCCGACTAGGCGCGAACGACGTTCGCGGCGTGCAACCCTTTGTCGCCAGCCTTCACCTCGAACTCCACCATCTGCCCTTCAGCGAGCGTCTTGAAGCCGTCCATCTGGATGGCCGAGAAGTGCACGAACACGTCCTCGCCGCCCTCCTGTTCAATGAAGCCGTACCCCTTGGCATCATTGAACCACTTCACCTTTCCCTTAGCCATTCGTTCCGCCTCCTGCGGAGTCATCCTTGCCCTTGGAGCGCTGTGGCACCCGGCCCGGCACCGATGTCGGGCCCGCTATGAAATGCCGCGTCCCGCAAACGTTGTCAAGAAAGCCGGAAGCCGGTGGAGGCGTGCTCGCTAAGTCTCTGACCGTCAATTGGTTGGGACGACATACAGCGCGCGGTACAGGTCCCGATTGCGCAGCACCGAGCGCACGTAGCCCCGCGTCTCCTGATACGGAATCGACTCGATGAACTGATCGGGGTCGTCCGCTCCGGGCCGCGCGAGCCACCGCGTCACCGGCGTGGTGCCCGCGTTGTAGGCGGCCACGGCCGCCTCGACGCGACCGGGGAAGCGCTCCAGCAGCTCCTGCAGGTGCGCCGCGCCGAGGTGGAGATTCAAGTCGGGGACGGTGATCCATTCCGGATAGAACGTCACGTCGAGTCCGCGCGCCGTGAGCGCCGCCGTGCCGGGGAGCAGCTGCGCGAGGCCTCGGGCACCGGCGGGCGAGAGGGCCTCGGCATCGAACACACTCTCCTGACGCACGATGGCGACGAGCAGCAACGGGTCCACCCCGAACTCGGCCGCCTCCCCCTCGACGGCGCGGCGGTTCGGCCACGGGAAGATGGCGCGCAGCACGCGCGGATCGTTGGGAGCCTTGAGCGCGGCCTGCCAGCCGAGCCGCACGGCGGCGGGCCCGAAGCCGCGGCGCGCGAGCCCGTCACTCCACGCCAGCAGCGCGTCGAGGTCCTGCTGCGGCGCCCGTCCGAGCATGGTGCGGACCTCGGCCTGGGCCGCGGTGTCGAGGCCGGCGAGCAGCAGCGTGTCGACCCGGCCCAGCGTCGCGGCGACCGTGGCCGAGGGTGCGGGCGGCGGCGCCGCCGCGAACCGGGGCGGCGCCAGGCTCACTTCGCGCCGCGCGCGCAGTCCGTAATAGCCGATCGAATCCTCACGGGCCAGCGTGAGCCAGGACGCCCGCGCCTCCGCCGTGTCGCCGGACAGCAGGGCGAGCTTGCCGAGCCAAAAGCGCGCGCTCATCCGCTGCGGGCCCCCCGCTGCGACCTCGGCCCGGAACAACGCGCTGGCGCTGTCGGGCAGGCCATCGCGCACCGCCTGCGCCGCGAGGCGGAACCGGGCCACCGAGGCGCGCAGGTCCGCCGGATAGCGCGCGATCAACTCGTCGAACCAGCGCGCGGCCCCCGGCCATTCGCCCCGGTCGGCCAGCATGTCGCCCAGCACGTAGAGAGCGGTCGGCGCCGCCGTGTCGGCGGGAAACGACTGCGCGAACCCGGACAGCGCCTGCGGTGCCCCGGCATCCCCGAGCCGCGCGAGGATGCGGGCGCGACGGTAGATCGCGAGCGCCCCGAGCTCGGAGTCGCGGGCGGCCGCGCGGTAGGCCCGTTCGGCCTCGCGGTACCGGCCCGCACCCGCGAAGAGCTCGCCCGCGAGCACCAGCGTGGCGGCGCTCGAGTCTCCCTGGCGCAACGCGCGCTCGACTTCGAGCCGGGCGTCGGCGGCTCCGCCGTGCGATTTCATCGCGCGCGCGATCGCGACGTACTCGGGAGGCGTGCGTGGCCCGAGCCCCGCGAGCGCCACGCCCACAGCCGCCGCGGCGTCGTCCGACTCGGGCGCTCGCGCCATCAGCGCGTACAGGGCGTCGCGCGCGCGACTCGAGTCGCCCAGCGCGCGCGCCAACCGCGCGACGTCCAGCGAGCGACCGGCTTGCGCCAACGCCTCGAGCGCGGCGGCCGAATCGCCCGCCGCGAGCAGGGCCTGGGCGCGCGCCGCGCCGGCCTCCCGGGTCACCGGCGCCGGCAGGTCCGCGAGCAGCCGGAAGGCCGTCGCCGTGTCGCGCGTGACGCGCGCCTGACGCACCCGCAGCCACGGGTCGATTGACGACAGCCCTGCCGCGCGCGCCGCGGCGTACGCGGCCGCCGCCGAATCGACCTCCCCCACCGTCTCCCAGGCCAGTCCCTCGCGGACCGCGAGCAACGCCGCCCGCGCACCCGTGGCACGCGCCCGCGCCGCCGCGTAGTGGCCGGGGGCCGTGGCCAGCCCGAGCCGCGCCTCCGCTTCGGCGAGCACCGCGAGCGCCTCGCCCCCGGCATAGTCGTCCAGCCACGGCTGCCCCACGAGCAGGCTGCGCGCGCGGTCGTAGCGGCGGGCGTGCAGCTCGGCCTTCGCTCCCTCGACAATGAACGTGGCGTTGAGGCGCGGCTCCTGCGCCGCGGCCGCGAGCAACGTCTCCGCCGCGTGCCACGGCCTGCCCGACAGCCGCAGCGACTCGGCGCGCTGCGTCGCGAGGTCGGGAGTGGTCTGCGCAACCGCGGCGAGGGGCACCGAGAGCAGGGCCGCGGCGGCGCCGACCCGGATGAGGACCCCCGCCAGCGTCACTGGTGGCGACGCACCTGCGCCGCGGCGCGCTGGAATTCCGCCCGCGACAGGGGAGTGAGACGGAAGCGGCCGAAACCGTTCTGATCCTGGAAAAACAGCGTCAGCCGCAGCGAGTTGTAGGTCCAGCGAATCCCACGCACGCCGGCGCGCGAGGCATCCGTGCTGAAATCGAACACGTCGTCCGGTTCACCCAACGTGACGTACACCTCGCCACGATCGGTGAGCCAGCCGGCGTCGCCCGACTCGCGAAACCGCTGGTTGGCGAACTGGACGCGGCGGAAATACGCCTCCAGCGCCTCGTTCTCCGGCGTGCCCCCGACCGGGTCGGTCGCCGCATAGAACTCGCGCCACACCGCCGGCCGCTGCTCGGCGGCGGCCTGACGCAGTTTGTCCACCCAGTCCTGCCGCTCGAAATAGCGCAGCAGGCTGATCATCTGGTCGTAGTTGGTGATGGCCCATTGGTCCGAGAAGCTGACGAGGAACGGGGTGGAGCGCGACGCGCCGCCGGCGGCCGCACCGGCGCCGACCGTGCTCACCTCGAACCGGCCCTGACCGACGGGCACGTCGCCCGGGCGCAGCACCTCGAGCACGCTGGCGAACGAGTCGGTGCCGGTCAACGCCACCGTATCGTGCCAGACCTCGTGCCCGCTCTGGTCGAGGGCGCGAGCGGCGAGGCGCGCCCCCCGGGGCAGGCCGTACGCCTCGATGTAGAAGCGGAGCGAGTCGGCGCCGTAGGAGAGCGCGGCGCGGGGATTGGGGAGGACCTTGGGCGTCTCGGCGAGGCGGGTCCGCCCGGGCCCCTGATACACCGCGAGCGGCTCGCTCATCCCCTGCCCCGCCAGCCGCGGCACGGTATCGGCGCGCTGGCCGTGCGCCACTGCCGGTCCGTTGCGATCGCGGACCGTGACGTCGACATGGTAGACGCCCGGACGCACCGCGATGAACTGCTGGTAAATCACGCTCTCGTCGGCCCGGACCGTCTCCTGCAGCGTACGCACGCGCACCGTCTCGTCGGTCGCGAACTGTCGCCCGGCGCCGCTGTCGGCACGGAACGCCACCTCCACGTGATACTGGGCGGCGAAGCCACTACCCTCGCGCTGGAACGTGAGCGCGTGGTTGGCGAGGGACAGCGCGAACATGGCCAGCGTGGAATCGGGCGCCGCATCGGCGAAGTAGCGCAGGGTCGCGACGAACGGCAGCGCGGGACCGCCGACCACGAGTCCCATGGATCCATACGCACTGCCGGCGTCGAACAGCGTGACAACCGCCCCGGGATCGGGGCGCGGGCCCGCCGTCGAGCGCGGCGCGGAGCTGCACCCCGCTGCGCCGCACAGGAGCAACGCCACCACCGCTGGTCTCACTTGCTCAACCTCAAATCCGGGCGTTAGTTTCGCGCGTTCCCATGCCCAGCGAGAACCTTGCCGGTCGGACTATCGCCGGCTACCGCCTCCTCGAGCGCGTCGGCGAGGGAGGCACGGCCGAAGTGTACCGCGCAGAGCACCCCGAGCGCGGTGCCTGTGCGTTCAAAGTATTGCGGTCGCGGCTCGCGAGCGACCCCACGGTGGTCAAGCGCTTCCTGCGAGAGGCCGGCTACGGCTCGCGGGTGCGACACCCGGGCGTGGTCCGCACCTACGACTACGGGGAAGCGGACGGCCTGTACTACCTCGCCCTCGAGTGGGCCGATGGCAAGTCGCTGGCGGAGTACGTACACCGCGCGGGCCCCCTCGCTCCGCCCCTGGTCGCCGGCGTGGTCCGGCAACTGGCTGCGGCACTCATGGCGGCGCACCAGGCGGGGATCATTCATCGCGACCTGAAGCCGGAGAACATCGCCTACGACGCGACGCGACAAACCGTGAAGCTGCTCGATTTTGGGATCGCCCGCGACGCCGAGCTGCCGCCGGAAGAGCGGCTCACGCGCACCGGCTTCTTCGTCGGAACGCTCAAGTACGTCGCACCCGAAGCGCTGTCGGGAGAGCTGGTGGACGGGCGCGCCGACATTTACAGCCTGGCGACGATCACGTACTGGCTGCTCACCGGCCAGCACCCCCACACGGGCCGTACGCCGCGGGAACTGTTCCAACAACTGCTGACGCAGCCGCCGCGGCCCTTGAACCAGGCGGCGCCGGCGTTGCGGTTCGCGCCGGCCCTCGAGGCCGCGGTGATGCGCGGCCTGGAGCGCGATCCCGCCCGGCGGCAGCCCACGGTGGCGGCGTTCGCCGACGAGGTGACGGCGGGGGCCACGGCGGGGTCGACCGGATCCGGTCCCAAGACCGGCCTGCTGGACGCGCTGAAGCGTGCGGTCCGACGCCGCACCGAATAGTAGTAGTCAATACTACTACTATAATATCCATGACTCCAGCGCGTGACCTGCGGCGACGCCTCCAGGACCTCCTGCGGGAGCGGTCGGTCGTTCACGGAGACTTCACGCTCGCTTCCGGCCGTCACTCCAGCTTCTACATCGATGCGCGTCGCACCACCATGTCGGGGGAAGGCCTCGCCCTGATCGGCGCCCTCGCGCTCGAGCGCCTCACTGCCCGGGGCTGGGCCCCGGCCCTGGTTGGCGGTCTGACGCTCGGCGCGGATCCCGTGGCCTACGCGATCGCCGCCGCGGCGCACGCGCAAGGCCGACCGCTCGACGCCTTCAGCGTGCGCAAGCAGCCGAAAGCGCACGGGACCGGACAGCGCATCGAAGGGTGCTTCACGTCCGGAGCCGCCGTCGTGGTCGTGGAGGACGTGATCACTACGGGCCAGTCGGCGGCGGATGCGATCAGCGCCGTCGAGGCGGCTGGGGGCCGCGTCCTCGGCGTCCTCGCCGTCGTGGACCGGGAGGAAGGCGGCCGGGCGGCCCTGGAGCGGACGGGGCATGGCGTCGAAGTCCTCGTCACCGCCACGGACCTGGGTCTGCGATGACCGCGCCCGGCGACGTGACGCTGCTCGTCGTCCGGCTGAGTGACTCGTTCAGCGACTTCTGGGCCGCGCTGGCCCGCGAGCTCGGTGTGGCGCTCGTCACGTGGGGGGGAGCCCCAGCCGAACCCGGGCCTCCCGCCGCGCATGCCGGCGTGGTACTGGTGGCCGCGGGCGGACACGAACCCGAGGTCGCAGCGCTGCTCCCGCAGCTGGCGGTGCCCAGGGACGTACCGGTCATCGTCGTCGGCTCCGCCGCTTCGCACCGGCTGGCGGCGCACATCGTGGCCGCGGGGGCGGCGGACTATTTCGCGCTGCCCGACGACCGCGACGGGCTGCGGGACGCGCTCGCGGCGGCCGTACAACGCCGCCGTGCCTCGCTGGGCCGCGCGGCGCTGGCGCAACTCGAGGCACAGGCGCATGCCTTCCGCGACATCGTGGGCGAGAGCCCCGCCCTCAAAGCGGTGCTGGAACGCGCCGCGCGCGTCGTGCCCCACGGCGACGCCACGATCCTGATCACGGGTGAGACCGGCACCGGCAAGGAGCTGCTCGCGCGCGCCCTCCACTACGGCGGGCCGCGTGCGGCCGCTCCGTTCGTCGAGCTCAACTGCGCGGCCATCCCCGCCGCGCTGCTCGAGAGCGAGCTGTTCGGACACGAGCGCGGCGCGTTCACGGACGCCAAGACCGCCAAACCCGGACTGTTCGAGGTCGCGCAGGGAGGAACCATGTTCCTCGACGAAGTGGACCACCTGGCGCCCGAGCTCCAGAGCAAGTTGCTGCGCGCCCTCGACCAGAAGAGCGTGCGGCGCCTGGGTGCCACCGCCACGCGGACGATCGACGTGCGCATCGTCGCGGCAACCAACACCGACCTTCCCGCCGCAGTGCACGCGAGCCGCTTCCGGGAGGACCTGTTCTACCGGCTGAACGTCATCACGCTCGAGCTGCCGCCGCTGCGGCAGCGCGGCGACGACGTGATCCTGCTCGCCGAGTTCTTCCTGAGGAAGTTCGGCGCGCACTACAAGCTGCCCCAGCCGAACCTCACACCCGAGGTGCGAGGCGCCCTGCTGGCCCACGCCTGGCCGGGCAACATCCGGGAGCTCCGGAACGCAATCGAGCGTGCCGTGCTGCTCTCGGCGCCCGGAACCATTGCGGTCGCCGAGCTCACACGCCGCCCCGCCCCGCCGGCGAGCGCCGGGCCCCTGCCCTTCCCGGCACCGCTCGCGGAGATCCAACGGGCCGCCGCCCGCGCCATGCTCGACACGGCGAAGGGCAACCGCTCCGAAGCCGCGCGACGGCTCGGTATCTCCCGCTCGCGCTTGCAGCGACTGCTGGAAGGGCAGGCGGCCGACGATGAGGAGGGTGATCCGAATTGAGCCATGTGCGTCGACGCGGGCCAGGTCGCTACGTACATCACGTTATCAGATAATCACTTACGGTGGCCCAGCCCTTGCCCCGTTGGGTCGTAACCTCGAGCCTGGAAGGATCCACATGCGACGGCTGCTTTTCGCGTTCGTGACGCTGACGCTGGCGGGAGCGTGCAGCAATTCGAGCGGCCCCGGCAACCCGGCGCCGCGCACCGCACTCAACTTCGTGCGTCAGGATTCCACCTACAAGCCGCTGCTCTCGGCGCGGGGCGCCTTCTACGCGAAAGTCGGCGAGGCCCGCAGGGTGCGCCTGGTCTACCAGGGCACGACGCCGACCGACTCGGGGTCGGAGTTCCTCCGTTTCGAGGTACCCAGCGACGGGCTCTATAGGAAACCCGACGGCACCCCGTTCGCGGCCGGGGACTCCATTCAGATCGTGGTCACGGTGGTCGACCCGAAGCAGTTCCTGTTCGACTTTCAGCCCTCGGGCCTCCAGTTCAATCCCAGCGATCCCGCGCGCCTGAAGGTGGAGTACCACTACGCCGACCCCGATTTCAACGGCGACGGCAGCGTCGATTCGGGCGACGCCGAGATCGAGGGGCTCCTGTTTCTGTGGCGCCGTGAGCCGCCCGATTCGCTGTGGGTAAAGACGGCGGCGGTGAAGTCGGTGGAGCTCGAGCAGTTCGACGCCGACATCCTAGGGTTCTCGCAGTACGCGGTGGCGTGGTAGCCGTATGAGCGACATGCCGTGACTTCCCTCGTCGACGACGCGGCGCTGCTCACCGAGCTGCGCGGCCTGGCCGCGCGGGGCCGTCACCGCGAGGTGCTGGACCGCCTCGAGCGGCTGCCGGCGGACGCGATCGCCACGCGGACACCGTTTGCGCTGCTGGCGGCCGAGGCGCACGGGCGGCTGGGCGCCCATGGCGAAGCGGGACGCTGGGCCGCAGCCGCGCTCGCCGTCGCCCGCGGGCGGGGCGAACGTCACGCCGAGCTGCGGGCGCGCAACTATCAGGGCGCCATCGCGTTGGAGGCGGGGGACGTGGACGGCGCCGAGGCGCATTGCGCCGCGGCGCTCGATCTCGCCCGGGCATTGGACGACCACGCGGCTCAGGCCCGGTGCTTCAACAACCTCGGCATTATCGCGAATCTGCGCGGCGGTGGGCGCGAGGCGCTGGCCAGCTACCAGCTCGCCCTCGCCGCCTACCAGCAGGCGGGGCTGGCCCGCGGCATGGCCGAGACGCAGCACAACATCGGCATCAGCCGGCGTGCGCTGGGTGACTACCGCGGCGCCCTGGCCGCGGCCGAGGAAGCGGTGCGGCTGGCGGAGCGGCTGGGCGACGAAGCCCTCTCGGCCCTCGCCCTCGCGGGACGCGCCGAGCTGCACCTGGTGCAGGGTGACCTGGAGCTGGCCACGGCCGAGCTGGCGCGGGCCGCCGCGACCTACGAGCGGCTGCAACATCCCGTCGGGTTGGCGGAAGTGTGGCGGCTCGAGGCCGGCGTGGCCCGGGCCCGGGGCGACGGCGCCGGCGCGGCGGAGCGGCTGCGCCGGGCAGCCGAGCTGGCGCGGGGGCAGGGAAGCGCCCACACGCTGGCCGAGATCGAGCGAGACCTGGGCGCGGCTCTGGAGGCGATCGGCGATACTGCCGGAGCGCGCGCCGCGCGCGAGCGGGCCGTGGCGCTATACCGCGGCCTCGGCGCGGGGGCGGCTGCGGCGGAGATCGCCGCCCTCATCACCTAGCAGACCACAAAAAATAGAAGAAGGCGGCGCGATCCAACACGCCGCCTCCCTCCGCGGAGCCGCAGACGGCTAGTCAGTGCCCGTCGTCGTGCCCCTCGTGCCCGTCGTCCATCCCGTCTTCGTCGTT
>Ga0209473_1002320_pt1 | contig 10505 bp, 9 predicted proteins | sample GraSoiAngelo_133_FD_185890 | JGI IMG/M metagenome (GOLD analysis project Ga0209473, IMG submission 185890) | Grasslands soil microbial communities from the Angelo Coastal Reserve, California, USA - 14_0929_05_20cm (SPAdes) (version 2) | ecosystem: Environmental > Terrestrial > Soil > Grasslands ...
AGACCAGGCCCGCGACCTCCTCGAAGCGACCGTCGTGTAGATGCTGCATGACCTCGACGATGGTCTCCTCGCCCTCACCCACCGCGACCAGGTCGAAGTCGTCCAGGAAGGTGTCGGGCTCACCCGAGGGGTAGGGACCGCCGGTGATCAGCAGCGGCACCCGGCCCCGCAGCTCGCGGGCCAGCGCCAGCGCCTCGTCCTGCATGGTGATCATGCAGTAGATGCCGACCACGGCCGGCCGTTCCTCCAGAGCCTGGTGCACCACCTGCGACCGGTCCAGGAAGGTGTGATCGATGTGGCGGACGCTGTGGCCGGCCTCGCGCAGCGCCGCGCTCAGGTACATGAGCCCGAGCGAGGGCATGATCCAGTGCCGGCCCCGCCTCGGCGCCATCTGTGGATAGATCAGGACGACATCCGAGCTCATCGGGCGGGCCGCACCTCCAGGGTGTAGGCGGCGCCCTGGAAATCGGGGCCGAACTCGTACTGGAGACCCGCGAAATCGATATCGCCCACGTGCTCGCGCTCGGCCACCAGGCGCGCCCCGGGAACCGGCGCCTGCGACCACTCGAGACCATAGGCGCCCGAGCGCAGGCGCGCGTAGGCGCCGGCCGTCGGCTGGTAGCTGCCGAAGGCGACACCCATGCGCTTCTGCCCGCCGCCGTCGGCGAGATCGTCGAAAGCCGCCGACTGCTCGTTCAGCAGTGTCACGGCCTGCACGCCGGCCGGCAGCCGCAACGGCACCGCCGAAATTTGGATGTCGCCGTCCTTCACCGTATAGGTCACCGCGATCGCAGCCACGCTGGCCACCGGTTCAAAACGCAGGAAATGGCCGTCTAGGGAGTCCACCTCGCGCCGGTCGAGCTGGAAGACCTTGCGCCACACAGCCTGACCGCCGCTCGATATGTCGACGGTGTCTGCGCTGCCGGGGAAGTACCAGGCGCCCCCGACCTCGATCAGCGGCACCCCGAAGCCCAGGCCCTCGCCGGCGAGTGAGGACCCGCCCCGCTCCAGGGCCAGGCCTTTCTGAAGGTGCGCCGTCTTCCCGGTGGCCGGCTGCGCCTCCGGATGCAGGCAGGCGGCCACGTTGCCCGCCACCAGGGTCCGGAACTCCGGCGGCTGGAGGTCGTAGGCATAGACGGTCTTGCCGCCGGGCGCCTGATAGTCCGCCTGGTTGCCCAGGGCCTGGAAGGGCGGCGCCGCGCTGCCGGCGGCTAGGGCCGGGAGCACCTGGCTGGCCCGGTAGTAGTCGATGTTCTCGACCACCAGGCTGGTGTAGCCCCGGTCCTGCAGCCAGGCCACTGCCGAGTCCGCACGCGGCGGCAGGGCCTGCGAGCCGGAGATCTCCCACGGCGGCTTGTGGCTCGCGAAGGCGGCGGCGGGTGAGTCGGTGAGCAGCCGGCCCGGCACGCGCGCGCTGGCTGCCCCGGCCCGGAGCAGCCCCTGGTTGCCGCCGGCGAAGCTGGTGAAGACGGGCAGATAGGCGATCGTGAGCAGGCCGGCGGCGGCGGCCGCCATCATGGTGACCGCGGCCGGCCGCCGGTCCAGGGCCGCCGAAGCGAGCACCGCCAAGGCCGGCAGCACCGGGTACAGGTAGCGATGGCTGCCGCTGTAGGCGCCCGCGGCCACCAGTGCCACCACGATCGCCAGGTAGCCCAGCGCCGGCGCGTGCAAGGCCTGCAGGCGCACCCGCCCCTCGGGGCTGCGGGCCTCGGCCAGCAGGCCGACCGGGGCCAGGGCCAGCAGCGGCAGGCAGGCCAGCGCCATGTACCCGGTGAAATCGCCCAGGCGCCCCGCCGGGCTGCCGGCGACGCTGCCGCGCGCGGCCGCCGAGGTGACCTCGGCCGCGGCGCGGGCCACCGAGTGGGATGCCGGCGCGAACCCGAGCTGGAGCAGCACCAGCACTGCCACCGCCGGCGCCAGCCACAGCGCGCGCCGGGAGTGCCCGCGGGCGCCGGCCAGACGCGGAGCGAGCAGGGCCAGCGCGGCCACCAGCACCCATAGCCAGGCCTTGGTGCCGGTAAGGCAGGCGGCCGCGGCGAGCAGGGCGCCCAGTCCCAGGCGACCTGAGACAACGGCCAGCGCCGCCGCGGTCAGCTCCAGCGTGAGCAGCGGCTCGGCGACCACGGAACCGGCGGTGAGCAGGAAGACCGGGTTGGTGACCAGCAGGAAGGCGGCCACCCTGCCCCGGCGGGGGGAACCTGCCAGGCGCATGACCAGCACCAGCGTGAGCAGAGCCAGTCCCACGTTGGTGGCCTTGAGCGCAGTCAGGTTCCAGAGCCCGAAGACCCGGAGCACGGCCGCGCCCACCAAGTGATAGGCGGGCAGCCAGCTGTCTTCCATGCCGAAAAGTGGATCGTGGAGCTGGCCGGTGGCGGCCAACGTGGCCGAGATCAGCCAGTGGTGGTAGGAGTCCTCGAACGGGTCGCCCAGCGCGGCCACCCCGCCCATCGCCAACGCGGCCAGCACGAGAAGCACCAGCGCCGGGCCCGCGAGGGCCAGGCGGCGCGCGGCATGCCGGCCCAGGCGGCGCAGGGTCATCACCTCCAGCGACTCGACGGCCGACAGCACGCCCACCCCGACCAGCCCGACCGCGAAAAGCAGCGAGTAGAACGCGATCAACCAGGCGTGCAGCGCGGCCGCGACGATCACCAGGAGCAGCGCCGGCGCTCCCAGCGCCAGCTCGCCCAGAGGCGGGCGCGCAGCCGACGCATAGGCCGAGTCGCGCCACTCCTGCCCGCGCTCCTCGATCCGGTACTTGGGAGTGCGCTGGAACTCGCCGCCGCTGCGCAGCGCGCGCCCCAGCGCCCCCGCAACCGTGACCGCCATCCCCGCGCCCAGCACCTGGCAGGCAAAGCCGGCCAAACCCCGCCACCACGGGCGCCCGCGCCGGTGCTGTGCGACCACGAAGCCGACCCAGGGCGCCACGCTCAGCAGGTTCAGCCAGAGGCCCGCGAAGCCGAGGCCGAGCAGCGGGTCGTGGCGGACGGACGCAAGCAGCACGAAGGGGTAGCACGCCAGCTGGAGGAGCATCAGCGGCCCCACACCGTAGGCCAGCAGGTGGATGGCACCCTGGACCTTGACGCGCGGCGCCACCGGCGCCGCCGCCAGCCGCGGCAGCAGCCTGAAGGCGCACTGGAACGAGCCGGTGGCCCAGCGCCGCTGCTGGCGGCGGTAGGCGCCGATCGAGACCGGAAGCTCCTCCGGCACCACCAGGTCCTCGCGGTAGGCCGGACGCCAGCCGCGCAGCTGGGCGCGGTAGCTGAGGTCGAGGTCTTCCGTCAGCGTGGCCGCGCTCCAGCCGCCGGCATCCTCGATCGCCGCCCGCCGCCAGACCCCGGCGGTGCCCGTGAAGTTGGTGAAGAAGCCGCCCTGGCAGCGCACCGCCTGCTCGACGAGGAAGTGGTAGTCGATGGCCAGGGCCTGGATCGCTGTGAGGGTCGAGTAGTCCTCGTTGAGGTGACCCCAGCGCGCCTGCGCGAAACCAACGCGGGCGTCATCGAAGGCTCCCATCAGTGCCCGCAGGAATTGGGGCGGGACCACGAAGTCGGCGTCCAGGACGGCGAAGAAGGGAGCGTCGCAGGCAGCCATCCCGAAGGAGAGTGCGCCCGCCTTGTAGCCGGTTCGCGTGCCTCGGCGCAAGTGCCGGATCCGGAGGCCACTGGCCTGCCAGCGGCGGCAGGCGCGCTCGGCGATCGCGACCGTCTGATCGTCCGAGTCGTCGAGGACCTGGATCTCGAGGCGGTCGCGCGGCCAATCCAATGCGGCCGCGGCAGCGACCACCCGCTCGACCACGTAGCGCTCGTTGTAGACAGGAATCTGGACGCAGACCAACGGCAGGTCGGCGGGCAAGGGCGGGAAGGCCGGCGTGCCTCGCAGCGAGCGCCAGGTCAGGTAGAGGAGATTGAGACCGAACCCGAACAGCAGCAGGCTGCTGAGGACCAGGAGGCCGCCGGCGGCCGCCGTCACGAACGCTCGAACAGGGTGTAGGGCCGCATCGTCTCGCGCACGAAGGCGACTCTGGCCAGCGCCTCCGGAGAGCGCCTGCGCGTCCACTGCATGTAGCGCCAAGCGCAGCGGCCCAGCACCCGCGCCGGACGGTCCAGGGCCGCCGGGAAAAGGGCTGTGGGCAGGCGGCGGCGCGGCAGCACCTCCACCGGCGCGGCCAGGTCCAGCAGCTGCGGGAAGGCCGAGCTCAGACCCGGGTTGGCCGCCAGGACCTGGCGCAAGAAGCCGGTGCCGAAGACGGGCACCGACTGCAGCAGCTCGAAGGCCATCGCCTCGTCGTGGCGCACCAGCGGGAAGCATTGAGACCGCTCCAGCACCAGGTTCAGCGTCATCAGGCGCGGGGCCAGCGGCCGGCGCGTGCACTGGTCGACCGGTTTGCTGCGGAAGCGCATTGCGTGCAGGTAGGCGAGCACGTTGACGGCCACGTAGGCGAGGTGGCGGCGCCCGTCCTCCACCACCAGGTTGAGGTCGACGTCGTCGGTCTCGCGGAAGCCGCCCGAGGCCAGCGAGCCGGCGATGCAGACGCTGAGGACGTACGGGCAGAGCGCAACCAGCCGGCGCACGAACCGATAGGTCTCGGGCAGGTATGCGGCGGCGGCTTCGGCGTGCCGCGCCGCGCGGCGGCTGATGCGGGCTGCGCTGGGAACCAGCCCCGGGCTCACGACCAGCCCCGCTTCCTCGCGCAGCTCGCCCGCGGAAGCTGCGACCGCGAACCGGACCTCGAGCAGCGAGATAGGGCCGCCGACGCAGAGCTTGCCCAGGCGGGCCGCCGGCAAGGCATATCCGCGGTTTTCGAGCAGTACCACGGTCCTGCGCACCCGCTCCAGCAGCCCTGATGGGCTAGGCGCGGTGGCGAGGGTCGCGGCCGGAAGGAGGCCGGCTGGATTTCGCGATCCTGGCGCTCCGAGGCGGCAGCCGGCGCCGAGGAGCGCAGTCGGTGCTGCGTGACCGAGCACCGCAGGAGTCGGCGTTCGAATCGGACGTCCGGGCGCGAAAGGCACCGAGTCGCCTTCCGGCCGCGGCCCTGGGCCCACGTCAGGGCTTACGGACGCGGGTTACCTTGTGGCCGAGCGGGCGCAGGGCTTCGTCGATCCACTGCAGCGCCATTTCGCGCGTGTTCGGCCAGACCTCCGGATCGGCGCCCTCGACACCCAGGTCGATGACCACCCGGCCCACCACCCGCAGCAGGCCGCGGGCCAGCGGCTGGGCCTCGGGCACGGCGAAGTCGAGGCCCTCCAGGGCACGCGTCAGCCGGAAGCAGGCCATGTTGAAAGCCTCCGCGTCCAGCTGAGCGTCGTCTTCAGCCAAGCTCGCCGCTGCGCACCGTGCTCGCGCCCGCCTCCCGCATCTCGGCCAGCGCCCGCTCGCCATCGCCCGGCTTGACGTCGACCGCGCCGACGCCGTCCTCCAGCACCATCACTTCAAATCCCTCCTGGCGGGCGTCCAGCACCGACGCCCGCACGCAGTAGTCGGTGGCCAGGCCGCCGACGAGCAGGCGGTGGACCTGGTGCTCGCGCAGCCAGCCGGCCAGCTCGGTGCCGTCGAACGCCGAGTAGGCTTCTCGGTCGCGGTCGACGCCTTTGCTCACCACCTTCTCGATCCGACGCCGATCGAGGTCCGGGTGGAACTCGGCGCCGCGAGTGCCGGCCTGGCAGTGCACCGGCCACGGCCCTCCCCGCGCCTGGAAGGAGACGTGGTCAGCCGGGTGCCAGTCGCGGCTGGCCACCACCAACGGCGCGACCTGGGCGGCGCGGTTGAGGGCCGGGAAGACGGCGTCGCCACCCGGCACGGCGAGGGCTCCGCCGGGACAGAAGTCAACTTGCGGATCGACTATGAGAAGCGCGTCGCCCGGCCCGAGGGTCACGGACATCCGGCATATTATTGGCTTGCAAGTGGACCTCAGCGAGCCCGTGCTGGTGACCGCGGAGGGCCTCCAAAAGCTCAAGCACGACCTCGAGGACGCGCGCGCGCGGCGCAAGGAAGCGGGCGAGCGCATGAAGGAGGCGGCCCAGCCTGGCGACATCGAGGACAACCCCGAGTTCGAGCAGGCCAAGGAAGAGGTCGCCAGCCTCGACAACAAGATCTACGAGCTCGAGGAGATGATCGGCCGCGCCCAGATCATCCAAGAGCACCACGGCAGCGTGGCCGAGCCGGGATCGACGATCGAGGTGGAAGATGCCGACGGCCAGGTGGAAACCTGGCACCTGGTGGGCGCGGTAGAGGCCGACCCCGGCGCTGGAAGGATCTCCGTGGAGTCGCCGGTGGGCCGAGCCGTGCTCGGGCGCCGGACCGGCGACCGGGTCACTGTCAACGCGCCCTCGGGCGTGATCGAGCTGACCGTCAAGGCGGTCCACTAAGCCCCGAGGTGCGGGGGCCGGGGGATGCCCGGCCCCCGTGCGCCGCTAGTTGCCCAGGGCGGCTACGACGTTGGAGAAGACGTTCGCGATCTGCTGGCCCATCGTAAGAAGAATCACGATGACGACGATCGACACCAGGACCAGGATGAGCGCGTACTCGACCATGCCCTGGCCGCGCTGGCCGGAGCGTGCGTCAGTGCTCACGTTCTTTTAGTCACCTCCTCTCTTTAAGTCAGGCCCAACTGGGCCCACTGTAGATAACGCGAACCCGGCCAAAAGGCGGCGCAGAGTTTGTGCTGCCGGGCATTAGTCAGACTAATATCCCGGCGTGCACAAGCCGGCTTTCACGCTCGAGCAGGCCCGGTCCTTCGTGGCCGTTGCCGAGACCGAGAGCATCTCTCGGGCGGCCCAGCAGCTTTCGCTCTCCCAGGGAGCGGTCACCCAGCAGGTCCGGAACTTCGAGCGCGCCTTGGGGGTGCGGCTGCTGGAGCGCAGCGGCGGTCGGATTCACCTCACCGACGCCGGCGCGGAGATCGCCGCCGCCTGCCGGACGCTGGTGGCGGCGCTGGAGGAGGTCCAGGTGACGGCCCGCCGCCTGGCGAGTATGGCCGAGGGCGCGCTGCTGGTGGGGGCCAGTCCCACGGCGGCTGCGCACTACCTGCCGGCCTGGCTGGACCGCTTCAGCCGCCTCTACCCCAGCATCCAGATCAAGGTGGTGACCCAGAACACGCCGACCGTGGCGGCCGCGGTGGCCGCCGGCACCCTTGACTGCGCGCTGGTCGAGGGTCCGACCGGGCAGTCCGGCCTTCTCGAGCAGCCGCTGGCCGACGATGAGCTGCTGGCCGTGGTCAGCACAAGCCACCCGTTGGCCTCTATAACGCAACCGGATCCCGAGGAGCTGCGCCGTCACCGCTACGTGGCCCGCGAGGCGGGCGCTTCACTGGACCACTTCGCGGCGCAGATGCTGGGCAGTGGCTTCTCGGGCGCGCAGCGTATCGAGTTTGGCCACTTGGACGCCGTCCGCGCCGCCGTGCTGGCCGGCCTGGGGTTCGCCGTCCTGCCGCGGGTGGCGATCGAGCGTGCGATCGTCGATGGCCGGCTGACGGTGCTGCCCTGGCCGCCGCTGCAGCGCAAGGTGAGCGCCGTGCGCCGGCCGGCTCCCGGCGCCGCCACCCTGGAGGCCTTCTGGAAGCTGCTGACGGTGCCCGAGGAGGCGGCTAAAGCTTCCTGAGGCGGACCGTCCGCACAAGGTGGTCGGGACCCTTTTCCAGGATCAGCCGCGCGCGTTCGCGGGTGGGCAGGATGTTCTCACGCAGGTTCAGGCCGTTGATCTCGGTCCAGATCCGGCGCGCCGTGGCGACCGCCTCCCGCTCGCTCAGCTCGCCAAAGCGCCTGAAGTAGGAGCTGGGGTCCCGAAAGGCGGTCTCGCGCAGGGCCAGGAACCGCTCTTCGTACCAGCGTTGGATGTCACCCTCGCGCGCGTCCACATAGATCGAGAAATCGAAGTAGTCGCTGACGAATAGGCGGCCGCCACCGGCCTGGAGCACGTTGAGGCCCTCCAGGATCAGAACGTCGGGCCGCCGCACCACCACCGCTTGGTCCGGGACCAGGTCGTAGATCAGGTGCGAGTAGACCGGCGCCTTGACCTCCTCCACGCCGGCCTTGACGTCGGCCACGAATTGGACCAGGGCCCGCTGGTCGTAGCTCTCCGGAAAGCCCTTGCGGTTGAGGATCCCGCGTTCCTCCAAGATCCGGTTCGGATACAGGAAGCTGTCCGTCGCCACCAGGTCGACCCGCGGGTGGGAAGGCCAGCGGGCGAGCAGCGCTTGCAGGATGCGGGCGGTCGTGCTCTTGCCCACGGCCACACTGCCCGCGATGCCGAGCACGTAGGGCGCCGGCCCCGAGGCGGCGCCCAGGAAGGTGGCGGTGGCCTGGTGGAGCGCCTGCGCCGCCGCGACCTGGAGGTTGAGCAGCCGGGAGAGAGGCAGATAGACGGTGACCACCTCCTCCAGGTCGAGCCGCTCGTTGATTCCGCGCAGATCGGCCAGGTCGGCGTCAGTGAGGGTGAGCGGCGTGCTGGCGCGCAGCCGCGCCCACTCCGTCTTCGAGAAGTCGATGAAAGGGGTCGAGGCGATAATCGAAATGGTGGACGTCAACGCCCTCTCGGAGCGAACCACGATGGGCGTGTTCTTCCGCCAGGCCGAGCGGCTGGGCGAGCGCGTCATCCTCCGCTTCTGGCGCGACGGGGCCTGGCAGGAGCTGACCTGGGCCGAGATGCGCCGCCGCGCACTGGCCATCGCCGCCCACCTCGTCGATCTCGGGGTCAAGCCCGGCGAGCGGGTGATCCTGATGTCCGAGAACCGCATCGACTGGCTGATCGTCGACAACGGCATCCAGGCCGCGGCCGCGATCACCGTCCCTGTCTATCCCAGCTCGACCGCGCAGACCGCGCGGCAGATCGTCGACAACAGCGAGGCCGTGCTGGCCATCGCCGGCGCGGCGGAGCTGGCCGAGCGCCTGCCCGCCCACGGATCGCTGAAGAAGACGCTGCTGCTGGACCGGGAGGTCAAGGAATGGATGGGCGGCGAGGCTTCGGAGGCCGACCTGAAGGAGATCGAGTCGCGGCTGCGCCAGGTGCAGCCCGAGGACATCGCCACCATCATCTATACGTCGGGGACCACCGGCGAGCCCAAAGGGGTGGTCCTCGCCCATCGCAACTTCGTCGACAAGGCCAAGGCCGGCCTGCAGGCGTTCCGGGTGGGTGAAGACGACGTCGAGCTTTCCTTCCTGCCCTACTCGCACGTCTTCGAGCGCTGCGACGGGATCTTCGTAGGGATGATGGCGGGCGGCTCCGCCTACCTGTCCCGCGGCATCGATCAGCTGGTGGAGGACATCCGCGAGGTCAAGCCGACCATCGTGCTGTCGGTCCCCCGGATGTACGAAAAGATGCACCAGCGGATCGTGCAGACCGTCCGCGAGCAGCCCGCCTTCCGCCGCCGGATCTTCGACTGGGGCATCGGCGTCGGCCGCCGCGCGGCGAAGGACGGCAAGCGCAGCGGCCTGAGCTACGCGCTCGCCGACCGGCTGGTGCTGGCTCCCCTGCGCGAGCGCCTGACCGGCGGCCGCCTGCGCTTCTTCCTGTCCGGCGGCGCTCCCCTGGCGGCCGAGGTCGAGCAGTTCTTCTGGGCGGCGGGGATCAAGATCCTGCAGGGCTGGGGCATGACCGAGACCACCTCGGGGGCGACCTCCAACACCGAGCAGGAGCACCGCTACGGGACCGTCGGCCGCGCGCTGCCCGGCTATGAGCTCAAGATCGCCGAGGACGGCGAGATCATGGTCCAGGGGCCGGGCGTGATGCTCGGCTACTTTCGCAACGAGCAAGCCACAGAAGAGGTCCTCAGCGACGGCTGGCTGCACACGGGCGACATCGGGGAGCTGGACGGCGACGGCTTCCTCAAGATCACCGACCGCAAGAAGGACCTGATCAAGACCGCCGGCGGCAAGTACGTGGCGCCGCAGCCGCTGGAGGCGCGCCTGCAGGAGCAGTCGATCATCGAGCGCGCGGTGGTGATCGGGGATGAGCGGCCTTACTGCGTGGCCCTGATCGTGCCCGACTGGCAAGCGGTGAAGTCCGAGCTGAAACTCGCCGGCGAACCGGACCAGCTGGTCGAGAACCAGCAGCTGCGGGACCGCATCCAGAAGCTGGTCGATTCGGTCAGCCAGGGCCACGGCTCCTGGGAGTCCATCAAGTACTTCAGGCTCCTGTCTGAGGATTTCAGCGAAGCCTCCGGTGAGCTGACGCCGTCGCTCAAGGTCAAGCGCAAGGTGGTGCAGGAGCGCCATTCCGAACAGATCGCTGCGCTATACCGCGAGGGCGCACAGCACAAGCCGGCCGGCCGCTCGCACTGATGTCCGGTCCCGTCGATCTCTCCGAAGCCCACCAGGCGCTGGACCGCCTGCGCCCGCAGCTCTGCCACTGTGGGCTGAAGGGCGAGTGCCTGGGCTGCAAGGGCCTGGAGATGGTGCGCCGGCAGCTGGAGGCGGTGGCCGCGGCGGCGTCGCAGCCGGTCCTCCTGCAGGTCGCCCAGGAGGCGGCCATGAAGGACATGGCCGCCCAGTTCGAGGGCATGGCCGAAAAGCTGA
>Ga0209473_1002322_pt1 | contig 10503 bp, 9 predicted proteins | sample GraSoiAngelo_133_FD_185890 | JGI IMG/M metagenome (GOLD analysis project Ga0209473, IMG submission 185890) | Grasslands soil microbial communities from the Angelo Coastal Reserve, California, USA - 14_0929_05_20cm (SPAdes) (version 2) | ecosystem: Environmental > Terrestrial > Soil > Grasslands ...
GATCCGGCGCCACAGCGCCGCCGCGCACGCGATGCAGGCGGGCTGAGTTCAATGTCTGTCCCTCATGGTGAGGAGCGCGTCTTCGCGCGTCTCGAACCATCAGCCCGCGGCCCATCCTTCGAGACGCGGCAAAGACGCCGCTCCTCAGGATGAGGTCAAAAGTCCGGGCGTTGCCGCCCGGACCGGTAGTCTCGGGAGTGCCCGGCGTTACTTGCCGCCGGGAATCTTGTCGTCGATGCCCTTGACGTAGAACTTCATGCCGAGCACCTGACCATCGGCGAGGTGGTCGCCGCCTTCGCACGGGACCGTCTTGCCGTCCTGATCGACAATCGGACATTTGAATGGCTGCAGCTTGCCGGCCGCGAGCGCGGCTTGGGTATCCTCAGCCATCTTCTTCACCTCGTCGGGCATGTTGGTGTAGGGCGCCATTGCGAACATCTTGCTATCCAGCCCGCCCCAGGTGTCTTCTTCCTTCCAGGTGCCGGTCATCTCGGCCTTCACGCGGGCAATGTAATAGGGCGCCCAGGTGTCGAGGATCGAGGTGAGCTGCGCCTTGGGTCCGAACTTGATCATTTCGGAGTCCTGTCCGAACGCGAATTTGCCGCGCTCGCTCGCAACCTGCATCGGCGCCGGTGAATCGGTATGCTGCATGATGATATCGGCGCCCTGATCGAGCAGCGCTTTCGCCGCGTCGGCTTCCTTGCCCGGGTCAAACCATGAGTTCACCCAGATGATCTTGACCTTGATGTTGGGATTGATCGTCTGTGCGCCGATCATCGTGGAGTTGATGCCCGAGACAACCTCCGGGATCGGGAACGAACCGATATAGCCGAGCACGCCCGCCTTCGACATCTTGGCCGCAATCTGGCCCTGGATGTAGCGGCCCTGATACCAGCGCGCCGAATAGGTCGACATGTTCTTGTCGCGCTTGTAGCCCGAGCAGTGCTCGAAATGCACATTCGGGTACTTCTTTGCGACCTTCAAGGTCGGATCCATGTAACCGAACGACGTTGTGAAGATCAGCTTGTTGCCGGCGCGAACGAGTTGCTCGATGGCACGCTCGGCGTCGGGGCCCTCCGGGACGTTCTCAAGAAAGGTGGTCTCGATCTTGTCGCCGAATTCCTTCACCAGCGCCTGGCGCGCCAACTCGTGCTGGTAAGTCCAGCCGAGGTCGCCGACTGGGCCAAGATAAATGAACCCGACCTTCAGCTTGTCGGCGGCCGAGGCGCCGCTCGTGAAGCTGCCACCCAGCAGAAGCGCCGCGGCGGCCGCAAGAAACCTTTTCCTCATCATCAATCTCCAAACAGTCGGGGGGAGCGACAATCCAGTACGCGGCGCCCCTTCGCCACGCCCCGGAATACGAAATCAGCGGTCGGGCACGAACACCGTTCCGAGCGCCGCCGGCGCCGTCGAGCCGCCGGTTCGCGCGCGCGAGATCAGCACCAGAACGATGACGGTTGCGAGATAGGGCAGCGCCGACATGAACTGCGAGGGGATTCCAACGCCGGCACCTTGCGCATGCAATTGCAGGATGGTCACGGCACCGAACAGGTAGGCGCCGATCACGAGGCGCCCGGGCAGCCATGAGGCAAACACTACCAGCGCCAGCGCAATCCACCCGCGGCCGGCCGTCATGCCCGGGATGAAAAACGGCGTGTAGGCGAGCGGCAGATAGGCGCCGGCGAGCCCCGCGCAGGCGCCGCCGAACATCACGGCGAGCGTTCGGATCCGCAGCACCGGATATCCCAGCGCATGCGCTGAAACGTGATTGTCGCCGCAGGCGCGCAAGACCAGTCCCGGCCGCGTCCGATAAAGGAACCCCCACACCGCAACAACCAGCGCCAGCGAAAGATAGATGAAGGGGTCCTCGCCGAACAGGATGCGCCCAATCAGTGGAATATCGGTGAGGCCCGGAATATGAAGATGCGGAGCGGGCGTTATTCTCTCGCCGACGAAGCCGGCGCCGATCAGCCCGGATAGTCCGATGCCAAGGATCGTCAGCGCAAGACCGCTGGCAACCTGGTTGACCGCAAGGCCCAGCGTCATCATCGCGAACACCAAAGACAGCAGCATGCCGGCGATGATGCCGCACAGCGCGCCGATGATGGTCGATCCGGAAAGCCAGGCGCCGCCGAATCCGCAGGCCGCGCCGACAATCATCATCCCCTCGACGCCGAGATTGAGCACGCCGGCACGCTCGGTCACCAATTCGCCGGTGGCCGCGATCAACAGCGGCGTCGACGCCGCCAGCACTGAAAGGATAATCGCCTCAACCAGTTCCACTGGACACCTGCCGTGACGCGAAAATGAGGCGGAAGCGGTAGAGGATGAGGGAGTCGCAGGCGAGCACGTAGAACAGCAGGATGCCCTGAAACACCTTGGTGACGTCCAACGGGATCTTCATTGCAATCTGGGCCTGCTCGCCGCCGATGAAGGTGAGTGCGAGGAACAGACCTGCAATTAGTATTCCAATTGGGTTCAGCCGGCCCAGAAATGCGACAATGATCGCGGTAAAACCGTAGCCGGGCGAAATGCCGGGCTGCAGGTGGCCGACCGGCCCCGCAACTTCGATGATCCCGGCAAGGCCCGCCAGCGCGCCCGAGACAGCGAACGTCAGGAGGGTCAACTGGTTGGCGTTAAATCCGCCGAACCGTGCCGCGCGCGGCGCGGCGCCGACGACGCGAATTTCGAATCCCTTGATGGTGCGCCCCAACAGCACGGCCGCCGCGGCTACGACCAATAGCGTGATAACAGCGCCGAGATGCAGACGGCCGCCCTCGATCAGAACGGGCACGGTCGCGACCGGATCGAACTCGGCGGTGGTCGGGAAGTTGAAGCCGGCCGGGTCGCGCCATGGCCCACGCACGAGATAATCGAGCAGGAGGTCGGCGACATAGACCAGCATCAGGCTGGTGAGGATTTCGCTGGCGCCGAACCGGACCTTGCATATCGCCGGTATCAGGGCATAGAGCGCGCCCGCGGCAGCACCGAGCAGCAGCATCGCGGGCAGCACCCAAAGGCCCGCGTCGGTGCCTTGCGTCTTTACCGCGAGCCAGCTACCTGCGACGGCCCCGATCAGGAATTGTCCTTCGGCCCCGATATTCCAGGCGTTGGCGAGGTAGCATAGCGACAGGCCGATGGCGATCATCACCAGCGGGCTCGCCTTCACGGCGATTTCCTGCAGCGAATAGGCGTCGGTCAAGGGGTCAATGAAGTAGACGATGAGCGCCGAAACCGGATTCTTGCCGAGGATGGCAAACAGGATGCTCATGGTCACGACCGTAAGGCCGATCGCGATCAACGGCGAGACCAGCGCGATCGTGTTCGATCGCTCGGCGCGCTTCTCAAGCACCAACTGCATGGGCTGCGTCCTTCTCCAGGCTGCTTCCGCCCATCAACAGGCCAAGCTTTTCGCGGCTGGCTTCGCTGGTGGCGAGCGGCTGCGAAAGTCGGCCATGAAACATCACGGCGATCCGGTCGGTGATTTCGGCGAGCTCGTCGAGGTCCTGGCTGGTGACGAGCACGGCGGCGCCTGCGGCCGCGAGATCAAGCACTGCCTGGCGGATGACGGCGGCTGCGCCCGCATCAACGCCCCAGGTCGGCTGGCTGACAACGAGCACGGCGGGATTTCGAAGGATCTCACGGCCGACGATGAACTTCTGCAAATTGCCGCCCGACAGGCTCGCGGCTTCCGGATCGCGTTTGGCCTTGCGCACGTCGAAGGCCTCGGTGGCGCGGTCGACGGCTCTCAGCGTCGCCGTGGTGTTGATGAAGCCATGCTGCACCATTCCGCTGGCGGCATGGCCGGTCAAAAGCGCGTTCTCGGAAAGCTTCATCCGCGGCGCGGTGCCGTGACCGAGCCGCTCTTCCGGCACGAACGCCGCGCCGAGCTTGCGCCGCTGCGTGATCGAAAGTTGTCCGGCCGCGATGCCTTCGATCACGACCGTGCCCGGGTCCTGCGACAGCCGCTCGCCGGAGAGCGCCGCGAACAACTCGTCCTGCCCATTGCCGGCGACGCCGGCGATGCCCAGGATTTCGCCGCCCCTCAATTCGAGCGAGATATGTTGCAGCCGCACGCCATGAGGATCGTCGGGCTCAAGGCTCAGATCGTTCACGACCAGGCGCGGCACCGTGATTTTGCGCTCGGCGCCTGCCCGAACTTCCTTGATCTCGGTGCCGACCATCATGCGCGCCAGCGAGCTGGCTGTTTCCGCCTTTGGATTGCAGGTTGCGACCTTCTTGCCGAGACGCAGGATCGTGGCGGTGTCGCACAGCCGCTTCACTTCTTCCAGCTTGTGGCTGATGTAGAGGATCGCGCGGCCCTCTGTCTTGAGGCGATCCAGCACGATGAAGAGCTGATCGGCTTCCTGTGGCGTCAATACCGCGGTCGGCTCGTCGAGGATCAGGAATTTGGGATGCTGCATCAGCGCGCGAACGATCTCGATGCGCTGGCGCTCGCCCACCGACAGTTGCCAGACCTCGCGTTTTGGGTCGAGCGGAAGCCCATAAACATTGGATACCTGCTCGAGGCGCGCCGACATGTCCTTGAACGTCTCCTTGCCGTCGAGACCGAGCGCGACGTTCTCGGCGACGGTAAGATTGTCGAACAGCGAAAAATGCTGGAACACCATGCCGATGCCGCGGCTGCGGGCCTCCGACGGTCCCGACAGGACCATCCTCTCGCCGTGCCAGAGCATCTCGCCTTCGCTCGGCTGAATGAGGCCATAGATGGTTTTGACCAGCGTCGATTTTCCGGCACCATTCTCGCCGAGAAGGGCGTGTATCTGCCGTGGCCAGATCTCGATATCGACGCGGTCATTGGCGAGGAAGTCGCCATAGCGCTTGGTCAGGCCGACCGTCTGAAGCAGCGGCGTTTCGCTAGAATGCAGGTCAGGCGTCGAATTTAGCATTCGCTGTCACGCACGCGATGGAATGAGGTGCCTCAATTGTGGGCTAGTTTGAAGTTCGGCGTAAGTAGCCAAAAAGCGCCAGCCTTTGCCCAACGCTTGGGCAGGTGAGCACCAATCACGGTTGGTCCTCTGGCAAGCCCATCCCGTAGGGAAGGATCATGACCGCCCTCAGGCCGGACGGACAGCTGTTGCAGATTTGCGACTGTCCACGCAATTCGGAACCGGCGGATAGCGTCTGACGCGAAGTTGAGCAGCGCGGTTCCGGGCTGAATGGCGGCAATGACTATCCAGCGTTGCGCCCGCTTTTTCAGGCCCGATCTGCGTCGGGTCGTCGTGAAATGCCAACAAAAACGGGAACAATCCGTGGTGCCGATGGCCTTGCGGCGCCAGCGCCATGCAACGCGATGGCCAGCTCCATCAGGCATAACTCGCTGATAGGGCGAGCTTCTTTGATGAAACTTGCAGCATGCCGTGGGGAAAGTTGAGGCTTCTCACCTCACGGGAACAGCGCAACTGTCACATTCAAGAGCCTCGATCTGTCGCTCGGTAACTTTCAGCTCGGTAACTTGGGGGTATTCAGGATGTCTTCTCGTGTTTCACTATTCGCAGCCGCTGCGGTGTCGATCGCGGCGCTTGCTTCAACCGGCTCCGCCAGCGCGGCGGACCTGCCGGCCAAGGCCAAGGCCAAGCCGATCGCGGACCTGCCGTTCTTTCTCGTGATCGACGACCGGGTGACCTTTTCATGGATGCCCAAGGGCACCGATCCCGGCGCTTTTAGCGTCCAGCCGAATGGCGCCATCAACGGCAAGACCGCCAAACAGGTCTATTCGTTCACCCACTTCGATGCGTGGGCCTACGGCACCAACTTCTTCACCATCTCGATGTTCAAATCGGATCATAACGACCCGGCCTCGCCCTGCGCGAACGCGGGCGTTCTGCTCAGCGGCGCGCCGGCAAATTGCGCGGGCGCAACCGAAATCTACGGCCTGATCCGCTCTACGTTCGGCTGGAACGAAATCTTCAACACCCATGCCTTCACGATGGGGCCGTTGCATAATATTTCGTTCGAGGTCGGCGCCGACGCCAATTCGGAAAATACCTTCCTGGCTCCGGCCAAGCGTGACTTCGTCGCCGGTCTGCAGTTCGCCTTCGATCTTCCCTACAAGGGCTACTTCAACGTCGCGCCGTTGGCCTACAAGGAAATCAACCATAATGGGTTCGACCAGTGCGGCGTGTTTGGTCCTGGCGTTCCCGGCGTGACCTGCATTGCCGACGGCAACACCGATTTTAAAACCACGTGGGCAGTCGAGACCAACTACTATATGGACCTGGGCTTCCTGCCCGAGAACATGCAGTTCTTTTCGATCAGCGGCCGTGCAGCCTGGTACGGACCGAAGGGCGACCAGAACTCACCGCTGGTCGGAGTTGGCGTCGGCAGATTCTCGACCGCGACCAAGACCGAATTCAACTCTGAACCGATCCGCCTGACCTTCGACGCCAGCAAGGCCTTCATGGGCCCGAAGTACACGCACTTCGTGGACGTCTGGGTTGCCTACCGCTATTGGCAGAACAAGTTCGGCCTTGATCACAACGCCGCACCCGGCGTCTGCACTATCGCGGCCACCGGCGCCAGCACCAATAGCTGCACCGAATCCACCGTCTACACCGGTATCACCGTGAAGTTCTAACCACCTGATTGTCTCCCAGGTGAAAGCGATGGCGTCGCGATGAACCCCGCGGCGCCATCATCTTTTTTGAGTTGAGCGGAAGCTATTTGTTCCAGACGCCGGCGTGCAACGCTTCTGCCTCGTCCTCAAGCAACGGTCCCTTGACCTCGGTCGCCCGCTGACCGCTCTTGAAAACTTCGCGGCAGGGCAAATCGAGGGTGGGATTCTCCGGATGATTGCCGGTAACCGCGCGCAACCGATGCTCGCTGAGGCCATAGACCAGCCGGCCAATTCCCGCCCAGTAGATCGCGCCCGCGCACATCGCGCAGGGTTCGGCGGAGGAATAGAGCGTGGCCTTTTTGAGAACATCCGCGCTCAGCGTCGTGCAGGCCTGTGTCGCCACCAAGCGCTCGGCGTGCGCGGTGCTGTCGCGCGAAGGCATGTAGCCGTTCTCCGCCTCGATCAGCACGGTGCCGTTTTCATCGACCAGAACAGCGCCAAAGGGATGATTGCCGTGGCTTAGCGATCGTCGGGCGACCTCGAACGAGTGGCGCAGGAAATACTCGTCGAGCTCGGACGTGCTCAACTTCGAAAGATTGTTCATGGCCGCCATCATGCAGATGGCAAGTGCGACAAGCAAGGATTGCGGATCAGTGCCCCGCCATGTGCCGCCCGATTTCGGTCAAGTCGGCCTCGCTGGCGCGCGCGTCATAGACGAACTGGCCGTGAAACATCACCACCAGGCGGTCGGACAGCTCCAAGAGCTCGTCAAGGTCCTCGCTCACCAGCAGCACCGCCGCGCCGCGGTTTCGCGCGGCCATGATCTCGGCGTGGATTTGCGCGACGGCGGCGAAATCGAGACCGAAGCAGGGATTGGCGGCGATCAGCACCTCGACATCGGAGCCGAGCTCGCGCGCCAGAACGGTGCGTTGCACGTTGCCGCCCGACAGCGCCGAGATTGGCGTATCGGGCGTGCGGGTCTTGATCTTGTATTGCGCGATCTTCTTTTCGGCGCCGTCGCGAAACGCCGTACGGTTGAGCCACCAGCCGCCGCTTGCGAACGGGGCGCGATCGAACTCGCGGAACGCGATGTTGTCGGCGACGCTCATGCCGCCGACGCAGGCGTTCTTCAGCGGCTCTTCCGGCAACAGCGACATCTTGTGCCGGCGCATTTCTTCGCGGCTGGCGCGATAGACATCGCCGGCGACGCGAACCTCGCCGCTTTCGGCCTCGCGTTGGCCGGCGAGCACCTCGACGAGCTGGCGCTGGCCGTTGCCGGAGACGCCGGCGATGCCGACGATTTCCCCCCCGCGGACGGCAAGCGAGACGCCACGGACCGCGATCGCCCCGGCGTCGTCGAGCGCGCTCAGCTTGTCCAGCTCCAGCCGCGCCTCACCGACCTCGCCGACCCGGGCCGGCTGAATGGTCAGTTGCTCCGCGCCGATCATCATGCGGGCCATGCTGTCCGGCGTGAGGTCGTCGACCTTGCCGTGGCCGGCAAGCTTGCCGCGCCGCAAGATCGTCACCTCGTCCGCAAACGCCATCACCTCGCGGAATTTGTGCGTGATCATCAGGATCGTCAGATCGCCACCTAGGACCATGTCGCGCAACATGCCCAGCACTTCGTCGGCTTCGCCCGGCGTCAGCACCGAGGTCGGCTCGTCCAGGATCAGGAAACGCCGCTTCAAATAGAGCTGCTTGAGGATTTCGCACTTCTGCCGCTCGCCGGCGGAGATATCGGATACTCTGGAATCGAGCGGCACCTTGAACGGCATCCGGGCGAGAAAGGCTGCCAGTTGCTTCTTTTCCTTGGCCCAATCGACGATCGCCGGTACGTCGTCGCGCGCCAGCACCAGGTTTTCGGCGACCGTCATCGCCGGCACCAGCGTAAAATGCTGATAGACCATGCCAAGCCCAAGCGCGTGCGCGTCCTTTGGGTTCGCGATCGCCCGTTCGCGGCCGCCGACCATCACATCGCCTTCGGTCGGGTGGTAATAGCCCATGATGCATTTGACCAGCGTGCTTTTGCCGGCGCCGTTTTCGCCGAGCAGCGCGTGAAATGTGCCCGGGCGGACTTTGAGCGCGACGTTGTCCAATGCCACGAAATCGCCGAACCGCATCGTCATGGCGACGGCGTCGACGCCAAGGGCGCCTGCCGGCAACGGCATCTCGCCGATGATCACGACAATGCTCCGATCAGGTCGGCTGAGCTTGCGACCGCGCCGAACACGCCGCCCTGCATCTTGATCATCTTCAGCGCGTGATCGTGGTTACTCTTGTCGGTCGCAGCACAGCAGTCCTCGATCAGCACGCATTCGAAGCCGCGGTCGTTGGCTTCCCGCATCGTGGTGTGAACGCAGACGTCGGTGGTGATGCCGGTGAGCACGATGTTCTCGATGCCGCGCAGCCGCAGCATCAATTCAAGATCGGTGGCGCAGAACGAGCCCTTGCCGGGCTTGTCGATGACAGGCTCGCCCGGCAGCGGCGCCAAATCCGGAATGATCTCCCAGCCGGCTTCGCCGCGCACCAGCACCCGGCCGCAGGGGCCGGGATCGCCGATCCCGGCGCCGATCTGGCGCGAGCGCCAGCGCTTGTTGGCAGGGAGATCGGTGAGATCGGGGCGGTGACCCTCGCGGGTGTGGATGATGTGAAAACCTTGGGCCCGCATGACCGAGAGCAATCGCTTGATCGGCTCGATCGGTGCGCGGGTCAGCGACAGATCGTATCCCATCTTGTCGACATAGCCGCCGACGCCGCAAAAGTCGGTCTGCATGTCGATGATGACAAGCGCGGTATTTTCGGGTCGCAGATCGCCGTTGTAAGGCCACGCATAGGGTTCGGATTTGACGTAACGCTCGGGCATGTTTTTCGGTCTCACGGCTAGCGCATCCAGTTATCGGGTGATCGAGAGTTCGGCCGGCGCTCCGGTCAGCGTGCGCTTCGGCGAGCAGGTGATGATCATGATCGCAAGCGTCAGGATATAGGGCGCGGCGTTGAACAGGTAGTAGCCCGAGGTGATGCCGACCGACTGCAGCGCCGGGCCAAGCGCCGCGGCGCCGCCAAACGCCAGCGATGCCCACAGGCACAGCATGGGATCCCATCGCGCGAAGATCACCAGCGCCACCGCGGTGATGCCTTGTCCGGAGGAGAGGCCCTCGTTCCAGCTGCCGGGATAGAACAGCGACAGGAACGAGCCGCCGATGCCGGCAAGGAAGCCGCCGACCATGGTGGCCTTGAGGCGGATCTCCAGCACGGAATAGCCCATCGCGCGCGCCGCGTCCGAGCTTTCGCCGGCAGTACGGATCAAGAGGCCCCAGCGCGTGGTCCGGAAGGCCCAGTACAGCACCGGTGCCAGCACGACGCCGATCAAAAACAACACATTGATTCTGAGCGCGGCGCGCACCTGCGCGATATCGCTCCACCATCCGAAATCGATCGCCGGCAGCCGGGGCGCTGTCGGCTCGATCAAGGGCTTGCCGAGATAGAACGCCAGCCCCGTGCCGAACAGCATCAGCGCGATGCCCACCGCGATGTCGTTGACGCGCGGCAGCGAGCAGATCCCGGCATGCAGCGCGCCGAGCAGCGACCCTGCCAGGCCGGCGGCGAGCACGCCGAGCCATGGCGAGCCTGTGAGATAGGAGATGCCGTAGGCGCTCATCGCGCCCATCACCAGCGTGCCCTCGAGCCCGAGATTGATGCGCCCGGACCGCTCGGTGATGCACTCACCGAGGCTGACGAACAGGAACGGCGTGGAAACGCGGATTGCGCCGCCGAATACCGCGAGGGGGACCGTCCAGAGTCCGATCGTTCCGTCCGCCATGTCAGGACTTGCCCTTCAGAAAGCCAATTCGTCCGTACAGCGCATCGCTCGCGAGAACGAAGGCGAAGATAATTCCTTGCAGCACCTGCACGGATGCATCGGGCAG
>Ga0209473_1002324_pt1 | contig 10500 bp, 7 predicted proteins | sample GraSoiAngelo_133_FD_185890 | JGI IMG/M metagenome (GOLD analysis project Ga0209473, IMG submission 185890) | Grasslands soil microbial communities from the Angelo Coastal Reserve, California, USA - 14_0929_05_20cm (SPAdes) (version 2) | ecosystem: Environmental > Terrestrial > Soil > Grasslands ...
GCGCGGGGGGAGCCCGAGCCGCGTCGATTGCTCGAGCCGGTCGCGGTGCTCCGAGATCGCCAGCAGCGAGGCATCGCTCCCGGGAATCAGGGCCGCGTAGTCGCCCTGGTCGACCAGCTTCTCGAGCCCGGCGACGTATGTCTGCACGCTCACGCGCGGATCAGGCAGGACAAACCGCTCGCTGCACGAGCGCGACCAGTGAGTCGCCGCGGGACGCTGGCGTGCCACGGCCGAGACGCGATACCCCGCCGCCGCGAGGCCTCTGCACGCGCCGAGCGCGGCTCGTTCCTCACCGTCGGTGATGATCACGCGGGCGCTCATCGTCCGCCGCCGTATTCGTAGGAGATCGGCACCGCGCCGGCGGCGATCCCCCTGAAGTCGTTGTCGTAGTAGCGGTTGCGGAGTCCCTTGTAGTCGCCGATCGCAGCGCGGGCCTGCGCGACGAACTTGCAGCGGCGGATCGTTGTCCCAGTTGTTCCCTCGTCGAGGTAGACGCCGACGACCGTCGTCGCGAAGTAGCTGTTTTCGATCACGTTGTCGACGCTCGCCGGCTTGCCGCCGCGCGCGTGGTTCGCCCATTCTGCGTTGACGCCTTTGACCACGTTCGGCCCGATCCGCAGCCGCCGAAAGGTCGTTCCGGTCGTGAAGTGCTCGATGTAGAGCCCGACCCGAGTCCGATCGACGGAGGCGTCCTCGATGCGCGATCGCCGGTTGGCGGTGCCGGTCCAGATTCCGCTGACGCCGCAGCGGCGTACGCGCACTCGCCGCACCGAGCCGGTGCTACCGAGCCAGAGGCAGGCTTCTGCGGTTCCGTCCGACGAGCCCGGCACCGGCCTGGCGACCCGAGAGACGTCGAGGTCGGTCAGGACATACGGCGCCCGGGCGCGGTAATCCTCCTGGTTCGGATCGACGAGCACGCCGTAGCTTCGGAACGAGCTCGCCACCAGCCGGCGGGCCACGAAACCCTCCGGCTGCCTGACGACGAGCCCCGCGTCGACGACCCCGTGGCCGTTGAGCCACGTGTCGAGGACCGCGGCATGCGTCGCCGACCCCCAGACGTGGACGATCGCTCCGTCGAACGTCTTCGCGCGGACCGAGACGGAGAACCTAAGGCCTCTGAGAGACGCACCGGCCGGACCCTCGTTGGAGCCGAGAACTATGCCGGCCTCGAGGACGGCCTTCCCAGGGGCGGCCGCGTAGAGGCGGTCTCCGTCTCGGTCGAAGAACGGTCTGCTGCTGTCGTAGCGTCCGGGGGCGAGCACTATCGTCTCGCGGCGGCGATCGGCCAGCGCGGCGAGAAGCTGGCGCGAGCTCGAGACTCTCAGCGCCCGCCGCGGCAGCCGATATGCGGATGGGGCGACCGGCCGCTTCACCGTGACGGCCTGCAGCTTGGAGCTGGAGACGCCCTGCGACCCCGCAGTCGCGGGTGCCTCGCGCACCGACGAGCTCGCACCGGCGCAGCCGGCCTGACTCGCCACGAGCAGGACGCAAACGAGTCCCGGGGCAATTCCGAAAGCCGCCGCGCTCTTTCCATTGACGACCATTGACCTCCCGCTGGGTAATTACCCATCGGTGACCTCTCGCGTCGTCGAAAATGCCGCAACGGTCGCGGCGGTTGCCCTCGAGGCTCCGCCCACGTTCGAGACGATCTCGTCGGAGGAGTCGTTCGCTGCGCTCGAGGGTTGGGACACGCTGGTACGGGCGATGCCGCGGCCGAGCCCGTTCCTGCTCCACGGCTGGGTGACCGAGTGGTGGCGCCATTACGGGGACGCGTGCAGCCTGGCCGTCCAGGCGGCCTTTCGGGACGGCCGACTCGTGGCCGCGCTGCCGCTGATCTCCTACCGGCGCCACGGGCTCGAGGTCGCGACGTTTCTCGGCGGCAGGCATTCCGCACTCGCCGACCTCCTCCTCGACGAGGGCGAGGATCCCGCGGTTGCCGCGAGCCTCGTCGACCGCGCCGCCTCGTCGGGCCAGGACTACCTCGACGTCTTCGGCCTGCCGGAGGGCTGCCGCCTGGCGGAAGCCTCTGAGCGGCGCCGCCTGCACTTGTTCGAGCGGATAGAGGCCCCGGTGCTCGACCTCACGCGCGGCTGGAGCGAGACGTACCGGGCGAAGACGAACTCCAAGGGGCGCAATCACCACCGACATCGGCGCCGTCAGCTCGAGAAGCTGGGAAAGGTCGAGGTCTCGGTGGCGCGCACACTGCCCGAGCTGGAGCCTGCGCTCGAGCACGGTTTTCGTCTCCACGCACTTCGCTGGCGCGGCCGCGCGGACGGCTCCGGGTTTGTGACCCCGACCGGGATCCGGTTCAACCGGGCGGCACTGCGTGCCCTGGCGGCGGTGGACGTCGCGCGCATCGTCACGCTCACGGTCGACGGTCGCCCGCTCGCGTTCGCCTGGTACATCGCGCTCGAGCAACGTATGTACCTGTATCGAACGGCGTTCGACCCCGCCTTCGCGCGCTACTCGCCGGGGCTCGTGAACACGCTCAACCTGCTCGAGCTCGCCGCCGCAGAGGGGCTGACGCGGGTGGAGTTCCTTGGTGGAGCGGAGCGCTACAAGGTCCAGTTCGCGGATCACTTCGAGCCGCTCCACATGGGGCTGGGTCTCCCCGGGAGCGCGGCGGGCCGGGCGGTGGTCGCGGCGCGTGCCGGCTCGCTTCGGCTTCGCGACCTTGCGAAGCAATCCAAAGCGGCACGGCAGGTGTACGACCGGACGGCGCCGGCCCGCCGCCGGTTCAAGCGTGCGCCCGACGTGCTGCGGCCGAGCGGCGTGGCCGAGCGGGGGCGGTAAGCGTGGCGAGCGCGCCGGCGGCGCAGCCGGGCGCGATGCGCGGGATCGGTCCGACGCTGCCCCCGCGTGTCAAGGCAGCGGCCACGCGGGCGCAATCGGCGTGGTGGCTTGCCCGCTCCCGCGGACGCCTCGATCTCAAGGGCTTGCGAATCCTCTTCTACCATCGCGTCTCCGAGGACGAGGACGCTCTGGCCGTGGCGCCACGGCGTTTCCGTGAGCAGATGGAGCTGATCGCGACGGCCGGCTGGCGCGTCGTCGACCTCTGCGAGGCGGTCGACCTCCTCCTTGCGGGACATTCGGTCCACCGGACGATCGCCTTGAACTTCGACGACGGCTACCGAGACGTCGCCGAGAACGCGTTGCCGGTCCTCGAGCGGCTCGGCTTTCCAGCCACGGTCTTCGTCGCGACCGGCGTGACCGACGGCACCGCCTCTTTCGCCTGGTACCGGCGGCAGCCGCCCCTGCTCACCTGGGAGGAGATCGTGGCCCTCGACCGCGGTGGAACGCTGCGGTTCGGGGCGCACACGATCACGCACCCGAATCTCCTGGCGCTTCAGGATGAGTCGGCGAGGCACGAGATCGCGGGCTCGAAGCTGGCACTGGAGGCGAAGCTCGGCCGGGAGGTCGAGGCATTCTGCTACCCGGCAGGCCTCTTCTCCGATCGCGACCGCAGCTTCGTCGCCGATGCCGGCTTTCGGCTCGCCGTCTCGTGCGAGCCGGGGGTCAACCGACCGTGGACGGACCCGCTCGCTTTGCACCGCCGCCAGATCGACGCACGCGACAGCCTGCTCGACTTCCGGGCGAAGCTCGGCGGCGGTCACGACTCGCCCCTCCCGCTTCGGGGCGCCTACCGCCGCCTGCGCTACGGCGAACGAAAGCCGAAGGGATCGCATAGGCCTGCGATGAGCGGCCGCGCCTCGCCCACATGATCTACGCCGCACCACGTGCGAGAAGCCCGCGCTCGCTTGTGACGGCGGGGTTGGGCGTTCTCGCCGCCGTCGGCCTCCTGGTCGCACTCGCGCTGGCGCTGGCCCTGTTTCTCTATCGGTATCCGCCGGCACCGTTCATCGTTGCCGGTTTCGCCGTTGCGTTGCTGGGTGCGCTTGCACTGACGCTCTGGTCGCTTGACGCCGCAGTGGCGGTCGGCGTCTTTCTCCTCGCGGCGGTGCGATTTGAGCCTGCGCCGACCGACCTGCTCTTCGCGGTGGTGATCGCCGTCTTGTTCGCGACCGGCCGCATCGACTTCCGCCGCTTTCCGTCGAGCGCGGGCCTGCTGATCGGAGCCTTCTTGACGCTCAACCTGGTCTCGGCGGTAGACGTCGTCGATCCGGCGCGGGCCGCGGCCTTCTTCTCGATCACCCTCTACGTCGCCGTGTTCGGTCTCTGGCTCGCCACCTACGTCACCTCGGTCCGAGCCGCCCGCCTCGTCGTCCGCGCCTACGTCGCGGCTGCCGTCGCCTCGGCCCTGCTGTCGACCCTCGCGCTGCTTCTGCACTTTCCGGGCAGCGAACTCCTCACCCGGATCGGACGGGCAGAGGGCCTCTTCAAGGACCCCAACGTCTTCGGGCCGTTCCTCGTGCCCGCGGCGCTGATCCTGCTCGAGGAAATCCTCGTCCCGCGCCTGCTCACGGGGCGCCGCGCGACGAAGCTGCTCGAGTTCCTCGTCCTCGGCCTCGGCGTTCTCTTCTCGTACTCGCGCGCCGCGTGGCTCAACCTGGGGGTTGGGGTGCTCGTCGTTCTCGTTGTCATCGCCCTCCGGCGCGGCGGTGGCCGCCACGCCGCCCATGCATTCGCCGTCGTCCTCGTCGCCGCAGCCGCCATGACCGCGGTCGTCGCGTTCACCGGCTCGCTCAACTTCTTGGAGCAGCGTGCCAGCATCCAGAGCTACGACGCGTCCCGGTTCGGCGCCCAGTCCGAGAGCATCCACTGGGCCGAGCAGTATCCGTTCGGCGTCGGCCCGGGCCAGTTCGAGAAGTACGCCGGCATCTCCGTGCACAGCACGTATGCGCGTGCGCTGGCCGAGGAAGGGTTGCCGGGACTCCTACTCATCCTCGCGGTGATGCTCGCCACGTTCGGCTGGGCCGGGCGCAACGCGATCGCCGGCCGCGGGACCTACGGCATTGGCTCGGCGGCGCTTCTCGGCGCCTGGTGCGGGATCCTGGTCAACAGCATCTTCGTGGACACGCTCCACTGGCGGCACCTGTGGGCGGTTGCGGCACTGATCTGGGCTGGCACCTATCGCGCCTCGCGGGTCTCGCCCACGCGCGCCGGCTGAGCGGCGGGATCACCCGTCCACGACGACATGCCCGAGGACATGACCTCCGACGCGTTCGAGCCGCTCGCGCGCCTTTAGCACGTCGCCTGGGGCGAGCCGATCGGGGCGCGAGACGACGATCACGCCGTCGACGCGCTGAATCCAGAGGCGCGAGTCGGCCGGACTGAGCATCGGGGGGCCCTGGATCACAACATAGGTGAACGCCGAGCGGCTCAGCTCGTCGAAGAAGATCTCCAGCGCCTCTGCGGAAAGAGGGCCGCCCGAGGCGTTACCGGCTCCGAGGACGGCGAGGCTGCCGGCGGCGCGCCGTCCCGAGGCGGAAGCGGGAGGTTCCGTGATCATGCCGCCGGCCGCGTCGGCATCGCCGTTTCGAGCCGCGGCCAGGATCTCCGCGAGCCCGGGTGCGGGCTCCATGCCGAAGAGCTGCTCGAGCGTCGGTCGGCGAAGGTCGGCGTCGACCACCAGGGTAGTCTCGCCCGCCTGTGCGAGCGCGCGTCCGAGACCGGCCGTCACCTTTTCCTTGGCTTCGTCGGCGAACGCGCTCGTGATGAACAGGATGTGCTGCCGACCCGGCGGCAGTTGCATCCCGATCACGCCCGCGAGCGCGTCGTAGCTCTCGCGCTCGACCGAACCCTGTCCGGCGAGGCCACCGCGGCCCAGCTGGATCTCCGTGAGTACCGGCAGGCCGGTCAGCTCCTCGAGCTCGCGAGCTCCGCCGAGCCGTGGTGCGATCCGCTCGCGGCCGAGCGCGGCGAGCACGGCGATGAACAGGGCCGCGACGAAGGCGAAAAGGGCGTTTCGAAACGGGCGCGGCGAATCCGCCGTCGCGGGCGCTTCCGCCGCCTCGGCCAGCTGAAGCTCCGAGCCGGCATTGGCCTCGCTGACACTCAGCTCGCTCAGCCGCTCCCGAATCAGCGCGATCTCCCCTCTCGAGCCGGGCGTGCCGCGAAGCCGTGCCATCGCGTCGACAAGTCGGGCACGCGCCGCCTGCACACGGCGAAGCTCAAAGCTGCGCTGGCGGGCGAGGAAGGCGTTTGCAACGGCGTTGGCGATCCGCGCCGCATCGCGCGGGCTGGCAGCGGAGGCGCGAATGCGAATGATGTTCGCCGCGGGGTCGACCGCAGCGTGGATCTTCCCCGTAAGCGTGTCGGCGGACTCGCCCGGCAGGCGCCGCGCCGCGGTCGCGAGGACGCCTCGCGTCGTGAGCAGGGTCTGGATCGTCGCCAGCCGTCGTTCGGCGTCGGCCGACGCCGTGATCTCCGGGCTCTCGTCGAGCAGGATCGTTGCTTTCGCCGAGTACGTCTTCGGCAGGATGAGTGAGAGCACGAGCACGAGGCCGGTGAGCGTGACCACGATCGCGGCGATGAGCAGGCGTGAGCGGCGGAGCGCGTTCGCGTATTTGCGTACGTCCACCGGCTGCTCGGGCGGAGGCTCGAGAGCGCGCAGCACGGGGACGCTTTCGGCGGCAGGTCGATGCTCGATCATGGGCCGTACCTCCTTGGTGGCGCCTTGGCGGGGCGGGCTGGCATGGCGGTCAGGACGTACCTCGGCGGGCAAAGGAGGCCCGGAGGAACGGCGAGGGCGCGAGCGCGCGAAGCGTCTCGAAGTCGCCGGGTTGAGGGACGACGAGCTGGGTCAACCGGAACCCGAAGCGCGAGCGGTAGATCAGGAGAGCGCTGAGACCACCGGCGAGGTAGGCGCCGCTTGCGGCCGCGGCGGCTCCGGAGGCCCCGAAGAAGGGAATCAGGGCGAGGTCGAGCGCCAGGCCGACGACGAAGCAGATCGTCGGCGCCACGGAGGAAAGGCTCGGCAGCGAGGAGGCGACGAGCGCGTTCGAGAACACGATCATCGCCGTAAAGCCGATCAGGCCCGGAAGCATGAGCAGGAACGGCGTGATCGACGCATCGAAGGCACCGCCGAAGACGACCGGAATCAGGGGCGGAACGAGGACGGCGCTCGCGAGCAGGCTCGCGAGCGTGACCACTGAGGCGGACCGGAACGCCCGAAGCGTTTGACCGAGCCGGGAGCCGGCGTCGCTGCGAGCGGCGAGTGGCAGCAGCGCCGTCGAAACCGCGCCCGGGAAGTAGAGCAGCATCTCCGAGAGATTTACGGCCACGACGTAGAAGCCGAGCGCCGCCTCGGAGGCGATCAGCGCGATCAGGATCTGGTCGATTCGGAAGCCGAGCGAGTCGGCGAGGGTTCCGACCCAGGCGCGGACGCCAAAAGAGATCGACTCGCGGAGCACCCTGCGGCTCGGCCGTCCGAAGCCGCCCTCCCGTCGCGCTGCCAACGAGAACAGGAGCAGCGCGCGCAAACCTTGCGTCGAGGCCCACACGAGCGCTGCGAGCGCGACGGTCAGGCCGAGAACGGCCCAGAGGATCACGACCAGCACGGGGTAGATCCACGACGTGATTGCCGTGACTAGGGCGTGCGCCCGAAATCGGCTGCAGCCCAGCAGGAACCGATACCCGGCGTCGGCGAGGCAGGCGGCGATGATGCAGATCGCGAGGATCGCGAGCTCGGCCGTTCCCACGCCCGCAGGTCGCAAGGCCGGCGCCCACCAGAGCGTCCCGCAGACGACCGCGGCTCCCGCCAGCCCCGCGGCGGTGGAGAAGGCGAGGCTGTTCGAGAGCAGCACGGGTCGCGCCTCCGGCCGCTGCGCCGCGAAGACGACCGTCGCCTCCGTGACGCCGAGCCGCGCGATCCAGGCGGTCACGAGTGCCGTCACCGTGATGAACGCGACAGTCCCTCTGCCCGAAGGCCCGAGCGCGCGCGTCACCAGCAGCAAGCCGACGAACAGGCCGGCGTTGCCGACGATCTGGGCCCAGAAGAGCAGCGCGGAGCCGCGGTCCGACGCGCCCCGCTCCGCTGCGATCTCTTGGGGCCCGGGGTCGCTCACTCACGGCACGTGGGTTGGCTGGTTCCCGGTCAGGAGGCGATCGGCGGGCCGGATGCTGCTCGAACGCCGAGACGGCGTCGCCGGCTCGACGAGCGAGGCGAGGTATGCCCGTCCTCTCCGGTGCCGCGCCTGTAGAAGCCGCCCGTTGGCGGCGAACTCGTCGCGGTAACGGTCGTAAGCCGAAGCGAGCTCCAGAATCGCGGCCGCCGCCGCGTCGACGTCGCCCGGCTCGACGCAGAAGCTGCGCAGCGCGGGCGTGACGTAATGGCGGGGCGCGTCTCCGACCCCGGTCGAGACCACGGGGATCCCGCGCGAGAGGGGTTCCAGGATCCCGATCTGCGTGGCGTCTCGCAGAGACGTCGAGAGGCAGACGTGAGCGCCCTCCTGGACTTCCTGTATCTCCGCCCACGATCGACTCCCTCGCACGGAGACCCAGGGCCGGTCGCACGCCAGCCGCTCGAGCGCATCGGTCAGGATGCCCTCGCCGTAGAACTCGAGCGTGGCGTCACGACTCAGCCGCACCCGCTCGACGACGGCTACGGCGGAGAGCGGATCCTTCTCGGGGTACAGCCGCCCAACCCAGACGATCTCGAGCGGCTCGTTGACCGGCAGGGAGCGGGCTCGCTTCGGCGGCCGGAGGTCGCGGAGGGGATACGGGACATAGGTCGCTGCGACGCCGTATCGGGCTTGCGCCCCGGCGACGCCGGCACGCGAGAGCGAGACGGGCAGCGACAGGCGCAGCGCCGGCCGGGCTACCAACCACTCGAAGACGGAACCCAAAAGCCGGTGGTAGAAGAAAGAGCCTTTCGTGAACGGCGCACCCGAGCCGTGGAGCACGAAGAGCACCCTCTTGCGGCGAAGTCTCGCGACGAGCGCGGCCAGCGCGGGCAGGAGGTGGCGAGCGCCGTTGACGATGACCACATCGGCCTTGCCGATCTCGCGCCAGAGCCTCCTCCAGCCCCCGACGGGGAGCGGCCAGCCCCCGGGTGGCAGGAACCAGGTCGGCACCAAGGCGTCGGCGTCGACTGAGCCTCCCGGAAGGCGGCAGGCGAGGACTCGGACGCGGCACCGGCGAGCGCTCAGCACCTCCTTCGCCGTGTCGACGAATTGCTCGACGCCCCCGGTGTGAGGGAGCACGAAGCTGGAGACGAGGAGCACGTTCGTCCGTGCGCCGGCGTCGTTTGGCGAACTTGGCAACCCCGGCGTCTCCATTCCTAGAAGCGCACTCCGCCTCGTAAGCCGCGCCGCCGCCCGCGCGTGCCCCAGAACCAGAACGTCAAGAAGACGAGGTACAGAATGCCGAGGGCAAGGCCGATCTGGAGCAGGCGCCTGGTGTTGGCGAGGCCTCCTCCGGCCAAATTGTGCGGTCCGACTCCGTGGGGGCGGGGAATCTGCTCGAGCCTCGGGAGCAAGCTTGCTCCGAGGCCCCTCGCGAGTCGGGCAGCGGGTGCAAGGGCAGGCAGTTCCGGCGGCTGCGCCAGGCGAGAAAGCGTTCGCGTCGTTCGCGTCAGCACGGCGCCCGCCCGCGGCAGGAATGACGGCGAGGCGGTGACCGGCGTCGTATCTGCGGGCCTGGTCGTTCGAACGTTTGCGGGGTTTGGATCGGGAACGGGCGCGCCGACCGTGCGGGCAAGCGCCAGCTGCTGCGCCGCCTCTTCCAGTCTGACCACGACGCTCGATACGGCCTCGCCGTCGCCCGCGCCGAGCGTGCGGGCAAGCGCCAACCGTTGCGTCGCCTCTCCCACTCTGACCAGGACGTTCGATACGGCCTCGCGCTCGCTCCGGCGAGGCCGATACTGAGGCTCCACAGCGTGATATCTCTGGATGATTTGAGGAGAAACCGGAGAACGGTTCAGACGCGCTTTTACGAAGTGAATCTGTGCAAAACCGGATGCTCGGTTGGTTGAGGTGTGTGTGACACTCTTGGAGAGATCGGAAGCAGCCTTTTGGAATGAAGAAGCGAATTGATACTGCGAATTACGTGAGCGATACCAACTCGTTCGTGGAAGTGGTACGCGGTGCGCCGAAGCGGCTGCGGGAGTTCGGGCGGGCCGCGGTCTGTTCACCAGCGCCGTGCGCTCGGTCGAGGAGCTCACCAGATGCGTGATCGCTAGGTGGCTTGCGGCCGCCTCCGCCGCTTGGGCTTCAGATGAGCCAGAGCTTTCAGCCAGGGCGGGCGCGACCGGAACCTCGTCCGTCTGGGCCGGCGTGGCGTCAGCCTCCGCTGATGCGGGAGTGACGGTATTTTCGCCTTGATACTGCTGTGATACCAGCGTTTGCGCCTCTTCCGTGGCCGCGGTTGTCATCGCAACTTGCGGGGGGACGTCCGTGACAACCGGCACAGGGGCAGCGGTGGGGGGAGGCGCGACAGCCGGATCCGCCGGTGCCGTCGCGTCGTCGATTCCGGCGTGGGCCGATGCGGTGAAGGCGAGGCAGCCGACGACGAGGGCGAGCACTGTCAGCGGTCGCGGGCGGCGCCCGCGAATGAGATGCGGCAGCCTGGGTCGGTTCCGCCCTCGTGGCTCGAGCCGGG
>Ga0209473_1002327_pt1 | contig 10493 bp, 7 predicted proteins | sample GraSoiAngelo_133_FD_185890 | JGI IMG/M metagenome (GOLD analysis project Ga0209473, IMG submission 185890) | Grasslands soil microbial communities from the Angelo Coastal Reserve, California, USA - 14_0929_05_20cm (SPAdes) (version 2) | ecosystem: Environmental > Terrestrial > Soil > Grasslands ...
TGAAAACGAAGCCGGTGATTTCATTTACATCAAACCCGGCGTGCCGCACGAAGTCTTCAATATGAGCAAGACCGAACCCGTGGTCGCGTTTGTCGCGCGTTCGTCTGCCGACGAGTGGGACAAAATCGTGGCCTACGATCGCAATGCTCCGACCGAGGCACCTAAGGAAAGCGAGAACGCACAAAGTAAAATCAATTTGTCGCATTAAGATTCTGTTAATTGTTTTCCTGCTTTCCTGCGCTCCTTAGAAACTGTGAAGCATTTTCTTCTGGCTTGGCTCTTCCGCTGTTTTTGTTAGGAGGGCTACACCCTCTACTCACAAATCAATTTTCTTAGGAGTGATAGTCACCTGCCCAACCAACCCCCCGAACAAGGTTAGGGCAAGCCCCGCCGCCTCCATAGCTAATCCGGTTTATCCGCGCAATTCGCGGTTGATTTGCCAGTGTGCTCTCTTTGGGAACCGGATTTGAAACAAAAGCCGCCATGCGGTGAAGCATGACGGCTGATTGCCAAATATGGCTGCTTGTTCGGCTCGGCAGGTTACTTGAGCAAGCCCTCGCTATTGTCTGGTCATGGTGCCGCTGTTGCTTGCTATCACGTGGGTACCGGGTGGGTCTGTAATGATCCACTTGAGCTCAGCGCCTCCGTTCACGATGTAAAAATCGCGGTGCTTGGGGCCGTTCATACCCGTCCAGGTCATCGTCCCGTGGCCGTTCGCATCCACGGTATAGGTGCCATTAGGATGGAGCTGGATATTTGTTCCAGCATTTCTTATGATCAAGTCCTCGTGAAAGGTGCCGGTCGCGGGCGTGAACGTGACGAGACCGACCTGGCTAACCGGGTCGAAGTTAACGACGCCGTTGCCGAAGGTCCAGCCGTCGGCCAGCTCAACGTAGTTTCCCGACACGTCGTTGATGCTAAATGAACCAGCCCGTGCACTAGCCGAAAAGGCTGGCCCAAGGCCGATGATGGAAGCCGCTAACACGAGTAGCAGAGCGACTCGGATGCGGTTTTTGGTGATATTTGAATTTCTCATAAACTAATTTTCTTTTTGTTTTGGCCTTGTTGACTTCTCGTTTTGGGAAGTCCTTTCCAGCCGTTCACTCATGTAAACAAGAACGGGCGATCAAAGTGATCATCTGAATCGAGCTTTTGTGGAAAAGCTTCGGCGTGCAGGAATTTCTGTGGATGATAGGCTACCAAGAGGATTTATGGATGAGCCTTTGGTCTCTCCGCAAAGAGTGACCCAGCTCCTGGCGGATTGGAGTCACGGGGACGATGCGGCCCTCGCAGAGTTGACCCCGCTGGTCTATGAAGAACTCCGGCGCCTGGCTCATCATTTTATGGAGGGACAGCGTCCCGAGCACACACTGCAAACGACGGCGTTGGTTAACGAGGCTTATCTGCGCCTCGCCGGCCAGATCCACCCGAGCGTTACGAACCGCTCACACTTTTTTGCCGTCGCCGCGCAAGCGATGCGTCAAATCCTGGTCAATTACGCCAAGGCGTCTCAGTCCCAAAAACGCGGTGGCGGCGCGCTCAAAGTAGATCTGGAGGAGGTCGCGCTGATCTCGCCCGAACAGACCACAGAGATTCTCGATGTGCATGAGGCGCTGGAGAGATTGGCGACGCTCGACTCAAGAAAAGCTCACGTCGTGGAATTGAAATACTTCGGCGGCCTCAAGCATGATGAAATCGCTGAGGTCCTGAAAATCTCTACCGTGACGGTTCGACGCGATTGGGTCTTTGCCAAGGCATGGTTACACAATGAATTGCACAACGCGGCCTAAATGAATTAAACTCCTGACTATCATCAGACAGTGGGCCGAACATGACACCGGCGCGGTTACAAAGGGTTGAGGAAATCTTTCATGCAGCGCTGGATCAAGAGCCGGACCGGGTTGGCGCATTCCTGGACGCGGCCTGCGAAGGTGATGAGCTTTTGCGCCGTAAAGTAGAAGCACTCCTCGCTTCACTTCAACGAGCAGGCGCCTTCATCGAAACCCCAGTTGCCGGCATTGCGACGCGGATTACAGAAAATGGGCAAGCTGATTTGCTCATTGGTCGCACGATCGGCCACTACAAAATTTCTGAACAGATCGGCACCGGCGGGATGGGCGAAGTGTATCTGGCCACCGACATGACAGCGGGCCGCAAGGCTGCGCTCAAACTCCTGCCCACGCGCTTTACCAGCGACGCGGAGCGCCTGAAGCGGTTTCAACAAGAAGCGCGCGCCCTAGTCGGGCTCAATCATCCAAACATCCTGACGGTTTACGAGATCGGCGAGGATCATTCTACTCATTACATAGCCAGTGAACTGATCGAAGGCGAGACACTGCGTCAACGTCTGATGCGCGGGCGAATGCAGTTGAGGGAAGCTGTTGACGTCGCGATACAGGTGGCGAGCGCGCTCGCCGCCGCCCACGAAACCGGCATTGTCCATCGCGACATCAAGCCGGAGAACATCATGCTCCGTCCGGACGGATACGTGAAAGTGCTCGACTTCGGGATTGCAAAGCTAGCCGAACAGGAAGTGCCGGTAACAGTGCCGACAGACGAAGCGCTGTTGCTGGTTGAAACTAACATGGGGTCGATCCTGGGAACCGTTCGTTACATGTCGCCGGAACAGGCGTGCGGCGCGCCGATTGATAAGCGTACCGATGTGTGGAGTCTCGGCGTGGTGCTTTACGAAATGGTAACAGGGCATGCGCCATTCACTGGCGATACACCAAGAGAGATAATGGCTTCGATTCTTGAGAAGGAACCACCTCCGCTCACGAGTTACGTCGCGCACGCTCCGGCCGAGCCTCAGCAGATTATCAGCAGAACGCTGCGCAAAGATCGCAAGGAACGGTATCAGAGCGCCCACGAATTGCTTGAGGCGCTCAAAGATCTTCGTCACAAATTGGAATTTAAGGCTGAGTTGAAACGCTCCACCGCGGCTCCTAAGTTGGCAGCGTTCATCGTGCTGGTAGCGATCGTCGTCGGAGCGTTTTTTGCTTTCCGAATGTCGCGGCAGAGGGCAGTGCCGCTCCCACCTTTCCCGGAGAAATCGATCGCTGTGCTGCCATTCCTGGATCTTAGCCAGGCCAAAGATCAGGAATATTTCTGCGATGGCATGAGCGAGGAAATTCTGGACGCCCTGGCCAAAGTAGATGGGTTGCGCGTCGTGGCCCGCACTTCGTCGTTCTCGTTCAAAGGGAAAAACCCCGACGTAGGTGATCTTGGGAAGAAACTCAAGGTCGAAAATGTAGTGGAAGGAAGTGTGCGACGGGACGGGAATCGCGTTCGCATTAGCGCGCAGTTAATTAATGCGCGAAACGGTCTTCAGCTTTGGTCGGAAACTTACGAACGCGAATTGCAGGGCGTGTTTACGCTGCAGGATGAAATCACTCGCGCAATTGTTGACGCGCTCAAGATCAAGCTGGCCGTTTCGCTTCCCGCCCACGAACAACGCAACACGGAGGGATACGATCTTTATTTACAAGGCCTTTACTTCTCGAACAAAGGCAGCGAGGAGGATTTGCGGAAAGCGCTCAGTTTCTTTCAGCGCTCTCTCGAGAAAGATCCGACATTTTCGCGTGCCTGGACTGGGATCGCGAAAGTCTGGTTTTTTTTAGGGGACGTTCATGTAAAACCGCTCGACGCTTATCCGCAATCGAAGGCGGCCGCGTTGAAGGCGATTGCGCTCGACGAAAGAGATGCGGAGGCGCATTGCTACCTGGGCGAAGCGAAACGAATCCTGGACTGGGACCTGACGGGGGAGGATGCGGAATTGAACCGCGCGCTACAGCTCGATCCCAACTCGGCACCCGTTCACTTTTTCCTGGCGCTACTGCCGCTCTTCCGAGGCGAGCTGAAAGAAGGGCTCGGGCTTGTGCTGGAAGCGGAAAAATTGGATCCGCTCTCACCGATTATTAGCTATGTTGCCACCGCAGCCTACTTAGCCGACAAGCGCATCGACGAGGCAATTATCGCCGGCCGGCGGACCCAGCGACTCGATCCACATTACTTTTATCTGGATTCGAATTTGGCCGCCGCCTACCGCGAGAAAGGAAATTTCGCAGAAGCGATTGCGCTCTACACGAAAGCTCAGGAGGAGCAGCGTTTCCCGAGTAGCGGCCTTGCCGTTACCTATGCGCGGATGGGCCAGCAGGTCGAGGCAAAGAAGATTCTCGATCAACTCCTGCAAGAAAGGCAGACCCGATACGTCTCAGCGCAGACGATCGCAGCAGTTTACGTCGCGTTCGGCGAGAAAGAAGAAGCTTTTCGCTGGCTCGAGCGCGCCGCTGCCGAACACTGTGGAACTCTACAGTGGATCGCGTTCCTTCCCGAGTTTGGCGCGCTCCGTTCCGACGCACGTTTCCCGCAGTTTCTGCGGCGAATCGGCGTTGCGCACGGGTCGATTTTGGCGATTACCGAGACAACTCTAACAGCCAATAACGATCCGAATGCTCAGGCTCGCTTCACCCTCAAAGTTGGCGTAAAGCCACGACCAAATACTCCCAATGGCCATGTTGTGAGGATCAGCGTCTCCTTCTACGACCGCACGAAAGATAACAGAATGAAGCCAACTGATGCGCGGACTGGTTACAGTTGGCTTACCGCCGCCGAGGACTGGACGGATACGACTCCGAAATTCCTCGCGGCAACTTACGTCCGTCCAAAGACCCAAGCGCCTTCACCTGAGGGACGCCAATATGGCGGATTCATTGTCCGAGTGTATTTCGACGGCCAGTTACAAGATGTGCGAGCGACGCCGCCGGAGTTGTTAACGCTTTTTCCAGCTCCAGATCAGCTCGCTCCCTCACCGAGTGTGGCCCCATAAATTCGTTATGCTGTAGCGGCGATCTGCGACCGTCACTGGAATCCCGATTGAAAGGGCGATGCTTTCCTTCGACCCGCTCTGGGCGGAAGCTAAGGGTCGGTCCAAATGAAACTTGTTAGTTGTCGGGCCGTTTGCTAAACCACGGAAAGTTTAGCGAGAGGAGCTTGTCATCAAGCAGCCATCCTTTTGGAGCGCTCGGCTGGGCATCGTGGGGATTCCTTTGCTTCTGGCCACGATCTCATTTGGCCAGGACACTGTGTCCACATCTCGGGAGGCTGACCGACGTGTCGCTACAGTAGTGGAGGTTATCGTGACCGGCTCGAACATTCCGACAGCGGAAGAGACGGGCCCCAATCCAGTAGATACGTATCGGCCGGCGGACATCGAAAAACTGGGCATCCGTAATGCAACGGACCTGACAACTTTTCTGCCACAGGAGGCGGGCAGAACCGTCAACCTGAACATCGCCAATGGCGGGGACGGTACTGTCCAATTCAACCTGCGCGGCCTGTTGCCCAAAGAGACTTTGGTTCTGGTCGATGGCAAACGCGTCGCCTACGGTTCGTTGGGCGTCGCCGGGGCCAGCCAGAGTGTGGACATTAACCTCATTCCCTTTCCGATGATCGATCACATCGACATCCTGAAGGATGGCGCCTCAGCTGTGTATGGTTCCGACGCGGTGGCTGGCGTGGTGAACTTCTTTTTGGTCCACAAGTTTCGCGGCTTGGAGATCGGGGGCAGTTACGGGAACACAAACTTGGGTGCATCTAACGACATGGGCGAGTGGGAAGCATGGATTAAAGCCGGCACGGGCGATGACAAGACCAATATCGTTGTTATTGCCGATTTCTGGGAGCGCACCGGCGGCCTTTTTAGCCGTGACCGGGGTCTCTCCAGTAACGCCTTTGAAATACCCTGGGGTGGGATCGATAATCGCAGCGAGCATGAGCCTGGCCACATCGGAGATATTATAGGTTTCCGCTTGATCCCAAAATTGTTTTTCAGTGCGAACTCGCCGCCACCGCACTCAGCTCCAAACGTAGCGAGGTCTCCATTTTATAAAAACCCCTTTGTGATCGCGCCCAATGCATATCCAGGGCCCCCCGGTATAAATCCAGTTACTGGGTTGCCAGAGACCGGCCCTATTCAGTATAGGGGAGGTGGCGACTACTTCTTCTTGAATTTCAGGGCTTTCACGCCAGCGCTTCCGCCGGCTGATCGCCAAGCTTTCTACGGTTCGTTCACGCGCGATCTGTGTGACAAATACCTGACGGTGTTTGCCGACTTTAAATATGTCCGCTCATTTTTCGATTCATCCCTCGCAGCTGTTCCGTTTGTGCCCGATCCATTCAAGATACCAGGCACTAACATAGGGTTTAGCCCCTTCAGCATCAGTGTGCCAATCTCCAATCCGTTTAATCCGTTCACCGTCGCGGATGCGACTTTGGATATTAACGGAGTCCCAACCCCCATAACTACAGGGGTTCGGTTTCGCGCTATTAACGATACCGGTCCCAGAAGTGAAAAGTTCACCTACTGGGATACGCTGTTCGACGTCGGTCTCAAGGGTGAGATGGGAGAATTTGGCGACTATTTCAAGACTTGGAACTGGGAAGCAGGCTTCCGCTATTCCCGGAACGAGGGGCAAGATTTGTCGATAGGCGACGTCAGCCAGCCTGCGCTGCGCCAGGCACTCCTGGATACAAATCCGGCCACGGCGTTTAATCCGTTCCTTGGCTTCCTTGGTCACAACAGCAAGGCGGCCAGAAGCAGAGTTTATGTTACTCTGCAAAATACTGGCGAGTTCGAGTTACCATTAGGTTACCTAACCATTAACGGTGACTTGTTTAATCTTCCCGCCGGGCCGGTCTCATTTGCGATCGGCGCTGAGTACCGCGGGGAGAGAATGACGCGCGATCGTGACCCGCTCAATTCCACGTTTCAAACGATTGGCTCGGGAAATGGCCAAGGCTACCGGGCGAACCGGGATGTCTGGTCAATATACCAGGAGGTGCGGGTTCCCTTCACCAGCCCCACATGGAACTTTCCGGGCTTTTACAGCTTCGAAGTTGACTTCGCCGAGCGGGAGGAATGGTACAGCCAGAACACTTCTACAGTTCTAACTCCATACCAACCGGCGACCAGCTCCCAGTATAACGGGCAGAGGCCGAAGGTCTCTGTGCGCTGGCAGCCGCTTGACCCGAAGTATATCGGCGCCCTTACCTTGCGTGGCAGCTACACGGAAGCGTTCCATACGCCAACACTATTCGAGATGACGCCTGCGGGCACGCAGAACTTCCCCCTTGTGAACGATCCGTTTTCACAGTTAACCGGGAACCAGATCGAGGAGCGCGTTACCGGAAATCCCCGCATACAACCAGAAGTTGCCTATGAATGGTCTTACGGGATCGTTTACAGCCCGAAATGGATCAAGGGCCTTACCCTGAGCGCGGATTGGTGGCACATTGATCTGCGATCGCTCATCTCGTCTCTCGGGGCGGGATTCATCATTCAGAGTAATCCTCCGCCCGCACCACCTGCGGTCCAGAACGGGCCGTTGGTGTTTCGCGCGCCGAGCGGGATTCCGGGCGTGGTTGGTCCAGTTACGCTGGTCATCGATCCTAACGATAACCTTTCCGGCGCCATTTTCGAAGGTCTCGACTACGAAGCAATCTATCTTCTGGATTCTGGGATATTCGGTCACGGCGATTTTGGCAGACTAACATTCACGGTCAACGGCACCTGGTTGTCCCGGGCTGAGCTCCAAGTTAACCCCGACACCAAACGATTTGGTATCGCCGGTGAATTCCTACCGCGGGGATTCAGCCTGACCAGTTCGCTGCCATGGAATCGGGCCAATTTCAGTCTGTTTTACGACGGCCCGGCTGATACATGGATGCAGGGTCTTAATAGTGGTGCGGTGGTCCACTGGGTTGGCCAATATGAGGACGACAATGTTTTTCTGACAGGATCGACGAAGCTAAGTGAGTCTAGGAGTGGCCCTTCTCCTCAGCGCGCGCGGAAAGTGGCTGATTGGACTGCACTCGACTTGATCGCATCGTACACGTTCAACCTGCCGCCACCTGCCCCGGCCGAGGTACCTGGCCTTGCCAAGGATGCAGGTAAAAACCTGAAGATGAAGGACGGCAAGGAGAAAAACGTGATGCCACTCTCCACTGCCGAATATAATCCCTGTGGATGGCGCGCTTGGTTGAGTAACACCACGATTTCCCTTGGTGTGCAGAACGTGTTCGACGAAGATCCGCCATTCGTGGCCGCCTCCTTTGAGAACGGCTACGACGAATCGCTTGCCACGATCAAAGGCCGATTCTGGTACGTCCAGCTAAAGAAGAGATTCTAAGAAACCTGTTCGAGTAGGGTTCTCTGCGATCGTCGCTTACGGTCAAGTCGCTATTCTTGTATTATTCAGCGTTCGATGTTGAGCGTTGGGCATTTGCTTCTACGATTGGCTTATGGCCAAGCACCTTGTCATCAGCACCAGCGGCAATCCCGACAGCAATAGCCGCAGGATGGGGCGTGCCGCGTTCGTCCATTTGCAAAAAAAGAAAATCGATTGCGATTGGGTCGATATCCGTGAAATGGACCTGCCGCTCTGTGACGCGGACAAATGTTATGGGATGCCCGGTTCAAAAAAATTAAGTGCGGCCATTGAAAGTGCCGACGGCATCCTCATCGCCGCGCCGGTTTATAATTACGATGTCGCCGCGGCAACCAAGAACATGATCGAGCTGACCGGAAGCGCATGGGAAGACAAGATCGTCGGCTTTCTGTGCGCAGCCGGAGGTCACGCGAGCTACATGTCAGTCATGGCCTATGCCAATAGCCTCATGCTCGATTTTCGTTGCGTCATTATTCCGCGGTTCGCCTTTGCGACATCCGGCGCTTTCAATGGCGAACACATCAGCGACAAAAAAATCGACGAGCGAATTAAACAAGTCGCCGACGAACTGGTTCGCTTCACCAAAGCGCTTCGCAGTTAAATCGCGATTGGAGGATTGAATTGTTGATGCGGCTGGCCTGCTTTCAGTGCGCCGTTTCGCTTCGCCTGCCTAATATCTTCAGCGCAGGCACGAACGCGCCAAGACATATCACCATCACAGCGATCCAGATTACGAACTCACGGTTGATTCCCGTGACCGAAACCGACTCAACCGAAAATGTTCCGACCAAGCCGTAGCTTACAGGGATCACAATAAAATCAGCTAGCGCGTGCAGAAGCACAGAAGGCCGAATTGATCCGCTGTATTTCACGAGCAAGCCGTGGACTACACTGATCGCCAGAAAGAATGGAAGGAAGATGAACGTCGCATACGCGTGACTCAGGTGATGATCGAGAAAAAACATGATGCCGCTGATCAGGATCGCGATCGTCCAACCATGTCGTCGCTGGATCGGCGAGATTAGGAAACCGCGAAAGCCTGCTTCTTCTACGACGCCCGCGGTTGCGCTAATACAGGCAATCGCGCAAATAATCGTGAGCGTCCCGTACTTTGAGAAATCGACTGGTGAGGCGAACGCCTCCCGCGGTAGACGTGCTAGACGCGCCGTCACGAACGCCATGGCGATCGTGCCGGTAATCCCAAGCGTTCCGGCAATTAGCGCCCATATCCATGCGGGCTTCGACAGCGATGGTGCACGGAGATCGCGCCGTCGGGCTTCTTGTGTGCTCCGCGGCCACCCGTGTCCGCTTACGTACCACCAAAAAATTGAGAGCCATGCGAAAGTTACGACGAGCATCCATGGAATTGAGGGCGAAGTCCGCAAACTGAGGATCACTGCGACGCTTGGTGGAATCGTGCCAAGGCTTACGACCAACTCGGCCACAAGAATTCCGCGGACGATTGCGGGCAGACGGTTCCAAAAGTGGCTCAACATTGGAATCAGCCCGGTTGAACAGCGCCATCTCGTAGTTCAAAGACATCCATAGGCTCAACAAAGCCGCACCGACGATAGAGCGATCTGCTTCCAGGAGTCGCCCAGAGAATGACCGCGTCGGTTCCCCGAGCGCGACACCATGATAGAGCTGTGTTCAACAAACTTTTGCCGACTCCCTGACTCCGCATTTCGGGCACGACATAAAAGTTTGTTACGTAAGCATGAAATTCCGGTTCGTCATTAACCGGATTCGGGATTTTCTCAAACAACTGCACGCAAACGTGGCCAAGCAACTGTTCCCCATCGTCAATAACCCAGCAGCGCCACGGAGAAGACCCGGCGCGAAATCGTTTCTCCATCCATGATGTGCATCTGCGCAGAAATCGCGATTTGGCTTCCGTAACAGGTTCAGTTTCACTACGGAATCGATACCGCAGGGCCGCCAGAGCATGAGAATCAGCTGACTTTGCCAAACGGATCCGGATCCGAGCCATCGGTTGATGATACGTGATCGAACGATCGGTCGCTACATTGCATGTGATCTTGCTAACGTCTGACCTCCGACGTCTGAATCGCTGCCTTCTTGCCGCTTCGCCGCGACTTTGTCAGGATCACAACATGAAGCATCTTCTTCTGGCTTGCCTTCTTCCGATGACGTTAACGGCTCAGACCATGCAGCAACTGACTGAACAGCTGGGTAAGACTGTTCTGTACGGTGACATTGCGCTCTCTCCCGATGGCAAACAGGTCGCGTGGGTGCAGTCCACCG
>Ga0209473_1002328_pt1 | contig 10491 bp, 11 predicted proteins | sample GraSoiAngelo_133_FD_185890 | JGI IMG/M metagenome (GOLD analysis project Ga0209473, IMG submission 185890) | Grasslands soil microbial communities from the Angelo Coastal Reserve, California, USA - 14_0929_05_20cm (SPAdes) (version 2) | ecosystem: Environmental > Terrestrial > Soil > Grasslands ...
GCGGCGTTCACCACGCCGAGCAGCGACGGCGCCAGGATCCACCCCACGGGCGCCAGCACCAGGCCCCACAGCGCCAACGCGGCGAGGAACGCCTGGTACGCGGTGCGATTGACCTTGTCGGGCTCGTTGGCCCCGGCAAAGCGGGCCACCAGCACCGCCATGCCGCTGAACACCGACATGACGAACGCGATCACCACGATGAAGATCTGGATCGCGACGCCGATCGCGGCGTTCCCGGCGTAGCCGACGAAGTGGCCCACCAGGGCGTGATCGACCATGCCCTGGAGCCCGCCGATCAGGTTCTGCAGCATGGTGGGCCACGCGAGCATCCACACGGCGTGGGCGAGCGGGCCCTCGACGATCGAGCGGTCGAGCGGCCTAGTGGCCGCGCTTGGCATCCAGGCTCCAGGGCCCGGGCCCCGCGGCGGAGAGATAGAGCCAGGTGAAGCAGAACAGGACGGCGGGGTGTCCCTGATTGAGCACCGGCCAGAAGCCGTGAGGCGCGTGGCCCAGGAAATACGCGAACGCCATCTCGCCCGCCAGAATGAAGGCCACCGGCCGGGTGAACAGTCCGACGAGGAGAAACAGGCCGCCGAATGTCTCGAGGGTTCCGGCGATCCCGGGCAGCGACATGATCGGTGCGGTGCCCCCGCCCGGCATGATGGCCGCGGGGAACGCGAGGATCTTGGCCGTCCCGAACTGCATGAAGAGGAAGGCGGCGACGATCCGGAGCACGCTCAAGAGCTGCGGAGCCCGTGTGGACCAGCTACGCACGAGATTGGATACGGTCATGGTGCTCCTTCCGGTGGGCAGTGATGCGTTGGGGCAGCCGCGCGTCGCCGAGCCGTTGGGCACAAGCCGTGAACCCGTCGGTGGGCCCGCGCCACTCGAGCTCGCTCACATCCCTAAATAGGGGCGCGTCGGTGCGGAGCGTCGCCAGGTTTTTGAACAGCAACGCCCGGTCGCGGCCGTCCCCCTCCCCCAGCACCGTCGCGGGGAACCGCTCGATGGGGCCGTACTGGTTCAGCAGCCGGGCCGCCGTGACCGCGCCGATGCCCGCAATGCCGGGATACCCGTCGGCCGAGTCGCCCACGAGGGCGAGGAAGTCGGGAATCAAGTCGGGCTCGACGCCGAACTTCTCGCGCACCCCAGCCGCGTTGCGGATCGTCCGGGTCCTGCGATCGACCTGGACGACGCGATCGCCGCTGACGCATTGCGCCAGATCTTTGTCGGGGGTCCAGATGCAGACCTGCTGGACGCGGTCGTCTTGCGACGCGATCCGCGCCGCGGACGCGAGCGCGTCGTCCGCCTCGAGATCGATCATGGGCCATACCGTCACGCCCATGGCGGCGAGGGCGTCTTCGAGCGGATGGAACTGCGCGAGCAGGGCGGGGTCGATGCCCTCACCCGTCTTGTACTCGGGCCAGAGCGCGTTGCGGAACGACTCGATGACGTGATCGGTGGCGACGCCCACGTGCGTGGCGCCTTGCTCGATCTGCTCCACTAGCGAATGCAGCACACCGCTCACGGCGCCGAAGGGCGTGTCGTCACCCTGATGGGCGCGGCGACGGCCGTAGAACTGGCGGAACAGCTCGTATGTACCGTCGATGAGATGAACGATCATGGTAATCGGCCGGGTCTACCGGGCGGGTTCCTGATACAGGCCGATCACGTTCCCGGCAGGATCGCGGAACCGCGCAGTGATCTCGGGTGCGTCGGCGCCCATGGGTTGGACGACCGTCCCGCCGTGCGCCACCACCGCGTCGATGGTCGCAGCCACGCTGTCGACCATGATGTAGACGAGCAGGCCCGGCTGCGGCGACGCCGGCCGCCCCACCACCCACGCGCCGCTCACCGCGCCCGTGGCGTCGTCGAAGGCGGTCGCGCCGTCGCCACGCCGCCGGATGCCCCAGCCGAACACCTTGGCGTAGAACTCGGCGGAGCGCGGGATGTCGACCGCGGGAATCTCGAGGTAGCAGATCTTGCCGTTGGTCCCAGACGGAGGCATCACGACCTCCCGCACGCGGCGGCGCGGGCACGCAGCAGGTCGCGCTCGCGCGCGTTGCGCGTGAGGGCCGCCGCCCGCTCGAACTCGGCCCGCGCCTCGTCGAAGCGGCCCAACTTGAACAGGAAATCGCCGCGCACGGTCGGCAGCAGGTGATAGTTCGCGAGGGCGGGCTCGGACTGGAGCGCGTCGGCGATCTCGAGGCCCGCCGCCGGACCGAACGCCATGGTGTAGGCCACCGCCCGATTCACCTCCACGACGGGAGACTGCGTGAGCTGGGCCAGCGCATCGTACAGCGCGGTGATGCGCGTCCAGTCCGTCTCGTCCGCCGTGCGGGCGCGCGCGTGACAGCCGGCGATGGCGGCCTGGAGCGCGTAGGGACCCAGCGCCCCGGCGAGCTGCTCGGCCTGCTCCAACGCCGCGAGCCCGCGCCGCACCAGCAGCTGATCCCAACGCGAGCGGTCCTGATCGGCCAACAGGATCGGCTCGCCCCCCGGGCCCACGCGGGCGCGCAGGCGCGACGCCTGGATCTCCATGAGCCCCACCAGGCCGTGCACCTCGGGCTCCGCTGGAACGAGCTCCGCCAGGATGCGGCCGAGCCGCAGCGCGTCGTCGCACAGCGCGGGCCGCACCCACGCGTCGCCGGCGGTCGCGGAGTAGCCCTCGTTGAAAACGAGATAAATCACTTCCAGTACGGAGGCGAGGCGCGCGGTGAGCTCGGCGCCGCGGGGCACCTCGAACGGTACGCGCGCCTCGCGCAGCGTCCGCTTGGCGCGGACGATGCGCTGGGCCACCGTCGACTCGGGCACGAGAAACGCCCGGGCGATCTCGTCGGTGGTGAGCCCGCCCAAGAGACGCAGCGTGAGCGCCACGCGCGCCTCGGTCGAGAGCACCGGGTGGCAGGCGATGAACATGAGGCGCAGCAGGTCGTCGCCGATGTGGTCGTCGATGGCGGCGTCGAGCTCCGCAGGCGCCGCGTCGCGACCGGCCTCCAGCTCGTGACCGAGCTGTTCGTGCTTACGGTCGAGCATCTTGCCCCGGCGCAGCTGGTCGATCGCCCGATGCTTCGCGGTGGCCATGAGCCAGGCTGCCGGATTGTCCGGGACGCCCGACTGTGGCCAGCGCTCCAGCGCCACGACGAGCGCATCCTGCGCCAGGTCCTCGGCCAGGCCCACGTCGCCGGTGATACGGGTGAGCCCTGCGATCAACCGGGCGGACTCGATGCGCCATACGGCGTCGATCGCGTCGCGCGTATCGAGTGTCGTGGCCGGCACGAGTGTGTACCGCCTCAGTCCGGCGGCAGGTCGGCCAGCTGCACGACCGGCCGGACCTCGACTGTGCCGCGGCTGGCCATGGGAATCCGGGCGGCGATGGCGATCGCTTCGTCGAGATCGCTCGCATCGATCATGAAGAAGCCGCCGAGTTGTTCCTTGGTCTCCGCAAAGGGCCCGTCCCGCACCACCCGTTTGCCCCCACGCACGCGCACGCTGGTGGCCGTGGACGTGGGCTGGAGCGGCGACGCGGCGACATACTGGCCCGCGACCGCGAGGTCGTGCGCCAACTGGGTGGATTCGCGGTAACAGGACTCCCGCTCGTCCTCGCTCAGGGCTTGCTCGTCCAGGTAGATCAACAGCATGTATCGCATGTCCTCACCCCCTGTCCCCCTCTCCCTTCGGGAGAGGGGGGATTTATGACTAGCCCCCGGCGATTGCACCAATCACGAGAAACGGCTCCGCCCCTGATGCCACCGCCTCCGGGAGCGGGGCGTCGGGCGGGTCATGAGTCAGATCGCGCTCGCACGCGAAGAACCGCAGGAACGGCCGTCGCTGCTCGGTGACGTGGTCGCGGATCGTGCCGCGCAGCATGGGATAGCGCGCCTCGAGCGCATTCAGTATCGCGGCGCGCGTGACCGGCCCCCCGTTCGGGATGTCGAGCGTCACCTCGCCCTTCACCTGGGCCAGCGTGCGCAGGTGGGGCGGCAGCACCACGCGGATCATGCGAGCGTCTGGACCTCGACCGACAGCACGGCAGGCAGGTCCCGCACGATGGGCGCCCAGCTGTCGCCGCCGTCGGCCGACCCGTACACCTGCCCGCCCGTCGTGCCGAAATACACGCCGCACGGGTCGAGTGAGTCCACGGCCATCGCGTCGCGCAGCACGTTCACGTAGCAGTCCTGCTGCGGCAGGCCCTTGGTCAGCGCCTCCCACTCGTTGCCCCCTTTACGGCTGCGGTACACGCGCAGCTTGCCGTCGGGCGGGTAATGCTCGGAGTCGCTCTTGATGGGCACGACGTAAATCGTCTCCGGCTCGTGGGCGTGCACGTCGATCACGAACCCGAAGTCGGTGGGCAGGTTGCCGCTCACCTCGCGCCACGAGTCCCCGGCGTCGTCCGAGCGCATCACGTCCCAGTGCTTCTGCATGAACAGCACGTTGGGGCGCGAGCGGTGCAGCGCGATGCGGTGCACGCAATGGCCGACTTCGGCCTTCGGGTCGGGGATGTACTGTGAGTGCAGGCCCTGGTTGATCGGCTTCCAGCTGGCGCCGCCGTCGTCCGAGCGAAACGCTCCCGCCGCCGAGATGGCGACGTACAGCCGCTTGGCATTCTTGGGATCGATCAGGATCGTGTGGAGGCACATCCCGCCGGCGCCCGGCTGCCACTTGGGACCGGTGCCATGGCCGCGCAGTCCGGGCAGCTCGAGCCAGGTCTTGCCGCCGTCGCTGGTCCGGAACAGCCCCGCGTCCTCCACGCCCGCGTACACGCTGTCCGGGTCGGTGAGCGACGGCTCCAGGTGCCACACCCGCTTGAACTCCCAGGGGTGCTGGGTGCCGTCGTACCACTGGTGCGTGGTGAGAGGCTTGCCGGTCTGGGGCGAGACGTCGTAGACGAACTTGTTGCTCTCGCCGGCCGGCATGCCGCCCGGCCCTTTGGTCACGCCACCGCCGGGCGTCTCCCACGTCTTGCCGCCGTCGCAGGAGCGTTGAATGATCTGTCCGAACCAGCCGCTTGTTTGCGAGGCGTACAGCCGCGTCGGATCGGCGGGCGATCCCTTCAGGTGATAGATCTCCCACCCCGCGAAGTGCGGGCCGCTCACGTTCCACTGCCTGCGCTTGCCATCGCCCGTCAGGATGAACGCACCCTTGCGGGTACCCACCAGAACCCGAACGCCGCTCATGACCGACTCCTTTCGTGACGTGCCCGACAGATGACGGGCGACAAATGTACACGCTCCCGGCCACACTGGCTGTGGCCGGCTGGGTGGTCTCTGCGCTCTGTTTTGTCGTCGAACGAGATGGAGCGAAATCGACAGAAGGCGGGTCTCTATTCGTCCGGTCTATTCCGCGGACGAGCGCTCCGGCGGACGGACCGGCAGGCCGATGCTCCCGGCCCACTCGTCCGTCAGATCGAAGGTCTTGCCCATGTCAAAGCGCAACGTGCGCAGCCGGCGGGCCAGGTCCTTCAGCGCCCACAGCACGGTTCGCTGAACCTCCACCGAGGACCACTGGCCGAACTCGTTGTGATTCAGGTCCGCCTGCAGGGCCTCGGCGATCGCTGCTGGGACGCGCCCATGAGGCTCCTGCCCCCCGGGAGACAGTGCCGGGTGAGCCGTCTCATGCTCCGCCAAGCGCCGTTCAGGCCCAGGTCCATCCCCAAACAGCACCCACTCGAGCGTGACCCCCCCAATCCCGCGCTCCCGTGCCCGCAGGACGATCGAGCGGGCGGCATCCACTGGGAAGTGTTTGCGCTGGGGCCATTTCTTCACTGCCGCTGCGGTGACCGGCTTGCCGAGCTCTGCGGCGAACTGTCGATACGTCAACGGGATACGTTCCCAGTGGCTGAACACTGCCAGGAGGGTGGCGAGGCGCCCCTCAACTGGGCCTAATTCGGATCCGTTTTCGGCCTTGACAGATTTCAATGTGACTCCAAATTAGCGACGTAGCGGGTCCACTTGTGGCCCTGTAATCAGCCGCCATGATCCTAAAGTGTCGCGCCTGCAGGCCTGTGTCAAGCGAGGAAATTGCCGTGTCGCGACTGAGCGTGATCTCCCTGTCACAGGCGTTTCAGGCCTTTTGGACCGACCTCGGCGCGGACGTGGGCGCTACGATCGACCTCGTCGGTCCCACCGACCCCGTCACGTCGTCGCCCGAGACGGTGGCCGTGATCGTCGCGGCCGGTGGCGCGGAGCGGGACGCCACCCAGTGGCTCGAGGCTCACAGGGTGCGCTCGGGCCTGCCCGCCCTGGTGGTCGGCACGGACCCGGGGCGCCGCCTGGCCATGCAGCTCGTGGCCCGCGGGGCGAGCGACTACTTCGCGCTGCCGGACGATCTCGAGATCTTCCGCACCGCCGTCGCGGCGGCGGTGAGCGGGGGACGCACGCGCGGCCCGACCGCGGCGGCCGGGCGCGAGGACGCGTTCGCGGCGATCGTGGGTGAGAGCGACGCCATCAAGAAGGTGCTGGCTCGAGCCGCCCGGCTTCTCCCGCACCGCAACGCGAGCGTCCTGATCCTGGGCGAGACGGGGACGGGAAAGGAGCTGCTGGCGCGGGCGCTCCACGCCGGCGGACCCCGGCGCGACGGGCCGTTCGTCGCCATCAATTGCTCGGCTCTCCCGGAGCACCTCATCGAGTCGGAGTTGTTCGGGCACGAGCGCGGTGCGTTCACGGACGCCCACGCGGCCAAGCCGGGGCTGTTCGAGGTCGCGCACGCCGGCACCATCTTCCTCGACGAGATCGGCGACCTGCCGCTGGCCGTGCAGGCGAAGCTGCTGCGCGCGTTGGAGGACAAGGAGATCCGGCGCGTCGGAGGCACGAAATCGCGCACCGTCGACGTTCGCATTGTGGCCGCGACTAACGACCGGCTGCCGGACCGCGTGCAGGAGGGCAGTTTCCGCGAAGACCTGTTCTTCCGCTTGAGCACCGTCATGCTCAACCTGCCGCCGCTGCGGGAGCGCGGTGACGACCTGTTCCTGATCGCGCAGGCGTTGCTGACCCACCTCGCAAGGGAGCATGGTCTGGCGGTGCCGGCGCTTGCGGCCAGCCTGTACCCCCGCTTTCGCGCCCACCCCTGGCCTGGGAATATCCGGGAGCTCAAGAACGCGCTGGAGCGGGCGCTGCTCCTGTCGCCGCCGGGCGAACTCTCGGCCGACGAGCTGCTGCCCCCCGCGGAGCCACAGGTGCAGCACGACGGACCGATACCGTTCCCCGCGCTACTGCACACGATCACGACCGCGGCCGCGCAGGCGACCGTGCAGCTGTGCGGCGGCAATCGCAGCGAGTCGGCTCGCCGGCTCGGCATCTCTCCCCGGCGCCTGCGGCGCCTGCTGCACGGCGGCGAGGACCTGGGCCTCGACCTCGAAGGAGACGATCTGGCCGAGCCGCTCCTCCAGACGGCGCGGGCCAGCGTCAGGTGGCGCGGGCGGTTCGCCCGGCCGGCAATGCACGGCCTGGTGCGACCCGAGTAAGCGGCGCTCGCTCCCGGGCCGGATCGGCCCGTCGTAGGGACAAAACGACCCTCCATGCTGGTGCGTCAGCGGCGGCGGCGACGCGCAAGTACTGACAAATCAACGGCCCGGGCGCGCGTCGGCCGCCGGAACGCTTCCTGCCCTACGAACGGGGGCGTCCCGCCCGTCACCAACCGAGAGCGTCTGACCATGCAGCCCGACCGTCTCCGATTCTCCGTGCTGCTCGTCGCCGCTACTGCTGCGGCTCTGAGCTGCGTGGATCACGGCATCACAGACCCGACGCCGCACGCCGCATGGCTCGGCGCACCGGTCTTCCAGACCTCGACCACGTCGAAGAAGGGCGGCGGAGGTGGCGGTGGCGGTGGGGGCGGCGGTGGGGGCGGCGGTGGGGGCAACGGGGGCATCGACTCGTGCTCGACGGTCATCGTCGGCATGATCAAACAGACGGTCGGGCCGGCGGGCGGCGTGATCGCCCTCGGCCCGGCCCGGCTGACGATCCCGCCGGGCGCGCTCAACGCGCCGGTGACGATCCAGGCGCAGATTCCGGCCGGGTATTCGGGCAACTACATCCAGTTCAAGCCCGACAAGGTCGTGTTCAAGCAGCCGGCGACGCTCACCCTCAGCTACTCGAACTGCAGCCTGACGTACGCGGCGCAGCTCAAAGTCGCCCAAGTCTCCGACGTGCTGCAGATCATCCAGTACGTGCCGTCCACGAACGACTTGGACGAACACACGGTCACGGGCCAGCTCCAGCACTTTTCCAATTATGCCATCGCCTGGTAACCCTGAGGTCTCCATGTGCGTCCGCCGTTGCTTCGTCGCTCTCGCCGTCGCGTTCGCCTTCGTCGCGTGCCGGGACGCCGCAGGGCCCGTCACCGAGCGGGTCGTGCCAGGTCCACAGTTCAGCCGGATGCCCGCTGCAGGAATCCGGATGCTCGAGCAGTCGCCGAGCGCGCCGCCGCTCCAGACCTACCGGGTTTCGTTCTGGGCCCGCCATGACAGGCAGTCGACGGTCACCGTGAACTACCGGTCGGGCCAGCGGTTCCTGCGTTTCCGCATTCCCAGGTTCGGCCTGGCGGAGGGCCCGGGTGACACGCGCTTGCGGGGGAGCGACTCGATCCGCATCACGCTGACCATCGACCCGCTCAAGCTCTCCGTGGACTTCCAGCCCTCCGGGGTCGAGTTCTCGAAGGTGCTGGCGCCGGTGCTGACGCTGTCGTATGCGAACGCGAATCCGGATTTGAACGGCGATGGCGAGGTGGACGCGAGGGACCAAACGGTGGAGCAGCTGCTCGGCCTTTGGACCCAGACCCGGGGGGCGCAGCGCTGGCTCAAGCTGGCGTCGAAGAACGACACCATGCAGGAATTCGTGTCCGCCCGCCTGTATCACTTCTCCGAGTACGCGCTTTCCTGGTAACGGGGTGAGGAAGGAGACACACGATGCACGCGCCGTCCCTTGTGGTCGATACCGCCCAGCAGCTCGCCGCGGCCGGACAGCACGCCGAGGTCGTCAAGTATCTCGGTGGACGCGCGTCCAGCGAGCTCGAGAATTCGGCGAGCCTCGCCTTGCTGTACGGGACCGCCCAGGCGCGGCTCGGGCGTCACGTGGAGGGACAGCGGTGGCTCGATTTGGCGCTGGAGCATGCGCGCCGGCAACGCGATGACGGGGTCGAGCGTCGCGCCCTGAATGCGCGGGGCGCCGCCGCGTTTGTCAGCGGCCAGATCGACGAAGCGGCGGACTACTTCACGCAGGCGTTGATGCGCGCCAGCCGGGACGGCGATTTCGCGATGACCGGGCGCTGCTCGAACAATCTGGGCATCATCAGCACGCTGCGCGGGCGCTATGCCGAGGCGATCGGGTCGTGGGAGATCGCCATCGCCGCCTTCGAGCGGGCGGGCGGCCGACAGGGCGTGGCCGAGTGCTACCACAACCTGGCGATCACCTACCGGCTGCAGGGGATGCCGGATCGCGCCCTCGCCCAAGCCGACCGCGCGGTCGGCGAAGCGGAGGCGGCTGGCGACGAGACGCTGCGGGCGCTCGCTCTGCGGGGCAGGGCGGAGATCCGCGCGCTGCGCGGTGAGCTCGAGCTGGCGCGCCGCGACCTGGCGCGGGTGCGAGAGATCCGGGGCTGCCTGGCGGATCCCGTGGGAGCGGCGGAGGATCTGCGGATCGCAGCCTTGGTGGACGCGGCCGAGGGCGACGTGCCGGCCGCCCAACGGGCGCTGCGCGAGGTGATCGGCCGGGCGGAGCAGCACGGGCGCCCGCAGCTCCTGGCCGAGGCGACGCGCGACCTCGCGGTTGTCTTGCGCCGGTCCGGCCGGGCCGACGAGGCGCAGGCCGCCGCGCGCACCGCCAAGGCCACCTTCAGCCGCCTCGGGGCCGAGAGCGAAATCCGCCATCTGGCCGGGCAGGGCTGGGAGCCCGACTTCGCGGCCGAGCTGCGCGGGTCGCTCGCTCCGCTCCACGTGGCACAGGAGCTGGCCGACGCGGGGCGCTACGGCGAGCTGCTCAGCTACCTGAGCGCGCGCTCGCAGGAGGAGCTCGAGCAGTCCCCCATGCTCACGCTGCTGTGCGGCATCGCGCACAGCCGGCTCGGCCGGCTGGACCTGGGCCAGCAGTGGGCCATGGTCGCGCAGCTGCGGGCGCGCATGCTGGGCGATCGGACCCTGGAAGTGCGGGCGCTCAATGTCTCCGGCGCCGTCGCCTTGGAGCGCGGCGGCATCGACGAGGCGTCGTATTTCTTCACGCGCGCCCAAGAGGAGGCGATGCAGGACAACGACATGGCCACCGTGGGCCGGTGTGCCAACAACCTCGGCGTCATCGCCAACATGCAGGGAGACTACGCCCGCGCGGTCGGCGCGTACACCCGCGCGATCGCGGCGTACGAGCAGGCCCGCTACCACCGGGGCATCGCCGAGTCGCGGCACAATCTCGGGATCACCTACCGGGAGCAGGGGCGCCTGGACCACGCGCTGCAGGCCGCCGATGCGGCGGTGCGCGACGCCGAGTGGCTGGACGATCGGGGGTT
>Ga0209473_1002330_pt1 | contig 10488 bp, 9 predicted proteins | sample GraSoiAngelo_133_FD_185890 | JGI IMG/M metagenome (GOLD analysis project Ga0209473, IMG submission 185890) | Grasslands soil microbial communities from the Angelo Coastal Reserve, California, USA - 14_0929_05_20cm (SPAdes) (version 2) | ecosystem: Environmental > Terrestrial > Soil > Grasslands ...
GCACATCGACAGTGATCTTCTTCGAGAGATCGCCACTCGCGATCGCCGTCGTAACCTCAGCGATATTGCGGACCTGACCAGTCAGATTTCCCGCCATCATGTTGACGTTGTCGGTCAAATTCTTCCAGGTGCCGGCGACGCCTCGCACATCCGCCTGCCCGCCCAGCTTACCCTCCGTCCCGACTTCCCGCGCCACGCGCGTTACTTCCGATGCGAACAAACGGAGCTGATCGACCATCGTGTTGATGGTGTCTTTGAGCGCAAGAATCTCTCCGCGCACATCGACGGTGATCTTTTTCGACAAGTTGCCATTCGCAACAGCGGTAGTGACTTCGGCGATGTTACGTACCTGCGCCGTGAGATTCCCGGCCATCGAATTCACACTGTCGGTCAAATCCTTCCAAGTTCCGGCTACTCCTTTCACATCCGCCTGGCCGCCAAGTTTTCCTTCCGTACCTACCTCACGAGCCACGCGGGTTACTTCCGACGCGAATGAACTGAGCTGATCGACCATTGTGTTAATGGTATTTTTTAGCTCGAGAATTTCCCCTTTCACCTCGACCGTGATCTTCTTCGATAGATCTCCTGTCGCGACAGCAGTCGTGATTGCGGCAATGTTACGCACCTGACTGGTCAGATTGCGCGCCATGAAATTGACCGAATCGGTCAAATCCTTCCACGTCCCAGAGACGCCTTCTACCCGCGCTTGTCCGCCAAGAATCCCCTCGGAACCAACCTCGCGCGCCACGCGCGTAACCTCAGAAGCGAAAGAGCGTAGTTGATCCACCATGACGTTGACCGTGTCTTTCAACTCTAGAAACTCGCCTTTAACATCGACTGTGATTTTCTTGGTCAGATCGCCATTCGCCACTGCGGTCGTCACGGTTGCGATGTTGCGGACCTGCGCTGTAAGATTGCCGGCCATGAGGTTGACGTTTTCTGTTAAATCCTTCCAGGTACCGGCGACCCGTTGGACCTTCGCCTGACCACCGAGCTTGCCTTCCGTGCCCACTTCACGCGCAACGCGCGTTACTTCCGACGCAAAGGCCCCGAGCTGTTCGACCATTCTGTTTACGGTTTTTGCCGTGCGCAAAAACTCTCCTTCGAGAGGCCGGCCCTCGATCTCGGTCGCCATGGTTTTGGACAGGTCGCCTTTCGCTACCGCACCAATGACGCGCGCCACTTCACTCGTCGGGTGCACCAGATCGCCGATCAGATCATTGATCGATCCAATCGCCAGAGACCACGACTCCGACACATCTCCGAGTGACGCTCTCTGTGTGATTCGTCCTTCCTTGCCAACCACGCGCCGGATTCGCTCCAGTTCCTGCGTCATGCGCTGGTTGGTTCTAATTAGTTCATTAAATGTATCCGCGATTTTGCCAGCGACGCCGGTCCAGTCAGCCGGGAGCCGCGCCGAAAAATCACCACGTTTGAATGCTGCTAATGCGGTAAGTAACCGCTTGGCATCGAGCTTGTTGCCGTTGAGCCGCAAATCACTTCCCGGACGCGCCATGCGAACAGAAGTAGTCTTGCCCATAAGAGATTAGAAAGATGGCTCATCTTCGCCGTCGCGAATTTCGACGCGTGAGATCAGAGCGATCATAGGCCAACGCCGTAGATTAATCGCCCAATAGATCGCACAAGGTCGTATTGCCGGCAAAAAAAACGCCACGTCCCGCGTCCCACCTTTGGTTGGCGCAAAACAAACCTCGCTCTTCGCACCGGAGACCAAGCGGCTATGAGTCCCTGCTTTAACCGCTCAGGTGCCGGACCGCGTGATCATGATTTTGCTGCCCTCGGGGTAAACAGGGCGAGCTTCTACAACGATGGAAGCAGCGTCCGCATACTGCGCAATCGGAAGCCAAAAGAGATCGTCAGAACACCGAACACGATTGCGTAGGATGCGATGAGCCAGAGCAAAGCGAGAGCGCCCGGCCCCGGATTCCATAGAAGGAGCACGGCGAAGATAATCGATGCCAGACCCACAAGAATCAAAAGCCACTCGCCTTTCATTTCCCTGCGCAATTTGATTGCCAATCCAATCTCAGCCGCGCCGATCATCAGCGCCCAGGCGGCGATGTAGATGATTAGCACCAATGCCGTTATGCCGGGTGCACTGAATGTGATGAAGCCGATTACAACTCCGAGAATTCCGACGATGAGATGAAAGCCCCAGTCCGGATCAGAGGCGCGACCTGCAGTCGCGCCAACAATACGAAATACGCCGTCGATCAGCACCCACGCTCCGAATAGCAGCACCAGCGTCGCAAGAGCTAAACCGGGGTACGCGAACGCGATAATGCCGAAAATAATTCCACAGACGCCCCTTATAACCAGAACCCACCAATTACGTTTCAAAGCTTCGATCATCATTTCTCCTTTTTTGAGTTTCGATTCGTACGAACGATCTGCCATTCTATTTTAGGGCAGACTGCTTTCAGTTTGAAGCCGCGCACAATCTCTGAAAAGGATAAAAATTAGCAATCTTTGCGCATCGACCGCGACCAGCTGCTCAACAAAACCAAAAGGCGCGCGGGTCGTAAGTTTCCATTCATTCCTCAGGGCCACCAAGCCCCGACTATGCCGCCGCCCAATCCGAGCAAAGTTCCAGTCACCATTTCCTCCAGATCGTGCCGTTGCAGATACAGACGCGACCAGAATAGGATAATGGCTAAGGCAAAGGCAACGCCACCGAACAACGGATTAATACGGAAGAGGATCGCGCTGCAGTAAAATGCAAAAAGCGCGTGCAGCGAAAGTTTAATTCGCAAATTCGCGATCGCTGCCACAACGAAGAGCGCAAACGTAACCAGCGCGCCGCGCAACACGAAATTCGAAGCAGGCAGCAACCAAAGTGCGACGATACCAATCGCCAAGAGCGGAATGACAACCGGATAGAACCGCTTTCGCTCCGTCCGCACCGAAATATCGGCATCACTCCAGTGGCCGGAGCTGACGCCGCCGAACAGCAGAAGAGCCGTCGGCAGAATCACTGAACCAAACAATACCAGTAAGACCGACAGCGCATCGCGGCGCGCGAGTCGCGATACGACAACGATGCCGACCGACACCGTGACAACAACCAACGGGTGACCCATCCACGAGACGGCGCGGGCAAACTGAGTAGCCGATTTTACAGACGATTTGCTAATGGTTCGAATTAAGCGCATTCGATTTCAGAAGCCACGCGTTCCGAGCTCCGCAGCGTACTAAAGTAAGCTCAGTTGTTCTCTCGTGGGACGAAATGCGGCCGTCGAAAGCTTGGGCCGCTCACCGATTCCAGCGCGACGGCAACCGATTTTGAAGAGCGAGGCAATCTGTTCCGCAAAAATCCCTTCTCCAGTCATCCGCGTGCGCCACTGTGAATTATTCAGCCTGCCATTTCTGCGCAGGTCGCGGATCCGCCCGAGAATTTTCTCTTTCCGATCCGGAAACTGTTCCTCGAGCCAATGTTCAAATAACGGCGCAACCGCCCACGGCAAACGGATAATCGTATAGCCGGCAAATTGTGCTCCTGCCTTCGCGCACGCTTTCAGAATCTTCGGGACCTCGTGGTCGGTCAGTCCGGGAATGATCGGCGCAACCATCACACCAGTTGGAATTCCCGCGCTGCGCAATTGCTGGATTGTTTCAATCCTCGCGCTCGGTGGCGAAGTCCGCGGCTCCAGGACACGCTGCAACTTCGCATCAAGCGAAGTCACCGAAATGTTCACCGCCGCTGCATTGTATGTTGCGAGCTCGCGCAAAAAATCGATATCTCGCGACACGAGCCGGTTCTTTGTGATGATCGCAACCGGATTGCGAAACCGGGCCAGGACATCCAGACAACCGCGCGTAATCCGTAATTTCCTCTCGATTGGCTGATAAGGATCGGTCACGCCGCTCATCACGAGCACCTGTGGTTTCCAGCGTGGCGATTCCAGTTCCACCTTCAATAATTCCGGCGCATCCATTTTTACCATGATCTTGCTCTCAAAATCGAGTCCGGCAGAAAATCCGAGATATTCGTGAGTCGGCCGCGCATAGCAATAAATGCAGCCGTGCTCGCACCCACGGTACGGATTCACGCTTGTTTCGAAACCGACGTCCGGGCTGTTGTTGCGGCTGATGATCGTCTTCGAGCCGTCGCGAAAATATTGGGTGGCACGTCGCGGCCGCTCCCCTGGCCCGCCATAGCTTTGCGAAGGCGGGTGATCTCCAGGGTCAACATCGACAGCGTCAACGTCGTTAACGTCGACATGTAGCTTTTCGAATCGATTAGCCGGACTCCACGAAACACCTCTGCCGCGAATCGGCTCCGAACTTTGCGGCGTCTCTTTAATGATCGGCCGATATCTTTTCTCTGCTTGCCACATGTGGTAAGTTCACATGAACATATCTAGCTGTCGAGCAGTTTTTATGGCGCGCGGTGTTAATTGGTGGATCGACCGCTGCGCCAGCCGATCTAAAATCAGTGCGGCTTTGCCGCCATTTTTAATATCGCGCAAGGGACTGTTCGATCCACCGGGTGCTTGCTCATCCGAGCGCTAATGCCAAAATAAAGCGCGCGCGAATCCGGAGGGGTGGCAGAGCGGTTGATTGCACTGGTCTTGAAAACCGGCAGGCCGAAAGGCCTCGTGAGTTCGAATCTCACCCCCTCCGCCAGCTTAATTTCCGATTTGCGATTTGGGATCTTCGATTCGGAGAAGAAGCCGCGCCGTAAGCAAAGCACAGAGAATTCCGAGAATCGCTGCGAATACCACATCGGACAGATAATGCACGCCGATATAAATCCGAGAGAAGCCGATTAGGAGCGGGACCAGCAAGCAAACGAGGCCAATCCGCCAATTTGCGAACAATAAGACGGCGAAAAACGCGGTCGATGCCGCAACGTGACCGGACGGAAACGCGTGAAATTTTGAACTGAAGCGCGACCGATTCAAAACTTGTTCTATTTTAACAGACGGACGAGCGCGACCCGTTGCGATTTTAATGCCGCGTCCGGCGACACCCGCAATCGCAAGGGCGATCAACATCGACAAGAAAACGCGCGTCCATTTTTGGCTTCCGCGCCACCAGGCGATACCCGTAAGAAGGAGACCGAGTGCGAAGTGCTCCGGCCAATCACCGAATCGGCTCACCCTATGCATGAAATGTCTTAAGCCGCGGGTTTGGTGTGCAGTCATGTAATGATGCACAGCATTGTCAAAGTAAAACGCTGCGACCAAAATGATCAGGACAATCAGCGTCCCAATAAGCCAATAAAAGGCGGACTTGTACTTCACAAATAAGTTCCCGTCACATTTGCCGGGCGCTATTTTGAGTGCGCACTTGAAATCCGCAATCCGCAATTACGCGCTCCTTTTTTTCGGCTGTGTTCTTTTTCACGTCATTGGCACGTGGAGCTTGCCGCTGATCGATCGCGATGAGCCACGCTTTGCCGAAGCCTCGCGTGAAATGATTCAACGCGGCGACTACATCGTGCCGCACTTCAACAACCAGCTTCGTCTCGACAAGCCTCCCCTCACCTACTGGACGCAAGTTGCGAGTTTTAGGATTTTTGGCGAGAACGATTTCGCAGCACGTTTTCCATCCCCCATCGCCGCTGCCCTCGTAGCCTTGTCGATCTTCGCCTGGGGAACGCGGATTGGCGGAAATCGCATGGGCTGGTGGGCTGCCATCATTTTTACACTTTCACTGCAAACGTTTCTCCACGCGAAGGCCGCTGTTGCCGATATGTGGCTGGTGTTGTTTGTCACGCTTGCACACTGGAGCGGTTACGAACTGTTGCGAGACCGACTTTCGCCTGCGCATCAAACATCAAACATCAAACATCAAACATCTCATTGGTGGTGGATGTTCTATGTCTCGCTTGCGTTCGGATTTCTGGCCAAAGGACCAATCGGGTGGACTCCACTTGCGACTGTCGCAGCAACGAAATTCTTTCTGCTCGATGGGCAACTCGCGTCGCGGTTCAAATTTGCGGGTGGCGTTTTGCTTATGCTTGCGGTCGTCGCGCTGTGGGGAGTTCCAGCGCTGATTCGAACGCACGGACAATTCTTTGTCGTGGGAATCGGTCGACATGTCGTTGGCCGTTCATTTGCCACGATGGAAGGCCACGGCGCGAATTCATTCGGAATGTATCTTCTGTTGCTGCCGTTTTATTTCATAACGGTCTTCGCCAGTTTTTTTCCATGGTCGATCAAATTACCATGGTTGGCGAAACAGCTTTGGCAAAGGCGGGACAAGGTCGATGATTACCTTCTTACCGGGGCGGCGATCATCTTCATCATCTTCACACTCGTCAAAACGAAATTGCCCCATTACACGCTGCCAGCCTTTCCCCTGCTCGCCATTTTGCTCGCACGCAAATTGGCCGCGGAAAAGGTGACACGATTTTTCCGGAGCTGCGCGTTTGCATCGGCTTCGGCCTATCTCGCGATCGCTCTTATCGTTCCATCGATCGTTACCCGATTCTTTCCCGCGTATCAGCTTTTCTGGCAATCCCGCGATTACCTGCGACCAGGTATGGAATTCGGCACGGTCGGCTTCAGTGAGCCGAGTCTGATTTGGTATTTTCGCAGCGGCGTGAAGAGTTTTGTCACTCCGCTGAACAGCAGGCGCGCTGCGGATTTCATGACGCAAGCCGGACCACGTTTCGTGATTGTGCCAACTTCGCTGGCGACCACACTCTTCCCGAACAATCCCGGGGACTGGAAAACGTTTTCAACCCGCGGTTTTAACGTTGCAAAAGGCGAACAAGTCGACCTTACGCTCGTGCTAAAACCAGATTAACTATAGCGGCGGCCCAGACATCCGTTCGAAATAATGGATGCGAGGCTCATTAAGCGCGCTGCAGAATTGAGGTTGGTTTGCAGTTTGCCCCTCGTCTGTTAGGGGTTGCAAAACATGATCACCTTTCTCGACGGCAAACTGGTCAGCGCCCTACCCACACAGGCGATTGTCGATGTCGGCGGCGTTGGCTACGAAGTTTTTATTCCGCTCGCCAGCTACGATAAACTTCCCGCGGTTGGCCAGCCGGTGCGTATTCTCACCCATCTGCACGTTCGGGAAGATGCCCAAGTCCTCTACGGTTTCATGACCCCGGCTGAGCGGGATCTTTTTCGGTTGCTCGTCAATAATGTGAGCGGCATTGGTCCGAAACTGGCGCTCGCCGTCCTCAGCGGAATGAGCGTGAACAATTTCAAAGCCGCGGTTGTAAACTCCGATATCGCGTCGCTTTCAAAAATCAGCGGCCTTGGGAAAAAGACGGCTGAACGAATTGTTCTCGAATTGAAAGACAAACTGGGCGTGGCGGCGGCTTGGGAAGCGGCGAGCACGATGCACGCACCGACGCCCGAGCAAGAACAGGCGAACGAAGCAGTGCTGGCATTAATCGCGCTCGGCTACAAACAAATCGACGCATACAAGGCGGTGCGCGAATTGCAGGAAAAAGGCGAAGCGAAGGCTGCGGAGGAGTTGGTGAAACTTGCGCTCAAACGCATGGCCTCAGGGCGATGATCGCCTTCCCGGTAAGGACGCCGCGCGGCGCCTTCCCAGACATCGCGGCGCGATGTCCCTACCATTCATTGGACGTTGAGCGTTGAGCGTTGAACGTTAGCGAGATCGAGATGGTTGCCGTCGCGGAAAACAAGTTGGAAACAATTCGGACTGCCTTCCCGAAGGAAGGGTTCTTTGCGGAGAAGGATTGGTTGCTTTCGCCCGACGCTTTTCCAATCGAGAAAAAATTTGTCGCCGAATTAGAACAGCTTGGACATCGCCTTTTTGTTTTTCAGCGCGCCTGTAATCAGCTCTACCAATTAAGCATCAAGGGGAAACAGCCGGAATGGGTTGCCCGCTACCTCGACGCGGGGAAACCAAAAGAGCTGATCGAATTCTCGCGTCGCAAAGAAATTCGTGATGATCTGCCGAAGGTTATTCGCCCGGACCTCATTCTGACCGAGAACGGCTACATCGTCGCGGAAGTCGATTCCGTGCCCGGTGGCATCGGATTAACCGCTTCGCTTAATCAAACATATTTCGCCTTCGACAATGAAGTCATCGGCGGCGCCGAAGGGATGCTGGAAGGATTTCGCAGCGTGCTGCCCGAAGGCGGCGACATCGTTATTTCACAGGAAGCAGCAACCTATCGACCGGAGATGGTGTGGATCACGGCGCGGTTGAAGGATCGCCATCGTGAGCTCGATTGGCGCGTCGTCTCTGCAGAAAATTACGAACCGCAAAACGGGCGCGCCGTCTATCGATTCTTCGAACTGTTTGATTTACCAAATATTCCAAAAATCGAAAACGCGCTGCGCGCGAACGCTGAAGGCCGCATCACGATTACGCCGCCAATCAAACCATACCTCGAGGAGAAAATGTGGTTTGCCCTTTTTTGGATGCAACCGCTTCGAGAATTTTGGCGACGTGAGCTTGGCGAAAGATATTTCATCAAATTACAACAAGTCATTCCGTACTCCTGGCTGCTCGATCCCACGCCATTGCCACAGCATGCGGTCATCCCACGACTGGAAATTCACGATTGGCGCGAAGCGGCCAAATTCAGCCAGAGAGATCGAGATCTTCTTTTGAAGATAAGCGGTTTTTCTCCGCTCGGTTGGGGCAGCCGCGGAATCGCGCTCGGAGCCGATCTTCCCCATGCCGAATGGGAACGGAGGATCGACAACGCCCTAGCCACGTTTGAAGGGTCGCCCACAATCCTGCAACGTTTTCATAAGGGCCGCCTCTTCGAGCACCGATATTGGGATGCCGATTCGGTGGAGCTAAAAACAATGAAAGGCCGTGTTCGGCTTTGCCCTTATTTCTTTGTTGAGCAGGGTCGCGTGAAGCTGCGGGGCGCCTTGGCCACAATTGCTCCGGCAGACAAGAAGTTTTTGCACGGAATGCGCGATGCGATTCTGACCCCGTCCCGATTCGGCGGAGCTTCAATTCTCGCTCAAAAAGCAGCCAAGACTAAGGCCAGCGCCTAAGCGATTCGCAGCTAGGTCAGTCACTGCATCTTTCTGGCCATCCAATGCAAGGCCAGAGCTGGCACAAGAAACAGAAATACCAGCACGACGCGCAACTCGACGAAAAACGTTAACACCACTCTTCCAAGCTCTCTTTCGTCCGTTTTAAAAACGTGACCTGCCCACGATGTCCACGTGTCCCAAAAAGCGTAAGTAACAATAAAATAGAACAAGGCGAATAGAACGCCGATGATAAATGCCCGGAAGAAAAAATTCCGACAGAAGATGATCTTTTCGTATTCCATATCGCTACTTTCTTACAGCTATTAGCTATTTCAAAGAAGCCAAATCAATGACAAATCGGTACCGAACATCGCCCTTTACCAGGCGATCGTATGCCTGGTTTATTTGCTGGATCGGAATGATCTCCACATCTGGTGTTATCTTGTGTTTGGCACAGTAATCCAGCATCTCCTGCGTTTCCGGCAATCCACCGATCAGCGAGCCACTGATGCTCCTTCGAGCGAGAATGATATTCTGTGGCAAGATGTGTGCCAGGTCTGGCGGGAGACCCACGCAAATCATTACTCCGTTCGTTCGAAGCAAGCCAAGGTATGCATTGTAGTCATGCGCGACTGACACGGTATCGATAATAAAATCAAAACAATTGGCGAGCGCTTTCATTTTCTCCTGGTCGCTGCTCAGAGCAAAATCGTCTGCTCCCAATCGTTTGGCATCTGGTTCCTTTGAAGACGAGGTGCTCAAGACGGTCACCTTCGCTCCAAAAGAGGACGCAAGTTTCACTGCCATGTGGCCAAGCCCTCCCAAGCCAACAACTCCTACCTTGTGTCCTGTACCGATTTTCCAGTGACGGAGTGGAGAATAGGTAGTGATCCCGGCACATAGAAGCGGCCCCACTTTTTCCAGCGGAAGTTTCGGCGATACTTTCAATACATAATTTTCATCCACGACGATCTTCGTGGAATAACCGCCTTGGGTAACGGTTTTCTCATCCTTTTCGTAACTGCTGTAGGTCATTACAAGTCCGCCCTGGCAATACTGTTGTAACCCCTCCTTACAGTTGGAACACTTTCGGCAGGAATCGACGAAACAGCCGACGCCTACGATGTCACTTGCTTTGAATCTTTTTACCTTGTTGCCAACCTTAACAACTTTGCCGGCGATCTCGTGGCCTGGCACCATGGGATAAATCGACTTGCCCCAATCATTACGAACCAGGTGCAGATCGGAATGACAAATCCCGCAATAAATGATATCGATCAAAACATCGTTCGGACCGGGCTCGCGGCGCTGGAAATCGAATGGCGCAAGGGGCGATGCGGAATTCTGTGCCGCATAACCTTTAACGGGGATCATAATGCCAGCAATTTTAATTAATGGGATGACTGCCAGCAAACGGGTTGCAAGACACGTTTTTTGAGCGTGCAAATGCAATCGATTTGCCTCAGGAAAGACACATGAATATCACCAAAAATCTCGGAATGCTCCTGCTGGCGATCTATCTAATCCTCGTTGG
>Ga0209473_1002332_pt1 | contig 10482 bp, 9 predicted proteins | sample GraSoiAngelo_133_FD_185890 | JGI IMG/M metagenome (GOLD analysis project Ga0209473, IMG submission 185890) | Grasslands soil microbial communities from the Angelo Coastal Reserve, California, USA - 14_0929_05_20cm (SPAdes) (version 2) | ecosystem: Environmental > Terrestrial > Soil > Grasslands ...
CACAATAGATTCGCAGCGTCTGCTCCCGGATCATCACATCCCTGTCTTTCCCCGATAAGCATGTCGCGACCGGATCACGGCCGCCTTGAGCAGGAACCGGTTCGAAAAGTCTTCGTGGCGAGCTTCGCATACGCCCGTGCTGGCTTGGGTAGTCTCGCCTGCTGGCTCCAACCTTTTGCGCTTGCGTGCGCGACGCGACTCGCGAGCATAAACACACGCCCTCGCCATGCCCTTTACCACGCGCGAAATTGAGAATCCTGATCCGGTCACTCGCGTGGTCGCAGCAGATGCAGCGATGCGCAATCAACAGCCCGAGCAATCGGGTGAGGACATCGGCGAAAAGATGGTGCTCAACATGGGACCATCGCACCCGGCCACTCACGGGGTGTTGCGACTGGTCCTTGAGCTTGATGGCGAGATCATCACCAAAGCGACCCCGGATGTCGGGTTCCTTCATCGTGGCGACGAAAAAATCGCGGAGAACATGCAATACAACCAATTTGTTCCCTACACCGACCGGCTCGATTATCTCGCGCCGCTCTCGAATAATGTCGCTTACGCCCTGGCGGTGGAAAAATTGATGGGCTGGGAAATTCCTCCACGCGGCAAAGCCATTCGCGTGATCTGCTGCGAACTCTCCCGCATCTCCGCCCATCTGATGGGCCTGGGCGCGATGGCGCTCGATCTCGGCGCGATGACGGTGTTCCTTTACACTTTTGAGGAGCGCGAAAAAATCTACGACTTGTGTGAATTGCTAACCGGCGCGCGTTTTACGACCAGCTACACCCGCGTTGGCGGGCAGATTCGCGATTTGCCGGCGACTTTCATTCCGCAGCTAGAAAAATTCCTCCGGACATTTGGCCCCAAGCTTGATGAATGCGACAACCTTCTCACCCGCAATCGCATTTTCGTCGATCGCACCCGCGACATCGGAGTGATCCCGCGTGATCGCGCCATCGCTTATGCGTTGTCGGGCCCGAATCTGCGTGGCAGCGGCATCGAACACGATTTGCGGCGGAAACATCCCTACCTCGATTACGATCAATACGACTTTGAAATAGTGACCGGAGCGACGGGTGACTGCTACGACCGCTATCTCGTTCGGATCGAGGAGATGCGGCAGAGCGCAAAAATTCTATGGCAGGTGATCGACAAATTGCCAAGCGGCCCGATCAATGTGGCCGACTGGAAAAATATGTTGCCGCCGAAATCGCGGGTGATGACAAAGATGGAAGAGTTGATTCACCATTTCATTGTCGTGACTGAAGGTTTGAAGGCGCCGCCGGGTGAAATTTATTTCGCGGCCGAGAATCCGAAGGGCGAGCTCGGTTTTTACATTAATAGTCGTGGCGGTGGTGTCCCGCACCGGCTCAAAATCCGCGCGCCATCGTTTGTCAACCTCAGCATCCTGCCGGAATTGCTGCCAGGTTGCATGATGAGTGATGTGGTGGCGATTTTGGGCAGCTTAGATTTCGTAATGGGAGAATGCGATCGATGAAAAGAATCTCTGCAGGTCTTTTGGCGATCCTGCTTTTGACCGCGTGCCATCGCAATATCCTGACCGGATCGAAGCTGACACTCGACAATTATAACCAGATCTCGACTGGCATGAGCAAGGCGCAGGTGGAAAAGATCTTGGGGCCACCAAAGTCGATGGAGACGAAAGACATGCTCATCTTCAAGAAGACGATCTGGCGTTACGAAGACGGACAGAAGTTCGCCCAGATTACGTTTAAGAACGACGAAGTGGACAGCAAGAATACCAATCTTGGCAGACAATGAAGAGTGTCCGCCTCCAAGTTATCTTGCTTCTCGTTAGTGCGCTGTTCTTTTCATGCAGCGGTCAGCGCCTCACCCAGGCCAATGTCGACCAGGTGACCGAAGGGATGAGTAAGAAACAGGTGGAATCAATCCTGGGGCCCCCAACAAGCGTCGAAACCAAAGATTTCATGCTGCTAAAGCGCACAACTTATCTTTATCGCCAACCCAACGGCATGGTGACGGTGTTATTCAAGGACGACAAGGTGGCGGCGAAATCGAGCACGCTGCCGAAATAGACGACCATTGGATGACTTCGACCGCGACCAAAATTCCGGCGGAATTGAAGCGACAAGTGAATGCTGCTATTGCTCAATATCCGCCCGAGCGAAAACGAAGCGCGGCTTTGCCATTGCTCCATCTTTGGCAGGAATATTTCGGTTTTATCAGCGATGACGGCATTCATTGGATTGCGGACAAGCTGGAGTTGCAGCCGATCAACATTCTCGAATTGGTAACCTTCTATCCGATGTTGCGGCAAAAGAACGCTGCCAAGAGCCATGTCCGCGTTTGTCGGACACTGAGTTGTGCGATGGCTGGCAGCTATCGTGTCATGGAAAACCTTTGTGCGACCGCTGGCATTACGCGCGGACACAACGGTATTCACGATCCAGTTCTCGTTAGCAAGGATGGAAAAGTTACCGTCGAGTTCGTGGAATGTCTGGCCAGCTGCGGCACCGCCCCGGTCTGCATGGTCAACGACGAGTTACGTGAAAACGTCGATCCGAATATGGTGGCCGACCTTTTCCTTAATCAAACACCTGTCACGCCGAAGCCCGGCGAAGGCGGATCAAACCGCAATCATCAAACCTCCCCCCATCATCTCGAGCGCCGCCTTGTCTTCAAAAACATCGGCCGCCCGGATTGGACAACCGATATCGATTGTTACCTGGATGACGGCGGCTACCAGCAATTGAAGAAAGCCGTTACCATGTCGGGGACAGACATCCTTAACGAGGTTAAGACTTCAGCGTTGCGCGGGCGCGGTGGCGCCGGTTTCCCGACTGGAGTGAAGTGGAGTTTTATCAAGCCAGACGAGAAGAAGCCGGTGTATTTGATTTGTAACGCGGACGAATCGGAGCCCGGCACGTTCAAAGACCGCTATATCATTCACCAGGATCCGCATCAGCTGCTGGAGGGTATCCTGATTTCCTGTTACGCCCTCAATGTCCACACCGCTTACATATATATAAGAGGGGAATTTCCCGAAGGCGCGAAAATTCTCGAGGGCGCAATCGAGGAAGCGCGGGAGAAGAAATTTCTGGGTAAGGATATTCTCGGGTCCAAGTTTGATGTCGAAGTTTTTATCCATCGCGGCGCCGGCGCTTACATTTGTGGTGAGGAAACCGGACTAATCGAATCCCTCGAAGGCAAGCGCGCGTATCCGCGGATCAAACCGCCTTACTTCCCCGCAGCGTTGGGCCTCTACATGTGTCCGACCATCGTGAACAACGTCGAGACACTTTGCCACGTGAAGCATATCATCGCGATGGGCGGCGCGGAATATTCGCGACTCGGCCGGCCCGGCAATACCGGCACGCGGATTGTTTGTGTCAGCGGCGATGTAGTCCGTCCCGGTTACTTTGAGATCGAAGTAGGTGCAGTGACGATGGGACAGTTGATCAATGAAATGGCGGGCGGGATGAAGTTCGGCCGACAACTCCGGGCCGTCATTCCCGGCGGAAGCTCCGCCAAGGTATTGCGTGCAGACGAACGCTTTAAAATAAAGGAGAAGCAAGCGGATGGCTCGACCTTGGAGCGCGAAATTTCCATCGATGAAATTCCGATGGATTTCGATTCCCTGGCCGCCTGCGGCTCAATGGCGGGCTCTGGCGGCGTCATTGTGCTGGATGATTCGCGCGACATGGTCTGGGCCCTTAACAACATTAACGAGTTCTATGCCCACGAATCGTGCGGACAATGCACTCCCTGCCGCGAGGGCGCGCTCTGGATGAAAAAGATTACCGATCGAATGCTGCTCGGCGGCGGCGTGATGCAGGATCCAGCGACTCTGAAAACGGTAGCGGATAACATCGCCGGCCGCACGATCTGCGCCTTCGGAGAGGCCTGCGCCTGGCCCACCCAAAGTTTTGTCGAGAAATTTCCGGAAGATTTCGCCGCGCGCGCAAAAAAATCCGCGCCGCCACCGTTGCCGCCGGAATACACACCTGAGGAACTCATCGCGAAGGGAAAAATCTCAACCGTTCCACTGGCGCATGACCCCGGTTGGGAAAAAGCCGGCGCCGCCGGGACTATTTGATATGGATTCTTTTTCTCATGCTCATGCTCCTACTCATAATCGTGCTCGAGCTATTTCGATTAGGAGCACGAACATGAGCATGAGCACGAGCGGGAAAAGGAGCAGGGGCAATGGCTGAGGGTCCCCCATCAGTTAACGTCCAGATCGATGGCGTATGGCATCAATTTCCGAAAGGCACGCGAGTGATTGAGGCGTGCGCGCAACTCGGTGTTTACATTCCGCGCTACTGTTACCATCCGAAGCTAAGCTCGCCCGGAAATTGCCGGATGTGTCTGATCGAAATGGGCCTGCCACGAATGGGCCCGGACCGGAAGTTTGAATTGGGCGCGGATGGCAAGCCAGTGATCAACTGGATGCCGCGCCCGCAAATTTGCTGTGCGCAGGATGTGGCCGAAGGCATTGGCGTGCGCACGAGTTCGCCGCTGGTCGAGGAATGTCGCCGCGGCGTAATGGAATTCTTACTCATCAATCATCCGCTGGACTGCCCCATCTGCGATCAGGCGGGCGAGTGTCGTCTCCAGGAATTCAGTGTCGAATATGGGCGAGCGGACTCACGGTTTCTCGAAAACAAGGTCAAGAAACCGAAACGGGTTCAGATTGGTCCACGCGTCACGCTCGATGACGAGCGTTGTATCCTCTGCTCGCGCTGCATTCGCTTTTGTCAGGAAATCGCAAAGGACGATGTGCTTGGGTTCACCGAACGGGGCGGCCACACTCTTCTGACGGCGCATCCGGACAAGCCGCTCGAAAATAATTACTCGCTTAATACCGTCGATATTTGCCCGGTCGGCGCGCTCACCTCTTCGCACTTTCGATTCGAAATGCGCGTTTGGTTTTTGAAGGAAACCAAAAGTATTTGCACCAGTTGCGCGACTGGTTGCAATACCATCATTGGCTCGCGCGAAGATGTGATCTACCGCCAGACGCCGCGGGAAAACGTCGCCGTTAATTCTGTCTGGATGTGTGATTACGGTCGACTGAACTTCGAATACCTAACGAGCCCTGAACGGCTGCTCGAGCCAGAAATTTTTTCAGGCAACAAATTGCAGCCTTCTGATTGGAAAACGGTCATCTCCCATACTGCTTTGCAACTGCGCCATTTCACCGGCTGGGACATCGCCATCGTTGCCTCGGGCCGGATGACAAATGAAGAGCTCTGGCTGACCGCGCGTCTCGCCCAGCAGTTGAATGTCTCGCTCATCGATATCGTTCCTAGAAAAGGAGAGGGGGACGACATTTTGCTGAGCCAGGATCGCAATCCGAATACGAACGGCGCGAAAATTATCCTCGGTTTGGAGGGCAAAACGGGCGCGAACCTGGAGGCGATCGCTGCGAGTGTGGCGGAAGGTCGTATTAAAGCGCTGGTCGTGCTCGGTGAAGACCCGACTCAATTTGGAATTACGGTTGAGCAACTGAAGAAGCTGCCCTCTTTCATCACCATGAATATTTTGCGCAGTGCCGCCACTGCCCACGCCACTGCCGTCCTGCCGTCCGCCGCTTACGCCGAAAAACGTGGCTCGATGATCACTGGCCTTGGCCGTTTGCAACGATTGAATCGAGCCGTCCGCCCCCCCGGGCAGGCGCGAGAGGATTGGGAGATCCTGCGCGATCTCCTTCAGGAAGTTACCGGCAGTAATGGTCTCGGCTCGATCGAAGATGTGTTTCGGCAAATGGCGGAATCGATTCCGCCATTAGGAGGCTTGAGCTTGAGCAAAATTGGTGATCTAGGCGTGAAAGTGATGGCCACGCCTGAGAATTCAACGACTCCTTTGCCTCCCGGCGAACCGGCCGACGAGGAGATTTTCGAGCGACCGCTGGTCCACGCACCGAAATGAATCCAACTGCCTCATTTGTTATCATTTCTCTGCTGAAGATCGTTGGCATCGTTTTTCTCGTTATTCTACCGATGGTTTCCTATGCAGTTTATGCCGAGCGAAAAGTCAGCGCATTGATCCAGGACCGCCTCGGACCCAATCGGGTGGGACCGGCTGGCCTATTTCAACCGATTGCCGACGCGATGAAATTTTTGCTCAAGGAAGATTTCACGCCCGCCCACGTGAACAAATTTTATTACTGGCTCGCGCCCTGTCTCGCGATGGTGCCGGCCATCACTACCATCGCGGTGGTGCCATTTGGCAGCACCCTCTTCGGCGTCCCCATGGTGATCGCTGACATCAACGTTGGCGTGCTTTTCGTTTTTGCGATCGCCTCGCTCGGTGTTTACGGAATCGTCATCGCCGGCTGGGCCTCGAACTCGAAATATCCCTTCCTCGGCGGGGTGCGCTCAGGCTCGCAAATGATCTCGTACGAGCTCTCGTTAGGTCTTGCGGTGGTCCCGATTTTTCTCCTCATCGGCAATCTCCGGCTAACGGAAGTTGTGCGATATCAGATCGATCATGGTTGGATGGTTTTCCCGTTTGCCGGTGACTGGAAAAATCCGGCGGGCTGGCTGCTGGCGGTTCCGATGTGGACATCGTTCGCGGTCTTTGCCATCGCCGTATTCGCGGAAACAAACCGGCTTCCCTTTGATCTACCCGAAGCGGAAACGGAATTAGTGGGCGGCTATCACACCGAATACAGCTCTATGAAGTTCGCGCTCTTTTTCCTCGGGGAATATGCCGCCATGATTACCGGCTCCGCCATTATCGTTACCCTTTTCCTTGGAGGCTGGCATTTTCCCGGCGTCCCTGACGGCTCCCACGGATGGATTTTTGGTCTGATTAACATTTTCGTTTTCTTCGCCAAAATTGCGGCGCTTCTTTTTATTTTTATCTGGGTCCGCTTCACTCTGCCGCGTTTCCGCTACGATCAGTTGATGCGGCTGGGCTGGGTTTTCTTTTTCGAGATCGCGCTCGTGAACATTTTTTTGGCCGCCGCAATTATTACTTTTTTCGACAGATAATCTTCTTCCAATCCTAATCGTATTCGTATTCCCAATCCTAAGCTTTCCCGCTAACGCATCATGACGATCTCCAAACTTGCTACTCGTTGTCATCGAAAACGATCGAGCATGATTATGATTACAAGCAGGAGCAGGAGTTGATATGGCAATCACCGTTCCACGACCGAAACTCACCTGGTTCGAGCGATTGTATTTGCCGGCGATCGTAGCGGGCATGGCGATCACGCTCCAGCATTTCAAAAATATGCTTCTCGGCCGCACCAAGGTGACCATGCAGTATCCAGAGCAAAAATGGGACGCGCAGTTGCCGGAACATTACCGCGGCGCACCCGCCTTGGTGAAAGACGAGGCGGGGCGCATCCGCTGCGTCGCCTGTCAGCTGTGCGAATTCATTTGCCCGCCACGCGCCATCAAAATCGAACCTGGCGAAATTCCGGCCAAAGATCGCTTCAGCAAAGTCGAGAAGTATCCGCGCGAGTTCGATATTGACATGATTCGCTGCATTTTCTGCGGGATGTGTGAGGAGGTTTGCCCCGAGCAAGCAATCTTTTTGCGCAAAGATTATGCCATTACCGGGCTCACTCGTGCGGAAATGGTGCACAACAAGGAAAAGCTGCTCGAGATCGGCGGCATAATGCACGGTGTCGTTCTGAAGTGGAATGAGAAGAAGTAACCAAATACTGGTGTAATGGAGTGTTGGAGTATCGGAAAAGTGACAGGCGCGTTTTCTTTCACCCAATACTCCATTACTCCGCCATTCCGTCAGTCCACTTAATTTGATGCCCTCCTTTCTATTTTGGCTCTTCGCCATCGTGATGCTGGTCTTCGGCGCGCTCGTCGTGATTAACCGCAACCCGATCGCGAGCGCGCTCAGCCTCGTCGTTTGCTTTCTTGGGCTTTCCGCATTGTTCATGGCGCTGGACGCATTCTTCATCGGGATCATTCAAGTGCTGGTCTACGCCGGCGCAGTGATGGTGCTGTTTCTGTTCATCATCATGCTGCTCGATCTCCGCGCCGAAGAACGTCGCAAGATGAATTGGTTTGCTTTTGTGGGCGGGTTTCTGGTCGCGTTGTCCTTGCTGGTGCAAATTCTTGCTGTCATTGGCAGTACGCGAATGGCCAAACAAACCTTTCCGCCGCTCGCTTCCCCGCACGCTGATGATGTTCGCAACGTCGGGTTAGTACTGTTTGGAAACTACAACCTGCCGTTTCAGGTAATCGCAGTGCTGATTCTTGTCGCGACCATCGGCGTCATCGTTTTGAGCAAACGCCAATTGCGATGACCACCCTCGGCGACTACCTGACCGTCAGCGGAATATTATTCGCCATCGGTTTTAGCGGCGTCCTGTTGCGACGCAATGTCATCATCATTTTCATGGCGCTCGAGTTGATGTTGAACGCGGCCAACCTTTCCCTTGTCGCCTTTTCGCGTTTTCGGCTCGGCGACGATGGCCTGCCCAATTACAACGCGCAGGTGCTCGTCTTCTTCATCATCACCGTTGCTGCCGCCGAAGTCGCAGTAGGCCTCGCCATTATTGTCGCGCTCTATCGCACCCGCCGCACTACCCACGTGGAAGATATTAATAGTTTGAAATTCTAGCCCGCGAAACACATGAATGACACGAACGGCGGAAACTAGAAAGCACGAACCAGATGATGTTTATCTCTGAAAATTTAATGTCCTTCCGCGTTTAGTGGGCCAAAATGTTTATGAGCGTGATCCCGTGGCTTATTTTGCTCGTGCCGCTGGCCAGTGCTGCTTTGATCGCCCTGGTCACTCGGCGGACGCCGCGCCTGAGTGCATCTATTTCTGTTGTCGCGGTAGCTATCAGTTTCATTTGCAGCTGTGTCGTTTTTGCTAAACCGAAAATAAGCGCGGCTGAAATCCCGTGGATTGAAATCCACGGGCTTCTGCGGGTGCCGATCGGCTTTACCCTCGATTCATTGAGCAAGACGATGCTTGTTCTCGTTAGTGGAGTAGGCGCTCTTATTCATATCTACTCGCTCGGTTACATGCGCGATGATCCGGGCAAATCACGCTATTTCGCCTCGCTCTCGCTCTTCATGTTCTCAATGCTCGGTATCGTGCTGGCGAGCAATTTCGTGATGATGTTCATCTTTTGGGAATTGGTCGGCCTTTGCTCCTACTTGCTCATCGGTCATTGGTTCGAGCGCGATAGCGCGGCCGACGCTGCCAAAAAAGCGTTTATTACGAATCGAATTGGCGATTTCGGATTCATGCTTGGAATCCTGATGGTATGGGGTGCGACTGGCTCAGTCGTTTTCGACGACATCATTCCGCAACTTTGGCGCGTCACCAGTAACCCGACATTTCTAACAACTTGTGTGCTGCTGATTTTTTGTGGCGCGGTTGGAAAGTCTGCCCAGTTCCCTCTCCACGTCTGGCTGCCCGACGCGATGGAAGGTCCTACGCCGATCTCCGCCCTCATCCATGCCGCGACCATGGTCGCGGCCGGCGTTTACATGCTGGTGCGGGTGGGATTTATCGTCCAAGCTTCACCGGACGCGCTCTGTGTTATTGCATGGATTGGCACAATCACGGCAGTGATGGCCGCCCTTATCGCCACGCAACAGGACGACATCAAACGCATCCTGGCTTACTCGACGCTTTCTCAGCTTGGCTACATGATCATGGCGGTAGGTCTCGCGTCGGGCGAAGCTGCCATGTTCCATTTGTTTACTCACGCCTTCTTTAAAGCATTGCTCTTCCTCGGCGCCGGCTCCGTTCTCGTTGCACTTCATCATGAGCAGGACATTTGGAAGATGGGCGGACAAGGTCGCAATCTCTTCCTTACTTTTATTACTTTCGGTGTTGGCATGCTTGCGCTCATCGGCTGCCCGCCATTTGCGGGATTTTTTAGCAAGGACGCCATCCTCTCGCTCGCCTACAACCGGAACCCCACAATCTTTGCCCTCGCGCTCCTCACTGCGTTTCTGACCGCGTTCTACATGATGCGATTGTTCGTCGTTGTTTTCTTCGGCAAGCCACGCTCGTCCGTTGCAAGGACAAGCCGTGAAGCGCCCACCAGCATGCTCATTCCACTCGTGGTTCTAGCAGTGCTCGCGCTGATCGGGGGATTCAACTTTTTCGCTCGCCATTTTCTTACTGTTCCTCATGAACGGGATGCCGCCCAATTTGTTCCCGGCCTTGCGCTCGTCGCCATGTTGTTGGGCGCCACCGGTGCAATTTTTCTTTATCGTAGCCGTGAATCCGATCCGTTCTCGTTCGCAATATTGCGCAAAAAATTCTACTTCGATGAATTTTATCGCGCTTTGATTAACGCCACGCAGGAACTCCTTGCCCGTATCTCTGCCTTCATCGATCGCTGGGTTATCGATGCCACCGCGGTGCGAGGAACTAGTGGTGCCACCTGGAGTTTGGGTGCCTTACTCCGCCTGATGCAGGTCGGAAATCTGCAAGCTTACGCGTTTATTTTCGGACTTGGAATTGTCTGGATCATTTACTTCGCCCTCTTCCGCT
>Ga0209473_1002334_pt1 | contig 10480 bp, 7 predicted proteins | sample GraSoiAngelo_133_FD_185890 | JGI IMG/M metagenome (GOLD analysis project Ga0209473, IMG submission 185890) | Grasslands soil microbial communities from the Angelo Coastal Reserve, California, USA - 14_0929_05_20cm (SPAdes) (version 2) | ecosystem: Environmental > Terrestrial > Soil > Grasslands ...
GAACAGAAATACGGCAAATGATCGAGTTTAAGGTTTCGCATCAGCTCTCCTGGGAAATAGCGGTTCCGTGACGCGATATCAGTCTCGTTAACATCATAATGCAACACGGCACTTTCCGCATAACAGTGCTGGAAGACAAAACCATTTGGTTCTGGAACATCCTGTAACGCTAGCGACACAGGATTCATTGCTAGGCTGAGAAGGCTTTCATTTCTGCCGACACCGAAATTGTGACAATAACCAATTGCGCTCAGAGCATCTACGCTACCAATTAAGAGTTTCTCTGCTTTTAATTGAGCTAAATCCCTTTGAACGCTGCCGAGTTGATGATTGAAGCAGTAGACAAAAATGGGCCTATTTCGATACAGAAGTATCATACGAATAACTAAACAGCTCTCCGGGTGAGTTTACACAGTCAGGATTCCACTTGGTGCAACTCCCAATGGTAGTGGGCTGGACGAGGCATTGAACAAGTTGTAATTACACTCTACGTCGGCAAAGTTGGACAACAAGCGCAATAGAGATGGCGACCTTTTAGCGGCCGGCAGGACTACGCCCCAGGCGTCTCGTTCCTACTTTATCCACCCCGAGGAATCGCCGGCGAACTGCTGCTAGAATACGCGCGCGATATTTCCATGGCAGCACGACGAGCCGACTCCGGACGTGCAACAGGAGAGCATTAAGTGCGCGAACGGCCTGCCACATTTCACCGCGACCGAGGTGCGCGTGCAGTTCTTTGACGGTTACGCCACCGAAAAAGTCCCGCCAATAATTGTCGCCTTTGCGCCAAGCTGCTTCGAGGCGCGGATTTCCTCTGACTATTTCGCGTTGCGAGCGCATTACCCGTCGCATTGCCTGCAACATAATGACGCCCTTCCGTGACGTGTTGGTTCCGTGGCGGCGGTAATATGCCACCACTGTAGAGTGGTGCGCACTTGGAAAGGCCCGTGCCGCCCGAAGCAAAAATTCATAATCCTCCGCCGGTGAAAAATACCCTGTGAATCCACCAAGCGCTTCGAATACGGAGCGCCGGAACATTACGGCAATTGTATTAGCGATATGATTGGCCTTGAGCAAATGCTCATACTGCTCTGATTCGAGGACGGGCGAATGTGGCGTTCCCCGATACGATCCATCGCCCGTGATGTGTTCGATAGCTCCCACTACAAACCCTGCTTCCGGATGCTCCGCGAAGCAACGCAGATGTGCATGCACAGCGTTTGGCGCCAAACGGTCGTCAGCATCGACGAACAAGACGTATTCGCCATTAGTGGCACCGAATCCGACATTGCGTGCCTCGGCCACGCCTCTATTTTCCTGACGCAGGCATCGCGCAAGGGGATAGTCCGCTACAACCGCTGCAGTATTATCGAGTGACCCGTCATCGACGACAACGAGTTCGATGCGCGGATATGCCTGAGCCAAGATGCTCTCAATTGCTTCGCGCAAAAAAAGCGCCTGGTTGTAGCACGGAGTAACGACCGAAACGAGAGGTGCTGGGGGCGGGTTCATACTATGTCTCCCTGAACAAAGCGCGCAGACGGTAATTCTGGCGCCCGCGTCACGTGATACTACTGGTTAGAGTTTCCACCTGCTAATTCTAACATTTTTCACCGCAGTTACAATTCATGGTTACTCAACTTCACGAAATGCCGTACGAATGGATTTCATTCTTAGGCGGGACGTCGGTGCGAGTTAGCGAGGCACTTATAAGTATTCCTTCGGCTGAGTACAGTCGACGAACGTTTATTTCCTGTCATAAAAGAGCGGCTCTTCAAACAGACAAAACACCTTTTCTAGCCAGAGTATCGTGGATTTCCTGGTAACTTCGCAGCGCCTGAATTTCTTCCAGATCAAATTCAATGGAGAAGCTGTTTTGCAGTTCAGTGATTAGCTGAACCATCGCGAGTGAGTCCCACTTTGATATTGCCGGCTGCGTAATCTCCTCAACCGGGATATTGGCAGGCAGATCAAAGAACTCGATTAGCAGCTGCCGCAACGAATCACTGCTTTGCATTGCCCTTTTTATTTTTGGTGAGCTGAATCCATCCGGGAGGCGGCTGCACTTCGATCGGTTCCAGCACGTAACGGGTTGAGAAGAGGCTGTGCTCCACCCGTTGTAGGCCAAACCGGTCATAAAGGTCCGCAACGATCCCGTTTTTCAGAGTAGGCAAATACTCGGCTAACACTTTGTGGATGCCTGCTTCGTGCGCGCGTTCCACCAGGGCAGCCCACAAAGCATCTTCCACGCCTCTTCCCAACGCCCTGCAACTCACCAAAAAACTGTCCACTACGAGCGTGCCATCTTGCGTGGAACGCGTCGCCAGCAAGATGGCCACAATACCTTGATCTCCGAACTTGTCCCGCAGACGGAGGGCCAGCCCAATCGAGCCCGGTGCGCTAAGAATGGCTTGCACTTGGGCGCGCGAATGACGCCTGGTGGTAAGGTTGAACTGGTTTGTTTTCCCAATCATTGCCACCGCCCGTTCCATGTTCGCGGGACCGAGCTCTTCGATGGTCGCTTCCATTTGCAAGGAGCGCAGAAACTCCTCCAAATCATTGCCATGGGCTCGAACGTCCCGGTCAGCTCTGACGCGGTAGTCATCATGTCGCCGGCGGTCCTCTTCAGTAACGGTCAGCGAATCAAACGCGTCCGTGGTCCATAAACAATTCAGAGTATGAAGCGGATCTGAACTACTGTTTAGAATGAGCACCTCGGGAACCAGCTGCCGCATCTGCTCGCGCTCATAATCAGAATCGTCCATGAAAACAAAGCTGTCGAGTCCGAGCCCCAGCTCCTGCGCTGCTTCTCGCAAATTCTCGTGCTTGGGTTTCCAGTTCACCTTGTGCAAGGCAAAGTCTTCCCACTTCAAGAGCATGTCCGGCAGGGAATCGAACGGTTGCCGCGCATCAGCTTCGTTATTTTTAGAAAGCAATACCAGCAGTATTCCACGGTTTCGAAGCTCAAGTAGTTCGCGCTGAATTCGCAAATGAACATTGCCCGGGAAATCGTGACCGAGTTTAAGGTTCTCGAGACCATCCTCTCCGACCACCCCACCCCATAAGGTGTCGTCAAGATCTACCGCCAAGACCTTACGCGCTGGAATGAGCAGCGGACGCAAACAACGTGCCAGAAAAACCGCGAATGCCACTTGTCCCCGGCCGCTCAACGGCTGCCGGGCGACAAAATCAATCAGCGCATCGGCGTGAAGCTTCCCTTCGAGCGCCGCCCAACGACAGATATCGAAAACGTAAACGCCGCTATGATTGCTGGCGATGTCATAGATTGCACGATTGATGCGCGCAAGTGCGCCGCAAAGCGCGATGGCGTGTTGCGATGCAAAGAGCGGATTCGAAAAATGAACGGGAAACGCAATCGTCGAAAGAAACAGCGGAGTCGCGGGCGTGTGTGCTTCGTGGAGTTTGACCAAACGATGCACCCGGCTGACGACTTCTTCCGTGCGAGTGGAGAGCTGCTCGGGGAAACCGTTCGAAAAGGGATAAAGTGCTTCAGGGAGCAGTTCCTCAACCCGCCAGATGATGACGCGCACGTCGCATGCCTGGGCCACGGTACTGCGGGTAATATGACCTTCTATGTCGTTAAGCGGAGCAAGCCGCAGCTGCGCCTGACTTGGAATACAACTCAATGCCAGCTCGATCGGTGGTAAGACCGGCTCGAGGTTATAGGTGCTAAGTAGTTCAAGGATAAACGCACGACCTCGTTGTTCCGGAGTCAACTCGTTGAGCAGGCGCAAGGCATGACGGACTTTCGCCAGGCTGGCTGTTTCAACCGCTTCTACAATCACATTCCTCTGCAGTTCGGGAAAACGGCCTATCCAGTTAAACAAGCTCACGGCAGTGTAGTTTAGCTTAACGAGTGTAAAGGCGAGCCGAAGGCAAAGCAATGCTACCCCGCGGGCTACCATGCTTGCCCACGTGACCGCGCCCCTTTCAGCCTGTTGAGAGGAACGATAGACGATATCGCCGTGGGGGAAATTCCCTTCCACGGTTCTTGGTTCTGAATGCTGCCACCAGCGACCGAAATTCTTCGAAGACTCGATGAATCCATACTGGATCAGTGTTTGATTTTCCAACGTTGCTCACGAGGAAATCGCAAGATTTGCTAGGTCAGTTGCCGACGCAATGGCGGTGGGAGCGAGGAGCAACTTTACGCCGATAGAGTAATCCACCCAAGCGCTACCAGACGTGCGGATAAAAGATCGCAGAAAGGCGTATTCCATTCCGCAACTCTCAACGATTTGAAGCCGTTCAATTCGGGTATGAACTTTGCCTGTACTGCTGGGTTGGCTGGAATTGGGCGCGATTCAAGTGCGGTGGAGTATTTTTATGGTTTCAATCCAGGCAGAAAACCTCGCTTTTTAGAGCCAGCGGCCGATCGGTTCTCGATATGTTTACGTAAGTTGCGCCCAAGTCAGCATAAAAAATCACGTAAAAGCCTCTCGCCAAGCATTTCCAAAGAAAAACAAAATTCCCAAGAATGATCGTGCTTTTTTTAAAACTTTTACGTAATCTGAGGGTTGCAATTGCAGTCTAATTGCGATCGTTGATGACCCTCAAATACCCCCTGTCTCGCAACCGTTGTTTCCGTCGCCGCTGGACACTGGCACTTTTTCTGTTTTTCGGCCTGAGCGCAACCATTTTCGGACAGGGACTTGGACAGATAACGGTTAATGCAGGACCCGATCAAACTGTCACGCTGCCGGCCACAGCGACGTTGGATGGGTCGGCGGATGATGGCGGCATTACGACAACGTTCACTTACACTTGGAGCCTAGTGAACGGCCCGGCTGGGGGAAACGTTTCATTCTCCGACCCAAACGCCGCCCACACTACCGCAGCATTCTCTGCGGGTGGCGTCTACACCTTGCGTCTCACTGCGACAGCTGATGTTCGCTCTGGGGAGGACGACGTAGTAATCACGGTCAACCAGCCCCCTGTCGTGAATGCTGGTCCTGCTGCGGCCATTTCGTTGTCAGATGCTGCCAACTTGAACGGTTCTGCCACCGACGATGGTCTTCCAAATCCGCCTGGAGCTTTGACATACAGTTGGACAGCTGTGAGTGGGCCAGGCGCAGTCACTTTTGCCGACGCCAATGCTGCCAGCACGACGGCGACATTTTCCAGCGCGGGCAACTACACTCTGCGGCTGACAGCGAGCGACAGTGCATCCTCAGGCTCGGCGGATGCAGCGGTGACCGTTGGCGGACCATTGCCTTCGCCATGGTCAGATCAGGATATTGGAGCCGTCGGCAGGGCAGGGCAAGCATCATTCCTCGAAGGTACTTTCATCGAACGCGGCTCTGGCGCTGACATTGGAGGTTCGGCCGACGCGTTCCACTACATTTATCAGCCACTCAGCGGCGATGGAAAAATCGTTGCGCGCATTGCGACTCAAAAAAACAGCGATCCTTCAGCCAAGGCTGGAGTGATGATTCGCGAAACTCTGGCGGCGGGCTCGAAATATGCAGCCGTGGTTATTACCCCCTCCAACGCAATTGTCTTCCAACGCAGAACGGCAATCAACGGCACTACAGCCAGCACCACTGCGACCGGCCCTCAGTTTGTCGCTCCCTACTGGCTCAAGCTGACGCGAACGGGCAATAGCCTGGCGAGCTATTATTCCAGTGATGGGGTCACGTGGACTTCTGGCGGAAGTGCCAGCGTCGCCATGGGGAGCAGTGTCTTCATAGGTCTCGCCGTCACCAGCCACAGCAATGTCTTTAACTCGACCGCCACGTTCGATCATGTGAACCTGCCACCGATAGTAAATGCAGGTCCGGATCAATCGATCATGGTTCCGGCTAACACCACCTTGAATGGTTCTGCCGCAGATGATGGCCAGCCTAATGGATCGATAGCTTACAGTTGGAAGAAGGTAAGCGGGGCTGGAACCGTAACCTTCGGCAACGCGTCGCAGGCGGTGACTACTGCGAAATTCTCCGCAGTCGGCACTTATACACTGCGGCTGACAGCGGACGATGGCCAGCTTTCGGCAACTGACGACGCCGTCATCACAATCAACCCGGCGAGCAGCGCAGTCCGGATCAACTGTGGAGGTAGCTCTTATACTGATTCGTCCGGCCAAGTTTGGTCGCCAGACGCCTACTTCAGCGGCGGAACTGCCGCGAGTTACACCGCAACCATCTCGGGCACATCCGATCCGACTCTGTATCAGTCAGAACGTTATGCCAAAACCCTGACCTACAACATTCCGGTGGTCAACGGGACGTACGACGTAACTTTGGCTTTCTCCGAGCTTTTCTTCAATGCTGCCGGGAAGCGCGTTTTCAACGTTACTATTGAAGGACAAACCGTCCTACAAAATTTCGATATCTGGGCGCTGGTCGGCAAGAATGCCGCGCTCCAAAGGGCCTTCACCACGGTCGTGACCGACGGGATGCTGAATATTGTCGGCACAGGTACGGTGAATAATGCGAAGCTCTCGGCTATCCAGATCGTTCCGTCCGGTGCTCCGACTCCCACTCCAACCCCAACTCCGACTCCCACTCCAACCCCAACTCCGACCCCCACTCCAACCCCAACTCCAACTCCGACCCCTACCCCCACTCCCACCCCAACTGCGACTCCGACTCCATCTGCGACTCCTACTCCGTCGGCGACCCCGGTACGAATTAATTGCGGCGGTCCCCTTTACCTAGACAACGTAGGCCAGACATGGTTGGCTGATAAGTACTTCGTCGGAGGTAGCAAGAAGACGTACAGTGCAGTAATCACTGGCACGTCTGACCAGAAGCTATATCAGTCGGAGCGCTTTGGAGCGACGGTCACATATCAGATCCCGGTGGCTAATGGGAATTATGAAGTTACGCTCGATTTTGCGGAGAACTTTTATAACGCTGCTGGCAAACGCGTCTTCGATGTTGCCATTGAGGGTCAAACGGTCCTGCAGAATCTGGATATATGGGCTCTGACCGGCAAGAACACGGCAGCGCACCTTTGCCGTGAGCGTCAGCGATGGCATGCTAAACATTGTCGGCACTGCCAGCGTCGATAACGCAAAATTCTCGGCGATCGAGGTTTTACCGAAGACCGGCGATCTGTATTTGCATCCGGTTCTCATTCTGCCGAAGTACGTGGTCCATTATGCTTTCGATAATGGACCTACAACAGTGTCGCTTATTGGCGATAATTCACACACGCATCAGCCGGGCCATCACGTGATAGCCTGGACCTGGAAGGAAGGAGGGGCTGTTCTCGGCACACAAGCCGATATCGACGTCGGATTCCCACTCGGTCAGCACACCGTCAGCCTAACGATCGGGGACGACAATTCGCCACCTCATAGCGCCACGGATTTCGGTACCTTCATGGTTTACCCGATTAATGCGGTCGGCGGCCTGTTAACGAGCTACTATCAAGCTAATGGCTCGACGCCGAGTCAACTGATCGATTCTCTGCCGGCTCTGCCTGACTACGAGGAGGTGCTCTTGACACCAGAAATCGACAACCTGGCGGGAATGATTGGCGACTCTCCTTTCAGTTCCAATGTGGTGGCGGTAATGGATGGCAGTCTTCGCGTGGCCACGGCAGCAACTTATCAGTTTAGCTTGATTGGCGGTAGCGCCACCCGCTTTTTCCTGAACGGCAATCCGGTCTCGGGAGCCGTGTCCTTACAACCTGGCAGCTATACAATCCAAGCTCGCTTTGCCATCGACTCGACTTCGCTTTTACCCGCTCAGGTTTTGGTAAGTATCAATGGTGCTGCGGCTGCTCCACTCGATCCCTCGACCTTGTACCATGACGAGACTAACCTGAAACCATTTATTAACAGCATGCCGACCTCGGGCTCTCCACAAGGCGGGGAAGCGATTACAATCAGCGGGGTCGGTTTCTTCCCTTCGGGCTCGGTTACGGTACAATGGGGGAGTGTCTCATTAACAGGGTCCGCTATCACAGTGGATCCGGATTCAATTACTTTGTTTGCACCATCGGGCAGCGGCACAGTTAGCGTCACGGTGCAGACACCCAATGGGGTAAGTAACTCATTTTCCTACACGTATGTGGCCGGCACCGTTCCCATCAGCTTTACCAGTCCCGCGCAGCGTGGGGACCTGATGGGCGGCTCTATGTAGTCTCGGATACGGGTAATATCACAATTTATACTTTCGATGACAATTACTCGATTACGGATACGCAAGTAGTCACGACGATCGCGACGTTGTCGAACAACTCGATCCTTGGAGTTACGTTTAACCCTGTTGATCCGCCCAATCCCGTGAAACTGTACGTGGCCCATTCACAGCTCTTCGCTGAAGGCGGCGGCTCCTTCACGGGACCAGCGCCTTATACTGGCCAGGTATCGGTTCTGACCGGGCCCAATTTCTCTACTGTGCAGCCGTTAATTACTCAACTTCCTGTTTCCAATCACGATCATGGCGTCAACGGATTGCAATTCGATAATAACGGCGACCTGTTTATCGCCAACGGAAGTGATACCAATGCCGGTATACCCAGCACGCAACTTGGCACACAGCCCGAATCCCCATTGTCAGCAGCAATTTTGAAAGCGCTTCTCTCAAAGAGCAACTTCAATGGGGCCCTTAGCTATGTAGAAACGGCAACTGGTCAGCCAAATAATGATCAAGTCTACGGCGATCGCGTTGACCTCGCGCCGGGCACTGATGTTTCCGTATTCACTCCGGGCACGCGTAATCCATTCGATATCGTCTGGACCACTCGTGGCAAGCTCTACGGCTCTGACAACGGAGCTAATGCTAATTTCGGAGCAACTTCGACATCTGCTACCACCCAGGGCACGCCGACCAATGCTCCCGACGAGATTAACTACTTGGTAGAAGGCCATTATTACGGACACCCCAATCGCAACCGCGGTCGCTACGATGACCGCCAAAACGTCTATCATCTTCCAACCGACCCGGAGACCTTCGGCACCTATAATGGTATGCCGCTCGCCACGGTCATGTCATCGAGCGATGGTATTGATGAGTACCGCGCCACTACTTTCAACAGCAGGATGCGAGGTGACTTGCTCGTGCAAAAGTTCAATGGCGTGCTTTATCATGCAGTGCTATCGGCTGATGGCCTATCAATCCCAAGCGTGACGACCCTAGCAACCACTGGTGGTTTAGGTATGGTCGCTGGCCCTGGCGGAGCGATTCTGAGCTTCGATCATAATAATAATAAATTTGTTCTGTTACAACCGATCGATTCCGCGGCCACGACTATGATCGCCTACGACATCTTCCCGTGGCGAGCCAGAGCCGATGGCACATCTACCTTTACTATTGGAGGCGTTCAGTTCGGCACGCTTGCCGACACCAGTGTCACCATAGGTGGTCTTCCCGCGACCGTCACATCGGTATCGTCAAACCGGATTAAAGGGATTTTTCCGGCAAACGGTTCTCCATCCCCTCAGCTTCTCGACGTCGTGGTCCAGTCCTCCGGAAAGACATCCGTCATCCCGCAAGCATTCCGCTACATGCAAGGCACCAGCGCCGGAATGGGCAGTTGGCAAAACGGCCCTAATCTCCCGGTCGGTGTTGGCGAAGTAGCGTCGCGCGCGGTGAATGGCGTCCTCTACGTTTTCAGTGGCGACACCAGTGCCACTCTGGCCTACGACCTGAAATCTGGCGCGTGGCGAAGTGATTTGGCAGTGCGACCTCTAGTAGGTCAGCAACATTCGGCCGAGGTAATCAACAGCAAGCTCTACCTCTTCGGCGGTCTTGGAGCCGGAGCGGAAGGAAGCGTTCAGATCTACAACCCAAATACGAATTCGTGGAGCCTTGGAGCCGCCGCGCCTTACGCCGCAGGTTCAGTTTCGACCGCAGTGATCAACGGGAAGGTTTATATGGCAGGAGGCATTGCGGGTGGTAATACCGTGAATGCTGCTGCGGTTTACGATCCTGTTACTGACACGTGGAGTGCGATCTCCTCCATGCCTGCAGGACGCAACCATGCCGCTGCTGGCACAGATGGCCAAAAGTTATTTATCTTCGGCGGCAGAACCGGAGGAAATACTGTTTCGGACGGGTTCAACGATGTTCAGATTTATGATCCGGGAAGCAATACCTGGCAATGGAGCGGCGCTAACGGATCGACTATTCCACCCCTGCCCCAAGCCCGAGGAGGAATGGGCAAAGCCGGGTTCTGTGGAAACGAATTCTACGTCGTGGGAGGGGAGAACACCACGTCTGTTTATAACAGAGTCGATGTTTACAATCCGACCGCACAGACCTGGCGGTTGGAGACGGCGATGCCAATTGCCTTGCATGGCATTTCGCCAGTGGTAACCGATGGAAAGATTTTTGTCGCGGGGGGCGGTGTCCAAGCGGGACAGTCAACTTCAACTAGTTTCCAGATATTTTCGCGTTAGGCGCCCCTGACGAGTCACCGATTAGAATAATGTCATAGTTTCAAGGAAACAGTTATTATAGGAACAGGGTAACCAACGAATATGCTCTCTCTTAAAACGTTACTG
>Ga0209473_1002341_pt1 | contig 10456 bp, 14 predicted proteins | sample GraSoiAngelo_133_FD_185890 | JGI IMG/M metagenome (GOLD analysis project Ga0209473, IMG submission 185890) | Grasslands soil microbial communities from the Angelo Coastal Reserve, California, USA - 14_0929_05_20cm (SPAdes) (version 2) | ecosystem: Environmental > Terrestrial > Soil > Grasslands ...
AAATGTCCGTCGAGAACGAAAAAGCATTCATCGATGTCTTTGTGTTCGTGCCAATGATATTCGCCCTGAATCACCGCGAGCCTAACAACCGAATCGTTAACCCTGCAAAGCGTCTGGTTGTACCACTTGGCCGTGCAGGCATCGGCCAGTTTCTGGACATCGATTAGTTCAAGCGGTCCATGCAGGATGTTAAGATAAGTCTTATACGGAAAGTCTTGTGGCGATTTGTTGGGATCCATGATTTGAGCTTAAATGCAGAGCAAGCTGCAGTTCTTTGTATACAGCCGGTACGGCTGCCTCTACCGAAAAACCTATTCTTCGCCGTCGAAATAATTGGTCTCTTTGCCTTTCACGACGACGCGATCCGCCGCGGACGACTTGTTTACTTTCCATTTCCCGCTGCCGGGATAGTAGCAAGACTCGCCGATGGGGTTATCCGCGATCACGTAATAAATGAACTCTTCCTGGCCAGTGTTGATCAGCTGGTGCGGTTCGTCAGGCCCAAAAATGAATGCATCACCGGAAATGACTTCCATTGTGCCATCCTTGCAACGCACGGTGCCGTTGCCGCTCACGACGAGATAAAGCTCCCATTGTGCCGAGTGCGCGTGGTAAGGAAAAGCTGGCTTCCCGGGAGGAACTCGATTCCATTCCAGATCGAATGGATGACGCTCCGCCAGATCGAGCGAGCTCGGTTCGCGCCCGAGCGCTTCCGAAATTCCTTTGAAGGACGCTGCGTATTTCCCGCCCGGTGATTGCCACGCCTCTTCTTTGATCTCGTTTAGATTTACTTTGCGCATATGGAAAAACTGTAGCGGCGGTCTGTGACCACCGACACGTGGTCCGGCGTCTGACGCCATACAAAATCAGGTTTATTCCTCACCATCAAAATAATCGGTCTCCGTTCCTTTCACACACACTTCTTCCGACCCCTCTTTCGCAACCGCCCATTTGCCGCTGTCGGGATAGTAACAGGAATCGCCGGTTGCTCCGCCGCTTCGCGGATTATCCGCGATCACGTAATAAACAAAATCCTCGTCACCGGCATTCCAAAGCTGGTGCGCCTCACCCGGCTGAAAGAAAAACGCATCGCCCGGTCCGACCTCGGCTGTCCCATCCTTATCGCGCACGCTGCCGCGACCAGAAACGACGAGGTAAAGCTCCGACTCAGCCGCATGTGCGTGATATGGGCAAAGAACTTTACCCTTCGGAATTCGCACCAGCGCCAGATCGAACGGATGCCGCTTCGACAGATCGAGCGACGCCGGCTCGCGCCCGAGTGCAACCGAAATGTTCTTGAACGTCCGCTCAAACTTCCCTTTCGGCGATTTTCGCTCCTGCTCCGGGATATCCTTCAAATTCACTTTGCGCATAATGAAATAATTGCTGATCACGGTCGCAGCGACCTAACGAGAGGCAACTCGCTTTCTCGCTGCGATTGAAAAAACAGCTATTCCTATCCAAATCATGTTCACGAAAGAAGAAGGATAAGCTCTGTAAAAGATCGTGTTTATAGCCAGGAGAAGGCTGCCGATAATATTAAGGTATTGGTAGGAATTTGAGTCTCCTTCCAATTTCTTGGAGGAAACCATCGCATAAGCTACAAGAAGAGCGGCGGCTCCCGCCCATCCGATCGCATCAAACCATACGTGATTGTTCATACGCTATAATCTTTGCCGTGATCAGTACATCACGCCTTCCATTTCCTCGGCAGTCTTTGTGTTAAGTTTTCAACCGGTTCAAATAAGTCGCCAGATTTGTCCACGCGGGCGAGGACCTGATCGGAGCGGAATTTCAGGAGGTTGGCATTTTTCTTTTTCAGGCAGTTCTCAACTTCGTCCCACGTGACGGGTGTGGAAACGGTCGGCTCTTCCTTGGCGCGGAGCGAATAAACGCAGATCGTCGTTTTATGTTCGTCGTTCTGGCTCCAATCGACGAACACTTTCCCTTTGCGGGCCGCCTTCGACATATTCGACGTGACGAGATTGGCGTGTTCGTGTTCGAGATGCCGAGCAAGAGAGCGCGATAAGTCTTTCGTTTGATCGAACGTGACCGACGTATTCAGCGGGACATAAACTTGCAAACCTTTTGAGCCGCTGGTTTTCGCAAACGATTTCAATTTCATTTTCGCAAGCAGATCGCGCAGCCAAAGGCCAACCTGGCAGCATCGGACGATGTCGGCGGGCGCGCCGGGGTCGAGATCGAACACCATCATGGTCGGGCGTGCGACATCGCGTTTGCGCGCGAGCGACGTGTGCAGTTCAAGATCGGCGAGGTTCGCCGCCCAGACAAGCGTCGGCAAATCCTGGGCGAGGCAATAATCCATCGTCCGGTTATTGCCTTCGCTCCAGACCTTGGCCGTTTTTACCCACTTCGGTCTGTGCGACGGGCAATTCTTTTCATAGAAGAATTGGCCCTCCACACCGTTGGGATAGCGCTTCATGGTAAGCGGCCGATCTTTCAGATGCAGTAAGAGCACCGGCGCGACACGAATGTAGTAGTTAATCACCTGCCCTTTGGTGAACCCGACCTTCGGGTAAAGCACCTTGTCGAGATTCGAAACCTGAATCCTGCGATTTTCTACGACTAGTTCGGCTTTCTCGGACATAACTCTATAAGGTTCCTCCGGACCTTCGCATAAAGCTACGGCTCGGCAGGCGACTTCGGTCGGAATAACAAATTACGCAAAGAACCGCTCTGGTGAGAGCATGGGTTGCGGTTTACAAATGCGAGCGACGCAATGTTCCCAGCTTTCGTGGCCGCTCAGAATCTCGATCTCGACGCGCAAGAAATAGATCGGCACTTTCACTTCGGCTTCCGGCAGGCGCGGCATGCGCACCGCGTCCTTCTCCGTCGTCACGATCATGGCCAAATCGCGCCGGATGCAACGTCCGATAAAGCTCCGCAACTCCGCCTCGGTGTAGTAATGATGATCGATGTATTGTTTCGCAAGATCGACATGTGCGCCCAACGCTTTGAGCCCGCCCTCAAAACTGTCCGGCACGGCGATTCCGCAGATTGAGCCGATGAATGTGTCGCGCAGGCGTTCGAGTGGCAATCGTTCGCCGGTATAAACATTCTGAAGATAGAGCGGGTTATGCGCGCATTCGATGATCTCGGCGGTGCGATTGTAACGCCGGATACGTTGAATGAGCGCGTCATTAGGTTCGCCGGTATTTTTGGTGATGAAGATGTAGCTCGCGCGCCGCAGATTGCGAGGCGACTCGCGCAAAGTGCCGCGGGGAAGCAGAAATTCGTTACCGAACGGCGCTTGTCGATCCACCAGGACCATGTCGAGCCGATGTTTAAGATGCAGATATTGCAAGCCATCATCGAGCAACAATGTATCGATGTCCCATTTATCGATTGCGAAGCGGCCGCTTTTTACGCGGTCTTTGTCTACGAGGACGATTACGTCTCTCAAGTTATGCGCCAGCATGTACGGTTCATCGCCGGCAGTTAATGAATCGAGCAGCAAAGATTTTCCATCCGAGACGATACGCGGCGGATCGACAGCTTTTTTCTTGATTCGATCGAGCCAACTGCGCTTCCGCGGAACACTTTTGTAACCACGGCTCAGGATCGCGACCCGGCGACCACCGGACTGGAGCGCCCGCGCGAATTTTTCGACGATCGGGGTCTTTCCCGTGCCGCCGACCGTCAGGTTCCCGATGCTGATAACCAGACAACCGAGCGCGCGCTCGCGAAGAACGCGTTTGCGGTAGAGATAAAGCCGGAATTGAACGAGACGTTCGTAAATAAAAGAGAGGGAATAGAGAATCCCGCGCAAGGTACTGGCGCGAAAACCGTGTCGCCGCTCGAGGACGACGTCGATGCCGAACTGTTCTAGATTCTCAAGGCGGCGACCCATGATGAAAATGGTGATTAGTGGCTGCTGATCGGTGATTGGACAAGGCGGGCGCCGCGGTTATCGGCGGAGACAATAACAGTTCGGGCGATGTGCTTCTCAATCTTGCGATGCATCGCTTCCGCCACCTTCTCCGGATTCGTCAACGTGACGGCGGCGATAGTCGATCCGCTGCCGCTAAGGAAAGCGCCAAGGGCGCCAGCTTTCTCGGCGGCAGCGATGACGTGCGGTAGGAATGGAATCAGTTTTTTTCGATACGGCTGATGCAGGTGATCGCGGAAGGCGCCCCGCAGATTCTGATAATTCCCCGACGTAAACGCGGCCGTGATTGCGGATGCATTTGCAGAATTTTCGATCGCAGCGGCGCGCGTAATTTGCGACGGTAGAATCTTTCGCGCCGCGGATGTTTCAACTTTGAAGTTGGGAATCAAAAGAATGAAAGATAATGCCGTTGAAACGTGGAAGCGTTGAACATTTTTCTCTCGGACAACCGTAAATCCGCCGAAAACTGCCGGGGCGGCATTATCAGGATGTCCTTCCAACTGCGCGCATAATTGAAAGATCGACAATCGATCGAGAGGATTGCCGCTCAAAAAATTCATCGCAAGAAGAACGCCAAGACGGACCGTGACGCTGCCACCCAAACCACGTGAAGATGGAACGTCCCCTTTGATCGAAATGGAAAATGAAAATGGCGCACAGCAGGTTCGTTGGAAAAACAAATCCCCTGCCGCGCGGGCGATAGCCGGTAGTGGAGATTTCCCGCCCGGTGTCACGATTACGTCGTTATAAATGCGCAACGCCACACCGAGACAGTCAAAGCCGGGGCCGAGATTAGAAGTGCTCGCTGGAACGCGAACCGTAACTTGTTGCATGGGTTAGCAGTCGAGTTGTGCACCCGACGACGCTCTACGATGCGGGAGTGTAGCGCGCCCGGACTGGGCGGCAACCGATCCGTTGCGCACTGTCGCATTCGCTAGTATGCCGTTAAAAGTCACTCCGGCCGATGAAAACAAGAACTGAATGGATTGATGCCAGCTTACTTCGCGATTTCGAAGCGGAGGGGACCGATGCGCATCGGCTTTGCACGATTGAAGATGGCTGGGTGGAACGCTTCGGGCGCGACGTCCTCATCTCGTTCAAACGAGTTCTGGCTCGCGAACGTCTGATGCAGGAGCTACACATGTGGGCGACCGCTGTGCGCTTTGAGTTGGGACGTATTTTCGCCCGATTCGTGCCCCGTAAGAACGAGGAGCGCGAAGCGTCGCATCTCGTTTTTGGTGATGCGGGTGAGAATTTGCAGACGATCGCGACGGAGCGGCATCTGAGATTTGGAATCGACTTCGGGGGCGGCTACTCCGTGGGGTTTTTTGTCGATCAAAGAGAAAATCGGCGCTACGTGCGTCACGTCGTTCCGAAGCGCCTTTTGAATTGTTTTGCCTATACCTGCTCATTCTCGGTTAGCGCCGCACGCGTCGGAGCAACTACGGTCAATATTGACCTTTCCAAAAGGTCGCTCGAGCGGGGTCGAGAGAATTTTGGACTCAATAGTCTGGCGACGATCGATCATCGCTTTATCGCGGACGATCTGATAGCGGTACTGCCGCGGCTCGCGCGCAAGGGCGAGAAATTTGATATGATCATTCTCGATCCTCCGACGTTTTCCCGCGCACCCGGCGGAAAGACGTTCCATGTTGAAAACGATTTTGAGAAATTGCTGATTAACGCGCTCGAACTGGCAGAGCGAGACGGCCGCATCCTCCTTTCGACAAATTGCTCCGTTTTACACGAACACGCACTCGAAGTAATGGCTCGTTATTGCCTCAGGGCAGGGCGCCGCGCCACAACGTTTCATCGACAACCTCCTCTGCCCGATTTCCCTCCGGGCGCGGGTGCGAGTTCAATTTGGCTACTCTTGCGGTGAGCAAGTCGATGCGCGCAAGGAATGATCAGAATGCGAATCATTAAGGGATATGGACCAATCATCTGCACAAAGACTCGAAGAGTTCCCGGAACGCGCATTGCCTTGGGCGAAAGAGCAGTTCGAAGCGGTTCTCAGTCAAACTGAGGATTATGTCCGGGAGAAACCGGCACAGTCACTCTTATACGCATTTATAGCCGGATACATTTTAAATCGCCTGCCGACTGGTCGAATCCTTGGCGGGCTATTTCGGCTTCTCATAGTCGCTTTGAGACCGGCCGTCTTGATTTACGGCGCCACGAAGTTGTATCAGGCGGCTCAAGAAGATTAGGGTCGGATCGGTTACTCCTCCGATCGGTGTTGCAAGCAGGGCTAAGCGGTTAATCCACTAACGCGGGGGAACCTCGGATCCACCTTAAGGCTCAAGTGTGAAACCGATCTTCAGCGTCACCTGCCAATGACCGATCTTGCCGTCGTCGATATAACCGCGGGTTTCTGCCACCTCAAACCAGCGCATGTTACGGACTGTTTTCTCGGCACGTGCCAACGCATTTTTGACCGCTTCCTCAAATCCGTTCGGCGAAGAACCAACGAGCTCGATTTTCTTGTAAATATGATCAGACATGCGTCCATCATTTCGCGGTGAATCGTGAAAAACAACAAAAACCGACCTTCTTGCTGACTTAGAGGACGATCGCTTCGCTTGCTGATTGCTGGAGAGCTCGACGCAAATATCTACAATTTGCTTTACAAAATGGGTTTGGTTTCGGCAGCCTCGGCGATGTGGGGAAAATAGTTACGACTTCCTTATTGCTCCTGGCTGCTTTCTCTTTTGCCCACGCTCAGGACCAAGAGAGCAAACTCGTCGAACGCCTCCTCAGGCCAGACATGACTCTGCAAAGTACGGCGCAGACCAAAAAATTCATCGCCGACGGCGCATCTATAAATAAACGGGCGACCGTAGGAGCATTTTACATCCAGAGAAAATCCAGCTCGAAGAGTTTCTCTGACACGCGGGACTTTTCGACACGGCAAGCCAATTCTCAATCGTTCCGCGGCACTCGCACCGCATCCGATACTTCGTCGCGGCAGCCAATCGGAGTTTCGCAGTCGGCCTATTCAACTCGAACTGCGCGCGGTGTCCGCGATGCGCCTCAAGCTGATAAAGCAGCAGGCGGCCGTGCTTTCGCCGGAAACCGGCCTTTCCTCGATCAGGGGAAAAGTCAAAAGGCGCTTAACCGTAAAAATGCTCCGCTTACGATTGAGCAGGTGCGCGAGTTGCTGAACAAAAACAAGTAGCGCACTGAACCGGTGCACTACTCTGTGGTGGAATCATGCAACCGGATGAAGCTCTCGCGTTTCTAAAACAAGGCGCTGCGCAGATCATTAGCGAGAATGAACTACGCAAAAAACTCGCGCTCGATCGGCCGCTCCGAATAAAGCTCGGGGTCGATCCTACAAGCTCTGATATTCATCTAGGCCATACGGTCATTTTTCGAAAACTTCGGCAGTTTCAAGATCTGGGTCACCAAGCGGTTCTCATCATCGGTGATTTCACGGGGATGATTGGCGACCCGAGCGGACGTTCGGCCACGCGGCCGCAGTTAACCCATAAAGAAGTAATGGCAAATGCCGCAACCTACCGTGAGCAGGCATTTAAGATTCTCGATCCGGACCACACCGAAACCGTCTGCAATGGCGACTGGTTTCGAACGATGTCATTCGAAGACGTCATTCGCCTGAATAGCCGCGTGACGCTGCAACAGATGTTACAACGCGAAGATTTTCGGGCCCGGATCGATAATCAGCAACCGATTCGTGCCCACGAAATTCAGTACCCGATTATGCAAGGCTGGGACTCGGTTATGGTGAAAGCGGATGTCGAGCTTGGTGGGACCGATCAGCTTTTCAATATCCTTGTGGGGCGCGAGTTTCAAAAAGAGGAAGGCTTGCAGCAGCAAATCGTCTTTCTTCTCCCCATTCTCGAGGGTTTGGATGGGTCCAGGAAAATGAGCAAGAGCCTCGGCAATTTCGTTGCAATCAACGAGCCCGCCTCAGATATGTTCGGGAAGTTGATGAGCATTTCGGACGAACTGATGGCGCGTTATTATCCATTGCTTATTGGGCAGGCACCGCCAGCCGGGGCACATCCGCTTGACGCCAAAAAGCAACTGGCGTTCGAAATCGTCCAAACATACCACTCAACTGCCGTTGCGCGAGAAACGCTCGAGCAATGGAACACTCGCTTTAGCAAACGTGATTTGGAACATGCCGACCTGCCAACTTTTTCAACGACTGCACCGGGCGGGTTTGACGCCGTCACGCTCGTTTCGATTGTTTATCGGGAAGCATTCAAGGTTCAAAAATCCCGCAGTGAGGCCTCGCGGCTCATTAAACAAGGAAGCGTGGAGCTGGATGGAGTGAAGATTCGCGACCCCAAGGCAGCGATCAGTCTAGTGCCTGGCCAGATTCTTCGGCTCGACAAGAAACACGCGGTGCGAATAGCATAAACGCCCCGCGTACAACAAAAGAGCCACGAGAGTGGCACACCTTTCGTGGCTCTCCGAAACAAACTATGTTGTTCAAGCTGCAGCCGTTTGGAACATCGGCAAAATCGGCGCACGCTCAAGATAGCTTGCGGCGATTCCTTCGAAGTGCGCGCGGATGCTGCGCAGCTCGGCAGTCACAAACGTATCGACAAAGCGCAAGCGCCGGTCGAGCCAGGCAAACAGTTTGTTCCTGATCTCGTAGTGCACTGCAAGCGTGACCTCTGTGCAGTTTGGCCGGATCTCAGCGAAGTCAACGATTCCCATCAGGTTGATATTCCCGCCCACGGACTCAAACGTATACTGATCGGGCGAGTCGCTCTCGACGGACAGCAGAACCGTATGAGCTTCGAAACCGAGCGGACCGCGAAAGCTGAAATCAACGGTCTTAGACGAAGTCACGGTCGCCCTTGTCACCATAAGAAACTGCCGCCGATATGATTGAATGCTGGCAAGACGGGCTTTGCATTCCGCTAACGGCTGACTCATATGTAAGGTTTTTTGTAAAAGCATAGGAGTAAGGATTTTGTTGCCTTTAATTTTAGCAATGGCGATGCCATCCCAGTCTCGCCTAGGAAGCGAGTCGAAATGACGCACTCTTAATGTAAATCTTATTTACACTCGTGTATCGACGTGGACGAACTTAAGCTGTTCGCGTCGAATCGATCATCAACCGCCAGTCAATAGGAAAGGCAGTGAAATTTTCAGTTAATCCAGTAAATATGGGGACATCGACGATTTTCTTTAAAATGTCGAGGTTGGTCACAGATGCGATATCGCTCGGCTCAGGAACGCCATTTAACACAACCCCGAGGCAACGAAGCCCGTGCTCAGCAATGCTCCGCACTGTCAGCGCTGTGTGATTAAGGCACCCCAGCCGGTTCTGCGCTAGGACGAGCACCGGCAAGGACATCTTGACGGCCAAATCGCTCACAAAATAATCGGAACGAATCGGCACCAGCCAACCGCCGACTCCTTCCACGACGACGTGCTCAACTCGATTCTGAAGAGCGTGAAACGCAGCCAGGACCCGCTTGAGATCGATGTAGGCCTCCTCCATGAGACTGCCAACAAGAGGCGCAGCCGGTGTCTTGAGCCAGACCGGGTTGATCTCCTCAATCCTCACCCCTTCACTGCCGGCAGCGAGCAGAAACTCTGCGTCGCGACGATCTCCGCAACAGATCGGCTTCATTCCGGCGCAGCGTCTGCCTGAGGCGCGCAACAAACGCAGGATCTGGACCGCCGTGTGCGTCTTGCCTGCTCCGGTGTCTGTCCCGGCAATGAAAAGGCTCACGCGACCTGCTTTGCGCGCTCTGACGTCGCGCGATTCCCGCTTATCGTTTGTACCATTGATCGAAAAATTTTCGCGCCATCTGCGCTATCGAGTCGCAAATCGGAAGCACGATCAGGGTGAGGCATCAGGCCGAAGACGTTTCGCTCGCGACTGCAGATGCCCGCGATATTTTCAACAGAACCATTCGGATTGGCCTCGGGGACTATCCGACCTCGGCTGTCCGCATAACGCAAAATCACTTGTCGATTTGCATTGAGCTCGCGCAACGTCTCGGCGTTAGCGAAAAAGCAACCTTCGCCATGCGCAACCGGCAAGCGGAGAAGCGTTCCTTTTTGGCAACCGTGAGTGAATGGCGAATCATCCACTTCCACCCGCGCCGTGATCATGTCGCACACGAACCGCAGCGAACGATTCCGCACGAGCGCGCCCGGTAAGAGACCCGCTTCGCATAGAACTTGGAAACCGTTGCATGTACCAAGCACAAGCTTGCCCGCGCGCGCGGCCCTTACTACAGCTTGCATAATCGGAGAAAAACGAGCGATAGCGCCGCAGCGGAGATAATCCCCATAGGCGAATCCCCCTGGGAGAACGATGGCGTCAAAATCATCAAGTGACGTCTCCTTATGCCAGACGTATTCAGCGCGCAGGCCATCAAGGCTGTTAACCGCAGCGACGCAATCCTGATCGCAATTTGAACCGGGAAACTGAATGACGGCGAATTTCATTTGTTCCTTTTTCGTTTTACCGACTCGTCCTTCTGTAGCTCGTAGTCTTCGATCACCGGATTCGACAGCAAATCGCGGCAAAGGCCGTGCAGCCGCGATTCG
>Ga0209473_1002342_pt1 | contig 10454 bp, 11 predicted proteins | sample GraSoiAngelo_133_FD_185890 | JGI IMG/M metagenome (GOLD analysis project Ga0209473, IMG submission 185890) | Grasslands soil microbial communities from the Angelo Coastal Reserve, California, USA - 14_0929_05_20cm (SPAdes) (version 2) | ecosystem: Environmental > Terrestrial > Soil > Grasslands ...
AACTATCCGGGCAATATCCCAGCCTGCCGCTTGAATGGGGTATTCTCGATATGAACCTCCCATGGGACGCTCAGGGGATTGCTCGCGACGAGTTCGATCTGGTTTATGGCGTAAACGTCCTGCACGTCGCCAGAGATCTGTTGTTCAGTTTAGGTCAGGCTCGTGGTGCGCTGGCGCCGGATGGCTGCCTCATAATCAGTGAGTGCATACGGCCCTATCCCGACCAACCTATGTATCCGGAATTGGTATTTCAGATCCTGGATAGTTTTACCGACGTCGAGATCGATCCGGAATTTCGACCTAATCCGGGTTTTCTCACCGCGGATCATTGGCGGCGCGCATTCAGCCGCGCCGGCTTCGAACACACTGAGGTAAAACCCGAGCTCGATAGTATCCGCGAAATCTATCCCCATTTCTTCACTGGCGCGATTTGCGGACAGCGGAAAGCGTAGCGCTTTCGCGAGTACGCCAGGTGGCACAGCCATCGTGACTGTGAGGGCCAACGGGCATCTTGCTCGTCGAATCGCGGGCTCGCACGAACTCGCCCCTCCATGTAATGATGAGACGTGACCGTAATGGCAGATAAAACCCTGCACTCGCGACGTTGGACGGGTCTGCCGGAGCGCGGCACTCCCGCCATGGTGCGCTTGATTCATTGGACTGCCACGGCCGTCGGACGATGGGCAGCAAGGCTCTTACTATATCCAACTACCCTTTACTTCGTTTTCAGCGCGGACACTTCCCGACGAGTGTCCTATCAATATCTAAAGCGCATACGCGGTCGTCCAGCCCACTGGTGGCATGTGTTTAGCCATTTTCATTGCTTCGCCGCGACCATTCTCGATCGAGTCTATTTGCTTACCGGCGCTTTCCAGCACTTCGAGATAAAATTTCATCACCGTGAAATACTTCACCATCAAGTCGAAAGCGGCCAGGGTTGCATTCTTTTGGGCTCGCATCTTGGTAGCTTCGAAGTTTTGCGCGCGCTCGGCGTGACGCGCGCGGAATTTCCACTCAAGGTCTTGATGGATATTATTCATAATGAAAACATCACGCGTTTTCTTGATGCGCTTAATCCTGAGATCGCCAGCACTGTCATCGTTCCGGATCGACCGGATACATTGCTCAAAGTAAAGGAAAGCCTGGACGCTGGCTATCTCGTTGGAACATTAGGTGACCGGCCGACAAGCGATGGCAAGACCACGCAGTGTCAATTCCTCGGCGCTCCTGCAACCTTTCCAATCGGCGCGATCCTTATCGCCGCCATGATGCATTGTCCCGTCATCTTGTTCTTTGGTCTGTATCACGGAGGCAACCGCTACGAAATTTTTTTCGAGCGATTTGCCGAGGAAATAGTCCTGAACCGCGACCGCAGGGCTGAAGACATCCAGCATTGGACGCAGCGTTACGTCGATCGTCTCGAGTATTACGCGCGGCTTGCACCTTACAATTGGTTTAACTTTTATCCGTTTTGGGATTAACCGACTATAACACGGCCATCTAACGGCAGTCCGGCTCGGACACTGTGGGGTCAACGGGCATCTTGCCCGTTGATTGTGAGTTCTTAAAGTTTGTCGGATCTCAGCGCTATTTACGAAATGAACACGCCCATCGACAAAGCGGAAATCCGTACCCTTATCCCGCATGCCGGCTCGATGTGTCTGTTAGATAACGTGATCGATTGGGATGACGAATCGATCGTTTGCATCACTAACACGCATCGCGATGAGGCAAATCCGCTCCGACATGACGGACGACTCACTGCCTTACATGCTCTTGAGTACGGTGCACAGGCCGCCGCAATTCATGGCGGATTACGCGCCCGGGCGGCCGGCACGGCTGCACCAGCATGTTATTTGGCTGCACTGCGAGATGCGCACCTGCATATCGACCGCCTCGATGACCTCGCTTCGCCGCTTGAGGTTCGCGCCCAACGCTTGTTCGGAGACGCTGGAAATACCATTTATCACTGCGCAATTTCAGCCGGTGGTACTTCTGTGGCGGAGGGACGCGTCACCATCATGCTGCGTCCGTAGTTCTGAATTGTAGGGCAAGCGCTCTCGCTTGCTAGGTTTCTGCAATCACGACAAGAACGAAACCTAAAACATCACATCACAATCCCACCATCCACGCACAGAATCTGTCCTGTGATATAGCTCGCTTCCGCCGACGCGAGAAATGCCACCGCCGCCGCAATTTCCTCCGGCGCGCCCACGCGCTTCAACGGAATCTTATCCTGAATCGATTTCTGAATCTCGTTAGAGAGGACATTCGTCATGTCGGTGGCAACGTATCCCGGCGCGATTGCGTTCACCGTAATACTGCGGCTGGCCAATTCTTTCGCGAGCGATTTCGTAAAACCGATCAAGCCGGCCTTGCTCGCGGCGTAATTGGTCTGTCCCGCGTTACCGATAATCCCGATAACCGAGCTGATGTTAATGATCCGCCCGCTGCGTTGCTTCACCATCGAGCGCTGTAGTGCCTGGGCGAAATTGAAAGCGCCTTTCAAATTCGTGTTTAAAACAAAATCCCAATCTTCCGGCGACATCCGCATGCTTAGCGTGTCGCGGGTCACGCCGGCATTGTTGACCAGAATGTCAGCGCGCCCGAAATCGGCCAGAATCTGCTCTCCGATTTTCTGCACTTCAGCGTGATCAGAAACGTCCACCGCGTACGCTTTGGCGGCATCGTTACGCGAAGCATTAATTTCGTCCGCCGTTCTCTGCGCATTAGCTTGGGTCGCCACTCGCGCTCCTTCGCTCGCCAGCCGCAGCGCACTCGCGTGTCCAATCCCCCGCCCCGCCCCGGTGACAACCGCAACCTGATTTTCGAACCTCATCATCCTGCCCATCGTCCGCGACAAAGGTCGTTCCTGTCAACAATCAGGAAGCTTCGACACGCTCGGCAACAGGCCTGCTCCTTGGCTGCTGTCACTAATCGCGAACGGCCGCGTTGTCCGAACTGTTCGCACACGTCTTAGCAATGTGAACCATTGAAGAATCGAGGGAATTTCGGCTGAGATAAAACTCGACGGCTTAAAGCCGTCAAGTCTTCAATGTCTCACTCGTCGAGGTGCCGCTTTTGCTCCGACGCAAGGTAATGATCGCGTACACGTAAATCGGAAATCAGAGGAGAGCGCCCCTTGAACCGATTGTTAGGTAGACCCCGGCAAAATGGTGTCAAACACTCTTGCCCATCGAGCCCTGAGAAAGTCTCTTTAAAGATAAGTCTGAATAGGTCCCAACTAGATCGACGAAGGAAAAGGCGGAGTCTGCCGCTTTTTGGATCAGAAATTGTTTGTGGGGCAATGCCACACATGGAAGCCGCATTGCCTCCGCGAAATAGACTGCAAAAGGACAGACTAACGTTGGTTCATAGGCAGCACCATGCTGGCATGGCTTATTGATGAAATCGTCACCGCCAATGAGGCCGCCGTCCTTCATCTTTGGAAGAACCTGTATGAGGTCCACCGTTATCCCCCTCAGTGTATGGTCTCCATCGATGTAAGCGAAGTCGAGTGACTGGTCTGGTATCTCATCAATGACGGCGCTCGTTCGGCCCCTGAGGACGATGCGCCGGCTCGCAGCAAAGTCGGTTTTAAGTAGAGCCTCCCCATAAACATCCTCAAAGGTGCGATCGTCCACGTTGAAGGGTTTGTTCCAATCCGGTAAATGGGCCCATGGATCAATCATGTAGTATTTTGTCAGGTTGCTAAAGTTGGACAGGATTACCTTGGCGAAGTCTCCCTTCCAAACGCCAATCTCGGCCGCACACTCCAGCGGGATAGGACGGAGAAGCCGTAGCCAAAGATCGAATCGCGAAGGCGAACCAGCGATCAAGGATGCAAGATCCGACGGCGTGAGAGATATAGGCATATCTGCTTGTTTGTGTACCTAACGAGATCAAGCTCGGCCACGGCTTCGGAACCCGCAAGTGGCGGGGGATGGAATCACGCTGGCTTGGATCGACATCGAAGGCATAGACTTTTTCATATCATTGCGGTCCCAACAAGGGACCGCAATCTTGAGCATGCCCTCGCCGGTGAGCGATGTGCGAGTGGCATGGAGCGGGAAATACAGGAATGAACTACAGGTTCTGCTTGGAATGAAAAAACGGACCGTGGCTCGTGAATTATCGGCAAGCGGAAACGCGAAGGCGAAGAACAGGATTATGATTAGGAATAAGAGGGGGGAAGTAGGAGAGGCTTGACAGGGCACGGAGGAAAGGCGCAGCCTCGCGTCATGAACGCTCTTAATCGCTATGTGGATCCAATTTACTGCATTCTGCGACTGATCATTGGATTGATGTTCGCCTGTCATGGCGGCCAAAAGATTCTCGGGTTTCCGCCGGGCGGCCATGGCGCGCCTACTGACGCGCTAAGCTGGGTCGGCGCCATTGTAGAATTAGCAGGCGGATTTTTGATCGCTTTCGGCTTGCTCACCCGTGTCGCTGCTTTCATCGCAAGTGGTGAAATGGCAGTCGCGTATTTCATGGTCCACGCCGCGGGCAAGGCGCTGGACCATCCGCCCGCTGCAACGGAACAGTTTTTTCCACTTCTCAACAAAGGCGAGCTGGCCGTTCTTTATTGCTTCATTTTCCTCTTCATCTTCTTTTACGGACCGGGACGCTACGCACTCGACACGCTGATTTTCCGACGACGCCCTGAAACGGCCGCTGCGGTTTAGCCATGTCCCGGTTACTGCTCGCTGTAGCGGTCGCCTGCGCGCTGGTCCAGCACTGTCCGGCCCAGGACTGGGCGAAAGCGCGGCTCAACAATTCGCCGCGTCATGGTGAATGGGTTGAGATCAAATCGGGCGATCGCACAATCAAGGCGTTCGTTGTTTACCCGGAGCGCAAGGATAAAGCGCCGGTCGTGCTCGTTATTCACGAGATTTTTGGATTGAGTGATTGGGTGCGCGGCTTGTGCGATCAGCTGGCAGAGAACGGCGTCATCGCGATTGCGCCCGACTTACTCAGCGGTCAAACCTTTTCTGATCCCGATGGCGCGCGGAAAGCGATCTCGGCCTTACCGGAACCGCAAATCAAGGCAGACCTCGACGCTACATCAGATTACGCGCTGAAAATTGCCGCCGGCAACGGCACCCTGGCAGTATGCGGATTTTGCTGGGGCGGCGGTTGGGTCTTCCAATACGCAAATATGAATCCGAAACTGAAAGCAGCTTATTCGTTCTATGGAACCGCGCCGGATGAGCAAGCGAAGGTCGCAAACATTGCCTGTCCCGTTTACGGCTTTTACGCAGGGAACGACGAACATGTAAACGTGACGATTCCGACAGCGCAGGAATTGATGAGGCGTGCTGGGAAAAAATACGAGCCGGTGGTGTATGGTGGCGCTGGACATGGATTCATGCGCGAAGGGGAGAAGCCAGATGCCAACGAGGAGAACCGGCACGCGCGCGATGAAGCCTGGGCACGTTGGAAGACGCTGCTTAAACAGTTACCCTGAGAAACGCCGTGCAGCGCTACGCTACGCTTGTTGTTATCGCACTGCTAACTCTGGGGACTGCTTCGGCGTCGGAACAGCGGCAAATTTCTTCCCGCATTGCTCGCCAGTCGGTGCATTCCCACGTTCTGGCAGCCGTCGGCTACAGCAAACGACTTCACGCGCTCGAAGTGGAGTTTATCAGCGGTGCCATTTATCGTTACAGCGATGTGCCACCACAGCTGTATCGCGATTTTCTCAGTGCTGCTTCCAAGGCCCAATTCTACGATGCGAATGTGCGCGGGCATTTTCCGTCGGTCCATGTCAAACCGCCACGAAGTCGAATCGAACTAACCGCGGATTATGCAGGGGGCCGCAGCCGCAACCAAGATTTGACCACGAATAAACACTAATGAACGTGAATCTATTAAAGAATTGGTTCCGCCGGGTCGTGTTCACTCGTCTCCGTTAGTGGTTAAAACCTGCGTTGATGTTCGTTCTCACGAAAGAAGAGAGACGAGTCGTCTGTTTCGTAATGCTCGCGATTCTGGTCGGCTTGGGAGTCAAGGAATACCGACGCGGTCATCGGGGAGTCGGCGGCAGCGTGCAGCCCGGGTTAAAGCAATCCCTCAGGAAACAACCAGAAGCGACGCCGCGTCAAAACAGTACCGCGGCGCCTTCGGCGAATGCTCCATAAGAGCTATCTCATAATGGGATTGAGACGAATCGATGCCCTCGGTCGCGCCTTGAGCGCTTGTCACACGAACCATTAGCCCTCACCTCAATCCTCTCCCCAAGGGAGAGGAGGACCTAGGCCGCCTGAACCAGGACAGGAGGCGGTACGCGAAGGACTCGGTGAGGGTGCATTGGTAAAAATAGAAGGCAGTCTTCATGAGAGGCCCTCAGTTTTCGGACTCAAATTCCAGACTTTATTGTTATTTTCCGCCGCTGGCATGAAAACTTCTCATTGTAAGCGTATGCGTGTCTTGATCGCCGACGATCAAAAAAGCGTGGGGACATCGCTGGCAGAAATGGTCGGCCTTTGTCACCACCAGGTCGTTGAGGTCGTAAGCACGGGCATGGAAGCAATACAGGCATACGATCGGCACCGGCCGGATGTCGTCCTGATGGATTACCGGATGCCGAAGCTAAATGGTATCACCGCCTGCCGTTACATTCTGGCGAAGGATCCTAACGCCCGCGTGATTTTAATTTCTGGCTGGAGTGCGCCGGTCGAGCCCGAGGCATCAGGTGCAATCGCCATTCTCGCCAAACCCGTTGCTCTGCCGATGCTCGATGCCGCGCTTACCGCCGCTGTCGAGCCGAGAAAGAAAAAAGAGCCAGCACCGGTAATTGTAGATGCGACGCCTCTCCGAACGGTAGACCCTACCGAGCCAGAAGCCACGTCGCATTAGGCGATGACGGCGTCTTCGCCGCTGATCCCCTAAACGGGGACCTGCCGCTTTCGCCGGGGTCACGGCGAGGCAGCAGAGAACGCCGCTTATTGTTGCGAAAAAACGCTGTGGCACTCTCAAAACGATCAGCCGACACGGCTGCCTCTAAAAAGGATAATTTTCCATCTCGCAATTCGCCGGAGATCGCGCTATCACCTCCAGACGGAGGTTTCAAAATGAATAGCATCTCGATTTCTCGACGTAAATTTGCCCAGCTCTTGAGCGCCGGAGCAGCCTGCGCTGTGGTTAAGCCCGCGCTGTCGCTGGCGAGAACCGCACCGCAGGTGAAAAATCAATCTGCATCGCCGCTAACGAGAATTGTGCGCTTGAGCTCGAACGAAAACCCTTATGGCCCTTCGCCGGCCGCACTCAAAGCGATGACGGACTCGTTCAGTGTGGCGTGTCGCTATCCTGACGAAGCGGCCGCTCTCTTGAGTGAAAAATTGGCAACGTTAAATAGTGTTAAGGCGAATCAAATCCTGTTAGGAGACGGATCGGGTGAGATTCTGAAGCTGTGCGCGGACACTTTCACGGGGGCGCAGCGCAAGTTGGTGGCGGGCGATCCAACTTTCGAGGCTATTCTCCAACATGCCACCGTCAATGGAGCGGAGGTCGTTAAGGTACCACTCACCGACAACTTCGCGCACGACCTTAGTAAGATGGGCGCGGTGCCAAGTGCAGGTCTTGTTTACATCTGTAACCCGAACAATCCCACCGCCAGCTTCACGCCGAAGAACGAACTAACCGATTTCATCTCCAAAACATCGCCGCAAACAATAATCCTGGTGGATGAAGCTTACTTCCATTATGCCGATAGTCCCAACTACGACAGCGTCATTCCTTTAATCAAAGATTACCCGAATCTCATTGTCGCGCGCACTTTTTCAAAAATTTATGGCATGGCGGGACTACGTTGCGGCTACGCCGTGGCACAATCGCAAGCAATTGCGCAACTGCGCTCTCACCAAAGCTGGGACAGCGTCAATATTATGGCGGTGGCGGCTGCGACGGCGAGTCTGAGCAACCCCGACCAGGTTACAAACGGCCGGCGGCTGAATCAGGAAACCAGGACGTTTGTGACTACTCAGCTTGACGCCATGGATTACAAATACATCCCTTCGCAAGCGAACTTTGTCATGATTGATGTGAAACGCCCGGTCCTGCCGCTGATCAAGGCATTAAAGGAACGAAATGTGGAAGTAGGCAGATTATTTCCAGCATTGCCAAATCACATGCGCCTGACCATCGGCAAAAAGGACGAGATGGAGGCATTTTTGTCCGCCTTCCATCAGGTTTTGGCCTGAAAAACAAACTCCATTTGTAGCACAACCATCTTGGCGGTGGGGGGCAGCGGCATCTTGCCCGCTGATTCGCGGCACAGGCTTTAAGCACTTCAAGTTTTATGCCGCCAATTTCCCCGACAATCGGGGACGATAATTTGGTTCTCTCCAAATCCACTTATATTCCCTTGGGGAATGGAAGAAAAAGCCGCACAGGACTTGCTGCACCAACGATCATTTATCGAGCGCTCTATGCATTCCACCTTGCTCGCGCATGAACGCGATTCGGAAATTCGTTTCGACACGAAGGAACAGATTGCCGCTTTCACCAGTCAGATTTGCGAGGTTATCGTTGGCAAAACCGAGGCCGTAAAACTGGCGGTCGCCTGTCTGCTCGCGCGCGGTCATCTCTTAATTGAGGACATCCCGGGGGTAGGTAAGACAACGCTATCGCAAGCACTGGCTCGTTCCCTCGGCCTCGCCTTTCAACGCATCCAATTCACCAGCGACTTGCTCCCCGCCGACATTCTCGGTAACTCAATTTTTGATCGGAACGAACAGCGTTTCGTATTTCATCAAGGACCGCTCTTTTCCCAGGTGGTGCTGATCGATGAAGTGAATCGCGCCACCGCCAAGACGCAGAGCGCTTTGCTGGAAGCGATGGAAGAACATCAGATCTCGGCCGACGGCGTCACTTACGAACTCCAGCAGCCGTTTTTTGTCATCGCGACACAGAATCCGCAATATCAGGTGGGAACATTTCCACTGCCCGAATCACAACTGGATCGGTTTTTGATGCGAATCGAGCTGGGCGTGCCAGACCGCGCGAGCGAGCGGGCGATGCTTCTCGGGATGGATCGTCGCGAGATGCTCAAGGAATTGAATCCAGTTTTTGGCTCCGAAACATTGCTCGAGATTCAAGCAAAAGTGCGGACGATCCATACCTCCTCGGCCCTGCTCGATTATCTCCAGGATTTGCTGGAAGCATCGCGACAGCGTCATCGCAGTGGTTTGTCGCCGCGGGCAGGTCTGGCCTTGCTGCATGCGTCGCAAGCCTGGGCCATGATGAACGGGCGCGACATGGTGTTGCCCGAAGACATTCAAGCTGTGGCCACCGCTGTGATGGCGCATCGGCTCGGACACGAAATCGAGCAGTCCGGGCAAAGCGGTCGCACGTTTGCCGATACTCTTTTGAAGAGCGTGCCGGTGCCATGAGGCAAGCTGCATCTTCTAAAAGCAGATTTCCCCTTTCCCCTAGCACGAGTTTTGCCGGCCTACTGTTTGTCTTGGTCGCAATCTGGTACGCCGCTTCCGGTCAAAATAACGCCGCGTCATATCTGCTCTTGTTCGCGCTCACGAGCGTTTTTCTCGTTTCAATTCCGTGGACGTTCTCGAATCTGGGAGGCTTGCAGGCAACGGTCGAATCGGTCAAACCGGCGTTCGCTGGCCAGGAGATTTCATTGCCGGTGGAGGTGACCAATGGATCGCGCGCCGCCCGGTATGGCATTGCGCTCGCGCTGCCTGATCTGGGCGACGCTCACGAACGCATCGACGAAATTCCTGCCGGCAAAGCCGCCCGGGTTGTGCTTCGATTTCCCGCGGCGATCCGGGGCGAGCATGAGATAGGAAGACTGCAGCTGACCAGTACCTATCCACTCGGGTTCTTGCGGGTGCTGAAACAGCTTCCGAGTCCGCAACGTTATGTTGTTTATCCGAAGCCCGCTGGCCAGCAGCGTTTGCCGGCCGAGACTGCGCGTTCGGGGCAATCCAGCCCGCGGAGGGAGCCCGGAGAGGGCGATGATTTCGCCGGTGTTCGCGCATATGTGCGGGGCGAATCCCAACGCCACATCGACTGGAAAGCGGTCGCGCGCGGACAGGCGTTGATGACAAAACAATTTACGGCCGAATCGGACGGCCTGCTCTATCTCGATTTTGCGGCGGTGCGGCTCGACGATCTCGAAGCGCGCCTTTCCCAACTCGCGCTCTGGGTAATCGAGGCGGAACGTGCGCGACGCCCCTACGGGCTGCGTCTGCCCACGGTTGAAATTCCACCCTCACTAGGCGAGTCGCACCTCCATCGCTGCCTGCATGCAATGGCGTTGTTCAAATGAGGACGCTTCGAAAACAAGACATGCGCATTCCGCGTCGACCGCTCTTGTGGCTGGCGGCAGCGTTACTTTTCACATTGCCGCCAATGTTTGGGACTCTCCCGTCTTGGGTACCCATGCTGTTTTTGATCGCGCTCGCCGCGAAGTTCTGGATGGAACCGAAAGGTTA
>Ga0209473_1002344_pt1 | contig 10445 bp, 7 predicted proteins | sample GraSoiAngelo_133_FD_185890 | JGI IMG/M metagenome (GOLD analysis project Ga0209473, IMG submission 185890) | Grasslands soil microbial communities from the Angelo Coastal Reserve, California, USA - 14_0929_05_20cm (SPAdes) (version 2) | ecosystem: Environmental > Terrestrial > Soil > Grasslands ...
ACCGCCCAGGAGTGGAGGACGTGCCCCTTGTCGAGCTCCTGGATCCGCTTGGCGTCTAGGCCCGCTTCGACGGCCACGGCGCGATCCTAGCTTGAATGCGAGGCGCGTTCAGCGCACGATTGGACCCTGATGTCGACGGGACTTGCGGCCACGACGCTGCTCGAGCGGGAATCGTGCCTCGATGCGCTCGACCAGTCGCTCGCTGAAGCGGCAGGGGGCCATGGGCGCTTGGTGCTCGTCTACGGCGAGGCGGGAGTCGGCAAGACGGCCCTTGTGCGCCGGTTTTGCGATGACCAAGAGCCGAGGCACGTTCTTTGCGGAGTATGCGACCCGCTCTTCACTCCGCGCCCGCTGGGGCCGCTGCTCGACCTTGTCGCCGGCGGGGCAAAGGGCGCTCCGGATGCGCATGATGTTGTGGCTGCGCTGGCTGACGAACTGCGCCGGCCGGGATCGATTCTGGTTCTCGAGGACCTCCACTGGGCCGACGAGGCGACGCTCGACGTTCTGAAGTTGCTCTCGAACCGGCTCGACTCGCTGCCGGCACTGGTCGTGGTCACCTACCGGGACGACGAGCTCGAGGCGACACATCCGCTTCGCCACCTCCTCGGACAGCTCGCCGGTAGCGGCGCCGTTCGCCGGCTGCCGCTCGACAGGCTTTCCCTCGACGCAGTCCAGGCGCTCGCAACGCCGCACGGCATTGAGGCCGATGACCTGTACCGCAACACCGGCGGGAACCCATTCTTCGTCACCGAGGTCCTCGCAGCCCCCGGTGACGAAATTCCGGCGACAGTTCGCGACGCGGTGCTCGCTCGCAGCGCCCGGCTCGGGGATGATGCGCGCGCGCTCCTGGACGCGGTGGCAATCGCGACGTCGGATGCGGAGCTGTGGCTCCTCGAAGCGCTCGTGCCCGACGAGCTGGGGGCCCTCGACGAATGCCTGGCTTCGGGCATGCTCGTTCGGCGCTCGAGCGGGGTCGGCTTCCGCCATGAGCTCGCGCGCCTGACGATCGAGGACTCCATCGCACCCGATCGTGCCCTCGTTCTTCACCGGCGTGCGCTCGTCGGGCTGGAGACACCTGCCGTGGGGGCGCCCGACCTGGCGCGCTTGGCGCACCACGCGGAGGCGGCCGGCGACGCCGCTGCGGTCCTCCACTATGCGTCCCTGGCAGCCAGGCTTGCGGCCGAGGTCGGCGCTCATCGCGAGGCTGCGGCCCAGTACGCGCGCGCTCTGCGCTTCGCCGATGGCCTCGCCCCCGAGGAACGGGCGAACCTGCTTCATCTCCGCGCCGACGAGTGCTACCTGACCGACCAGCAGGAAGAAGCGATCGCCGCCGCTCAGGCCGCCGCGGCCTGCTACCGCGAGGTGGGAGACCGGCTCGGCGAAGGGCGGTCAATCTTGTTCGTGTCGTCAATCTCGTGGTGCCCCGGTCGAACTCAGGAGGCCGAAGAGGCCGGCTGGGCGGCGGTCGAGATCCTGAAGCCGCTTGGGCCGGGCCTCGAACTGGCCCAGGCGTACGGAAACCTTGCGAGCCTCCGGCGCGACGGCGACGATCTGGAGGGCGCGATCGAGTGGGCGTCGAGAGCCTTGATCCTCGCCGACGAGCTGGGCGACGCCGCGACGGCGTGCGCCCAGCGCATCACGATCGCGACGGCCAAGGCTCTTCACGGCGATCGAGACGCGATCCGCGCCTTGCAGGCGGAAGTAGAGCTCTTGCGGCAGCTCGACATGAAGGATCTGACCGCCTGGGGCCACATGTGCCTGGCCCGCTCGAGCGCCCGGGAGCGGATGTTTCCACTCGCACGAGAGACCGTCGAGGCGGGCCTCGCGCACGTCGGAGAGCGCGGGTACCTGCTCTGGAAGCTGTATCTGCTCGCGTACCGAGCCCGGATCGAGCTGGATCAGGGGCAGTGGACCGAGGCTGCCGACACCACACGGCTGATCTTGAGCGAGCGGTGGATATCCACTCTTCCGCGGACGGTTGCGCACACCGTGCTCGGTCTTGTCCGAGCGCGCCGCGGTGACCCCGAGGCCTGGCCGGCGCTGGACGAGGCGTTGGCACTGGCCGAAGGGACCGGTGAGCCCGAGCGGTTGGCGCCGGTTGCCGCGGCTCGGGCTGAAGCAGCATGGCTCGAAGGCCGGCCCGAGGCGGTCCGCGCCGAGACCGACCTTGCATTCGGCCTCGCGCTGGAACGGCGCGTGCCGCGGTTCGTCGGCGAGCTCGCGACGTGGCGCCTCCGGGCCAAAATCGACGATCCGGTGCCCGCCGAGGTATCTGATCCGCATGCTCTCGAGCTCGCGGGTGACTGGCGCGCGGCGGCGGAGCGCTGGCGTCAGCTCGGCTGTCCGTACGAGGCCGCCCTCGCCTTGGCCGAGACCGAGGACGAAGAGGCGCTTCGCGCGGCGCTGGATCAGCTGCAGGAACTGGAGGCCAGGCCGGCTGCGACGATGGTCTCGCGCCGGCTCCGCGAGCACGGCGTGCGTGGTGTCCCGCGTGGCCCGCGTCCTGCGACGCGGAGCAACCCCGCAGGCATGACGACGCGCGAGCTCGAGGTGCTGGCTCTCGTCGCGGAGGGCCTCCGCAACTCCGAGATCGCCGATCGCCTCGCCCTGTCCGAGCGAACGGTCGACCATCACGTCTCGGCGATCCTGCGCAAGCTCAACGTTCGCTCCCGCGCCGAGGCAACCGCGGAAGCTCTTCGGCTCGGCCTTTCCGATCTCCTTGCGGGCTGAGGTGAGCGCCGTGGGACCCACAGCGCTGCTCGAGCGCGACTCCCAGCTGGAGGCTCTGCGCGCGGAGCAGGGTCGCGGGCGTCTCGTGCTCGTGGCTGCGGAGGCAGGAGGTGGCAAGACGGCGCTTGTCCAGGCGTTCCTGGCAGGGCTGCCGCGCGGTGTTCGCGTCCTCCAAGGGGCCTGCGACGCGCTGTTCACGCCGCGGCCGCTCGGCCCGTTCGCGGACGTCGCCCACGCGACCGGGGGCGAGTTGGCGCAGGCCGTCGAAGGCGGGGCGCGGCCCCACGAGGTGATCGGGCCGCTTGTCGACGAGCTCCGGACGAAGCCGACCGTGCTCGTGCTCGAGGACCTGCACTGGGCCGACGAGTCGACGCTCGACCTCCTGCGGCTGCTCGGTCGGCGGGTCGAGGGCCTCGACGCGCCGGTGCTCGTGACCTACCGCGATGACGAGCTCGGGCCGGCCCACCCGCTGCGGATCGTTCTCGGGGACCTCGAGTCGACGGCGGACACGCTCCGGCTGCGCCTCCCGTCGCTGAGCGCCGAGGCCGTCGGCGAGCTCGCCCAGCCGCACGGCGCCGACGCGGCCGATCTCTACGCCAAGACCGCCGGGAACCCCTTCTTCGTGACCGAAGCGCTTGCTGGCGGCGGTGAGGCGGTTCCGGTGACTGTCCGCGATGCGGTTCTGGCTCGGGCCGGGCGGCTCGAGTCGCGTGCGCGCAGCCTGCTCGAGGCCGTCGCCATCGTCACGCCGCAGGCGGAGCTGTGGTTGCTCGAGCGCCTTGCCGGAGACTCGGTCGACGCGCTCGACACGTGCCTGGCCTCGGGCATGCTCACGTCGCACGAGAACGGAGTCGCCTTCCGGCACGAGCTCGCGCGACGCGCGGTCGAGGAGTCGCTGTCTCCCGCCCGCAGGCTCGACCTTCACCGCCGCGCGCTCGGCGCCCTGGAATCTCAGGGCACGATCGACCTCTCGCGCGCCGCGCACCACGCGGAGGCCGCGGGCGACGCCGACGCGGTCCTGCGGTACGCGCCTTCGGCAGGCGACTATGCGAGCGAGCTCGGCGCCTCCCGGGAGGCCGCCGCCCAGTACGGGCGGGCGCTGCGGTTCTCCGACGCCCTGGGCGCCGAAGCTCGGGGCGACCTGCTCGAGCGCCGGGCGTACGCGTGCTACCTGGTCGGCGAGTTCGACGAGGCGCTGGCGGCGCAGGAGCAGGCGCTCGAGTGCCACCGGCAGGTCGGTGACACGCGCGCTGAGGGCGACTCGCTGCGCTCCCTGTCGCGGCTGCTTCGCTACGTCGGCAGGGCCGAAGAGGCGATGCGGGTCGGCGAGCACGCGGTCGCGGTCCTCGAGACACTGCCGGAAGGGCGCGAGCTTGGGCTCGCCTACTGCAACGTCTCTCATCTCCACCAGCACCTCGAGGACGAGGAGGGGACGCGTGCCGGAGCGTCGCGCGCGCTCGAGCTCGCGGAGCGCCTGGACAATGACGAGGTTCGCGTCTACGCGCTCACGAACATCGGCAACGTCGAGCGACTCAAGCGCGGCGAGACGGAGAACGTCGAGCTCAGCCTCGAGCTCGCGCTGCGCGCCGGCCTCGAAGAGCACGCGGGACGCGCCTTCGTCGCGACGACGTGGTGGTCCCCGCGGGGGCGGTCGTACGCGGAGGCGGATCGCTACTTCGAGCCGGCGCTCGAGTACTGCACCGAGCGCGGTCTCGACCACTGGCGTAACTTCATCCTCGCAGGACGGGCGCGCGCGCAGCTCGACCGGGGTCACTGGGACGACGCGGTCGCGCGCGCGGCGCCGGTCGTCCGCGACCGCCGCACGTCACCCGTTCCCCGGGCGACAGCGCTCGCCGTGCTCGGGCTTGTGCGAGCCCGTCGCGGTGACCCGGACGTCTGGCCGGCGCTCGACGAGGCGTGGGCGCTGGCGTCGACGACCGGAGAGCTCCAGCGGATCGAGCCTCCTGCAGCCGCGCGGGCCGAAGCGCTCTGGCTGCAGGGGCGCGCAGGCGAGGTTGCGGAGGCGACGGAGCCGGCTCTGAGCTTGGCGCTGGAGCGCGAGGCGTGGTGGATCGTCGGCGAGCTCGCGTGCTGGCGGAGGCGGGCCGGCGTCGAGGAAGAGATCGCGGCCGAACTGCCCGAGCCATGGGCCGCCGAGCTCGCGGGCGACTGGCGCCGCGCCGCCGAGGGCTGGGAGCGGCTCGATGGGCCCTACGAGGCCGCGCTCGCACGCGCCGCGGCGAACGACGAGGAAACGGTGAAGGGCGCCCTCGAGCAGCTCCGGCAACTCGGGGCGCAGCCGGCGGCCGCGATCGTCGCGCGCCGCCTGCGGAAGCGCGGGATCCGAAAGGTTCCGCGCGGCCCGCGCCCGGCGACACGCGCGAACCCGGCGGGATTGACGTCGCGTCAGGTCGAGGTGCTGGCGCTGGTCAGCGAGGGCCTCCCGAACTCCGAGATCGCCGAGCGGCTCGTGCTCTCCGAGCGGACGGTCGACCACCACGTCTCGGCGATCCTCGGAAAGCTGGGCGCCCACACCCGCGTCGAGGCAGCGGCGGCCGCGCGCCGCCTCGGCGTGGCCCAAGATCGGTAGGTAACGCCGCCAACATAGGCACTTCTGCCGATTTCGCCGCACCTCGAGGGTCCTAGTCTCGATGGCATCATGAACACGGCCGCGGAATCAGACGGGATGAGGACGTACCTCGTGGTGCGCCGGCGCGCCTGGCCGGCGATCGAAGACCTGCGCGAAGCCGCCAAGAGAGCGGAATCCGCGCTCGAACACACCCCTGAGGACGTCCGCTGGATCCGGAGCTACCTCCTCGCCGAGTCGGAAGGCTCGTGGGGGACGGTCTGCGTCTATCGGGCGACGAGCCCTGAGGCGCTTCGGGCTCACTCCGGTCTCGCCAGGCTGCCTCTGGACGAGATCGTCGCGTTGCCCGAGACCCTGGTGCTCGAGCCGGACCCCGTCGAGTCCGCGGCCTGACGAAAGGAGAGACATGAGACGCATTACACGCACTGCCGCCGCCGCCGCACTTCTGGGTCTCGTTGCCGTGATCCTTCAGTTCGGCCCGGCCGCGAGCGCCACAAGTGCCTCGTGTGCGGACGCCGTGACCAGCGCCCCGACGGGGCCTGCGAGCGTGTCGGCTACCTCGACGGCCTACGGCAAGGTGCTCGTGGTCGGTTCGGGCGCCTACGCCGGTTGCTCGCTCTACCTGCTCACGTCCGACCAGCTCCACTCGCTGACGGGCGCGCCGTTCGCGTGTAGCGACAACGCGAACGCCTTGGGGGCACCCTGCGACAGCGTCCTCTGGCCGGCGCTCCTCACCGAAGGCGCTCCCATCGCGGGGCCGGGGGTCAATCCCACCCTCCTGGGGACGGTGACCCGCAGCGACCTGCCCGGCCTGCCGCCGGTGCAGCAAGTGACCTACCACGGGCAGCCGTTGTACCGGTTCATCTTCGACGAAACGCCGGGGGAAACGGAAGGAGCCAACCTGTTCGACCCGGTGACCAGTCCCACGGGCACCTGGTATCTCGTCAACCCGAGTCGAGGCCGAGTCGCACCGGGCCAGGCTCACTTGCAGCTCGAGACCGCTCCGGTTGGCGGCACAGGCCCCGACGAGACCGTCCTCGCGGCAACGATGGACAACGACTTCAGCCTCTCCCAGGGCTCGACGTTCCCCGTCTACACCTCGAGCGCGGACAGCGGCCATCGCAGCGTCTGCCAAGCGGCGTGTGCTGCCGTGTACTGGCCGCCGGTCCTCACGTCCGGGCGTCCTGAAGCCGGGCCTGGGGTCGACCAGCACGCCCTCGGAATCATCGTGAGGCCCGACGGCACCCACCAGGTGACCTACCACGGCAAGCCCCTGTACCTGTTCTACGGGGACGCCTACATCACGGGCCTCCCGTACGGGTCGGCCAGAATCGACGGAGCGGGTTTGGCCACTCCGTGGGGCGTGTTCAACACGATCCCGCCGTTGCCCTAGACCTCTCCGCCTCCCCGACAGACCGAAAGCCCCGGCCGAGTCCGATCGGCCGGGGCTTTCTCATGTCCATGCACGGCCGGGCGCGCTAGGCTGGTCGGCGTGACAGAGGTCGCCGATCAGTTCACGGAGGAGCGGGCGGGCGAGATCGCGCGGATCTCGCACTGGATCGACGGGAAGCGGGTCGAAGGAGCATCGGGCCGCAGCGGTCCGGTCTACAACCCGGCGCTCGGGGTGCAGACCGGCGAGGTCGACTTCGCGTCGGTCGAGGAGGTCGACGCGGCCGTGCAAGCGGCGAAGCGCGCCTTCGAGTCGTGGCGCTCGTTCTCGCTCTCGCGCCGCACCGAGCTCTTCTTCCGCATCCGCCAGCTCGTTCACGACCACGCCGAGGACATCGCCAGGCTCCTGACGCTCGAGCACGGCAAGGTGCTCTCCGACGCGAAGGGCGAGGTCGCCCGGGGCCTCGAGGTGATCGAGTTCTGCTGCGGCATCCCGGAGCTCTTGAAGGGCGGCTACTCGGAGCAGGCCTCGACCGGGATCGACGTCTACTCGATCCGCCAGCCGCTCGGTGTCGTCGCGGGGATCACGCCGTTCAACTTTCCGGCGATGGTGCCCATGTGGATGTGGGCGCCTGCAATCGCCTGCGGGAACGCGTTCGTGCTCAAGCCGTCCGAGAAGGATCCGTCGGCCTCGGCCTTCACCGCCGAGCTTTTGAAGGAGGCGGGCCTGCCGGACGGTGTCTTCAACGTCGTGCACGGCGACAAGGTCGCGGTCGACGCGGTACTCGAGCACCCCGACATCGCGGCTGTGAGCTTCGTCGGCTCGACGCCGATCGCGCGCTACGTCTACGAGACGGCGACCGCGAAGGGCAAGCGAGTCCAGGCGCTGGGCGGAGCGAAGAACCACATGATCGTCCTGCCCGACGCCGACATCGACATGGCCGCCGACGCCGCGGTCTCAGCGGGCTACGGCTCGGCAGGCGAGCGCTGCATGGCGGTCTCGATGCTCGTCGCCGTCGGCCACGCGGCGGACGACCTGGTCGCGGCGATCCAGGAGCGCCTGCCCAAGGTCGTCGTCGGCGACGGTATGAGCCCGGACTCCGAGATGGGCCCGCTCGTCACGCGCGAGCACCGCGACAAGGTGGCCTCCTACATCGAGAAGGGCGCGGCCGAGGGCGCGAAGGTCATCACCGACGGGCGCGAGTCGGCGCCGGACAACGGCGGCTTCTTCCTCGGCGCGACGCTGCTCGACGAGGTCACGCCCGAGATGGATGTCTACAAGGACGAGATCTTCGGCCCGGTGCTCGGGATCACGCGCGTCGACTCCTACGAAGAGGCGGTGGGGCTCGTGAACGAGAACCCGTACGGCAACGGCGTGGCCCTCTTCACACGCGACGGCGGCGTCGCGCGGCAGTTCCAGTTCGACGTCAAGGCCGGCATGGTTGGCGTCAACGTGCCGATCCCGGTGCCGGTCGCGTACTACTCGTTCGGTGGCTGGAAGAGCTCGCTCTTCGGCGACCTGCACATCTACGGGCCCGAGGGGATCCAGTTCTACACGCGCGGCAAGGTCGTCACCTCGCGCTGGCCCGACCCGGCCACGTCCAAGGTCGATCTCGGCTTCCCACAGACGCGCTAGCGCCTGGCTGCGGCCGCGACGAGCGCCGGCACAAGCTTCGCGGCGTCGACGGTGCCGAGGCCGCTTGCGAGGTCGTAGCCAGCGAGGGCCGTGAAGCCGGGGACGTGGTGCCTGCGCCCGTCCGAGTTCCGGAACGTGCCGATGTCGTTGTCGCCGCTTGTGACGTCCACGATCCCGTCGTCGCCGGTGAGCGAGTAGAGCAGCGGATTGAGCCGCCCCAGCGGCTTGCCGGCCGACTGGTTCGCGAGCGCGACGATGCCGGCGAACTCAGGCGTCGCGGCGCTCGTGCCGCCGAAGACGTCGTACAACCCGCCGGCGTAGCTCGAGTACACCCAGACGCCACCGTCGACAGCCGCGCTCAGGCTGACGTCCGGAGTGCCCCGGTGCGAGCCGACGATTGCGCTCACTGCGCTCTGGTACGTCGGGCGGGCAAAGATGTGACTGAGCCCGCCGCCGCCGGCGCCGCTGCGGTCGTTCCAGACGACGTCAGGCAAGAGGCGGCTCCCCGCGTCGTCGAGGTTCAGCTGCGTGCCGCCGACGCTTGTCACGAGCGGGTCGCTCGACGGCCAGCTGTTGACCCGGAACGGGTACAGATCGGCGCCGTTCAGCTTGTAGTCGGTCGAGCCGGTGTCGCCCGAGGCGGCGAGAACCGTGACGCCGCTCTTCGCCGCGAGCTTGAACGCGCTCCGCAGCGCGAAGAGCGACTTCCTGGTCTTGAAGGTGTTCTCGGTCGCGCCGAAGCTCTGCGAGATCACGCTCGCGAGGTGATGCTTGATCACGTAGTTCTCGGCCTTGATCATCTGCGGGAACCCGTGGACGCCCTCGGTCTCGCTGACCGGCGTCTCGACGAGAAGGATGTTCGCGCCCGGTGCGAAAACGTGCGCCCACTCGACGTCGAGCGTCGTCTCCCCGGCCCAGCCGGCCATGTCGCCGTTGGACCGGCGGAACTTCGGGACCTTGCCGGCGGGCCGGATGATTGTGAGCTTCGGGTCCTTCGCGATCGCCGGGTCGATCGGCACGCCGGAGGAGTTCGCGACGCCGAAGGCCTGGTCGAAGTTGTGCAGGTCGGCGCGGATCGTGGGCGAGCCGAAGCTGTCGACGATTGCGATCGTCTGGCCCGCGCCGGTGACGCCGGCCGCGTGGAGCGGAGCGAGGTCGTAGGCCGCCTCCAGCTGCGCGGGTGAATAGCAGTGGATGCCGAGAAACGTCACGCATTGCGAGGTCCGGAGCGGAGACGTGAGAGCGCGCGAGTGGGCCGGCCGCGCGACGAGCGGCCGAGCCGAGGCGGCAGGTGCGCGGGGCGCGGTCGAGGCACCGGCCACGGCGGCGAGGCCCGCGGCAAGGACGGTGAGCGTGACGGCGCGGCGCGTGCAGTTCCTCATTCCGTCGCTCAGAGTGCCCGCGATCCGGTCCAACCGCAAACGAGAGCCGAACGCGTAGAGTCGCCTCGTGGCCACGACGATCGGTGTCGCGCTCTTCGATGGGGCGGAGGAGCTCGACTGGGCGGGGCCTTGGGAGGTGCTCGCCGCCTGGGCCGAGCAGTGGCCCGACGACGGCGTGCGGGTCTTCACGCTTGCGCGCTCTGACGGCGTGGTCAGGTGCGCGAAGGGCCTGCGGGTGCTTCCTGACGAGACGTGGGAGACCGCGCCGCCCTTGGACGTGCTCGTGTATCCAGGCGGCCGCGGCACTCGCACGGAGCTGAAAGACGACGCCGTGCTCGACTGGGTGCGCGGGCTGGCCGGGGGCGGGACGGTGGTCGCCAGCGTCTGCACCGGCTCGCTCGTGCTCGCGGCGGCGGGGCTGCTCGACGGCAAGCCGGCGACGACCCACTGGCAGTCGCTCGAGCTGCTGCCGACGCTCGGTCGCGAGATCGAGGTGCGGCCAGACGACCGCTTCGTGGACACGGGGGCGGTGATTACTGCGGCGGGGGTCTCCGCAGGGATTGACATGGCGCTGCATCTCGTGGCGCGGTTGCACTCGCCCGAGCGGGCGCGAGAGGTCCGCCGCTACATCCAGTACGACCCCGAGCCGCCCGTCTGACCGTGCTCGCCGTCCTGACCTTCGACGTGGACGCCGAGAGCGTGGTGCTCGCCGAGGACGCGC
>Ga0209473_1002348_pt1 | contig 10440 bp, 11 predicted proteins | sample GraSoiAngelo_133_FD_185890 | JGI IMG/M metagenome (GOLD analysis project Ga0209473, IMG submission 185890) | Grasslands soil microbial communities from the Angelo Coastal Reserve, California, USA - 14_0929_05_20cm (SPAdes) (version 2) | ecosystem: Environmental > Terrestrial > Soil > Grasslands ...
TGGCAGCAACCACATCGGGATGGCAGTGCCCGGTCGAGACGACAGCAATGCCGGCGGAGAAATCAATAAATTCATTCCCGTCGATATCTGTCACAACCATGCCGCGTCCGCTTTTTGCCACTAGCGGATAGGAGCGCGTGTACGACGGCGAAATATATTTTTCATCTCCCGCCAGAATGCGCTTGGCATTCGGACCGGGCAGAGCAGTCTTAATTTTTGGTCCTGCTAAAGTCTTCGTAGTCATGGGATCCTCCGAGAATCAGTCGTTAATCTTTCGTCGTCTTGGCCAAGGCGTAGGAGAAGAACGGCCTCAGCGAACCACAAATGGGAGGATCAGTGACTAGTCGCTACCAAAAAGATTGGGACGCAAACGAGAAGGAAGTACCGCCCGATAGCGTCGTGGGCAAACGAGCGAGCGCAGCCAGCACGCGGGCAGACGCGAATTGGAGTACTGAAAGCGCATGCGCAAAATTCCACCTTCATTATAGCTTGCTCGTGCAAGCTGCGGAAGCTAGTCCGACGCATACGGTTCAAGAATGCGGGATCCATCCCGTTCCGGCGGAAAGCGGTCCTATTTCCTGAAAACTCGCAACAAAACGGCCCCCGCTTTCGTATCAGCTTAAGGAGGCAGCTGCTTAGGCTTACGTTTATAGGGATGCTGCGTCCAAGAAACGATGGTCCTCCGCGATCTCATTGGCGACGTGCTACGTACCCTCTGGGCGCATAAACTTCGTACGTTCCTCACGATGTTTGGAATTGCCTGGGGAATCGTATCCATCGTTCTGATGGTCGCAGCCGGCGAGGGGCTGCGCAAAGGCCAGGAAGAGCAGGCTCGTACCTTCGGCAAAGACGTGATGATCGTTTTCCACGGCCGTACCAGCATGCAGGCTGGCGGACTACGTGCAGGCCGTCTGGTGCAGTGGCAGGATCCGGATATTGCGACTCTAGCGCAGGATTCGCCCGATTGCGAATACGCGATCCCGGAGCTTGAGCAAGATACGGTTCGCGCGCATAGCAACTACAACAACGCGGCGTTCACCGTGACCGGATCGTATCCGCCGTTTGCCTACATTCGCAGCCTCGACGTGGGAAACGGCCGCTTCTACGATTGGGCGGACGTGCATGAGGCGCGCCGCGTAGCATTCGTTGGCACCGATGCCGCCAAGCAGCTTTTCCCGGGACGAAATCCCATCGGGGAGTCGCTCTATCTGAACGATTTTCCGTTTGCCGTAGTTGGAGTCATGACCACCAAAAAACAGGACTCCAGCTACGACGGCTGGGACGTGAATAAAGTCTTCATCCCTTTTACCGCGATGCGGCGGGATTTCCCGGATAAGCCTCCCGGCACGCCTACTACATTCGATCATTTTCTGGTCACTCCCAAGTCGGTTGAACAACATGAGGCCTGCAAACACGAAATCCGCGCGGCGCTCGGCAAGTTGCATAACTTCGATTCTGGAGACAAGGAGGCTTGCCCGATCTGGGATACCGTGCAGGAAGCTAAAGCTTTTCGCCAGATGACTGACGGCATGAAATATTTTTTGGGTGCGGTGGGAATTGTGACGCTATTTCTCGGTGGACTGGGCGTGATGAACGTCATGATGGTCGCGGTCCGCGAGCGTACACGGGAGATCGGCGTCCGCAAAGCTGTAGGCGCGCCGGCGCGCACGATTCTGGGGCAGTTCTTCTTTGAGGCTCTGATTATCGCGTTCCTCAGTGGGGCAATCGGGCTCGGGTTCGCATATGGATTTTGCGCACTGGTGAATCTGCTGCCCATGCCGGATTTCTTCGCTGGCCTGCTGCCCACGTGGAAGTCAGGGATCGTCGCTGCGGGATTGCTGGGCACGATTGCGGTTCTGGCGGCGCTGTATCCCGCGCGGCGTGCAGCCTCAGTCGATCCGATTGAAGCACTGAGGTATGAAGCGGGTGGATAGTGGCCACGAAGTACACGAAGTAACACGAAGGTTGCTGAAATGACGTGTTTTCCTTCGTGATCCTTCGTGTCCCTTTGTGGTTAGGGTTCTCAATGCTGACTGAGATCATTCGCGAGGCCTGGTTTGCGCTGCGGCGCAATTACACGCGCAGCTTGCTCACGATGCTCGGCATCGTGTGGGGCATTGCGACGGTCACGTTGCTAATCGCGTATGGCAGCAGTTTCCGGCAAATTTTGGTGAACGGGTTTGACGCATTCGGCAAAGGCGCAGTCGTCTGCTGGCCACAGCAGACCAGTGAACAACCGGGAGGCCAGCGCGCCGGCAAGAAAGTTGTTCTGGAGCAAGCCGATCTTGAGATGGTCAAAGAGACCGCGCCAATGGTCAAGCATGCGTGCCTCGAAACTGTGGAGTGGCAGCCGATCAGTTACGGTGATCGCTATGCCAACACGGCAATCCGCGGAGTCTGCCCCGAATACGGCGAGATGCGCAACGAGGTGCCCGCCGAAGGCCGCTGGATTAGCGCTGGAGATTTACTTGAACGCCGCCGCGTGGCTTTTATCGGCGGCCGCATCCGCGAGAAATTGTTTAGTGGGAGGCCCGCGGTCGGCGAAACAGTGCTGATCAAGGGTGTGCGCTTCACCGTGCTGGGAACCATGGACCGCAAGATACAATTGAGCAATTACTTCACCAGCGATGACGAGTCTGTCTGGATTCCGTTCACCGCGGCCGGTGATCTGTGGAACACAAAGAAAGCCCAGGTACTACTGTTTGAGCCGATTGCTCCCCAGTTTGAAAAAAGAGCTATGGACCAGGTGCTCGCCGCAGTTGCCACGCGCCAGCAGTTCTCTCCTACCGATAAGAAAGCCATTCAAATGTTCGGGCGCGACGAGTTTCGTCCGATCATTGACGCGCTGACGATCGGTTTGCAGGTACTTCTCACATTCATCGGCACGCTGACATTGGGAATTGGAGGAGTTGGAGTGATGAACATCATGCTCGTTTCAGTGGACGAGCGCATCCGCGAGATCGGCCTACGGCGGGCCTTGGGAGCGCGAAGACGGCACATCAAACTCCAATTTCTTGCTGAGACTCTCTTAATCATGCTGCTGGGCGGCGCGATCGGCGTGCTGCTTTCTTATGCAATCGCTGCGGCTGTTGGCACGTTGCCGCTCATGGGACCATTATTTGAAGACGAATCCGGCAAAGCCGATATTCATCTGAGGATCTCGATGGCCACCGTCATGCTTTCCAGCCTGGTGCTGCTTGCTGTTGGCGTGGTCAGTGGACTGGTACCGGCGCTGCGGGCTTCAAGGCTCGACCCTGTGGAGGCACTGAGATATGAGTAGCCTTGAAAAGACTTGACCGCGAAGTTCGCAAAGCTGCCGCGCAACTATCGCTGAGAATTCTTCGCGTACTAGGAATCTGCTCTACCGTTGGGAACTCGTCGCACGGCGCAGGTGTCCAATCCTCTTAGACACGCGTGCCCGAGAGGAGCAAGGCTTATGGCGTTCTCGATGGCAGGCGGTGGTCCGTCTCGTCCCGAAATAAACGTAACTCCGCTGATCGATGTTCTGCTGGTGCTCATCATTGTATTCATGGTTGTTGTCTCGATGGACAAGGAGTATGTCGAGAAGGCACAGATTCCGCAGCCGGATCAGAAGCAGACGGCAGAAGCTCAGCAATCACGCACGATCGTGATTCAGGTGGTGTGGGCGACAAAAGACCAGCCGCCGACGTTGAAGATCAATCAAGAGGAGGTGCGATGGGAAGACCTGGAGCCGCGGTTGGCGGAAATCTACTTGAAGCGGGCGGAGAAGGTGGCCTTTGTGCGCGGCGATGCTGACGTGGACTTCCAATATGTGGCAGAAGTGATCGATGTGGCGCACCACGCGGGGGTGCAGCGGGTGGGGCTGTTAACGAAGGGAACGGAGCTGAATTGAGATAAGATATCAGCATGGTAGCCTGGCAGAAGTTCTTCGAAAGCAATCCCGATATAAGCGGAGGCGAGCTTTGCGCCTCAGGAACGAGAATTCCGGTGACGGTCATTCTTGACAGCCTTGCAGAGGGATCGTCAAAAGAAGAGATTCTGCGCAGCTATCCTTCTCTTAAATCAGAACACATCGAGGCTGCGCTTGCCTACGCAGCGGAGCTCGCGCATGAAGAACACCTAATCCCGATTCGGGGAAAATGAGATTCGAGCTGGATGAGAACCTCCCGCTGGAACTTGCCGAAGACCTTCAGCGCCTCGGGCACGAAATTGATAGCGTTGTTGCTGAGGGAATAGGAGGAGCAGAGGATCAGACTGTCCTCAAAGCCGCCCGAACCGTAGAACGTATTCTTCTGACGCTCGACAAGGGAATTGGAAACCTGCGGCGATATCCCCTACACGAACACGCCGGCGTTGTCTTGTTCCGGCCCGACACATCAGGCAGGAGGTCAGTTTTATCGTTCATTCGGTCGCGGCTCTCGAGTCTGCTGGAAATGCAACTTGCGGGACGGCTAACGGTCGTCACCGAAAGTCGCATTCGCGTTCGATGAAAGAGTTACTAGCCTGTGCCTTTTACAATCTTTCCGGCCCCTCAATCCCGCGCGCGATTCTTAATCCAAATCGGAGTGCCCAGGAACCCGAATGCCCGGCGGATCTGATTTTCCAGAAAACGTTGGTAGGAAAAGTGCAACTTCACTTTGCGATCGGTAAACAGGATGAAAGTAGGTGGCGAGACTGCCGCTTGCGTCATGTAATAGATCTTCACGCGCTTCGAAGCGGGGACTGAGGCTCGGTCGAAATCCACTTGTTTCAAGAATCGATTCATTTCTGCGGTGGGGATGCGCTTGCGGCGTTCGCTGGCGACTTTTTCAACGAGCGGTAGGATTTTGTCCGTCCCTCTTCCGTTCGCGGCGGAGATGAACAGCGCGGGCGCATAGCTCAAGAATTTCAACGCATACCGCAAGCGTTGTTCATAGGCAGCGCGGTCTGCGGGCATTTGCCTGTGGGGCGCGGACGCCCCCTTCCGCGCATTCCTTTCGCGGGCGCCTGCCCCACTCCAGAGATCCCATTTATTCACAATGATGATGACTGAGCGGCCGCTCTCGTGCGCGTAGCCAGCGATTGCGGCGTCGAGCTGGCTGACCCCTTCCGTAGCATCGATCACAAGTAGAGCGATATCTGCGGCTTCGAGATGTTTGCGTGCCATGACTACTGAAAGCTTTTCTGCCATCAAGTGAGTCTTACCTTTACGACGAATTCCGGCAGTGTCGATAAAGCGAAAGCGCCGCCCATCACGTTCGATGACTTCATCTATTGCATCACGAGTTGTGCCAGGGATGGGGGACACAATAGCCCGCTCCGTCCCAATCAGCCGGTTCAGGAGTGTGGACTTGCCAACATTCGGATGGCCAATGATGGCAACTTTGATCTCAGAAACGCTTTCTTTCTCTGTGTCCTCTGTACCCTCTGTGGTTACCTGTTGTTCCGAAGGCAGCACGTGGAGTACGGCGTCAAGCAATTCATCAACGCCACGCCCATGCTCTGCCGAAATTGGAAATAACTTGCGAATTCCCAACCGGTGAAATTCGTCCGCCAATGCCTGCTGTTTGTCCGTATCGATCTTGTTGACTGCCAGGAAGAGGGGCTTGCCAGTTTTGATCAGCAGCCGCGCTAACCCCAGATCAGGCGCCGCCAGCTCGGTGCGTCCATCCACGACCATGACAATCGCGGCAGCCTCGTCGAGCGCTAGTCTAGCCTGGCGGAAAATCTGCGCCGGAATGAACTCCTTTTCATCGGGAATGATTCCACCGGTATCTACCACGCGCAGCCGGCGGCCTCTCCACTCGCCTTCACCGTACATTCGGTCGCGAGTGATCCCGGATTCGTCGCCCACAATCGCCCGCCGCGAGCCCACGATTCGATTGAACAGCGTAGATTTGCCGACGTTGGGCCGGCCGACGATGGCGAGTGTAGGAACTAGAGCGGCCTGTGGCACCGAATCTGTCATGGGATGGCAATAACCGCGTAGGAACAGCCGCCCTCGGCTGTCCAGCCGACTAGAAGAGTCGGCCTTTTATCACGCCCGCGGATCTCCGCCGCTTGGGCGGGCGAAGCTACGTAGGCAGTGGCATATTATAGAGACTCTGTGGCTTCGACCTCCCAACCCGCCACTTCCAAAAAGCAAGATGTTTCTCTTTACCAATTCTTCTCACCAGGAGGCATGCTTTCACGCACCCATCCAGCGTATGAATTCCGCCGAGGCCAGCTTCAGATGGCGCAAGCGGTCGAACTGGCGCTCGAAGAAAAGCGGCATCTGATTGTCGAAGCCGGCACTGGCACGGGCAAGACCTTGGCTTATCTGGTACCGGTGATTCGCTCACGCAAGCGGGTCATCATCTCTACCGGAACAAAAAATCTTCAAGAGCAACTCTTCTACAAAGACATTCCTTTTATCGAGCAGGCGCTCTTCCCAAACGGCGAGGGCAAGCTGAGCATTTGCTACATGAAAGGACGCAGCAATTATCTGTGCCGGAAAAAGCTATACGATTTGACTGATCAACCCGTCCTCAGCGGTATCGACGAGATTGAGCATTACCGCGCGATTGCAGCGTGGGAGAAAACGACGCAGACGGGCGACCGGGCCGAACTGGCATCGCTGCCTGAGGCGAGCGCGCTCTGGCATAAGCTCGACGCCCGCGCCGACACTTGCCTCGGCCAAAAGTGCAGCTCGTGGGAGCGTTGCTTCATCACTGAGATGCACCGCCGTGCGATGGAAAGCGACATCATCATCGTCAACCACCATTTATTCTTCGCCGATCTCGCGATTAAACAGCAAGCCGAAGACGCGCCCGATGCCGGCATCCTGCCCGACGTCGGTGCTGTAGTCTTCGACGAGGCTCATGAGCTTGAAGACGTGGCCAGCAGTTACTTCGGCATTACGGTCAGCAACGCCCGAGTGGAAGAGCTGTGCCGCGATGTTGAAGGTTCGCTGCAGCGCAATCATTTGCTTTCAGCGTCGGTTTCAGGAGCGTTAAAAAGTTTGCGGGAGCGCGCCATGTTTTTCTTCGCGTTATTGCCGCAAGGCGAAGGGCGCTTTGCATTTGAAAATCGGCGCGATTTTTTGGAAGAAAATGGCGAAGAGTTTATCGCGCTACAGCAGTCGCTCGGCCGCATCGGTTCAGAGCTGGAGAACCTTCCCTCCAAGCCTGAGGAGACTTTTAATTTCGTTCGTCGTGCGGGGGAGTTGCAGGTCCAGTTCGGGTTCCTCATGGAATCCGATGACCGCAACACGGTATTCTGGATCGAACGGCGGCGAGGCGGTCGAGATAAATCGAATGTGTTTCTCCAGGCCACCCCGATCGACGTTGCGCCCATCCTGAAAACTTGTCTTTTTGACAAACTGGAGTGCGCAGTATTGACCTCCGCTACGCTCGCTGTAGGCGGCAGCTTCGACTACATGCGTCGGCGCCTGGGCCTTGAGCACACGCGCGAGCTGGTACTCGCCTCGCACTTTGATTACGAAAATCAGGCGATTTTTTATGTTCCTCCCGATCTGCCTGATCCGCGCACACCACAATTCGCCGCCAAGGCCGCCGATCGCATTCAGCGGCTACTGGAAATTACCCGCGGCCGGGCGTTTGTTCTGTTTACCAGTTACGCGCAGATGAACGAGATTTATCAGCGCTTGTTAGGCGAGCTCGGATTTCCCATGCTCCTGCAAGGCGATGCGCCCAAGACCGCGCTGCTGGAAGAATTCCGGCTCACGCCCAACGCCGTTTTGTTCGCAACTTCTTCTTTTTGGCAAGGGGTGGACGTTCAGGGAGAGCAACTGAGCTGCGTCATCATCGACCGGCTGCCGTTCGCAGTTCCCTCCGACCCTGTAGTTGCTGCGCGGGTGAAGTCAATTGACGCCGAGGGCGGAAATGCATTCTTCCAATATCAAGTTCCTGCGGCGGTTATTACTTTGAAACAGGGCTTCGGGCGCCTGATTCGCTCTTTGCACGATCGCGGTCTGCTGGTGCTGCTCGATAACCGCATCCTTAAAAAAGCCTACGGACGGGTGTTCGTGGAAAGTCTGCCCAATTATCAGCGGACCACTGAGCTAGGCAGAGTGGAACAGTTCTTCGGCGCCAAATGACTCACGTGGTTTCGGCCAAACACGAAACAACCCCGCAATAAAACAGATCGCACGGATGAATTCGGTCGTTCGTTTCATTCTGTCCGGATCGACCACGGGGAATTGTCTCGGCGTAAAATAAAGGATTGGATTTATCACGCTCATCCCGGTTTTTGGGGATGCAGTTCCAAAAGGGGGATAATGTTCGAGGTTACTGTCGAAGACTCGTTTGCTGCGGGGCACTATCTCCGCAATTACCGGGGGAAGTGCGAGAATCCGCACGGCCACAACTACAAGGTCAGGGTCACCCTCGCGGGCACGGAACTCGACAAAGCCGGTTTGCTCCTCGATTTCAAAGATTTGCGCGAGGTGATGAAGCCTGTCATCGACCGTTTGGACCATCAGATGATTAATGAGATAGAGCCGTTCACCAATCTGAACCCTTCGGCGGAAAATCTGGCCAAATATTTTTACGACGAAACCAACAGCCGTTTGCACTCTTCGACAAATGGACGAGTTCGCGTGAAAACCGTAACAATATTCGAGACTGACACGACGACCGCGACTTATTCTGAATAAGACAGTACGCAATAGAACCGGCGAGACGCTGGCGCTACGTGTAATGCAAATCACAGAGATTTACAAATCGATCCAGGGCGAATCCACTTATGCGGGTTTGCCTTGCGTGTTTGTTCGCCTGACAGGCTGTAATCTGCGCTGCTCCTGGTGCGATAGCGAATACAGCTTCTACGGTGGCCACAAAATGACGATCGAAGAGGTCGTCGACGAAGTTGAACATCTGAGCCCCAGCGGCGCTTTAGTTGAAATCACCGGCGGCGAGCCGATGCTGCAGGAGCGCGAGGTCATTCCGCTGCTGCAACGATTGCTGAGTTCCGGCTACACGGTGATGCTCGAAACCAGCGGTGAGCGTCCACTGGAGCGGGTTCCGGCGGGCGTGATTAAGATTGTTGACGTGAAATGTCCTAACTCAGGCGAGCCTGACACTTTCAGAATCGAAAATCTGGAGACCCTACAGGCTCACGATGAGATTAAGTTCGTGCTGAGCGACCGCACCGACTACGAATTCGCGCGAGAATTCGTTTGGCGGCACAATCTCACGGAGCAGGTGAATGCGATTCTGTTTTCTCCCGCTTTCAGCAAAGATTCCAGCGGCGCCCGCGATACTTCTCATTGTCTTCTGGATCCAGAGGAGCTCTCGGCATGGATGTTGGCCGATAACGTTCCCGCACGGCTGAATCTCCAAATTCACAAGTTCATCTGGGATCCGGCAATGAAAGGAGTGTAGGGGCGCATGGAATCCAGCGTAGCTTACAGTGCCGAGCAGTTTTTTGAGCATGGACGGCCCACATCCGATGCGGCACTCTGCGCTGAGATGGCACGTTTGGCGTACTGCAAACAAGAGTCAAGTTTTGCGTTTGATCGCGAAAAAATTGCGGACAACCTCAATCGTATTGGGTTTGCGAAATGCCAGTTCCTTGAGAGCCGTGGAACTCAGGACGGCGAAGGGCTTCACTGCTTCTTGGCCGTGCATGAAGACTCCCAAAAGCAAAATGAATTGGCTGTTCTCGCGTTTCGGGGAACGGACAAGGATGATCCTACCGATGTTGCCTATGATGTAGACTTCCGCGCGGAGCCGTGGGGGGAGAAAGGTGGCAAAGTGCATGGCGGCTTTGCGCATGCATTCACTGATTTGCAGAAGGATCAGCCTCTGGATGAACTACTCCAACCGCTTAGCTGCAGAGTGCTCTATACGGGGCACAGTTTAGGGGCTGCGCTCGCGACGCTGGCTGCCAGTTTGAGGCCTCCTCAGGCTTTGTACACCATTGGATCGCCGCGAGTCGGGGACGCTGTTTTTGCCGCAACGCTGAATAAAGTGGAGTGTCACCGGTACGTTGATTGCTGCGACATCGTCCCTCGGATTCCGCTTGAAAAAATGGGTTTCATGCACTGCGGAAAGCCTTATTACATTAACCGCAAACGCAGGGTCGAGTTCAATCCCAATTGCCTCACGATCGGCGTGGACAGGTTTCGAGCTGCCAGCGAATATTTTGAGAAGTGCACGTGGCTTTTAGGGAAGGTCCCGATGCGCGAACTCGCTGACCACGCTCCTATCAACTACGTTTGGGCGATCGCGGCCAATCAGTCATGACGGCCTTTCATCAGCTGCATGAGTCAAAGTAAACAACGCGCTGTCGTCCTGCTGAGCGGTGGCATGGACTCGTGCGTTTGCGCCACCCTGGCCGCACGTGATCACGAAGTTGCTGCTCTGCACGTCAGCTACGGCCAGCGCACGCAAGAGCGCGAGCGGGGAGCATTTTCCGCAATCTGTGATCGTCTCAGGATTCGTGATCGGCTAGTTGTAAGAAACGAAGCGCTGAGCA
>Ga0209473_1002349_pt1 | contig 10438 bp, 10 predicted proteins | sample GraSoiAngelo_133_FD_185890 | JGI IMG/M metagenome (GOLD analysis project Ga0209473, IMG submission 185890) | Grasslands soil microbial communities from the Angelo Coastal Reserve, California, USA - 14_0929_05_20cm (SPAdes) (version 2) | ecosystem: Environmental > Terrestrial > Soil > Grasslands ...
CAGAGGAAGCTCGTGGACGCCATCTGCCGGGGGTGTGCTGACAGGAAGCGAATCTAATAGGCACAAACGCTTATTGGACCCAAATGGACCCGGATTTCGTTTGTGGGCACTCTGTAAGCCATTCAAAAGAATGGCGGGGACGACGGGACTCGAACCCGCGGCCTCTGCCGTGACAGGGCAGCGTTCTAACCAACTGAACTACGTCCCCGGTTTTCGACCGGAACCGATCTGGTGGGCAGTGCAGGACTCGAACCTGCGACCTCCTGCTTGTAAGGCAGGCGCTCTAACCAGCTGAGCTAACCGCCCCTCGCTCCCCAATGCCGATCTTTGCAGGAGCTTCGTGAAAGATGAGCGGCATCGCAATTTTGAGTATACGTGAGCGCTGAAATGGCGGTCAAACCAAAGGGCCGCCTCGAAGAGTCTACTCACATCGTATCCCCTTATTGATGTTGAAATGTCCAGGTGAGCGTGCGCAGCAGGCTGCCGGCTGTGGGTTCGTTCCGTATTAAGGGGTGTTGTTGTCATTTTCCCCTGTTAGACTGGCGCGGTGCGTCGGCTGATTATCAACGCCGATGATTTCGGCCTGACGTCGGGCGTGAATCGTGGCATCGTTGAATGCCATGAGCATGGCATTGTGACGTCCGCGACATTGATGGCCAACGCAGATGGTTTTGCCGATGCCATGCGATTGTCCCAATGTACGCCGCAACTGAGCGTTGGCTGCCATGTTGTGCTGGTAGACGGATCTCCCCTTCTTGCTCCGGCACACATTTCCACTCTGTTGACCAAGAGCGATGGTCGCTTCCGGGAGGGGATCTCCGGGTTCGGCTTGCGAGCCTTACGCGGCCGGTTAAGCCCGCACGAGATCGAAGCTGAAGCCACGGCGCAGATCAGTAAGCTACAATCGGCGGGAATTGCTGTCACTCATCTTGATAGCCATAAGCATACGCACATCTTTCCGCAGGTTTTGGAATCTGTAATCCGCGCAGCTAAGAGCTGTGGCATTCGAGCGATGCGGAATCCGTTTGGTCCCTTGGGGATGCTGCAAGTGGTGGATCGGCCGGCACTGTGGATGCGATGGTTCAAGATTGCCGCGTTGCAGGGACTGGCAGCAAAATTCCGGGCGCTCATCAAGAAGGAGGGCATGATTACGCCAGATGGGACTGTCGGCATCGTCTCCACTGGGGCGCTGGATGAACGGTTGTTTCGCTTCAATGACGCTGATCTGCGGGGGATTCGAACCCGGCTGCGGGACTCCCGTGAGCGCGAACTTAGGCTTTTAACCTCCGACGCCAGTCGCAACTTGCTCACGGGCCGCGGCGTTGAGCTTATCTCCTACCGAGACCTGGCGAATGTATCGCGATAACCATTCTCGGCGCACAAGCGCAGCTACCTTGGTAATACATAGCGCGGGTCACCCGCGGGTATCATAATGCGAGATTTTCGCAAGGATAAAGTCGCATGGAACATCAGACAGAGCCCAGCGTAAAGCTCGACCTGCTGGTTCGAATCTGGGGGATGGCCGAGGGCCGTCCATTTTTTCAAAATGTCCACACCCAGGAGATCAGCAAAGGCGGGGCGAAGATTTCTGGAATTGAGCATCGTCTGAGTGTCGGTGATGTGATCGGGGTTCAGCTGGGAGATAAGAAGGCGCGCGTCAAAGTAATGTGGGTGATTGACGCAGGGCAAACTCAGAAGAGCGATGCTGGGGTAGAAATGCTCGAAGGGCAACCGTGCCCCTGGCAGCAGGAGTTGGCCAAGCTGGAGAAACCTGCGCCGGTGGCGCAGCCGGCTCCGCACGCTGATGATATGCGGCGATTCCGCCGCCACAGAATACCCTTTCCGATCGAGATTCTTGAACAGCGCGGCGGCGCCCTTATGCGAACCCAGGCGACTGACATAAGCGGCCGTGGATGTTATGTGGAGACGCTAATGCCGCTAGCCAAGGGAACCGAATTAAGTATCATCTTCTGGATCGAATCAGAGAAGGTCACCACGCCCGCGATCGTGCGAGCCAGTGACGGCGGAGTGGGCATGGGAATTGAATTTACCGGCTTGAGCAACGATGTCCAGGAGCGGGTTCAGCAGGTGGTGGAAAAAATGGATCAGCAATCCGGGCCCGCCTCCAACGCAAAGGGCGCTTGTTAGCTAACTTGTCGGTCTGCGGTCTTTCCCACATTCCCGGCAAAATCTGAATCCAAGGCTGTCGCCTGCCATCGAATATGAAGCGTCACGCGCGCCAGCGACCATGAAGATCGGCATCACCTGCTATCCAACTTACGGCGGCAGTGGAGTCGTCGCGACTGAACTGGGGCTGGAATTGGCCGAGCGCAGCCACGAAATTCATTTCATTTCCTATGCCCAGCCGATCCGGCTCACGACGCCGCACCCGAACGATCTGGCACTCGCCACACGCATGGCCGAGGTTTCAGAACTCTATGATCTCGACCTTCTGCACGTTCACTATGCGATTCCGCACTCGGTAAGCGCGCTGCTCGCGCGGCAAATGCTCGCCGCGAAACCCAGAGGGCGCAGGCTTCCTTTCGTTACGACCTTGCACGGCACGGACATCACCCTCATCGGCCTTGACCGTTCTTATCTTCCGATCACGCGCTTTTCCATCGAGCAGAGCGATGGAGTAACTGCGGTATCGCAATATTTGAAGGAACGTACCCTGCGCGAGTTGGACGTCAGAAACAATATCCAGGTGATTTATAACTTTGTGAATTGCGACGTCTATTGCCGAGGCGAAAAGACTTCGCAGCTTCGTCATGAGTACGCTCCGAACGGCGAGCGGGTTCTGGTGCATTTATCGAACTTCCGGCCAGTGAAGCGGGTGACCGACACCATCGAGATTTTCGACGTAGTACGTAAGCAAGTTCCTTCCAAGCTGCTGTTGATTGGGGACGGACCAGACCGCTCGCGCGCGGAATGGCTGGCAGTGCAGAAAGGACTGCATCAGGACGTGCTCTTCCTGGGCAAGCAGGAAGAGATTCGCGAGAAGCTCGCGCTCGCCGACATTATGCTGATGCCAAGTGAACTGGAATCATTTGGACTGGCGGCACTCGAGGCAATGGCCTGCGAGGTAGTGCCGATCGCGACGCGCGTGGGCGGAGTACCCGAAGTGATTGAACATGGCAAGAGCGGCTATCTCGCTGACGTAGGCGATGTGGCAACGATGGCCCGTTACGCAGTTGAATTACTCACCGACGAAGGCCGGCTTCAGGAGATGGCGAAGGCCGCGCGGGCTGTCGCTCAGTCCAGATTCTGCTCCAGCAAAATCATTCCCCAGTACGAAGATTTTTATCGACGCGTGCTGGAGCGCTCTTCATAGACTACGGCAGGAGTGGCGTAGTCACTCTGCAAAACCGGAACCCGCAGACGCACCAAGGTTCCCTTACCCTCGTGGCTGTCAATCGTCATTCGCGCTGTCTCTCCGTAGAGCACCTTGAGCCGCTCAGCAACATTGGCAATGCCAATGCCGGTTCCACCCAGTCCGGTTGGCTGCTCCAGCAAATTCGCTGCGCCCATGCCTACGCCGTCATCCTCAATTTCCATGATCAGATGGGAATTGGTGAGGCGGCTTCGCAGGTAGATGCTGCCGCCGTCAATCTTCGATGACAACCCATGCTTAATGGAATTCTCCACCAACGGTTGAAGGAGCATGCTGGGGATCATGGTATCGAGCGACGAGGTGTCCAGCTCTTTTATAACTCGCAGCTTGTCACGTCCGAAGCGGACGACTTCGATATCCAGATAATTATCGATAAACTCCAGCTCTTCGCGCAGCGGCACGAAGGCATCACTGCTGTTCAGCAATCGGCGGAGGATGCTGGCCAGCTTGATGATGAGTTCGCGCGCCGTGTCCGGGGCGAAGCGTACGAGCGATGAAACAGAGTTGAGCGTGTTGAAGAGAAAGTGGGGATTGATCTGGTTTTGCAGTGCTTCCATGCGGGCATGAAGCAGAAGGCGCTCCTGCTCTTCTAATTTGATCTGGATGCGGACGCTGTTCCAGATCTTCAGTTCGATCACGATAACCAGAACTGAGCTCGCATAGATTAGAGCCTCCACCCAGATGTTTCGACTTTCCAGGCCATAGGTGGCTCCAGGAACGAGTTTGGAGAACTCGGTGTGCGCGAAACGAAGGACCAGAATAGTCAGCAAGAAAATGATTTGCCAATCAAATGGCCGTGGTTTGGGGAACTGACGGCGAAACCAGCGGTATATGCTGAAATAATTAAACGGTGAAAACGACCAGATCTCGTGACTGGGCACCATGCTGTGCAACTGCCCCGCAACGAAACCGATCAGGACGTTCAGCGGCAGGGCGGCCCACTGTCCTTGCCACGCGGCGGGCAACGCAAGAAGAGCTCCGCAAAGTATGCCGGTGAAGCGGCCAGCGATCACCCCCAGCAGCAAGATCGTTTCAAAAGATAAATCGCCGGCAAAGGAACTTTCAGCGCCGATACGGATCCATACACCTAGTGCGAGATGGATACCGATCCATGCCGAAACAGCGAACCAGAGAACCAGGTAAATGCGTTGCTTTAGTGTGCGCTCTTCGCGGAATAACAGAGACTTGAACTCCACCGAGCGCACCAGTGCGCTTGCCAGGGCGGCGGCGAGCCCGAGCTTTACGAGCAGATTGATGAGAATAAGGCGCTGTTCCATGAGATCCGCTGAGAGAAATGTAGCACGGTCTTGAATCCGGCGCGGAGACTCTCGATTTGCTCAATACGGCCCGATAATGCCGCCGATCTGGCGTGAAGCCGGCGGCGCCAAGCGTTCCTTCTTTCCCTCAATCACATCCAGATACTTCAATCCGGACCCTGTGTTGAAGAGGACCACATCATCCTTTGGTCCAAAGAACCCATTGGCGCACAGTTTTCTGTAAGCTGCTAGCGATGCCGCTCCTTCTGGTGCGGCAAAAATTCCTTCTACACGCGCCCAGTTCCGCAGCGCGTCCATGATTTCGTCATCGGTCACCGCAACGGCAATGCCGCCGCTCTTCTTAACGATGTCGAGAATCAAATAGTCCCCATAGGCCTTGGGCACGCGGAGGCCAGCGGCGAGGGTTGAAGCACGCGGCCAGAAGTCTGCAGACGGCTTTTGCTCATCCCACGCTTTAACAATTGGCGCACATCCTGCTGATTGCACGACCACCATCTTAGGGCGCTCTGCACCTACCCAGCCCAGCGTCTGCATCTCTTCAAACGCCTTCCACATACCAATTAGCCCAACACCGCCACCAGTGGGATAGATAATCCCGTGCGGCAACCGCCAGCCAAGCTGCTCGGCCACCTCGTATCCCATCGTCTTCTTCCCTTCCACGCGGAATGGTTCCTTCAAAGTGGAAACATCAAACCAGTCCTCCTGCTCTTTTCGCTCGGCGACCATTCGAGCGCAGTCGCTAATCAACCCGTCCACCAGTGTGATCCGTGCGCCATACGTCTCGCATTCCACGCGGTTCGCCAACGGCACGTCCTTCGGCATAAAAATGTGTGCCTCGAGACCAGCCTTGGCTGCGTAGGCCGCCAGTGCGCTAGCGGCGTTTCCGGCAGAAGGAATCGCAAGCTTCTTCAGGCCGTAATATTTCGCCATCGTAACCGCGGCGGAAAGGCCGCGAGCCTTGAACGAACCGGTAGGATTCAGGCCTTCATCCTTGATAAGAACATTAGGGAACTCGCGACTGGGCAGCATGGGAGTGAAGCCTTCGCCTAATGAAGCGGGTTCGGCTTCCGGCAGAACTTCCGCATATCGCCACATGGTTGCCGGACGCCCCGCCAGAGCTTCACGCTTAAAGTGATGCTTTAAGTATTCAAGATCGTAGCGCACGTAGAGCACGCCACCATCTTTAGGACAAACCGTCTGGGGCTCCTTGGCGCTGATGTGCGTGCCACACCCGGTGCACTCCAGATAGGTGATCGGGGCCATCGTGGCTAGAGTCTAACAGGGCTGCGCAGTAGCTCTGATTCCGAGAAATAATTCGACCGTTGCTTATTTGTGCTGCGTAGCGCGCCATGTTCCAACTGTTTGCCTCTTAGGTCCCAGTTTTCATGCCGATTCTATCAATTTAGACGTTTCAGTAGACTGCTCGCTTTACGGAACCATGGCCGCTCGCGTCGGCGCAGATATCCTGGCATAGTCGGCTTTTTCGCCAGGATTCGCTGCGCCCACTCTCTTGCTTCTTCATTGCGATTATGTGCAGCGAGAAACGAGGCGTAGTTGTAATAGGTTTCAGAAATTGTGGAAATCCGAGTGGCCTGCTGGAAGAGCGATTCTGCCTTGTCTAGTTGGCCGATGTTGGCGTAGGCGTGGGCCAACAGTCCTTTGGTGCGCGATGAAAGTCGTACTTTCCGTCTTTCGATACCACGTGCTCGAGGTCGGGTACGGCCGCGGCGAAATCCCCCAATTCAATCTCAGCAATGGCCCGTCTGTAGAAAGGATCCGGAGAATCGGTGCGCGATGAAATCGCTTTGTCGTAGCACAGACGCGCGCGAGCGAACTTCTTTTCCCCCGAATACAGATCGGCCAGTTCTTCGTAGTTTCCGGCGGAGGGATTATCCAGAATGGCCGCTTCCAATTCGCGTATCCGCTTGCGGCGGGGAAATACCTTGAATGATTGGCGAAGCAGTCCGGCGTCGGGCAACACTTCCATTGCGATGTAAACCAGCGCACCCAGACCGCCGCCAAACATGATGATCCACAGCCAATAGGTATCCGGGCGCCGCCGAATGAAATGCACAATGGCCACCGCCTGCAGGATCAGGCCCCAGGGATAAAACAAATAAAAAAGTGCGGACATGTTTTAGCGGTGCGAAAATATAGCACGGGTTCCCGCTATCGTCCGAATTCCTGTGGTAACCTGCATCACGAGCGTTCGCGATCTACAGGTAGCCAAGACCGAGAACTGAGAACCAGCAACTGAAGACCTTCCGACTCCCGCGATAATCGCAAGTCCGCGAATGCTAGAATCTACTATGGTGAGAGTCCCCATCCGCCTGATCGCCGTCGATATTGACGGCACCCTGCTGAATCCTCAGTTTTCGATCTCCGATGCAGATCTCCGCGCGCTGCGCCGCGCCCACGCAGAAGGGATAGAAATTATCGTTGTTACTGGCAGGCGGCACACGTTCGCCCTGCCTATCGTGCAGCAACTCGGCTTCGACCTGTGGGTTATCAGCTCCAATGGTGCGGTTACGCGTTCATTAAGTGGACAGACTTTTCATCGCGATATGTTGCCGGCGCAGACCTGCCGGGAACTCTGCAGTTCCATGCGGGAGTTCCGAGGGAACACTGTCCTGACGTTCGACAAAGAAACCAAGGGCGCACTGGTGCTGGAACATATGAATGAACTGAATGGAAGCATTCAGCGCTGGCTGGAAAAGAATCTTGAGTATATCGAGTTCGTCATTCCCATTGAAGATGCGCTTACCGCAGACCCGATACAAGCGATGTTCTGCGGCCCGATCGCGCGCATGAGTCAGGCGCTGGAAGTTCTCGCCGCCACCAAACTGGACGTGACCATTTTGCGAACCGAATACCCGGTGCGTGATCTCTCCATCGTTGACGTTCTCAACCGTAACTGTTCGAAAGGCCATGCGCTCGAGCGCTGGGCCGATTACCGGGGCATGGCGCGCGAACAGGTCATGGCCATCGGTGACAACTATAACGATATAGAAATGCTTGCCTTTGCTGGACTCCCGTTTATCATGGGAAACGCATCAGAGGAGCTGCGTCGCAATGGCTGGCCGGTCACTCTGGCAAACGATCAGAACGGCGTAGCAGCAGCGATTGAACAGGTGCTGGGAGGGGAGAGCGTACTTTCGTAGATCATGTTTACGGTCGCAAAATTCGTCTCAGGTGTTGCATTCCTTCTCGCTGCGGTGTCACTGTCCGCATCTGATGTGGCAATTTTGCGCAACGGCTTCTCTATCCATCATGAGCGGCGTGAGGTGCTGGGCGCCGTCACGCGCCTCTACGTGGTGGCGGACGGCAGCAGTTACGTCGACGTCTCCACCGATCAGATCGATCATTTCGAGAAAGATTTTTCGCTCCCGCCCTCGGCCACCAAACACGAAAGTCCTAAGAACCTTGACGAGATCATCAATACGATCAGCGATCGCCACCATCTCGATCCCGATCTGATCAATAGCGTGATTCACGCGGAAAGCGCGTTCAATCCACGTGCAGTGTCCCCGAAGGGCGCACAAGGACTGATGCAATTGATGCCCGGCACCGCATCGCAACTGGGGGTGCGCAACGCCTTCGATCCGCATGACAATGTGGAGGGTGGCACGGCCTATCTCCGGCAACTTCTCGAACAGTACAATTTCGATCTCATCAAAGCCCTCGCGGCCTACAATGCCGGGCCGCATCGGGTGCAACGATATCGCGGCATCCCGCCGTACTACGAAACCCGTGCCTACGTTGCCCGCATTGTTCGCGACTTCAACCGCAAGAAGCTCGCGGAGAAGACCTCTTCCGCTACGAAAAGAAACAAGACCCGGACGCATCCAGGCACAACTGTAAAGCAGGCTTCAGTCTCGGGAACTTCCCAAGTGGCGAGTCGTTAACGTCTTTCCGGAAGAAGCTTGCCTGCGTTGACCCTCTCGCTCGCGTCATTTACCTTGGCATGAGGAGTAATGTGTAGCCTCTGCGGGATTGAGTTTCGCGGTTTGGGGCGTCTCGGGTAAATGACAAAGAAAAGAATTCTGGCCACCGCCATCGTGCTGGCAATCCTGTGCGCCCTGGTCTACCTCCAGGTGCGGCACTGGCGATCCTTCGATTGGGCCAAGTTCCGCCACGCGAGCCACGTGCACCCGCTGCAGATCGCCAGCGCCGTGGGGCTGATTTATATCACCTACGTTCTGCGCGCGCTCCGTTGGAAGGTGTTCCTGGAACCGGCCCGCAACACGCGAACCTCACGCCTGATGGCACCGACTTTCATTGGGTTCACCGGGCTGGCGCTGCTGGGCCGCCCCGGCGAGTTCATCCGTCCTTACCTGATCGCAAGAAAAGAGCAACTGTCAGTTTCCTCCCAGATTGGCGTCTGGACGGTGGAACGCATCTTCGACATTGGCGCGTTCACGGTGTTGATGACTATCGACGTCTTCTCTTCGTCCGCGATCCGAGGGAATCCCTATCTGGGGAACTTTCGGCAGGCTGCGATCGCATTATGCCTACTGGTTGCCTTTATGACGTTGTGCGCGATTATGATCCGCAAGCGTGGTCACCTGGTCGCGGCTTTCCTGCATCGTCTCACCTCAGGCATCTCGGGGAATCTAGCCCGCCATGTTGACCAGAAGGTGCGTGCCTTCGGCGAAGGCCTAAATACCATTGCGAGCGGAAAATCGTTTTTGAAGTTGGTGGCCATCTCGCTTGTTATGTGGTTCATGATTGCCTTGGCCTATCGGCAGGTGGCCCACTCCTATCCGCCAGAGCCCGCCGCGGGAACTGGCCAGGAAGAAGGTCCGCCGGCGGTGGATGTGGAAACGGCGAGATTGGCCGAGATGCCGGAACAGGCAGGCCAACCACTCACTCCCGATACCGTGGATGTGTTGAACAGTACGCTGCACCCGAAGGGTTACGACATCAAGGAACATCGCGGTGATATGTGGCTGTTCCGTCGCGGCAAGCGGATCAAGAAAGTCGGCGACCGGCCGCATCTGAGTAACATGGATGTTTCTCACGTCCTGCTGTTAATGGGCTTCAGCATGATCGGCTCGGTGGTGCAGTTGCCCGCGGTCGGTGGCGGCAGCCAATTTGCCGTGATCAGCGCGTTGCAGGTGGTTTACGGCATCCCACCTGAACTGGCGGTTAGTTGCGGAATTCTCCTTTGGCTCGTCACGTTCATGGCCTGCATTCCCGTGGGCCTGGGCCTCGCGCACCGCGAACACCTTTCCCTGCGCAAGCTTTCTGAAGAGAGCCAAAAAGCGGATGAATCCGACAGCGTAACGCCTTCGTCGGTCCCATAATTTAACTGTCAGCTCCAGAGTTGCATCTCCAATTGGGGTAGCACTTGGGAGGACCCCTACGCGCCTGCCAACTTTCTGCCCCTGTTACAATTGCACCAGTTCCCAGCGCCATGAAGTGTCCTTTCTGTGGTTTTGAAAATGACAAGGTGGTGGACTCGCGCGAAAGCAAGGAAGCCGATTCCATCCGCCGGCGCCGCGAGTGTCTGAAGTGCAGCAAGCGCTTCACTACTTACGAGCGCATCGACGAAATTCCCTACATGGTGGTCAAGAAAGATGGCCGGCGGGAGAAGTTTGATCGCCAGAAGGTGCTGAACGGATTGCTGCGCGCTTGCGAAAAGCGTCCCGTACCGATCGGCAAGCTGGAGCAGATTGTGAATGAGGCGGAGGGATTCGTAATTGAATCGCCGGAACGCGAGCGCAAGACCAGCGAGCTGGGCGAATTGATCATGAATCGATGGCGG
>Ga0209473_1002350_pt1 | contig 10434 bp, 7 predicted proteins | sample GraSoiAngelo_133_FD_185890 | JGI IMG/M metagenome (GOLD analysis project Ga0209473, IMG submission 185890) | Grasslands soil microbial communities from the Angelo Coastal Reserve, California, USA - 14_0929_05_20cm (SPAdes) (version 2) | ecosystem: Environmental > Terrestrial > Soil > Grasslands ...
GCGGACATCGGCTGGTCGCCGGATACGACGCTGCGGATCGGTAGTTTGATCACCTATTCCCTCGCTGACACCGGAAATCCGAACACGATTTTTGATCCAAAACCGCTCGATAATTTTCTAACTGAACGCTGGTTGATCGGACCGCATATCGATTGGCAGCCAGTCGAATGGTGGGATCACCATCTGATCGTCAGCTACGACCACGAGCGCCAACTGAACGACCCAAACCAGGATGGATTCGTTGGCCCAACGCGAGCGTTGTTCGAGCGAACACAGGTTGACTATCAGAATGATTTACGCCCCACTTCATGGCTTACCTTTACCAGCGGCTTCTTTTACAGTCGTCTCAACGCCGGACAAGAACGGCCGTTCATCTCGCAAGACTTTGGACCACAGCCACGCTTTGTCAGCGATCACACGGAGGAGACCGGCGTCTTTGCACAACTGACACTGACGCCATGCGAAAATTTAATTTTCGTTAGCGGTGGCCGATTCGATCACTTCAATCAGTTCGGAGACGTCTGGACTTGGCGGGAAGCGGCCAGCTATCTCATCCGCCAAACCGATACTACCCTACACGCCAGCGTGGCGACCGGATTTTCGCCACCCAGCAGTCAGGACAAGATTTTCGGAATGAATTTCGGACTCGAGCCCGAACGCGATTTGGGCTGGGACGCGGGAATCGAGCAACGACTATGGAACAAACGCCTCATTCTCGGCGCGACTTATTTCCACAACGATTTGTCGAACGTCATCGGATTCAATGGACTTTTTGACACGCTCAACCTGGGGAAGGCGCGAACGCAAGGTATCGAATGCGAGCTTCGAGCGCGGCCGTTGGATGAACTCGACCTAGTCGCGACCTATACTTATTTAGACGCGGAGAAAATCGGGTCAGCTGACATTTCACAATTGCCAGGCGCCCGCTTGCCGCGGCGGCCGCGCCATGAAGGGTATGTCTCGGCGTCGTATCTGTGGTGGAAGAAATTGCGTACCACGCTTTCGGCAAAATGGGTGAATGCGCGGGAAGAACTGAATTTCGGCGGACCGAACTTCGATATCGAGGATTACAGCTTTGTGAATTTTGCGGCGGAATACGAAATCAGCCCGCATCTGTCCGTTTTCGGTCGCATCGACAATCTGACGAATGAGCATTATGCGGAGGTGTTCGGCTTTCCTGCGCTCGGCCGCGCCGCCTACGGGGGAGTGAAATTACGATTTTGATAACACGGGCTGTCATCCCGAGGCGCGCAGACGCCGAGGGACCTCACGAAGGTGATTACGTAATTGAGGGATAACTTGTGCGTCATCAGCTTTGCGCGGTCCCTCGCTTGCGCTCGGGATGACGGAGGTAATTGTCATTCCGATCTGCTCGTCATGCGGAGGCCCTTGTCATTCCGAGCGAAGTCGAGGAATCTCTAAATATTATGTCGGATAAGGGGAGGGATTCTCGACTGCGCTCGATATGACAGGAGTATGAATCCTCTGCTCTATTGCCTGATCGGCGTTGCTGGCGGCGCACTGCTGGCCACGTTTGTTTTTTTCCTGGCGCGCCGTGATTCGAAAGTTGGTCCCCTCATTCTGGGTAAAATCGAGTTGCTTGAGCATGCTCAGGAACGAGAAGAAAAGGTGTTTCGCGATGAATTGGCGCGGAACCGCGAGGAAAATGCCCACGCGGCCAAATCGCAACGCGAAGAACTGACCGCCTCGTTGGAAAGCGTGCGCGGGATCGTCGATCTGCGTTTACAGGAATTGCAAAAAGACAACGCGCAGCAAATCGAACGAATGCGCGCCACGGTAGACGAAAAATTGCAGGGAACACTCGAAAAACGCCTGGGCGAATCGTTCAAGCTTGTGAGCGAGCGATTGGAAAAGGTACACCAGGGTCTCGGGGCGATGCAGCAATTGGCAAGCGATGTCGGTGGCTTGCAGCGGGTGCTGACCAATGTGAAAACGCGGGGCGGCTGGGGCGAGGTGCAGCTGGGAACGCTGCTCGAACAATTACTCACTCCGGAACAATTCGATCGAAACATCCAAACACGGGATGAAAGCGGCGAACGCGTGGATTATGCGCCGGGCGAAGGGAACGGCGCAGCAGTGTGGTTGCCGATCGACGCCAAATTTCCGATGGAAGATTATCAGCGACTAATTACGGCACAGGAAAGCGGCGACTCAGTGCTAACCGACGGCGCGATGAAAGATTTGGAAACGCAGTTGAGGAAATCGGCGAAAGATATCTGTGCGAAATATATTAATCCGCCAAAGACGACCGATTTCGCCCTGATGTTTCTGCCGACCGAGGGATTATATGCCGAAGCGATTCGTCGAGTCGGTCTGGTCGAGCAGATCCAGCGCGATTGCCGTGTAGTTTTCGCCGGGCCGACCACGCTGGCAGCGTTGCTCAACAGCCTGCAAATGGGATTTCGCACTCTCGCGATCCAGAAGCGATCGAGTGAGGTCTGGAACTTGTTAGCTGGAGTCAAAACGGAGTTTGCCAAGTTCGGTGATTCACTTTCGAAGGTGAAAGACAAGCTCGACCAAGCCGCCAGCGACATGGACAAAGTGGCGGTACGCTCCCGTGCAATCACGAAAAAGCTGCGTGACGTGGAAGAGCTGCCGAGCAACCCGCAGCCTTTGCTGCCGGAATTGCTGCAGGGGGAAGAATTGGAAACGTAATTCGTTAAAGCGTTACAATGTTAAATTGGCTCTCACGATTCACCGTTTTAACGATTTAACGCTTCAACGTTCCTCACAGCACATCATCCCACTTCGCCTTGTCCTTGAGCAAAATCTCGCGCAACAAACGAAGCGGCGGCATCCCGTGATCGAGCAGCTGATTGTGAAATTGTTCTAACGAAAACTCGGCATCCTGCTGCGCCTTGTAATCGTCGCGCAATTTCAAAATCTCCATTTTGCCGAGGCTGTAGTTCAGGTAGCCGTAATCGAAGGTGCCGCGCCTCGCTTCACTACGCGCCGGTTTATCTTCGTAGTAGCAATTTTCTCGAAAGAATCTCGTCGCCTCATCGACCGACATGCCTTGGGTGTGCATTTTCACCGAAACGCAGAGTCGGCAAAGCCGCAGCAATGCTTCCGAAGCCTGCGCCATTCGGTATTTGGCCGCCCTCTTTTGTTCCTCGGCAGTCCCAGGAGGTTTTTTGGGGCCGCCGAACCCCTGGTCCAGCATCATTTGCTCGCAATAATGCGCCCAGCCCTCAATGAAGGCGTAGCTGCCAAAGATCTTCTCAATCTTGTTCGCGCTCGAGGCATTCAAGCGCAGGAACTGGACATAGTGGCCGGGATAGGCTTCATGGATCGAGGTCACATCCGTGGTGTAGTAGTTAAATGAGGTAAGCCATTCTTCCTTTTGCTGCTCAGTCCAGTTCGGATCCACCGGTGTGACGTAATAGAATGCTTCGGTCGCTTTTTTCTCGAACGGCCCCGGCGTGTCCATCGAGGCAAACGAGGTCGCCCGGTCATATTGCGGCGTTTCTCTTACCTGCGCTTTCGCATTCGGCGGAATGCCGACAATCTTGCGCTCGGTAACGTAACCGCGGATATGATCCAAATTCTTCGCAATATCGGGAATCAATTTGTCGGCGCCGGGATGATCTTTCTGGATTTCCTTGAATACTTCCGCGGGCGATTTATTCGGATCGATGATTTTGGCGGCATCGGCGAATGTTTGTTGCTCCTCTTTTAACTTCGCCAGTCCGATCTCGAGAATCTTGGCCGGCGGCAAATCGACCAGCTCAGTTTCTGTTAGCCAGCGTTGATACTTGGCCTCGCCCAAGGCGAAGTTTGGCGTCGCTTTCGGCAGCTTGTCCTTTTCCAGCCAGCTCGCGAAATCGCTGAGTGCAGTGGCGGCTCTGCGATTGGCATCGATGAAATTCCCGCGCAGCTCCTGATCCTTCACGGTCTCGACCGCAGTCACCATGTCTTTCCGCAAAAAATCGGCGGAACCGCGCGCGATCTGGATTGCGACTTCGACGTACGGCCTGGGCAGAGCAGCCTCCAGATTGGTCTTGCCCGCGATAAGAATATTCGGGATCTGGGCTTCGATTTGGATCAGGCTGCGAACCCGGTCTTCCAAGGGCGCGAAATTGCGCGCGATGTAGATGTTTAAATCGGCGCAGTGCGCATAGATCATGGGGTTGCGCTCAAACGTATGGACATCCTGAATTTCGAAGAGCTCGTTTGCGATTGCGGCCTGCAAGATGCGTAAGTCGATTCCGTTGCGCGCATTCAGTTCCTCGGGCTCGAATTTCCGCAGCCGGTCCTCAAAACGGCGAAGACGCTGCAATTCGGCATCGAGCGCAAGCCGGCTGAAATCATCCGCCCGGCCATCGTATTCATGGAAACCAAGCCGGGTTGCGAGAAGCGGGCGCGCGTTCAGGTAACCTTTGATGAACTCTTCCGCCACCGCGGTGAAATCGGCATCGGTGTTTTGCGCGGCGTTAAGCGCCGGAACGATCGCGAAAAGGATGAGGAGGAGAAATCGTTTCATCGTTCGGCTGAGGCGGGACGTTAACGAATGGGTTGGCCGTTGCCAAAAATTTCGCCTTGAGCGAAAATCATGATCTTCATGAAACGTCGATTCGTTCTTATTGTGGTGGGGTTCCTCGCGGTCATCAACGGGCTACTGGTGCTGCGGCTCTTCAGCGCGCACGCGGCGGAAAATGATCCGGATAGCGGCTACGCGCAGATTGCAGTCTTCGCCAAAGCGATACAGTTGCTGCGACAGGATTATGTGGATGGTAACAAGACGAGTTATCACGATCTCGTCTATGCCGCGATGAAGGGCATGCTCGCCTCGCTCGATCCCCACAGCCAGTTCATGGAACCGGACGATTTTCGCGACATGCAGGACGATACCCGCAGCCGCTTCAATGGACTCGGTATCGAAGTATCGACCAAAAATGGTGTCCTCACCGTCGTCACGCCGATGGAAGACACCCCAGCGGCGAAGGCGGGCATTCTGGCGGGCGATCAGATTTTGAAAATTAACGGCACGCCGACGGAGAAATTGGAATTGCAACAGGCGGTCAATCTGCTGCGGGGCAAACCAGAACAGAAAGCGACCCTAACGATTCTTAGACCGTCCAGCAAAGAAGTTAAAGATTACGTGCTGGAGCGCGCCGAAGTAAAGGTGCAGAGCGTGAAGAATGCCCATCTCATCGATAAGGAACTGACCGGCGCATTCAAGGTCGGTTACGTGCGGGTGGTGCAGTTCAACGAACCGACGGCCGAAGAGTTAGCGAAGACGCTCGATGAATTGCAGAAGCAAGGAATGCAGGCCCTGATTTTGGATTTGCGAAATAACCCCGGCGGCCTGCTCAACAGCGCGGTCGATGTCTGCTCCCAGTTCCTGCCACCTAACACAATAGTCGTTTCCACTCAGGGACGCGCGGCATCGCAAGAACGCGACTACACCACTTCCTCCACGGCAAAAGAGCGTCCGCGTTTTCCGTTGGCGGTATTGGTCAATGAAGGCAGTGCCAGTGGCGCGGAGATCGTTTCGGGGGCTCTCAAGGACTTAAAACGGGCCATTCTTGTCGGCGAAACCACTTTTGGGAAAGGATCGGTACAAAATGTTTTGCAACTGCCCGATGGGTCGGCTTTGCGTTTTACCACTGCGAAGTATTACACCCCGGGCAAGCAGGTCATCCACGGCAACGGGGTCACGCCCAATATTGCGGTGCCAATGACGGCTGAACAGGAACATGCCCTCTTCGTTTCGCGCAACAGCGACACCAAAATCGGGGACGAAAAAACGCAGGTTCGTTCGCGCGACCCGCAAATGCTGCGCGCGATTGACGCCCTTAAAGGTGTGATGATTTACGCGCAGGAAAACTCGCCGAAAAACGAGGCCAAAAAATAGTCGTCATCCCGAGCGACATTGTGACAATTCTCGCGCTCGAAACTTCTTGTGACGAGACCGCGGTGGCGATCTTGCGCGGCCGAAACCGCCACTGCGGCCCGGAGCTGCTCGCCAGCGAAGTGGCCTCGCAAATTGCGGACCATGAAAAATTCGGCGGCGTAGTGCCGGAAGTCGCGTCGCGCAATCATGTCGCGCAGCTGCCGCGCTTGCTCGAGCGCGCAATGGCGTCCGCGAGGATTACGATCAATGAGATCGACGCCTTCGCCGCCACGAGCGGACCGGGACTCGCCAGTTCGCTGCTTGTCGGAAATTCGGCGGCGAAAGGTCTGGCCATCGGCGCCGGCAAACCATTTCTCGCGATCAATCATCTGGAAGGGCATTTGCTATCGCCGTTTTTTGGTCACGAAAAAATCGAGGCGAATATTGCGCTGATCGTGAGTGGCGGGCACAGTTTGCTCGTCAATGTGCGGGGCGTTGGCGATTACGAAATTCTTGGCCGAACCCTCGATGACGCCGCCGGGGAAGCGTTCGATAAGGTCGCGAAGTTGCTCGGGCTCGGTTATCCAGGCGGCCCTGAGATTGAAATGCGGGCGCAAACAGGTAACGCGAAAAAATTCGATCTTCCCCGGAGCATGCTGAACTCCGGAGATCTGAACTTTAGCTTCAGCGGCTTGAAGACGGCGGTGCGCTATTTGTTGCCGGCCATGCTGAGCCGCGCAGACACCGCCAGCCCGGCTCGGACCGAAGGATCTCGTGAAATCAAAGAGGACCCTCGCGAGATCCCTCGCTTTGCTCGGGATGACACCGACAATCTCTGCGCCTCCTTTCAACAAGCAGTCATCGATATCTTGCGCGAGAAAAGTTCGCGCGCGCTGCAGCAAACCAAATCGCGCCGTCTGACGTTGAGCGGCGGCGTGAGTTGTAATCGCACGCTGCGGGAAAATTTGCGCGCCGCCTGCCAGAGAAACGGTATCGAATTCCTTGTCGCTGAACCCTGGTTATGCACCGACAACGCAGCCATGATTGCATTCGCTGCGATGTTGCGATTGGAAAACGGAATTGTTTCCGATTTGGCGGAGGAGATCGATCCAAATCTCGCGCTCGCATAATTCTGTCCCGGGGAGCGCACGCTGCCGGGTAGCGCACGCGTCCCGCGTGCAGGCGAAGCCGTCCCGGCTTCGCGGACTTTTCTGCGGAGCGCTCGCTGCGAGCCTGCTGTCGTCAACAAGCTCCCGACGACGATTAATTAAAGATTGTTTCGGCTAGTAGCCGAAAGTCCGAGCCGGACTGGCGTTGCAGGCTGGCAGCCTACGCTCCCCGGATCAGAAAATTAGTACTCGCGGGCGAGGAGATAATTTGCGAGTTCTCGCAGCGGCTCAGCTTCTTTGCCGAAAATTTTGAGCGCGTTTTGCGCAGCGTTCGTCAGCCGCCGCGCTTCCGCGCGCGATGCTTCCAACCCAATCACCGCCGGGTAGGTCGCCTTTTGGGCAGCGATATCTTTGCCTGCGCTCTTGCCGAGCTTCTCGCTCGTTTGCGTGACGTCGAGAATGTCGTCGATCACCTGAAAAGCCAGGCCGAGCGCGTAGCCGAACTTCGTAATTGCGCGCAGTTTTCCTGGATCGGTATTTGCACTCATTGCGCCAAGCCGCACGGATGTCGTGATCATGGCGGCGGTTTTATTTTCGTGGATGTAACGGAGTTCAGCGCGCGAAACTTTTTTTCCTTCCGCTTCGAGATCTGCCACCTGCCCGGCAATAAGCCTGCGGCTGCCGGCCGCGATCGAGATCTCGCGAAAAATATCCGACATGGAATAGCGGCGCATTGGTTTGGCGCGGGCTGCAATTTGGAACGCAACGGTGAGCAACGCATCGCCTGCAAGGACGGCAATGCCGTCACCGAAAACTTTGTGGCAGGTGGCGCGGCCGCGCCGGAAATCGTCGTTGTCCATGCTCGGCAGATCGTCGTGAACTAACGAATAGGTGTGGATGCATTCCATTGCGCAGGCCAATGGGAGTGCCTCACGCACTATTCCCTTGCAGCCTTCAGCCGCGGCGAGACAAAGAATCGGGCGCAATCTTTTGCCGCCAGCGAAAAGAGAATAACGCATCGCCTTGTGGATGGTTGGCGGCGCTGCATTTTCTTTTGGCAGAAAACGGTCCAGCGCGCGATCGATCATTTGCTGACGGGATTTGAGATACTGGGTCAAATTCACGTTACCGAATGCTGCGACTCGATGGCTGGATATTACATTCTTGATGCTCGGTGCGTGATGCTCAACGCGAAAGTTCACTGCGCGGTCCCAGATTGTGATTCCGGGGAGCGCAGGCTGCTAGCCTGCTGTCGTCGGCAGCTTGCCGACGACGACTCCCTGTGTCGCAACCGAAAGATCAAGCACCGCTTAAGTGAAGACTTTTCGGCAGGCTGCCGAAAAGAACAGGCTGGCAGCCTGCGCTCCCCAGAACCTGCGGCGGTGGCTCTCGTAACGGCATTGGCCCATAAAATTTCCAAAGTTTCGCCGGCTCGCGCGTTAAACTTTTAAACCAATATCTTAAAGATTCTCCGCCGTTTCGGTGGCGGCGACGGGCTTCACGCGCATGGCGAGGAATGCACCGAACAACAAGATGGCGGCGCTCCAAAGTTGGGCGGTCGTTAAATGTTCGCCGAAGATCCAGGCGGACAGAGCCACTGCGCCGAGCGGGCACAGTAGCTGGAGCGTTTGCGCAAGGGCGACACCGATTTCCTGGATGGCAACGTAATAAAGGACGTGCGCCATTGTGATACAGGTTACGGCCGAAACCACGAGAACGAGATTTACGAACCAGCTTACTTGAACCGGGGTCGCGACATTTCCAAAAGCACAGGTGAGTGGGAAAAGCAGGACCGAGGTAATGAAACTAATGAGACCAAAGCTACGTATGGAGCCGAGCCGGGCGGACGGGCGCTTCACCAGGACCCCGTACAGCGCCCAACAAGTGGTGGCGACGAAGGCAATTAACAATCCGCGAAGAGCGACGTGCCCGGTATTGGCCCCCGGTTGAAACCAAAAGACCCCAATGGCGCCGAGCAATCCGAGCAAGGTGCCGACTTGGAATTGCCATTGTCGAAGAATGTGGCGCTCTTCCGGAAAGAAAATGAGCGCCAGCAATGCAGTTATGATCACGGAAGAACGGGTGAAGACGGCGTAAACGCCGGGGCCGATGTAAAAAAGGGCGATCGTCTGAGTGATTTGATGGACGACGTCCGGGACTGCCGGGATCAGGCAGAGAGCGAAGGCGCGAAGATCGAGCCGCGGTCCGCCTCCTCGCCGAACGCGAAAAGCGACGAAGGGGGCGACCGCAATACAGGCAACGCTGTAGCGGTAAAAATTTTGCGCCCAGACATCGTAGTAACGCAGCAGATAAAATTGGAAAAGGGATGGCAGCGACCAAATGATGACGGTGGCGAAAAGAGCCAGATATCCTCGAGAAATGTTGCGCGCTCCTGAACGCGGCTCCGGCAATGTGATGGCGGATAAAAACTTCACGGACAAGAATTTTGCTGGCTTACTGGCATCTGATCGCGCAAAAAGATAGTTGCCGAAGGAGGAGCCATGACCATTTCAAAATTTCTACCAACCACAGCAATTATTTTTTCACTGACGATCTTCAGTGCCGAGGCGAAGCCCGCATCCGATGCGAGCGGTCACGTCAACAAAGGCGTGGAGCTCGCGCAGCAACACAAATACGACGAGGCAATCAAGGAATTTAACGCCGCGATCGAGGCGAATCCGAAGAGCGCCAAGGCCTACCTGAATCGCGGAACGGCTTATCGTGCGTTGCAGAAATACGATGAGGCGATGGCAGATTTCGCGAAGGCAATTGAGATCGCGCCCAAGGATGAAATGGGATACATCGAGCGGGGCCAGACCTTCGTCATGCAAAAGCAATACTCTGAAGCGCTGGCGGATCTAGGTAAGGCAGCCGAGCTGAAACCCGACAATGCGATGGCGATACGACTGCGGGGGTTCGCCGAGATCGGACTGGGGGACTGGGACAAAGCGGCTGCGGATTTTACAGCGGTCTTGCAAAAGGATCCGACCGATGCGCAGGCCTATGAACGACGCGGGTTCGTGTTTCGCAGCCAGAAGAAATACAACGAGGCCATCGCCGATTACGACAAGAGTCTGGAGATCAAACCCGATCCCGATGTTTACGCAAAGCGGGGTTACACGTACGTAACCTATCTGCAAAACTACGAGAAAGGGATCGCGGATTATCAGCAAACCCTGAGGATCAATCCGAACGATTACGATACGCAACAGCGCTTGCAGTACGCTCAATCGGCCCTCGCCGCCAAAAACGCGCCGCCTCCCGCGCCTACTCCCGCCCCGACACCGCAACCCGGCTTGTTCACGCCGCTGAACATCGGAATCGCGCTGGTCGTGCTTCTCGTCTTAATCGGGGTCATTTTCGTCTTGGCCCGCCGCCGCGGAGGCGGTGAAGACGAGGCCGAATCGAGCGGGCGGATCCGCTAAGAATTTGCTTTGACAGGGCAGGCCCGGCTGATAGTTTGCGAAC
>Ga0209473_1002351_pt1 | contig 10431 bp, 9 predicted proteins | sample GraSoiAngelo_133_FD_185890 | JGI IMG/M metagenome (GOLD analysis project Ga0209473, IMG submission 185890) | Grasslands soil microbial communities from the Angelo Coastal Reserve, California, USA - 14_0929_05_20cm (SPAdes) (version 2) | ecosystem: Environmental > Terrestrial > Soil > Grasslands ...
CGGGAAGCAGTTGGTGGTGGCGTTGGCGAGCGCGGTCAGGCCGTTTAGGAAGCCGGGCGCCGACACCGTGAGGCAGACGCCGGGCTTCTTGGTCAGGAAGCCCGCGATCGCCGCCGCATTGCCGGCGTTCTGCTCGTGACGGAACGAGATGACGCGGATGCCCTCGGCCTGCGCCATGCGGCCGAGATCGGTGATCGGAATGCCAGGCACGCCGTAGATGGTGTTGATGCCGTTGAGCTTCAGCGCGTCGATGACGAGATGAAAGCCGTCTGTCAGTTCCTGCTGGTCAGCCGGTGCCTCAGTCTTGGTCGCGGTGTTCAGCATGGGCCTGTTCTCCCTGATCGTCTCTTCGAGGACGAGTTGATCGTCTTGTGTCGTGAAATTCGCGTTGGTTAAACCAGTTCCTGGCCATGCGTCTCGACATAGGCGGCGAGGCCGAGCGTATGGTCGCGTGCGCGCTTCTCGGCCAACTCGGTATCGCGCTCTTCGAGGGCTTCGATGATCGCCAGATGCTCCGGCAGTGAGGCCGCGATGCGCTCTGTTCGTCCGATCGTGAGCTGCCGGTAGCCGCGGACATGCAGCAGGATCTCGTTGGTCATGTCGACCAGCACCGGCGACTCCGAAAGCGAAATCAGCGCCTGATGGAAGGCGATGTTGGCCTTGGAATATTCCTCGACGTGATCCTGCGGCAGGCGGTCCTTGTTGAAGTCCTTGAAGAAGTCGCGCAGCGCCGAGATGTCCTTCTTGCGCGCGATGGTGGTGATCAGCCGCGCCGCCATGCTCTCGAGCGCGGCCCAGGCGCGGATCATATCGACGATCTCGCTCTTGGTCCGGCGCACCACGATGATGCCGCGGCGTGGCACCGTTTTGACAAAGCCGTCCTGTTCCAGCATTGCGATTGCTTCGCGGATCGGCGTGCGGCTGACGCCGAGGCGCTCCGACAGCGCGCGCTCGTCGAGCATCACCGGATCGGGCGTCGCATAGATGTCCATCTTCAGGATCGCTTCCTTCAAGGCCTCATAGGCCTTGTTCTTGAAGCTCGTCTCAGGGGCAATGCGGACGATTGCGATGTCTGCCTCGGCCATGGTGGGCAACGCCTTGGTTAGTTTCTGTAGGGGCACGACGTTACTCTCCTTTAGGGAGACGTCCTTTGACACAAAATAGCTATGCAATTTTTGGCATACCAGATGCCAGACTGTCAAGTTGCCCTTGTTTCCGGCGTTTCCAAATAATGGCTTGTCTTGACAACGTCATCTCTGGCATACCAAATGCCATAAAATAGGCGCCTCAGGAGGAAAATCCAATGCCGAATTCCAAAGACGCGGTCCGCAACGTACTCGATCGGGTCAAGGCGGACAAACGCAATAGTCTGACGGCGCCGGAAGGCAAGCTGGTGTGCGACGCCTATGGAATCCCGGTTCCGAAGGAAGCCGTGGCCAAATCAGCGACTGATGCCGCCAGGATAGCGGCCGGGATGGGTTTCCCGGTGGTGATGAAAATCGTCTCGCCGGACATCCTGCACAAGACCGAGGCCGGCGGCGTCGTGGTCGGCGTCAAGACCGCCGCTGAGGCTGAAAAGAGTTACGAGGCCATTCTCGCCAACGCCAAGAAGTACAAGGCGGCCGCCAAGATCGAAGGCGTTCAGGTCCAGCAGATGCTGGCCGGCGGCACCGAGGTCATCGTCGGATCCATCACCGACGGCTCGTTCGGCAAGCTGGTTGCGTTCGGCCTCGGCGGTGTTCTGGTTGAAGTCCTCAAAGATATCACCTTCCGTCTGGCGCCCGCGACCAAGCAGGATGCGCTGTCGATGCTCGACGGCATCCAGGCCCATGATATGCTTAAAGGTGTCCGCGGCGGCGACCCCGCCAACCGCGAAGCGCTCGCCGATGTCATCGTCAAGGTATCGCAGCTCGTCAGCGATTTTCCTGAAATCGTCGAACTCGATCTCAATCCGGTGTTCGCCACCAAGCAGAACGCGATCGCCGCCGACGTACGCATCGTCGTCGACTTCGACTTCAAGCCGCGCCCGGCCCCGCGTTCGAACGAGGAAATCGTCACCGCGATGAACCGCATCATGCAGCCGAAGGCGGTTGCCGTGATCGGCGCCTCTGCCGAAGACGGCAAGATCGGCAATTCGGTGATGAAGAACCTGATCAACGGCGGCTACAAAGGCGAGATCTATCCGATCCACCCGAAGGCGGCCGAGATCCTGGGCTACAAAGCCTACAAGAGCGTCAAGGATGTGCCCGGCGTGATCGACACCGCAGTGTTTGCTATCCCCGCAAAATTCGTCGCCGGCGCGCTGGTCGAATGCGGCGAGAAGAAAATTCCGGGCGCCGTTCTCATCCCTTCCGGCTTTGCCGAAGCGGGCGCGCCTGAACTGCAGGCCGAGATCGTCGAGATCGGCAAGAAGTACAACGTCCGCCTGATGGGCCCGAATATCTACGGCTTCTATTATACTCCCGCCAATCTCTGTGCCACGTTCTGCACCGCCTATGACGTCAAGGGCCACGCGGCGCTGTCGTCGCAATCGGGCGGCATCGGCATGGCGATCATCGGCTTCTCGCGCTCGGCGAAGATGGGGGTCTCTGCGATTGTCGGCTTGGGCAACAAGTCGGACATCGACGAGGACGATTTGCTCGCCTTCTTCGAACAGGACCCGAACACCAACCTCATCGCCCAACACTGCGAGGATCTGAAGGACGGCCGCGCTTTTGCCGAAGCCGCCAAGCGTGTCTCCAAGAAGAAGCCGGTGGTGGTGCTCAAGGCAGGCCGCACGGCGGCCGGCGCGAAGGCTGCGTCGTCGCACACCGGCGCGCTCGCCGGCAATGACAAGATCTACGAGGACGTGTTCAAACAATCCGGGGTGATCCGCGCCCGCAGCTTAAGGCAATTGCTGGAGTTCGCGCGCGGCGTGCCGGTGCTGCCGACGCCAAAAGGCGAGAACGTGCTGATCATCACCGGCGCCGGCGGCTCGGGCGTGCTGCTGTCGGACTCGGTGGTCGACAATGGCCTGTCGCTGATGACGATGCCGCCGGACCTCGACGCGGCGTTCCGCAAATTCATCCCGCCGTTCGGCGCGGCCGGCAACCCAGTCGACATCACCGGCGGCGAGCCGCCGATCACCTATGTCAACACCGTCAAGCTCGGCCTCTCCGACCCGCGCATCCATTCGCTGATCCTCGGTTACTGGCACACCATCGTGACGCCGCCGATGGTGTTCGCCCGCAACATGGTCGAGGTGAAGAAGGAGATGGAGGCCAAGGGCTTTGTGAAGCCGATCGTCGCTTCGCTCGCCGGCGACGTCGAGGTCGAGGAGGCTTCCGAGTATCTCTATCAGAACGGCATCCCGGCCTATGCCTATTCGACCGAACTGCCGGTCGAGGTGCTCGGCGCCAAGTATAAATGGGCGCGCGGCGCGGGCCTGCTCTGATAAACGAACCATGCCGCTTCGGATGAGGATATCCGAGGCGGCATCAGGCCTACTAATCGTAGCAAGCGGAATCTGCTCGTAGATCGGCGAATACGGCTTCACCCCACGGATGAATGCAGGTCGCGATGAAGCGAAATGTGCTCCGGCGCAAGACCATCGGGGCGAGGTCTGATCCAGACCACGATCCTGAGCCACGCGACGGCGGCGTCCAATCCGTCGATCGCGCGCTTCTGATCATCGAAACGCTCGCCGAGGACGACGAGGGCTATCGGCTGAGCGATCTTGCGGTCCGAACGGGATTATCGACCTCGACCGCGCATCGGCTGCTGACGACCCTGGAGAGGCGCCGCTTTGTGCAATTCGACCGCGACGGATCGAAGTGGCATGTCGGCGCACAAAGTTTTGTTGTGGGTTCTACCTTCGTCCGCCGCCGCAACTTTGCGACACAGGCCATGCCGTATTTGCGCAAGCTGCGCGACCAGACCCGGGAAACCGCAAATCTCGCCGTGGTCGACGATGAATCGATCATCGTGCTGACCCGCATGGAAAGCCGCGAGATCATGCGCTCGCTCACCAAGGTCGGCGGCCGCGTGGCGATGGTAGCCTCCGGTGTCGGCAAAGCGGTGCTGGCGACCTATTCGGACGACGACGTGAATGCCATCATCCGCCGCCAGGGCATGCCGCGATTGACGGAGAAGTCGATCGTGCGGCCCGGTGCGTTGTTCAGGGAACTCGAGACCATCCGGCGACAGGGTTACGCCGTCGACGACGAGGAAGCGCGCATCGGCCTGCGCTGCGTCGCCGCCGTGGTCTACAGCGATAGCAGCGAGCCGCTGGCGGCGATCTCCGTCTCCGGCATGACGAGCCGCGTCACCGCCGCGCGGTTGCCGGCGCTCGGCCAGACCGTGCGCGAGGTGGCGGCTGAGCTGACGCTTGGCGGCGTCATGCCGGAGGCGAAATCTTCCTGAGCGAGCCATGATTTTGTCTGCGGCGCCGCCATGCTCGCGGAACTCGCCGAGGTCGGTGCCGTTGGCGTTCAACACCTTGGCAAGTTGGTCATCGACCGTGTCGACGTCGTGGTAGACCGACAGGATAGCTGATCGATATGACAGCTTTGCTGCAACGCTGCAGACACTGCAAGCAAAGCTGAACGATTTCGCCCCGTCGCGTTGCCCCTGCTACAACAAGCCGCTAGAGCATGATCCGGAAAAGTGGACACCGGTTTTCCGAATAGATCATGCTCAATCAAAAACCTAAAGCGCGATGACGATCTAACTTAATCTCATCGCGCTTTAGACTTGCGACATTCGCTTGTGAGGACAAAATGAGCGGCGTTATCGACGACTACCTCGTGGATCCCCGGGTCTCTCTCCTGGACAAGACGCGCATGCAGGCTCAAGTCCTGGTGCCGGTGCTTCGCGCGCTGCGGGCCGAGCTGGGCAAGGACAAGGCCGACGCCATCGTCAAGCACGCCTTGCGCGACTGGTCGAAGCAACTGTTCGCCGCGATCGGCGATGGCATCGAAGGGAGCCCGCGGCGCAAATGGGCGGCGATCCAAAAGCCATGGGGCGAGGTCTCCGGGAAGGAGGTCGAGGTCGAGATTCTGCGCCATGACCAGGAGGCGCTGGACATCGACGTGACGCGCTGCCGCTTCGCCGAGTTCTTCCGCGCGCTCGGTGAGCCCGAGCTCGGTGCGCTCCTGATTTGCGAGGCGGATTTCGACATCGCGTCGGTCGGCGAAGGCGAGGTCAGTCTGGAGCGCGCTCAGACAATCATGCAGGGCGCGCCGAGCTGCACGTTCCGCTACAAGTTCGCACCGCGCTAATTTTCCGCGAGGTCGCCGCCGGCCGAGTTGACGACCGTCTCGGTCGCCAACGTGATGTCAGACTGCCCAGGAATTACCGAAACGTCTCAGTTATTCAAAAACGCGGGCGACGACCAGAAAGACTGCGTAGAGCACCACGAAAGATATCGTGACATCCTTGAGCCTTTCAGAGTTGGGGTTCCGGTTGTTTTCGATGGCACCCCAAACAAACATGGTCAGTATAGTCAAAAAAGTGATCAGGATGATAAGGCCACGCGGCCAATCTGCGCTCACCGAACTGCCCCCTTCGACAGAAAATTTTGGGTTGCTTGGGCACGATGCGGGCGCCGATTTTAGATCGTGAATTCTTAAGCTATCATTTCCTCTTGTATTCAATTTGTGTCGGACTTCTCCGATCATTTTTCCAAATCGGTTTGCTTATTTCTCCGTTAAGCATTGCTTTGACTTTGATTGGATTCGTTCTTGTCACCCGATGACGAATTCGCACTCGGGGGCAAGCCAGCCCCGCAGCACACCCACCGCCATCGCATGATTTCATCGTGCGGTCGACTGAACCATCTGATCCGGCGTCCTTTTCGCTCATCATTCCACATCGCGGGAAACAAATTCAATTCCGTTGAGATCGGTTGTTGTTCCCGTGATGCTCACGTCGAGCAACGCTAGCGAGGTGCGAAATGGCGAAGATGCGGGCGATCGATGCCGCCGTGCGGATCCTGGAGAAGGAAGGCGTGGTTTGCGCCTTCGGCGTTCCCGGTGCCGCGATCAATCCGCTTTATTCGGCGCTCAAGCAGTGCGGCTCGATCCGCCACATCCTGGCGCGTCATGTCGAGGGCGCCTCGCACATGGCGGAGGGTTATACGCGCGCCAGGGCCGGCAATATCGGCGTCTGCATTGGCACATCGGGCCCGGCCGGCACCGACATGATCACCGGGCTTTATTCGGCGATCGCGGATTCAATTCCGATCCTCTGCATCACTGGACAGGCACCGCGGGCGCGTCTCTACAAGGAGGATTTTCAGGCGGTCGATATCGAAGCGATTGCAAAACCCGTGACGAAATGGGCGGTCACCGTGCGCGAGCCGGCGCTGGTGCCGCGCGTGTTCAGCCAGGCCTTCCACGTCATGCGGTCGGGCCGGCCCGGTCCGGTGCTGATTGATCTGCCGCTCGACGTCCAACTTGCGGAAATCGAGTTCGACGACGAAACCTATTCTCCGCTGCCGGTCTACAAGCCGGCCGCAACCCGCAAGCAGATCGAAAAGGCGCTCGACATGCTCAATGCTGCCGAGCGTCCGCTGATCGTGGCAGGTGGCGGCGTCATCAATGCCGATGCGTCCGACCTCTTGGTCGACTTTGCGGAGGCCGTCAACGTTCCGGTGGTGCCGACGCTAATGGGGTGGGGCGCCATTCCGGACGACCACGTGCTGATGGCGGGGATGGTCGGCTTGCAGACCAGTCATCGCTACGGCAACGCCACCATGCTGCAATCCGACTTCGTGCTCGGCATCGGTAACCGCTGGGCCAACCGGCACACCGGTTCGGTCGAGACCTACACCAAGGGCCGCACCTTCGTGCACGTCGATATCGAGCCCACACAAATTGGGCGCGTCTTCAATCCCGATCTCGGCATCGTCTCCGACGCCAAGGCGGCCCTCGAACTGTTCGTCACGGTCGCAAAGGAGTGGCGCAAATCCGGCAAGCTCAGGGAGCGTCAGGCTTGGCCTGCGACCTGCCAGGACCGCAAGCGCACGATGCTGCGCAAGAGCAATTTCGACGACATGCCGATCAAGCCGCAGCGTGTCTATCAGGAGATGAACAAGGAATTCGGCCGCGATACCTGTTACGTCAGCGTGATCGGGCTCTCTCAAATTGCCGGCGCGCAATTCCTCGGCGTCTATCGCCCGCGCAACTGGATCAATGCCGGGCAGGCGGGCCCCTTGGGATGGACGCTGCCGGCCGCGCTCGGCGTGCGCGCCGCCGATCCGGACCGCGAAATCGTCGCGCTGTCGGGCGACTATGACTTCCAGTTCCTCATCGAGGAGCTTGCGGTCGGAGCGCAGTTCAAATTGCCTTACATGCACATCGTCGTGAACAACTCTTACCTCGGCCTGATCCGCCAGGCGCAGCGCGGCTTCGACATGGATTATCAGGTGCAGTTGTCGTTCGAAAACATCAACGCGCCCGAACTCGGCGTCTACGGCGTCGATCACGTCGCAGTGGCCGAAGGCCTCGGCTGCAAGGCGATCCGCGTCACCGACCCCAACCACGCGTCGGCGGCGTTCGCGACCGCACGGGAATGGATGGCGCGCTATCAGGTGCCCGTGGTGGTCGAGTTCATCCTCGAACGCGTCACCAACATCGCGATGGGCACCGAGATCGACAACATCGTCGAGTTCGAGGAACTGCTCGATCTGCCGTTGGATGAGACGCCAGCCTGCACCGATGCGCTGCTGCCGGCCTGAGAACATCACATCATGCCGAAATTTGCCGCCAATCTTACCATGCTGTTCGCCGAGCTGCCGTTCACCGATCGCTTCGCGGCGGCCAAGGCCGCCGGTTTCACCGGCGTCGAATGTCTGTTTCCCTACGATTTCGAAAAGGCCGAGCTGCGCGAACAGTTGCATCGGCATGGGCTGACCCAGGTCTTGCACAACCTACCTGCCGGCGATTGGGTGGCCGGCGAGCGCGGCATCGCCATTCTGCCGGATCGTGTCGACGAATTCCGCGACGGCGTGGCGCACGCTATCGATTACGCCAAGGCGCTCGATTGCCGGCAGCTCAATTGTCTGGTCGGGATCGCACCAGCCGATGCGGAGGTGTTCGAGCTGAACGAGGTGCTGGTGGCGAACCTGCGGTTTGCCGCGGACGCGCTGGAACGCGAGCGGATCCGCCTGTTGATCGAGCCGATCAATACAACGGACATTCCGGGCTTTTTCCTGTGCGGGACGGAGCAGGCAGCCCAACTCGTCAGCGACGTCCGCTCCAGCAATCTCTTCATTCAATACGACATCTACCACATGCAGGTAATGGAAGGCGACATCGCGCGAAGCTTGCAGAAGCATCTCTCGCGCATTGCCCATGTCCAGCTTGCCGACAATCCCGGCCGCAATGAGCCGGGCACCGGTGAAATCAACTATCCCTTCCTGTTCAGGCATCTCGACGCGCTCGGATATCGCGGCTGGGTCGGATGCGAGTACAAGCCGAGGACGAACACGCTCGATGGCCTCGGCTGGCACGCCGCACTGACCCTCGACACCTAAGGAAACAGCGCATGATCGATATCGGGTTCATTGGCCTCGGGACGATGGGGCGTCCGATGGCCGGCCATCTTCAGGCAGCCGGCCATCGCCTGTATCTCCACGACGTGGGCCCGATCGCACCCGAACTGGTTGCTGGGGGAGCCATCGTCTGCAAGTCCGGTAAAGAGGTCACTGAGGAATCCGATTCCGTCCTCATCATGGTGCCCGATACGCCGCATGTCGAAGCGGTGCTATTCGGTCCGGGCGGCGTTGCGGAGGGGATATCGAAAGGCCAGATCGTCGTCGATATGAGTTCGATCTCGCCGCTCGCCACCAAGGAATTTGCGAAAAAGATCGAGGCGCTGGGCGCCGACTATCTCGACGCGCCGGTTTCCGGCGGCGAGGTCGGCGCCAAGGCCGCAAGCCTGACCATCATGGTCGGAGGACCCGAGCGGGCGTTCAACACCTTGAAGCCGGTGTTCGAGAAGATGGGCAAGAACGTCACATTGGTCGGCGGCTGCGGTGATGGCCAGACCACCAAGGTCGCCAACCAGATCATCGTGGCGCTGACGATCGAGGCGGTCGGCGAGGCGTTGCTGTTTGCTTCACGTGCGGGCGCCGATCCGGCGCTGGTGCGCAAGGCGCTGATGGGCGGCTTTGCGTCGTCGCGGATTCTGGAAGTGCATGGCGAGCGCATGGTGAAGCGGAATTTCGACCCCGGCTTCCGCATCGAGTTGCATCAAAAGGACCTCAACCTTGCCCTCGAAGGCGCGCGGGCGCTCGGAATCTCGCTGCCGAGCACGGCGGTCGCCCAGCAATTGTTCAGTTCCTGCGCCGCGCATGGCGGCCGGGCGTGGGATCATTCCGCGATGGTGCGTGCGCTGGAAATGATGGCAAGCCACGAAATTGCGGCGGCTTGACCGCGCGGGCGTTATGGCGGCGTTCTTGTTATCAGGACGCGCGTTGATCCGACTCGCGCCATCGCGCAACCATCCAATCGGATCCGGCTGCAATCGCGAAGCCGACACAAGCCGCTAGCGCATCGACGACAAAATCCTCCAGCCGTGCATGTCGACCCGGTGCCCAAAGCTGCAGGAGTTCGAGGACGCCGATCGCCACGACCGACATAGCCATGGTGAACAACCGATGCCGGGGGTAGGCGAGGCCGAAAGCAATCCCAACCAGGACGAAGGCGAGCGCGTGTTCGCCATCCTGGCCGAGGTTGGAGTGAGGCCGCATGAATGCTGGCCCGAGCGTTGCGAACGTCACGGCAGCGGCGAGCAGCCAGGCGAAGAGGCGGAGGAGGGTTGTCATCCGGATCGCATACCACGAATCGAACGCCGGATACCCCCTCACGATTATTGAACGCGTGTCGTTGGAACTTACTTTGCCAATTGTGCTCTCCACCATCGAACTTGGCGAGAATCCACGACTGTCATCGTTATTTAGCTAAAACCCAACTTCGATCTTCTCACCTGGAGAGGAAAGCTTGCGAGCCAGCTCAGCAGTGTCATCTTCATTCTTCTCCCGACGTCAGGGCAAATCAGTTCGTGTTTGCCGCTGCGCGCCGCGCGCAAACGCCCCAAGCGCGCAAATCGCGTGCGCATAAATACGAATTTTATGAGCTTTTTCAAGCTGATTTGGGTCGTCCAGTCCCATCGACAAATATTTTTCGCTTGGCTCGTCGGGCAAATCACTCTTACAAATTCCCCCGTCTCACCCGAGAGAGGGGCGTTGGCCATCGTCACGAACGTTGGGTGGGATGCGGTGGACGCGGCAGCGTTTCGCGCGCGACGTTTCGCAGGGCGGGTTTTCCGTGAGCGACAACAAAGCGCGCCGACGAGAGATGTTGCAGCGGACGGCAAAACCGTGTGGTCCTGGCACCCGTTGCTGGTGTCAAGTTGGCGGAGGCAAGTCGGCCCAACCGGGTGCAGACT
>Ga0209473_1002355_pt1 | contig 10415 bp, 7 predicted proteins | sample GraSoiAngelo_133_FD_185890 | JGI IMG/M metagenome (GOLD analysis project Ga0209473, IMG submission 185890) | Grasslands soil microbial communities from the Angelo Coastal Reserve, California, USA - 14_0929_05_20cm (SPAdes) (version 2) | ecosystem: Environmental > Terrestrial > Soil > Grasslands ...
CTCCACTTCCTGCCGCTTCTCTTCCTCGCTCTTAATGTCGATCTTCCAGCCGAGCAGCTTCGCGGCCAGGCGCACGTTCTGCCCCTTCTTACCGATTGCAAGAGAGAGCTGACTGTCATCGACCACGACTTCGAGATGTTTTCCAGTCCCATCCAGAACCGTGACGCGGCTCACTTTCGCTGGCTGCAGCGCCTTTTCAGCAAACGTCACCGGATCTTCGTGATACTCGATGATGTCGATCTTCTCGCCGCGCAATTCGCGGATGATCGACTGCACCCGCATGCCCTTCATGCCGACGCAGGCGCCGACTGCATCCACGTCTTTGTCTTTGGACATGACGGCGATCTTCGTCCGCTCGCCAGCTTCCCGCGCGATTGCGCGAATGACGACAGTCCCGTCATAAATTTCCGGAACCTCCGTCTGAAAGAGATGCTGTACCAATTCCGGCGCTGCCCGAGAAACCACGACAGCGGGGCCCTTCGAAGCCTTCTCCACACGCGCGATCACCACACGAAGGCGTTCCGCCATGGCGAACGACTCCAGTCGCGACTGCTCCTTGCGTGGCATGCGCGCTTCGGCTTTGCCAATATCAAAGATCACATCCGGGCCTTCAATGCGCTTCACCGTGGCGTTCACAATCTCGCCGACGCGTCCGATGTACTCGTTGTAGACGGTATCGCGCTCGGCCTCGCGCACTTTCTGAAATATGACTTGCTTCGCGAGCTGCGCGGCGATGCGTCCCAAAATTCCCTCAGTCACTTTGGGAATTTTCAGCTCACCGCCGATCTCCGCACCAGGGTCAACCTTGCGAGCATCGTCCACCGTGACCTGCAGTTGCGGATCCTCAATCTGCTCGGGCGACTCCACAATCGACTTCACCGCAAAAGCATTGATCTTGCCGGTCTCCTTGTCCAACTCAGCGCGAAGGTTTTCCTGTGTCTTATAGTATTTGCGCGTGGCGACAACAATGGCGTCTTCCACCGCGCTGACTACAATCTGCGGATCAATACCCTTTTCTTTACTCAGGGCGTCGATGGTGTTGTAAAGCTCGCTTGCCATAAAAATCAGTTCCCAGTTCTCAGGTCCGGCCCAGCTCTTAGCTGGGAGCTCTTGGCTCTTAGCTCAAGCCGGCTTAGTTTCGAGCCGACTGCTAAAGAGTGTGTGTGAGAACTGTTCTTCCGCCCCTACGGGGCTTGCTCACTTTGCACTTTCACCCAGGGCTTGCGCCCTGGGCTGCATTCTGTTGCCGCTTCGCGGCTGGATTCTGGCGATTTTGTTCCACCAGGCAATCCGAAATTGAGTTCTCACACAGACTCTAAAGGCTAAGAACTAATAGCTACATTTCAAATTCCGGCACCAGATTCGCCTTCTCCACGTTGGCCAACTCAATCTCCAGCCGCTGCGCGCCATTATTCGTACGAAATTTCTTGCTCGCCGCACTCAGATCGAGCGTCAAACGGCCTTCCTGAAAGCTCTCCAGCTTTCCTTCAAAAAAGCGATTTCCATCCACCGGATTGCGCGTTGTCAATTTCACCCGGCTTCCGATAAAGCGTTCGTAATCCGCCGGACGAACCAGCTTTCGGTCCAGTCCGGGAGAGGAAACCTCCAGCGTGTAAGAGCCGCCCGGGACAGCATCCTCAACATCCAGAATCGTACCCACTTCCCGGCTGAGGTTCGCGCAATCTTCATGCGTGACGCCTGCCGGCTTGTCGATCACGATTCGGAGCATGCGAGCCTTGCCTCCACCACGCAACTCCACTTCCACCACCTCCAACCCACTGGAGGCGGCGACGCGCTCCGCAATCTCGCGCACCCGCTCGACCTCAAATGCCATGTAACCAGTAACTTACGTTATGGCTTGGGTTATGAAACCGGCTGAAACTAAAAAGTGGGCTTGCGCCCACTGGTGTGTTTCGCCAATCCTGGTACTACACAACAGTTTCCAGTTACAAATATACGCCGCTCGCACCTAAAAGACAAACCGTTGACGGCCATGAATCGGGATATAATGCGCGCCCAGCGTCAAGGGGTACCGCAATGCGCGTTGGTTGGCTAGTTGTGTTTGGCGGATTCCTGGCTTTGAATTCTACTTTCCTTCTTGCCCAAAGAACAACAGGCGGCCGACCCACACCGAGTCGCTCAACAGGTAGATCATTGGGTCCTTCCTCGCCCTCTACACCCAACGTGCCATTTCCCACACGCGCACTCATGCATCACGCCGATGAAGAAGGCCGTGTTGAATTCCGTACTGAAACTGTTCTAGTGCAGGTACCTGCTGTTGTCACAAACAAGTCCGGCGAACATGTGCGCGGCCTCACCCGCGCCGATTTTCAGGTTCTTGAGAACGGAAAGGAGCAGAAGATTCAAACTTTTGAAGAGATCGAGCCCACGCGCATGCCGCTCACTGCGCCTGCCCCAAAGAGCGGCGAGTTCAGCAACCTGGCTGCAACCTCGCAAGGGCCGCACCTAGTCACAGTTGTTGCTTTGGATACAATCAATACTCCGTTTGTCGATCAGGCGTATGGTCGTAAACAATTGGTCAAGTATCTTGCGGAGAACCTTGATCCTGGACAGGCGATCAGCCTAGTCGCGATCACTGGCCGCGGCTTGAAAGTTCTGCACAGCCTGACTTCCGATCCCAATGCTCTGATTCAAGCCCTAAAGAAAGTAAATGGCGAGCTGCCGGCGTTGCAAGGAACAGATGTCGATGTGGAAGCAGCGGCAGCCGCTTCCGATTCTCTCGCTCCCGTGGCCGATTTCAATTCTGGCGCCAGCGATCCACAAGCAGCGCTGGCAAATGCAGAGTCTTCTCTGCAGGATTTCATTGTCCATGGCGATGCCGCTATCGCTCGGATGCAGCAGGATCGCGCCATTGAAATCACCATGCGCGCCTTCATCAATATTGCCGCGTCGCTCTCGGGTATTTCTGGCAGGAAAAGTCTTATCTGGGCGACCGGCGGATTTCCTTTTTACATCGATTCGCCTGCGGCCGTTCCCGGCGGTTATCTGTCAGTTTTGTACGAACGCGCCATGCAAAATTTGAATGACGCGGAAATTGCTGTCTATCCAGTCGACGTTCGCGGGTTGATGAACTATTCTCCTACCGCAGACATAACTTATAGCCCACGCAATGTCAGCGGCCCCGCGTTCGCGCGCAGTCTTGCTGCTCGTAGTTGGCTCCAGAACTCTAAGATTGACACTTTGCGGGACTTTGCCGAAATGACGGGTGGGCGAGCGCTTTACAACAGTAACGATCTAGTTGGGAGTTTCAAGCGCGCTGCTGATGATTCCTCGTCCTATTACCTGCTCGGCTACTATCTCGATACGAAAAATGACAAGCCGGGATGGCGGCAACTCAAGGTAAAGGTGCACACGTCGCATACCGAAGTCCGGTCTCGTAACGGATTTTTTGTCACCAACGCGACCGTCAATCCTGAGACCAGCAAGAAAATAGAGATTGAAAACGCTCTGGCGTCTCCTTTTGACAGCACCGGAATGGGACTAACTATTCGTTGGCGTGGTGCCAGCCCAGATGGCGATAAGAAAAAAATCGCGTTTGGCGTCACTCTACCTCCGGACAACATGACGATAGAGCAGGGTGAGAAAACCCGTTTCAGCGTCGAGTTTGTTGCTTTGGCTATCAAGAATGGCGTCACCGCGGACACCGTTTCGCAAAATATTCAGGGGACGCCCACTCCTGAAACGCTGGCAAAAATTAAAGCCGGAGGGCTCGTGTACAACAACTATCTTGAATTGCCTTCCGGTCAGTACACGGTGCGCTTTTTGATGCGCGATAACCTAAGCGGCAAAATCGGCAGCGTCTCCGCGCCACTGACCGTCGATTAGACAGTGCGCTATCACTTGCAGAATTTCAGCGGCGTTCTTGCAGCCTTCGCGGTCGTGTGAATCCGGGACGCTGCCAATAAGGTTTGTTCCAGTAAACCGCGCCTTAGTTTACTGGCTCACAGGGGCATCGATCGTCCCCACCAACCCAGTCTTGTTATCCTGCACCGCCAGCCGCAACCGATTGTTGCCAGGTTGCGGATCGATATCCATATGCAGCATTAAGCCTTTTGCAACGATTTGCTGATAAATGTCACTCTTAAAGGACTGGTCTACTTTCTGACTGCGTTCAGCAAGCATCTTCCCTTGGGGCGAAAACACGGTGGCATAGAAAGCCACATTCAGCCTTTTGCCGCCGGAGGTATCTTCGGCTGAGAGGGTGTTTGCGTCGACGAGGAAATCTACCCCGACCTTACCCGGAGTGGAGTTGGCAGACGATGGACGCACCCTCGCGGTAAAGCCCACCAGAGTTGCCGGAACTACATCGCGTAGCGCCGAGGCGACCTCCTGCTCCGGGCTGTATCCCTTCATCTGGGTGGGATCCGTGGCGAAGTAGCCGCGCCGGTTCTGGGTTTCAACCCCGTCCCGCTTCACTTTAATTTTGATCGCGCGATATTTGCCGTCCCACTTCTTGTTTTCAGGATAGTATCCCAGCGTGTAAGTGGCTGCTTCATCTTTAAACGCGCGCTCCACACCATACTTGATTTCGTTCTGATTGACGTAAGCACGGCCGCCCGTCTCGCGTGCCATCTCTCTCATCGTCTCCTGGGAGTCGATAGAAGTCGAAATAGACAAGCCGCGCGCGTCGACCGGATATACCGCCACCTGCGCGCTCGCCAGTCGAGCAGCAGTCTCGCGAATCTCATCCGCGTGCGCTTGCCGGAAAGTGGCGGCGTAATTCCCAGCTGAATGTTGCTCCACGCTGCGTACCTGCAGACTTGGCAAGTTTTCTTCCAATTCGGCATTGGTCATGTTTCGGTTCTCAGGAATGAGCGAAAAAGGAAGATTTCCGGTCACCCAGATGATATTCTTGCGTCCTGGAAGTCCACCCAGGATTCGTCCCAGGCTATTCAACGCGTGCAGTGTCAGCACGGTCCTCTGCTCCTGCGCGTATGCGACTTGGGCGGCTTCAAAGGTCTGAGCCGCGGCTTGCGCGACGGCGATCAACTGCATTGCCCCGGGTCCCAACCCCGATGTATCCGTCGCAGGGGCGGTGCTGGCATCGAGGCTGGCCACAGTTGATGCGCTGGTGGCATCTCCAGTGGCCACGCTCCTCGTGGCTCGTCCTGCGCTGGCGAACTCTAGCGGCCGCGGCCGGAAGCGCTGCAAGGCCGCATACAAAATCTGCGGATCACTTGTGAAGTCCTGCAAAACGTTCAACGAGCCGGTGAGAGTAAAAACGGCCATGCGCTGGTCCGGCTTGTATTGGTCCTGCACAAAACTCAGCATTTGCCGACGAGCATAGGCCTGATCCGAGAAAGGAGTATTGATCGCATCGAGCAACATTACTGTCACTGGCCCGCCCGGCGAGCGATACTGCGACCGATTCGAGTAGATACCTGGCGGCAGTGACGCTGATCCGGATGCGCTCTGTACTGGCCCGGAGAACGTAGCAACCTTCTGCGTCTTGCCGTTTTCCTCCACCACGAAGTCCTCCGGATGCAGGCGGGCGATCGGATTGCCTTGCTTGTCCGTGACCACGGCATCGATCAACACCAGATGCGTGGTAACCCGGATGGTCGGAGCCGGCACCTCCGAAGCAGATTGCTGCGGAACCTGAAACCATCCACCAGCGAGAAGTCCCGCGATCACAACGAGAGATAGACACAACCAGCGGCGCTGAATGAAATGGGTCATAAAGCCTCCTCCTGATCCCCAAGAAGCGCGGAGCAACATTAGTATTTTTCTCGCCGCATGGCAATCTATTTGCCTCAACCAGCAACCCTCTCTAGAATGGGAACTTATTCCCGCGAGAAAACTATGATTCATTTTCCTGTGCCTGAGGCTCTCACCTTCGACGACGTATTACTGCTCCCGGCTCACTCCGACGTGGTTCCGACGCAGGCGAATACTCAGACACAACTGACGCGCAATATCCGACTGAACATCCCCATCATCAGCGCCGCCATGGACACGGTGACCGAGTCTCACATGGCCATTGGCATTGCCCAACAGGGAGGGTTGGGGATCATTCACCGCAATTTGAGCATTGAGCAGCAGGCAAACGAAGTCGACAAGGTAAAGCGTTCGGAGAGCGGCATGATTGTCGATCCGGTTACCATGTCGCCAGATGCCAAGGTCTCAGACGCGCTCGAAGTCATGCGCAAATACAAAATTTCCGGCGTGCCGATCACAAAGAATGGGAAGCTTGTAGGAATTCTCACCAACCGCGATCTGCGCTTCGAAACTCGCTTCGATATCCCGATCGCCAAGGTGATGACCAAAGAAAATCTCATCACTGTTCCGGTCGGAACTACCCTCGAGCAGGCTGAAGACATTCTCCACGAGCATCGCGTAGAAAAATTGCTGGTTGTAGATGAGAATTACAATCTCAAGGGGCTGATCACCGTAAAAGATATTCAGAAGAAATTGAAGTATCCCAACGCAGCGAAGGATTCGCACGGGCGCCTGCGGGTTGCTGCCGCCATCGGCGCTACCGGAGATTTCCTGGAGCGCGCGCAGGAGTTGGTCAAATGCAAAGTGGACCTGCTGGCCGTCGATAGCGCGCACGGCCACTCCACGCGGGTGCTCGAAGCAGTCGATACGATCAAATCCAAACTTCCCGAAGTCGAGTTGATCGCCGGCAATGTCGCGACCTTCGACGGGGCCTGTGAATTAGCCCGCGCTGGGGTTGATGGAGTCAAAGTCGGGATCGGCCCAGGCTCCATCTGCACTACCCGCGTTGTTACCGGAGCGGGCGTGCCGCAGATTACGGCCATCGCCGAAACCTACCGGGCCACCAAAGATGCTCACATCCCGGTTATCGCCGATGGCGGAATAAAGTATTCCGGCGATATCACGAAGGCTCTGGCCGCCGGGGCCAGCGCAGTGATGATCGGATCTTTGTTTGCCGGAACCGACGAAAGTCCAGGGGAACTCATCCTCTATCAAGGACGAAGTTTCAAGTCTTATCGCGGCATGGGATCATTAGGCGCGATGGCAGCTGGGTCCAGCGAACGTTACTTCCAGAACAGCGATGGCGATGCTTCCACCGCCATGTCGGTTATGGGCGATGACTCGAATCGGCTCGCCAAGCTCGTGCCGGAGGGGATTGAAGGGCGCGTTCCCTATCGCGGTTCTGTGGCCATGATCGTCCACCAGATGGTCGGCGGGTTGAAATCCGGCATGGGCTACTGCGGTTGCGCGACCATTCCTGAGTTGTTGCAGAAGACTCGCTTCGTCCGGATCAGCGGCGCGGGATTACGCGAGAGCCACGTGCACGATGTCATGATCACCCGCGAGGCGCCGAACTATGCCGTGGAATAACACCAACTCGCTTCGCTTCGTGTACCTTCGTGCCCTTCGTGGATTTACGCGTTCGGACAGCAGCGGCGGATCACTACAATATTCCATTCCCGGCTCTCCCGCTTGAACTCCGCACAAAAGCAGATACTGAAGACCTGGATCGCCGCCGGTCTCTGGCTGTTCTTGATCGCCGGCGAATCCACCGATCTGGCTTCCGCCTACAACACCAGCAGATTTCTTTATCCGATTCTGCATTTCTTGATGGGCATGGACCCGGCCCGATTTCTGGTCTGGCATTTCTACATCCGCAAGGCTGGCCATTTTGCCGGGTATTTTATGTTGAGCCTGCTCCTGTTCCGGGCCTGGCGGGCAACGTTGCGCGGTGCGACCCTGTCTCGCTGGTCGCTTCAATGGGCGAGTATTGCTTTTTTTATGGCCACGCTGGTCGCCAGCCTCGACGAATGGCACCAAACTTATGTGCCGTCGCGCACTGGGGCGCTACATGACGTCCTGCTGGATAGCTTCGCATCGCTTATCGCGCAAGTCGTCATATTTCTATGGTTATCTTCCTGGGATCGCAGACCGCCCGGTGTGATTCAAGCAGAGATACGAAGCCAATCTGGATGAAGCATTCGGCCTAGTAAAATCAGCTGTCCCTCAGGGGCTGAAGCCCGCATTTTTGGCGGCTCTGAGCGGCACGGCTGAAGCCATGCCCTTTCAAAACCGATTTATGAGATGGCTTCTAGTAGATAGCGTCATACTTCGTGACCGCCCACTCGCCATCACGGTTTTCCAGAGTGACAGATAGCAATTCCATGTAGGTCTGGTGCTGGCCTGGACCCGTTGAGCGCTTGCCGCGATAGCGCAGGATGCGGAGCGGCGGCGTGTCTTCCCACTCCGCAATTCGCCAGGAGATGAGGGGATGCTTCGCTTCAGAATCGCAGATGAAGGCTGCGTATTTCTTGCGATAATCCTTCTCCCAGCTGGCCAGTTCTTCCTGGCAATGGTCCTCACTCATGGCGCGTATGAACTTCTCTGCTTCCCGCTCGGAAGCGCGGTCACGAAGGGGATTCAGCGTGATGGAATTGGGTATGCCAGAAAGGGGATCGCGCTCTTCCGATCGCGCCAGCACTGGCCCTTGATTATTCAGCCATAGCAAGTAGCCGAAAAAAATCAGCAGCAGTAAGACGCCCGCGCATGCGGCAATGGCGATTTGTGTGCGCGAAAAGCCCATTCTCGCGCCAGTTTATCGTGATGGAGAGCGAGCACAAGATTACGGCAGATAGACGCGAACGGACATGTACTGCCAGTACAAGAAAGGCGCACCGAAAATCGGTACGCCTTCGGGAGATAATTCCCTGCGACCTTTACGGTAAAAAAAGAACATAACCGCGAAGAACGCCAAGGATTCGCAAAGGACGCAAAGCAAATCCTACGGGCCAAAGGCCAAGCTACTCTTTCTTCTCGCTGTCTTCGGCGGGTTCGCCTGGAGCTGCCTGCGCCTCTGCTTCTTCCATTGCCTTTTTGGCTTCGGCAGTACGTTTGGCGCGGGTCTCGGCGCGCTTTTGGCGCTTTTCTTCCTGCAACTTCTCGCTGCCCAGCAGTTCGATGAACGCCTTTTCAGCGCCGTCGCCCTTTTGCCATCCGACGCGAACAATGCGGAGGAAGCCACCCTCGCGGTCGCCGAAGCGAGGGCCAATGGTGTCGAACAGCTTGTTCACAGCTTCGCGGGTCATGAGATAAGCCGCAGCCTGGCGACGAGCGGAGAGATCGCCCTTCTTGCCGAGAGTGATCATCTTCTCGACTTGTGGGCGAAGCGCTTTCGCCTTGGGGACAGTGGTTTCGATGCGCTCTTCGAGAATCAGCGAAGTCGCCATATTCCGCAGCAATGAGCGGCGGTGCGAGGTAGTGCGGCCTAATTTCCATCCTGCTACTTTGTGACGCATGTGAACCCCAGTTGTCTCTGCTCATGTGGAGGCGGGGCCTTCGCCCGCCGGACGGAGCGAAGCTCCGTCCCCACACGGCCAAGCTAGTGATCAGCGGGCTAGTCACTATCGACTAGCCACCAGCCACTTTCCTAGTAGTTATCGTCCGGGCCGTAAGCCGAAGCCGGCAGAATCTGGTTCGAAGTTGGTCCCGGCACGGCGTTGCCGTGCTCGTCGATCTTCATACCCAGGCTCAGCCCCATCGAGGACAATATCTCTTTGATTTCGTTCAGCGATTTGCGCCCGAAGTTCTTGGTCTTCAGCATTTCGGCTTCAGTCTTCTGCACCAACTCGCCGATGCTCTGAATATTCGCATTCTTCAAGCAGTTGTAGCTGCGCACCGAAAGCTCCAGCTCTTCGACCGAGCGATTCAGATTTTCATTCTTGATCTCCGGCTTGCGGTCTTCCGTAGATATCGCAGTCTCGATATCTTCCTCGAAATTGATGAAGATGTTCATGTGATCCTTCAGCAGCTTCGCCGACAAACCAATAGCGTCGGCAGGAGGAATGGAGCCGTTGGTCCACACTTCGAGAGTCAGCTTGTCATAATCGGTGATCTGGCCCAGGCGCGCCGCTTCTACCGTGTAGTTGCATTTGCGCACCGGCGAGTGGACGGAATCGATGGGAATAAATCCGATGCCTAGGTCGTCATCGAAGTTCTTATCCGCTGAAACATAGCCGCGGCCCCTCTTCAGCCGCATCTCCATGTCCAGTTTGCCGCCTTCGCTGACGGTCGCGATGTACACATCCTTATCGAGCACTTCGACGTCAGCATCGGCCTCGATCATGCCCGAGGTGACAACGCCCGGAGTATCGGCACGCAGGTAGATCGCCTTCGGAGCATCGCCGCTCAACTTGAATGGAATCTGCTTCAGGTTCAGGATGATGTCAGTTGCGTCTTCAACGACTCCCGGGATTGATTGAAATTCGTGCAGGACGCCTTCGATTTTCACCGCAGTAATGGCTGCGCCTTCGATTGAACTGAGCAGCACCCGGCGAAGCGCGTTGCCGATGGTGGTGCCGAATCCGCGCTCAAACGGCTGTGCCCAGAAAATTCCGAACTTATCGGTTAAGGTCGAAGTATCGACCGCCAGGCGTTTTGGTTTCTGAAAACCTTTCCAA
>Ga0209473_1002357_pt1 | contig 10410 bp, 9 predicted proteins | sample GraSoiAngelo_133_FD_185890 | JGI IMG/M metagenome (GOLD analysis project Ga0209473, IMG submission 185890) | Grasslands soil microbial communities from the Angelo Coastal Reserve, California, USA - 14_0929_05_20cm (SPAdes) (version 2) | ecosystem: Environmental > Terrestrial > Soil > Grasslands ...
ATCCGCTCGCCGTCTTGATCGACGATGCGCAATGGGCTGATGGATCGACACTCGCGGCGCTCCGCGCGGTGTGGTCTCGCGACCAGAGCGCTGCGGTGGTGCTCGTGCTTACCATCGAGCGCGGCGCTGAGCTCTCCGCCGAACTGCGGGCGCTCGTCGGGAGCGTGGGTCGTGAGATCCCCGGCGCGGTTACGCGACTCGAGCCGCTCACGTACGACGACATCGCGGCCCTTACCGAAACCGCGGCGCCGTGGTGCGCTGGGAAGGAAGAGCGGGAGCGTCTCGCACGTCGCGTTGCGCAGGAGTCTGGCGGCAATCCGTTCCTCGCCGTGACTCTACTTCACGAGCTCGGCCAGACCACGTCGCTGCGCCAGGGTCTCGTGGAATGGCCACCTGCAGGTGGCACGCTGGACTCGTCGTTGCCCATTGCCGTGTCCGAAGTGATGCGCAGCGCCGTCGCGGCCCGAGTGGCGCGCCTCGATGAGGACAGCACAGCGGTGCTCCGCGCGGCGAGCATCGCCGGTGATGTGCTGGACCCGGCCGTCCTCACCGAGGTGTCGGGCTTGCTCCGCACCCGGGTCGATGCGGCGCTCGACCGGCTCGAGCGCGAACGGTTCGTCGTGTTCGACGGCGGACGCTACCGCTTCACCGGCCGGCTCATCTCGGCGGTAATCGAGCGCGAGTGCATGCAGGCGGGGGGCCGGCGCCGGCTGCGCGAGCGCTACATCGCGGCGCTCGCCTCCCGTGACGACATCGACTCACACCTGCTCCGCGCCGGGCTGCTCGCTTCCGAACGAGCACCCGAAGCGTTCGAGGCAGCGCTGCGCGTGGCCGAGCGGGCGTTGGCGCTTGGGGCGCAGCGGACGGCGTCCAGTGCGATCCGCACCGCCGCGCGGGCAGCCGGGGCGGACCCCGAGCGACTCGGCCTGTTGGAAGAACTGCGGCGCCGCGCAAGCCCGGCCAAGGTTGTGGCACAATGACTTGTGGCCTCGGCCCTCGGGATTGGTCGCCGCATGGCCGCCTCCTCCTACTCTTGGCTTCCATTGACCGCCACGTGGAGGACATCATGAGCATGGGCCGCTTTGCCGCTTTCGCATTCTCTGTTGGCGTCCTGGCCGCCATGTACGTCGCGGCGTGTGTCCTCCCGGGAGAGCCATCGGGCGCTCAGCGCATCCAGTTCACGCTCGACTCTGCAACGCCCAATCGTGTGCCCCTCGCAGGAGTGTTTGAACCCCTGATCACGATCTCAGCCGACGGTCGGGTCCTCAGGAACGCGCGCTATCGGCTCGAGACACTCGACGCCGACATCGTGGGCGTGGATTCGACGGAACGCCGCCTGCGCGGCCTGATGCGCGGGACGGCCGCCGTGCGCGCCACGTACCTCGGGGCGACGGGTACGCCGGATACGGTGTTCTCTGTTCAGGTCGTTGTATCCCGCGTCGTGGTGGACTCGCCCGCGCTGGCGTTCACTCGTCTTGGAGCAAGGACACGGCTGAGCGCCACCGCGTTGGACGCAAACAACGCCGCGGTCCCCAATGTCCCCGTCAGCTGGTTCAGCGCACAGCCGACGGTGGCGGCAGTAAACGACACCGGGCTCGTCACGGCGATGGACGAGGGCGCGACAACGATCACGGCTGCAGCGGACGGCGTGGCGGATACTTCTGACGTGACCGTGACGCAGGTGGCCGCGGCGGTCACGGTCCTACCCGAGCGCGATACCCTGCGCACCGTCGGGCGCTCGATCCAGCTCTTCGCCGTGGCACTCGATTCGAGCAGCAACGTCCTCTCCACCGCCAAGCCGCACTGGACCAGCAGCGATTCGACCGTCGCCCGAGTGGACGCTACCGGACGCGCCACGGCTACGGGAGCCGGCACGAGCCGGATCGTCGCCCGCGTCGGCGCCGCAGCCGACACGGCGACCCTCGTCGTAGCCCAGGTCGTGCGGGTGCTCGCCGTCTCGCCCGGTTTCGACACGTTGACGGCGATCGCCGATACGGCGCGCGTCATTCCCCTGGCGTTTGACAGTGCGGCCCACGAGATCCCGAGGCCGAGCGTGGCGTGGGCCACGAGCGATACCACCATCGCCACCGTCGATCAGGCGGGGCTGGTGCGGGCAGTCAAGAACGGGCCCGTGCTGGTCACCGCGTCTGCGGCCGGGCAGTCCGCATTCGCGACGATCGTGGTGCAGCAGCAGGTCACGGCCGCACGGATGGCACAAGACCGCGTAGCGCTTGTAGGCGTGGGCGACACGGTGCGTCTCAGCGCCGTGGGTCTCGACAAGAACGGCTATCCCGTGGCCGACCCCGCGTTGGTGTGGCGCAGTGGGTCCGGATGTGTGGCGTCGTTCCTTCAACCTAACAATTATGGAGGGATGTATACGGGGCCCTCGGCACTCGTGACGGCGCGGGGCGCCGGCGAGGCGTCCATTATCGTCACGCCGTTCGGCGGGCGGGCCGACACCGCCGCGGTGAGCGTCACGGGCGCGCCCGCAGGAGAGCCGGAGATAGCGTACAGGTCCCTCTGGGGGATCGAGGCGTTATGCGCTGTTCGAGGCGCGCCCACGGTATTAATCCCGGTCGAGCTCACCGGTGACGACCCTGATGGCCTCTATCTATTTTGGGGCCTGGCTTGGTCTCCGGACGGCGCAAGGCTCGCGTTCTACGGCAGGTCGCACTCCTTGAACTGCGGTTTGCACATCGTGCGCGCCAGCGGCTCCGAAGTGCAACAGATATCGGACAGGTGCAGCGAGCGCGCCGCCTGGTCACCAGATGGGACGGCGCTTGCCTTCTCGCCCGCCAACACCGACACCATCTATGTCGTGAATGCTGACGGTTCAAATCCCAGACCCCTCTTTGCGTTCGGCCCCGGGCGCTCGGTGGACGGCCTGACGTGGTCGCCGGACGGGACCAAGCTGGCGTTTGTCGGCCGTGGGGCCGGCTTGGGTAGTTGCATCTTCGTCATGAATGCAAACGGCAGCGGTGCCGTCTGTCTGGGCGATACTCAGGGTTCCGGCGACTCTCCGGCCTGGTCCCCCGACGGCTCGCAGCTAGCCTTCGTCCGTTCAGACTATTTACTGGGCAGCAGCGACATTTGGCTGATTAATCCGGATGGCTCCGGCGCCACGAACCTGACGCAGGGCAATCCTGCCTTGGCCGCGGCGCCTGCGTGGTCGCCCGACGGTTCCCGCCTCGTCTTTTCGGGTGAGGGGCGGGTTGAAGGGGTCGATCAGGATGTTGCGCAGTTGTTCGTCATCAACAGAGACGGGACCGGGTTGCAGCAATTGGATACCGGCGGCTGGAACGCATCGGGCCCAACCTGGCGGCGCGTGGCGCCGCCCGCCGCAGCGCGAGCGCTCACCGGGGCGCGCCGGGGCTGGGAACGATAACTCCGGGACGATTGGCAACCCATGTGGCTCCCTCGTAGCGGCGACAAGCGTCGACTGCTGGCCGGACCACGAGGCGCGGCGTATCGTATCCCGCGATGCGCTGCCCCAACTGCGCGAGCCCGCTGCCCAACGGCAGCGTGTTCTGCACCAACTGTGGCGCCGACGCGCGCGAGCCGCCGTCGGCTGCTCCGGCGCCGCTGGATGACGCCGGGGTCGCCAAGCTCACGCGCCTGCTCCGCGAAGAGACCGCGGGCGACTATGAGATCGACCGGGAGCTGGCGCGGGGCGGGATGGGCGTCGTGTACGTAGCCACCGAGATCCAGCTGCGCCGTCGCGTCGCCATCAAGGTCTTGCCCCCCGCGCTCACGTTCGGCCAGGGTGCCATCGAGCGGTTCCGGCGCGAAGCCCGCACCGCCGCCGCCCTCGACCACCCCAACATCATCCCGATTTACCGCGTCAGCGCCGGCGGCGAACTGCTGTGGTACTCCATGAAGCTGCTCGAGGGCAAGAGTCTCGACACGATCCTCACGGAGCGGACGCGTCTCGAGCTGGAAGAAACCGTCGCGATGCTGGACCAGGTCGCCGATGCGCTGGACTACGCTCACCAGCACGGCGTCATCCACCGCGACATCAAGCCCGGGAACATCATTCTCGACGAGCGGGGCCGGGTCACGGTCACGGACTTCGGCATCGCCAAAGAGATCCAGGAGGCGTCCGTCAGTGCCTCGGGGCGCCTGCTCGGCACGCCACACTACATGTCGCCCGAGCACTACCGCGGTTCCGAGATCTCTGGAGGAGCGGACCAGTACTCGCTGGGCGTCGTTGCGTTCCAGTGCCTGGGAGGCCGCGTGCCCTTCGACGCGGCGACGGCTTACGAGCTCCTGAACAAACATGTAGTGGAGCCGCCACCCTCGCTCGCGGAGCTGCGGCGGGACTTGTCGCCGAACGCTTACGCGGCGATCGACCGCGCATTGGCGAAGCGTCCCGAAGACCGGTTCGCGTCGGTTACCGACTTCGTGAACGCGCTCGCCGGACGCGTGCCGCAAGTCGCACCACGGCGTGCCGCCGGTCGGCGCAGGAGGGTGGTCGGCTGGGGCGCTGGATTGGCTGCTGCGGCCGTGACGCTGTACGCTGGAATAACCTTAGTGCGCCGCAGTGAGCAGAACACTGAGCCGCCGCGACGCTCGGCGGCAGACGACACGGTAGCTCACCCGCCTGCGGCTCTACCATCGTCCGCAGAGCACACGGAGGCTGCTGCTCCGCCGCCGCCCGCGCCCAGGCAGGCGCCCGCTGCTACGCTGATCATCCGCCTTCCGGCCGGTTGGGCGCGCATCTACGTGGACGGCGACCTGCGCGGCGAGCGGCCGGTGCACCGGGAGGAACTGCCGCCCGGCACGCACACGTTGCGGTTCGAGCGCCCGGGATTCGAGTCGCTGGACACGACGGTCACCCTCGGGGCCGGTACAAACGTGCTCGAGATCCGCATGCGGCGCGCAAGCTCATGAGATACCTCGGAGCGCTGGTCTTCCTGCTGCTCGCCGCCGCCCAGGCGCCGGCGCAGGGGGCTCGGCGAGCCCTGACCGCAGGAAACGAGCGTTACCTGCTGGCGGATTATCACGGTGCCCTCCCGTTGCTTGTGAGAGGCCTGGCCCCGAAAGCCGGACCACTCGATGGACCTTGGGTGCAGGGCGTCGAGCGCCTGGCCGACGTGCTCCTCGTGCTGCGGCAGGATTCGCTAGCCGAAACTTGGCTGCGGTGGGCCGCTCGACTCGACGCCGACTTCCACGTGGACGAGGAGGTGGTGCCTCCGACCGTGGCACGCGCGTCGCGAGCCGCGCGGGCGTTCGTCGACTCGACCCCGCACGACCGGTTCGTGGCGCGCGTGACGTTCGACTGGGCGGCGGCGAGCGCCAACGGATCGGGGACAGTCCGTCTGGAGCGGGCGAACATCCCCATCACGGCCCGCATCGGCACCGACCAGTTCCTGCGCGGCGGCGAGTCGCGACGCCTGCCGCCCGGCAGCTACAACGTAGTGGTCTCGGCCCCGGGGTTTCTCTCCACTCGGCTGACCGTGGAGCTCCTGCCCGGCGTGACGACCCAGATCGCCGTGTCCTTGCTGCCGGAAACGGCTGGTCTCCTGTACGTCGCGGCCTGGCCGTGGGCGAGTGTCTTCGTTGACGGCGACTCGATCGGCAACACCAGCGTCGCCGCGCATCGCGTCGTTCCCGGTCGCCACGTCCTGCGGTTGGAGTTTCAGGGGGGCCCGCCAAAAGACACGACGATCGTCATGGGCGAACGGCAAGTGGTCCGGCTCTCGTGGGTGGGGCAGCGAAACACGATGAGTGACCCGCAGCTCGACCAGGCTCTCGCCGCGCTCGATGGTGCCGAGACCGAACGCGGCGCGGTCCTGCTGCGGCAGTGGCTCAGCGCCGACGCTGGCGGCGCGCCGGAGGGCACGAAATCCCTGGTGCTCGCGCGCCTCGCCGAAGTCGCCTGGTCGCTCGGCCTGAGAGATTCCGCCCGCGTCTGTCTGCGCTCACTTGTCCAGGCGGACCCCTTCTTCTCCATACCACTCGGTCTCTTCAACCCCGATCTCGCTGCGGACTATGTGCGCGTGCGGCGCGAAACCCCCGCGATCGCGATTCGAGCGCCACGCGATACCGTGGTGACGCCGGTTCGCGACTCGTTCCCGATCCGGATCGCGGTCGGCCAGCCTGGAGAGGTGCGTCTGTTCCTGCGGCTCACACGCCCACGACCTCGCGACTCGTTGCTCATCGCGCTGCACGTGGACAGCGTCGGGATCGCGAGAATACCGCTCACGGCACCGGACGGCAACGCCCTGGCTCCTGGTCAGTACGCGATGGAAGCGGAAGTGTCTGCCTCCGGCCCCCGCTCCAGCGCGCTTCTGGAACTGACCGTGGTACGGCTCTCGGCGGACACGGCTCCCCGTCAGGCCCCGATCCCGGTCGCGGCTTTCCGAGCAGAGATAAGGAAAGGGCGCCCGTCCCTCCGAACCGTGGGGGAGAGTGTCGGCCTTGGCGCGTTGGCCGTCCTGGTTTCGGCGGCCGTGAACGACGCTCGAGTCAGCGGACGTGCAATCCCGCGCGGCGCCTGGCTCATCGGCGGCTCGGTCAGCCTGGCGAATCTCGCGTTCAAGCGCCCGCGGGTGCCGATTGCTGCGAACGTCGCCTACAACGAATCGTTGCGCCGTCAGTGGAACGAAGAGGATCACGCGATCGCCACCGAGAACGTCACGAGGCTGGGGACCACACCTTTGAGGATCCGCTCTACGAGGGAGCCGTGAAGGCGACCTTCTTGCTCGCCGCCTCGCTCGTGCCCATGGCGGCATTGAGTGGCCAGACCGTGTCGGCGAATGCTGTCGTGGCCGTCCCGAAGCACAGCGCGCATTTCTCGGGCGTGACGGAACGGCTGGACGGGTCGTGGGTCGGTGGCGCCGTGGAGTTCGAGGCGCGACGCTTGCGGCTGTCGGTAAGCGGTACGCGCGGTCGGCTCACCGCCGCCGATGCTGGCCTGCCCAAGAGTGACGTGGGCGAGCTGTCGCTCGACGGGCAGTATCGCGTGCGTCCCTGGTTCGGCCTCGAGCTGCGCTACACCGCCCGCGTTTTCAGCACCGCGGCCGGTTACCAACGCTGGGACGTGGTCGGCGTGGGAGCGGCCGCTTCGCGCGATCTCGGGACGCCGACGGTGCGTGGCTTCGCCAGCCTTCTGTATTTCCCGATGGTGAGTGTGAGTTACGAAGAGAGACCAACGTTTGCCTTGGGCAGCAACGTGGGGATTGCGCTCGCGCCGAGAAACCTGCCGCTTGCTGTCATGCTGAGCTATCGAATTGAACGATTCCGCTTTGCGGCCACTGCGCGCTCCGAGCAGTTCGAAGCGCTTACGCTTTCATTGGGGGTGCGGGCGCGGCGACACGCTGGGCGGTGGACGCTGGGCGGGGCAGGGCAGTAGCGGAAACCCGTTGGATTTCTCGAACGAACTTGAGCCAGGTCCGCATTACCCACGTTTTGCCGAGCGATCATTGATCATTGACCATTGATCATGGATCATTTGACTATGCCCCGCTGCGGCACCATCGTCCTTGCCGGCCGCCCCAACGTCGGCAAATCGACGCTGCTCAACGCCCTCATCGGCGAGCACCTCGCCATCGTCTCCCCCAAGCCACAATCCACCCGCCTCCCCGTCGTCGGCCTGCTCACCCGCGACGACACCCAGTACATTTTCACCGACTCACCCGGACTGCTCGAGCCCGAATACCAGCTGCACGTCGCCATGCGCGCCGCCGCCCTGCGCGCCATCGACGACGCCGAGGTCATCGCCTACCTGCACCCGCTCGCGGAGTATCCGGCCCCCGCGTTGACGGAAGTGGCGAAACTGAACCGTGCGCCCCGAGCCCCGATCGTCACGGTCTACACCAAAGCCGATCTCGCCCCGGAACCTCCCCAACCTCCACCAACCTCCACCAACCTCCACCGCCATTGTCTCGGCCGTCACCGGTGCTGGCCTGGAAGGCTTGCTGAGTACGTTGCGCGCCGCGCTCCCCGAAAGCCCGTTCCACTACGACCCCGACGAGATGGCGACCCAGCCCACCCGCTTCTTCGCAGCGGAGTTCATCCGCGAAGCGGCGTTCGAGCTGCTGCACGAAGAGTTGCCGTACAGCGTCGCCGTGGAAATCGACGAGTTCCGGGAAGGTGCGGATCCTCTGTATATTCGCGCCGTGGTGTACGTCGAGCGCGCCAGCCAGAAGGGCATCGTGATCGGCGACGGCGGCCGCACCATCAAGGCCCTCGGCCAGGCCGCCCGCGTCAAGATCGAGGCCCTGCTCGGCGCCCACGTGTTCCTCGAACTCCACGTGAAGGTGCTGCCCAAATGGCGGCGCCGTGACGCTTCGCTCAAACGCCTGGGGTACGTCCCATGAGTCTCGCCCCCGATCTGCTGGAGATCCTGGTCTGTCCCAAGTGCAAAGGCCCGCTCGAGCACCGCACGGCGCCCGCCGAGGCGCTGGTGTGCCACGCCTGCCGCCTCATCTACGCCGTAGAAGACGACATTCCCATCATGCTGATCGACGAGGCGAAGCACTTCTGATCGAGCCGCTGGCCGTTTGTTTGACACCCGCCGCCACGAGGCCTAAGTTTAGGCGCGCTCGACCCTTACGCGAGGAGCCAGGTGCGCGGGACGCGCCCGACGATACTCTTTTTCTCGCCGGCTGGTCGCACGGTACCTGACTTCCTGGCGCACTGGGTGAACGGCAAAGGACTCACCATCGTCCCCGTGCCGGACCCGGGTGACGTGGAGCAACGGGTGCTGCGATCCCTGCCGCAGCTGGTCGTCATCGACGCCGACGACGGCCCGCAGGGGCTCGCCCTGTGCGGCCGGCTCAAGGCGGACTCGTATTCGGCCATCGTGCCGCTCGCCGTCCTCACCAGTCGCCACACCACCGATCGGGTCCAGGAATGGTTCACGGCGGGGGCGGACGAGGTCATCAGCCCGCTGTTCGAGCCGGCCGAGCAGGCGAGCCGGCTGGACGGCCTGATGACCCGGACCGCGCGCGACGTCGCCGTCAATCCGTCCACCCGGCTTCCCGGCACCACGGAGATCGAGCGTGAGATCCGGCGGCGCATGGAGAACGGCGAGCTGTTCGCCGTCTGCTACGCCGACCTCGATCACTTCAAGGAATTCAACGACCGCTACAGCTACAACGACGGCGATCGCGTCATCTACATTCTGTCGCGCATCCTGCACGACGTCGTGAAGGGGCTGCTCTCGGGCCGCGGCTTCGTGGGGCACATCGGCGGCGACGACTTCATCTTCATCATCCCGTTCGACGACATCCCCGAGGTGTGCGGCGAGGTGCTCGAGGTGTTCGACACGCTGATACCGTACCAGTACAACGAGCAGGACCGGCGGGCGGGCTACTATTTCGGGAAGGACCGGCGCGGCCAGCTGCACCGCGTGCCGCTGATGACGCTCTCGATCGGGATCGTGACGAACCAGCACCGGCGCTTCGCGCACCCGGCGCAGGTGAGCGAGCTCGCGACCGAAATGAAGAGCTATGCCAAGACGCAGCCGGGATCGGTGTTCGTGGTGGACCGCCGGCACGATCCGGAGCTCGATGAGAGCGAGGGGCGCGCGAGATGAACGTCACCTGTCCGTCGTGCGAGACGGTGTACCGCGTGGACCCCACCAAGGTCCCGCCGGGCGGGGTGCGCGCGCGCTGCGCGGTGTGCAGCAGCGTGTTTCCCGTGAACCCCGCGACGGGTGCGGCGGCACCCGCCGTCCCCGCCGCCCAGCGGGCGCCCGCGGCGCCCGTAGCCCCGGCTGCAGCGGCGCCCCCGCCGCCCGCGCCCCGCGCGCCGGCTCCACCGCCGCCACCACCGTCGGTCCCCGTGCCCCCGCGCCCGCCCGGCATGCCCCGCTTCTCGGGGCCGGTTTCGGCTCCAAGTACGCCGCCGCGCGCGCCCGCGCCCCCCGCCGCCCCCGCCGCGCCCGCCGCGCCGCCGCGGCCGGTGGCGCCGCCCGCCGCACCGGCGGCTGCGCCGCCTACGCCCACGCTGCGACCGCCGGTGTCGCCTACCGCTCCGGTGCGCGCCCCGGCCGCTGGCCCCGTGCCTCCCGCTCGCGCCACGACTCCGCCCGTTCGTCCGGCCGCGCCTGCGCCCGCGCCCCCCGCGCCGAGTGCCGCCCCGGGCGCGCCGCCCGGGCAGCGCATGACCGGGCCGCTGCGCCCGGTGAATCCCTTCATGGTGCAGGACCCGAAGCAGAAGGCTCGTCGCCTCGCGCGGGCGCTCGTGTCCGACCTGGTGGTGTACCATCCGGAGAAGCGCCAGCAGGGGCTGCGCGACGGCACGCTGCCGCAGCTGTTCAAGGACGAGATCGAGAAAAGCTGGCAGGAGTACGTGGAGCAGGTCGGGGCCGAGATCGCGAAGGGCACGTCGTTCTGGGCGGAAGCACTGAACGAGATTCTGGCCGGGGGCAACAAGGTATTTTGAGACTGGCGCCGGGGGGGG
>Ga0209473_1002358_pt1 | contig 10404 bp, 11 predicted proteins | sample GraSoiAngelo_133_FD_185890 | JGI IMG/M metagenome (GOLD analysis project Ga0209473, IMG submission 185890) | Grasslands soil microbial communities from the Angelo Coastal Reserve, California, USA - 14_0929_05_20cm (SPAdes) (version 2) | ecosystem: Environmental > Terrestrial > Soil > Grasslands ...
ATCATCTGTAATAACCGTGTACGGGCCAGCCTGGCTGCCGGAATGCTTACTGGCGCAGGATGCCGTCAGCCTGTTGTCGTTGATGGCGGAATGGAAACCTGGGTGAGAGAAGGTTTATCCGTCGTGTTCAAAAGACCTTTCTGGGACTTTCCGCTCGCGCGCTTCTGTTGCGAATTGATGGAACTGTTTAGACGGCCTCCTTTGGTGACTTATAAATCGCCCAGGGTCGCCTAGTTGCGATTGTCGCCGTCATTGACAAGCATTGTAAATGGCGAGCCGTCCGTGGCACGATCCGCTGAACGGTGAGACTAGGAAAAAAGCCAACTAACAGAGCTGCATGACGAGTCCACAGGCCATCTTCTTGATCAGCGTCGGGTGCATCTTTGGCGGGGCTTTGCTGGGTCTGTTGCTCAGCCGGGTGCTGCCGGAGCACCATCTGCGCGATAATTCCAAGGACACTGTGAAGATGGTTGCCGGCACGATCGCCACTCTGGCCGCGCTAGTTCTGGGTTTGCTCGTTGGCTCGGCCAAGAATTCGTTCGATGCCCTGAATACTGAGATCACCCAAAGCAGTACGAAAGTCATCCTACTGGATCGCGCGCTGGCTGCGTATGGTCCGGAAACAAAAGACGCCCGCGAGCAGTTGCGCCGCGGAGTTATCACCCTGATCGATACTTTCTGGCCAGAGGAGAAAACCGAAACATCGGGCTTCGCGACCTTCGAGCGGACGAATAAGATAGAGACCCTTCAGGCGAAGCTGCGCGAGCTCACTCCGGCGACCGAGGCCCAGCGCCAGGTACTCTCGCAGGCGCAGCAGATCAGTAGCGATCTTGTGCAATCCCGCTGGCTGGTGATCGAGCAGGCGCAAAGCGCGCTTCCGGTGCCGTTCCTCGTGGTGCTGCTTTTCTGGCTCTCGATGCTGCACCTTAGCTTCGGCTTGTTTGCCCCGCGCAATTGGACCGCGATTACCGTGCTTCTCATCAGTGCGTTGTCGGTGTCAGGGGCGATTTTTATTATCCTGGAGATGAACCACCCGCTGCAAGGCATGATCAAAGTTTCCAGCGCGCCGCTACGCAAGGCCGTCGAACATCTGGGGCAATAAGGAACCAATGCGATACCCGAGTTTGAACAGGAGGTAACAGAGGTTTTCTTTTCGGTCTCTGTTTGCTCCTGTCGAGTTTTTTTCATCTGTTGGCTCCAGGGAGGATCAGGCGGTGAACACCGTCGGTCAGTTTCATCTCATGGAAGTTGATGAGCAGTCCAAGCGGGACATTCAGCAATTTCATGTAGCTTGGGAGTTGTGCTTTGTGGATGGGCAGAATTTTCTCCGCGGCCTTTGCTTCCACCAGCATATCGAATCGCAGCGGTTCCTCTCGCGTGAAGCCCTTGTATTCAATCATCACGAGTTTCTGGCTCACGCACGTTAACCCGCGCAGTTCAAACTCTTTCGTCAGACACTATTCGTAGATGGATTCGATCAGGCCGGGCCCCTTGTCCCGATGGACCTCAATGGCCGCGCCGATGATGATCTCGGTCATGTTCGACGCTCTTTCAAAAAGCGGATGCATGGTCCTTTGAACAGGAGCAAACAGAGGAAATCGAGGGTCTTGTTGCTTCTCATCTCTGTTCTCTCAGTTTGCTCCTGTTGAAAAATTGTCCTGCTGATCAGTCCTCGATCGTGGCTGCGATATCTCCCGCTTCTTCTACTTTCTTTTCATCTGCGCCACTTAACTTTGAAGGGCCCAGGTCAATTGTTACCTTGTTGATCTTGCCGGTGAATTTGTTATCGCCCTGCTTGTAATCATCTGACACGGCCGTCTCCGCGTCCATTCCGACGTCGGCGCCTTCATCGCCAGAGAAAGCGAACGGTTCTGTCTTGGGAATGTGCCCTTCGGCAACTTTCTTGTCGTCCACGAACAAGATGCATTTGCCTCCCGTACCCGGCTTTGGTTGATCGATCTCATATTGGAATTTGATCACATGTTTCCCCGCGGGCAGGGAGGCGGTTGAGGCAATCTTGGTTCTTTCCACTCCGAAGAAGTTATATTCGTAGTGCACCTTGCCGTCCTTCATATACAGGGTCCAACCGCCAAACCTGCCGGCTTGTGCGATGATTACGCCGCTGGTCTTGGCGTTGGCTAACTCCAGATCAGCAGTGATGGTGTGCGAGCGGTTCTTCACGTTGATGAAAGCGTTCTCTGTCATCCCGACCATCCCGGGATAAACGGTGAGTGAAGTGCGCGAACCCATGATGTCCGGTCTGCCGGCAATCGCGGGATTAAATCGCTCCGATCTGCGGTCATCAATCGGCAACACAGAGTTCTTTACCGCTTCTTTCATAAACAAATCTTGCAGTTCCTTGAGCTTTTCCGGATTTTTTTCCGCAAGATTGTTGGCTTCGCTGAAATCTTCATCCACGTGATAGAGTTCCCACACATCTTTGCGGAGTGGCGGAAGCTCTACCATTAGCCAGGGAATGGAATGGCGCGTACACGCTACCCAACCATCGTGATAGATTCCCCGGTTGCCGAACATTTCGAAATACTGTGTCGTATGCGTTGCCTTGGCCTTGGCATCGTCAAATGTGTAAACGAGGGAAGTTCCATCGAACGGCCGCTGTTGCGTTCCGTTTACCATCTTCGGGAAAGGAAGACTCGCCGCTTCCAGTGCGGTCGGAGCGATATCTGTTACATGCGAAAACTGGGAACGGATTTCACCCCTGGCTTTGATCCGCTTGGGCCAGTGCATGACCATGCCGTTGCGCGTTCCGCCGAAATGAGATGCGATTTGCTTGGTCCACTGGAACGGAGTATCGCCCGCCCATGCCCAACCGATCGCGTAATGGGGAAAGGTACTCGGGTCACCCCATTGATTGATATGAGGCATGTTGATGGCGGCAGTACTGATGATGCCGTTTAATGCCATCATCTCGTTGTAGGCGCCTTCGGGGCCGCCTTCGGCGCTGGCGCCGTTATCGCCCACGATGTAAATCAACAAGGTGTTGTCCATCACGCCCATCTCTTCGAGCGCTTGCACCAATCTGCCTACCTCATGGTCGGTATGCTCTGCAAAGCCGGCATAGGTTTCCATCTGACGCGCTCCGAGTTTCTTCTGGTCGGGAGTTTGTGAATCCCAGGAGGGAATTTCTTTGGGGCGGGGAGTGAGCTGCGCACTTTGCGGGATGATTCCGCCTGCCTTTTGCCGGGCAAAAGTCTCCTCGCGCAGTTTGTCCCACCCCTGGTCAAACTTGCCCTTGTATTTGTCGATGTATTCTTTCGGGACGTGATGCGGCGCGTGCAGTGCGCCGGTAGCGAAATAGACGTAGAAGGGTCTGTCAGGTGTGAGTGTATGCTGTGCTTGCATCCAGCCGATTGCCTGGTTCGTCATATCCGTGGTGAAGTGATAATTCGGATCGTGGGGCGGTTCCACGCGAACGGTGCCGTCAAAAATTGCCGGCGCCCACTGATTGGTTTCGCCGCCGATAAAGCCATAGAACTTGTCGAAGCCGGAGTGAGTAGGCCATCGGTCATAGGGTCCAGAAACGGATACCTCCCACGGCGGAGTCTCATGATATTTCCCGAACGCAGCGGTGCTGTATCCGTTCAAGCGAAGCATTTCCGCCAGTGGCGCGACACTGTTGGGCCTGATGCCGGTGTTGCCTGGAAATGCAGTCGCAAGTTCCATGATGGCACCGGCGTTGTTCACGTGATGGTTGCGACCGGTGAGCAGTGCGGTGCGCGTGGGAGAACAGAGCGCAGTGGTATGGAATGCGTTGTACCTTAACCCGTTTGCTGCCAGACGATCGAGGGTGGGCATGTTGCAGGGTCCGCCAAATGCGGCGGAATGCCCGAAGCCAATGTCGTCAAGCAAAACGATCACGACGTTAGGCACGGCGGCCGGCGCTTTGATCTCGAACCGCGGCGGCGGCTTGGCATTGCGAGCATCCAGTTCCGTGATTGGCGGGTACTGCGGCTCGCGAATTGGCAACACCGTGCGGTCGAGCCCGTCCGTGGATTGCCCCAGAGCCGAGGCTGCCGTGATCGCCAGTCCACAGACTAGTGTGAAGTTTTGTATATGTGTCATTTTCATTTGTTGTGTCCGTTCTGCGTTATTGAGACTGAACAGGAGGTAACAGAGAAATCCCTTCCCATCCCCGTTCCATCGGTTTGCTCCCCTGGCTCGCCGACGCCAATAGGCGAAGGCAGCTGTCCGAATTCTTTCTTTCCCTCGGCGCAGGAAGTCAAAGGGAGGAGTCTGGCAGCGTCCAGGCGCGTGAAGTCTGGGATTAGCGCGCGGCGCGCTTTGCCGCGACCGCTTTCTTGATGTCGGCTTCGCGGATAGCCTGCAGCTGTTGGTACTGGGCGGGAGTAAGAATTTTCTGCAACTGCGGCGCGTTTTCGCTGTGGATGGCGTGGAGTTGCTTCATCTTCTGCATTCCGGAAAGCGAAGGATCGTTCTTGATTGCCTCGAATTTTGGAGCCTCTGCCTTGAGGATGGGCATCACCTCGACTTCTTGTTGCGGCGTAAGTTTTAGCTGTTGCGCCAAAGCGATCGCCTTCTCTTCTGCGGCGGGATTCTGGCCCGGCGCACAAGGCGCGAGGATTACAAATGCAAGGAAACAGGCAGCGGATGTCAGGATGGTGAAGAGTTTTTTCATGGCTGCATCATGCTTGGCGTTGTGCGATTCGCATATGGGACCTAAGTCGTATGAAGAAGTACGCAGGCAGATGTCCTTTCGTTAGGGGGTTTGAGGACTGCGCCGCAGGCAGACGACCATGACCGCGTGAAGAACCTGGTTGGGTATTTCCGAAGTCGCAGCCGGGCCTTTCTACTAGCGACGATAGGCACGGCGAGCAACACCGGCGTAGGACATGGGTGTAGCAGGCATCCCAATGACATCGATGAACAACGCACAAGCTCCCCCATTGGCCGGCGGAGTGCCTTCGAGAATGCGCGCGTCGTAGGTTAGATCATCGCCGGATAGCTGCGGGTTGCTAAGTTCCACGACAAGGTCCGATACATTGTCGCCGCTAAAGACCGAGAGCGTGGCATTTGGATTGTCCTTAAGGAAACTATCCTTTCCCTGACTCCAGAGCGGAACGAACTTGGTGGTCTGCATATGGCCGGCCATGCGCGCAGGACGATCGGTGAAGCAGACCGTCACGGAGTTCACGCCGCGCAAGACGAGCTTTCCTTCGCTGAAGCTCACATCTTTCGCGTTTTGCACGAACAGAACGTCCACATTCTTTTCCGACTGCTTGCCGGTCGCAGTCCAGGTAATTACCGGGCTTGCGCTCGGAGCCGGTGCCGGCGGTGAAGCGTAGGCAATGAAAGGGTTCGCCATGATGATGCCGGCGAGTGCTCCACTAATCCGGATGAGTTTATTTACTTTAACAGGTCGTGGGTTTGGTCTTGGTCTCATAGGTTTGATTTGGTTATTGAATCCTGGTAACGCCGCTCGTCGTTTGCGCGTCGTACGCGAATCGCCTTTTCTTGTTGGGTGTTTTAAGGGTCGCGCGAACAGACCACGGAAATAGGTTTAGAGATTCTCAGACCCGACCCTCCACTAGTCTATGGGACTTAGGTCGTACATCGAAAATTCAGAATGCTGCCTATAATTGGCGTTTCGCATCAGAAACAATCTTGTGAACAAACCAGAATTAATCCTATGTCAACGTATCCCTTTCATTCCGTTCGCCCTCTCACGCGAGCGCTGAGCTCGCTCGTCCTCATCCTCGTACTCGTTATCGGGTTCTCGTTAGCCGCCTACGGCGCCAACCCCGCCGAAGAAATGGCCAAGGTGGGCACCACCGATCCTAAAGGCGATTCATGGCAGGCGATTCAGCACAGCATCGAGCAGTTCGCGCATCCGGAATTCATGCTGCGACTCTTCCTTAGCCTCAGCCTGGCTGTGGCCTGTGCGTGGGCCATCGCGTGGCATCCGCGCCGTTCCTCCCTGACGAATCCGCTCGCCGACCTCGAGGAGCGGAAGACGCTTATCCTTCTCGGCATGGTTGGCGCAATCGTCGCCGAACTAAGCGGGAGTAGCCAAACCCTCGCCTTTGTCATCTTCGGTATCGGCGCGCTCCTCCGATTTCGAACCGTGCTCAACAATCCGAAACTCGTTGGAAAAGCCATCACGGTCGTGGTCGTCGGGCTTGCCTGCGGTATGGGATCGTGGGCGATGGCGGTCTTTGTCACCGCCTTCAGCTGGTTGCTCGTCTTCTGGCTGGATTCACATGCCAGCTGCCGGATCAGGATCCGGCTCGAGGACGACGTCGATCCGCAGCCGATCTTTGGCCTAATGCAGTCGCTGCTTGTCTCACACCATTGTCGACTGCAAAGTTCGGCACTCTACGAGGACAAGGGACAGATGGTGTTCATTCTCTACATTCCAGCGGGAATCGACCCAAGGAAATTGGAGGCAGAAATGCGAGCGAAGCTTAAGAAATCCGACACTTCCAAGATCGATGTTGAAGTTGTGTGAGCACGCTAGCCCGAGCACAATCGCGATTCCCGGAATTACGCAGTTTCAATGAGCGAATTTGTCCGAAAGTTCGCTCGCACGCATCGCGTGAAAATCCGCGGGAGCCAATCCTTCCGGTTTATTGAGAGTCGCCCGGCATCAGGTGTTCGTTGATTCGTTTTGTGCTCGCGGGAATCAAATGACCGTCCTGATCGTAGCTAAGGAGGATGACCCAATCATAGACGGAATTGGGCCATTTGCCACGCGGCAGTAAATCTTCGGGCTTTGCTCCGAGCGCGCGGAGGAGATCCGGGATATTGCCGTGACGCCAGCAGATGAGAATCACTTTTCCCTGGTCATTTGCATGCAAGTCAGCCGCCAGCTCAGTGGATTGACTGTTGCCAAAACGCGTGTCGATTGGCAATTTTGCTGCCTTTGCGAACGGTTCGACTGTCAAACGGGGCCGGTGGCTTTGCTTTGAGTCTTTAGCAGCCAAGACGACGTTGGGTTCCAGCCGCTTGGAATCGGCGGTCAAATTTAGGAAGTAATTCTTGTATGCTTCGGCCCGCTCGTGGCCGCGGGGTGCGAGATCATGGCCCGTGCCGCCATCTTCCGCGTGGCGAATAATCAGCACGACAGAATCTTTCGGCCCGCTTTGGAAATCCGCTGCGAGTGTCAGCGTAGAAGCAAAGAGAACCGCAGTGAAGAGGCATCTGGACATAAACGCGATGATTTACGTGCGCGGGCGGAATGTCAACGTGAGCGGCTTCTAGACCCAGAGGACTAAAGTCCAACGTGCGGCTGTCGGGGTGTTGCTACAATCGTTTATGAAATTCGTTAGGTTGGTCTCGGAAGAGAGCGCAATCATCGACAAGGTAAGCTAAACAAGCCGTTCGACGCTCCACCTGAATCTTTCACCAAGCCGATCGCCGCGTCTCACCAAATCCACACCTACACCGGGCTCCAGCAACAGATTCACGCCGACCTCCGTATCCAACATCCCGAATGGATCCAGGCAAATGGCGAAAGCCCCACGTGTGATTCTTACGAGTCGCGCCTCATGCACCTCCTCGACGCAGGGGTGGGGGATCTAATGAGCCTATCGCTTCGCCTCACCGCGTCCACGAAAAGAGCGAAACCTATCGACACTGTGGCGGTGTAATACGTCCGGCGCACCTTGCTCTCAATCCGTTTTCATCATCGCTGTCCGAGATGTTGCAGGGCATTGTGCATCGGCGCGCTGGAGATTTGGATCATCCCGTCGAACGGCGAATCCAGGTCCAGAATTAGAAAGATCGCGCCGGAGACCGAAAATACCGCCAGCATGAGCGCAATAATAACGGTAAGGTTCGGTGGCGCGAACAGGCCCAAGCTAACGAAAATGATGGCAAGCCAGGAGAGGACGACGATCAACATGGGCATGGAGACCGAACTTTCCTCTTGCTCGTAAAGTAGCCAGCGCATCTGACCAAGATCGGCGGCAAGCTTCACCGCCTGGGACTTATATGAGCGCTGCGTATGGTTTTGCGGCGACAGCGCCTGGATTGCGCTCGGCAGCGCCTCTGCCCAGGATCCGCCGGGGTCCACGGCTGAATAATGGGACTTCTCATCCGGCCAAATGCGGACGAGCGCGGTCTCAACCAGGCGGTGGAGCAGGGCGCGGGTCTCTTTTGTGTCAGGCCCGTAATTGGCCAACACGCGGTCCAGGTAATCAATCTTGGCCGCCATTTGTGTCACCTCGTTCCGCTTGGCGTCGTACGAGTTTTTGGTCGAGGCGACGAGCAGGCCGAGGACCAGAGCGGCCATCGTTGCGACCGATGCCATTGCCACTCTCACTGAGTCCTTCGCCTCCGAACTCAAGTGGTGTGGTGGAAGGACAGCGCGCAGCCGCATACCCAGGAGCATGCTGCCAAAGAGACTTCCGAACACGATCGAGGCCGTGGCAAAGGCATTCATAATTTTGGAAAGCCGCCACGCGCTGGACTAGCCAGAACATCGCAACAGGGCCGATGAGAATGACAACCTTGGCGCAACACTGTGCAAAAAGGAAGCGAGATTGCCCGGCCGATCCCAGTGCCCCCACCTGTAACGAGCGCGACCCGGTCGGTGGAGTTGAACCGAAAAGGGCTTACCGGCATGTCAAGGCCAGGTCACCCCACTGCAATCCCGTTGCTGCCTACTGGTCCCACGAAGTATCTCCCATCGGACCGAAGCCATCGAACTCCTGGACTTCGATGTGATTGGGTCCCGCGGTCTCTCCCGTAAAGGTAGCGTATCCGGCCATCTGCTGTTGCCCTTGCTGGTTCTGCAGAAGCTGCTTATACGCGTTGTATTGGGCCTGTTTCCCATAATAGATGTGGTCCTTCTGCGCGGTCGGATACACATAAAACAACTTCCCTTTATACTTCACAGCCGAAACGCGCCCGAGGGTCAGCGCTTCGACTTGCTGTTTCTGCTTGGGCGTGGTCACGGTCAGGGTTTTAAAACCGGCCTGCTGGAGCAGGGTTTCTTTTTGCGGCGAGGCGGCGGCGGTGGTGGTGCCGGTGCTGGCGCATCCCGTGACAAAGGTCAAGGTCGCGACGGCACACAGAATACTTGTTAGCGTTAATAGTTTCTTCATTGGTTTGTTTGGTTCTAATCGCGGGTTTTGTTTTTAATTTTCGTAGTCGTTAGTCAAACTCTTCCACGGGCTGGGCCCGATAAGTTCTCCTGATTTCTCGTTGATTTGAATAACTGAACTCGGGCGGGTACACGTTGCATATAGGACTTTAGGCCTACGCCGCCCGGTCGCCCAGATTGCCCCGGCTGATCCCGGAACGCTCCGAATCTGCAGCAACAGTTGCGTGACGATCAGTGGATCATGGCGCTGTCTGATGCTAACGATAGGCAGATTTCTTTGAGGGATTACTTGATCCGGTTCTTTCGATACAGACATACTACCGCATCGCAGTCCAAGACAACAGGCTGTGCACCGACGGCTTGCGGCCGAGCTATTGATCGACGTGCAGTGCCATGACGGGATGAATTTCCCAAACTGCGTATTTCTTTGGTTTAGTTCGTCGGTTGGAACGATTCGCAGGCGCGTGATCGACATCGAAAAAGGCCATGCCTGTGACCGTGATTATGTGCTGCTCGCGGAGTTCGAGCCTTTGGGATGCTTTGAAACTGAAAGGAAAGCTCTGCGGCGTCCAGCCAAAAATAAGCTTCCGAAGCTCACACCACTCGGGGCCGACGGGAATTTCGGCACCAACACTTCCCGCTTTCTTCCCGTCGGCATCTTTGAGCACGAGAGTAATGTCACCATCTGCTTCGACTTTTACGCTAACGAGGTGACCAGTGAGGTTATACCATTTTTGTTCAGCCGCGATTCTCGTATCCGTCTCGGGCGTCAATGGCACACTCGGCTCCGGCGCTTTCCACTCGTAAATCTGCGATGGCGTAACTGCTTGAAGAGTCGACTTGTCCAAAGGCACAGGCGACGGATCCGTTTTGGCCGGCCAGCGACTACCGCTCTTTTGGCCCTGACACTCGCAAGGCGAGACGAAAGTCACTGCACCGGCTGTCACGGATTTAGCGAAGGCCGAGCCAATAACAAAGGCCGCCAGCAGAGCGGGGAATAGGGCGCCGTTCACAGCAGCGAGTGGATCAAGGACGCTTCTACCACATCAACATCGATTTTGGAGACGTCGGACTTCCGCAGCTTCGCTCGCACCTCTGCTTCCAGCTTCCTTGGGTCGAAACACTATCTCTCCCTTGTCCTCCTAGAGTGCGGCCTTGGCCATCTCTTCCGCCGAGTTAGGACCCAGAGTTGCCGACGACAACACACTTAGAAAGGCGATGACAACTACGACACCAACGGTACGTAGCGCCGGCCCGAGATGGCGATGAGAGCAAAAAAGTCGAGCTGGCATTATTTAGTGGTTCCTTACCAAAACCAA
>Ga0209473_1002361_pt1 | contig 10398 bp, 16 predicted proteins | sample GraSoiAngelo_133_FD_185890 | JGI IMG/M metagenome (GOLD analysis project Ga0209473, IMG submission 185890) | Grasslands soil microbial communities from the Angelo Coastal Reserve, California, USA - 14_0929_05_20cm (SPAdes) (version 2) | ecosystem: Environmental > Terrestrial > Soil > Grasslands ...
AGGCTGCGGAAAAAGTCTGAATCGAGACGATTCGCCGCCTCAGGGGCTAAAGCCCTCGCTGGTTTTGCACGACTTACGCGGCGCTAAAGCGCCGCTCTACCACAGTGCAGCAGGCTTTCGTGACTTTTTCCGCAGCCTGCTAGGTTACTGCCCAAAATCGGGGCGGGAACCTGGGGCGCCCAAGCCCGGTGAAGCTATGGCGCCGACCCCAATTTCGCCGATTCCATCTCTACAATATTCCCGCCCGCCGTTCGTCTACACAAACGGATGGACGAGCCGGCGACCATCATTTTGATGACTGAGCAAGACCGTCGAATCTCCGAGATCGTCGCGGAGCAACGATCCCGGCTGCGCAATTTCATCCGCCGGCGTGTGCCCGATCCCTCCGACGCCGAGGACATCGTGCAGGAGGTCTTTTACGAACTGGTAGAAGCCAATCGCCTGCTGATGCCGATTGAGCACGTGACCGGCTGGCTTTTTCGCGTCGCGCGCAATCGCATCACAGACCTTTTCCGCAAGAAGAGGCCAGAGACCTTCAGCGACGCGGCGGTCGAGGACGAAGACGGCGAGTTGCTGCACGTCGAAGATCTGTTGCCATCGCCCGATGCCGGGCCGGAAGCGCTCTACGTCCGCAACCTGCTTCTGGATGAGCTGGAACTTGCGCTCGACGAACTGCCCGACGAGCAGCGTGAAGTATTCGTGGCTCACGAACTGGAGGGGCGCAGCTTCAAAGAGTTGTCGGCAGAAAGCGGCGTAAACGTCAACACCCTACTCTCGCGCAAGCGCTACGCGGTGCTGCATCTGCGCGAAAGGTTGCAGAGCATTTACGACGAGTTTTGGAAGAGGTGACGAGTTTAGGAAAAATGAGGGACACAACATGAGAAAGAAACTGATTTGGGTAGCACCACTGGCGATCATAGGGATGGCGGTCTTCATCGCAATTGGCGGCGGACTGGTGATGCATCTGTGGAACTGGCTGTTGCCGATGTTGTTCGGATGGCGGCAAATTACCTTCTTGCAGGCTGTCGGACTACTGGCTCTCTGCCGGATTCTGTTCGGAGGCTTTGGTGGTCGTGGCCTTCATCGCTCCAATTTTCGGCGGCGAATGGCCGAACGCTGGCAGCGGATGACGCCTGAGGAGCGCGAGAAGTTCCGCCAAGGCTTCCGCGGACGTTGCGGCCCATTCGAGCCGCGGGATGCCAAGCCGACGGCGTGAGCGCCGTATACCTCACATGAGCCGCCGTCATGGCGGAACTTTTTGACGGCCTCCGCCGTATCCCCGGCTAGACCCACACAAGGAGGGCACATGAGCTCGGCCCGCAACCCCGGGAGAGTCGCCGGATTCATCTACCTGCTCCTCTCCGTCATCGCCCCCTTCCGCCTCATGTACATTCCTAACGCTCTGTTCGGGCGCGGGAACGCGACCGCGACGGCCAACAACATCGTCGCTCATGAGACGCTCTTCCGTCTCGGCATCGTCAGCGACCTGATCTCCGGGGTCATCGTGATCTTCCTCGCGCTGGCTCTTTACCGGTTGTTCAAGGGAGTGGACCAGAACCTGGCGGTGCTGATGGTGATCCTGGGGGGTGTGCTGCCATCCGCCATCGACTTCTTCAATGTGCTGAACGACGCGGCTGCCATGATGCTGGCGCGCGGCGCCGATTTCTTGTCCGTATTCGACCAACCGCAGCGCAACGCCCTGGCCATGCTGTTCCTCCGTCTGCATGACCATGAAAACTTTGCCGCCGAGATCTTTTGGGGTCTATGGCTCATTCCCTTAGCGATCCTTGTGTACAGATCGGGCTTCCTGCCCCGCTTCCTGGGCGTCTGGCTGACTATCAACGGCTTCGCCTATGTGGCCCTGAGCTTTACAGGCTGGCTATTACCGCAGTACTACGCTGTGGCCTTTAATAGCGCCTTCCCCGTTCTCTTCGGAGAGTTGGCGTTCATGCTGTGGCTCGTGATCAAGGGCGCAAAGCCGAAGCCATCAGTCGTCCCAGCCTCCTCGGCGGCGGGTGGTTAGCCTGCGCTTGCTGGCGTTTGGCAAAGCCAGTCGAACCAGGAGATGAAAATGACGATCACCACCGTCGACGAGTCACAACGCAAAGCTGCAAAAGTGGCGGGATTTACTTACCTATTCACGCTGCCGTTCGTGGTCTTTGCTAATTTTGCTATCCACGACCGTCTGATTGTCGCGGGCAATGCTGCGGAAACCGCCCGGAATATCCTGGCGCACGAGCGACTATTTCGTGTCAGTATCGCCTGCGATCTGGTTTACTGCGCCGGCCTTGTAGTGCTACTAACCGCGCTTTACGTGATTCTCCAGCCAGTAAATAGGGGCCTTGCCTTGCTTGCGGCATTCTCGAGACTCGTATATGCCTTGATGTGGGTCCTTATGACGCTCAATCTTTTTTACGCTCTGCGGCTCCTGAGTGGCGCTGATTACTTGCGAGTATTTGAAGCAGATCGATTACATTCCTTGGCGAGGCTATACCTCAGCACGCGTTTCGAGCAGTATTACGTTGGCTTGCTGTTTTGGGGATTGGCATCGGCAGTTTGCGGCTACTTGTGGTTTAAGTCGGACTATATCCCCAGAGCATTGGCTGCCTTCGGTGTGATCTCGTCTGGATGGGGCGCGGCGTGTACTTTCGTCTTCCTCATTTTTCCCACCTTCAACAAGGTGGTTAACGACTGGTGGTTCGATACGCCTATGGCTATTTTCGAAATAGCACTGAGTTTTTGGCTTCTGTTCAAGGGATTACGAACACCGCTCGTCGAGTAACAGCCGCTCCTGGTGTGGCGCGGGCGCCCGCGCCCGCGAAAAGCCCGGCGCCCCATCCTTGCTACCGCCATTATGCGTTTCGGGAGATTGGGACCGTGGAGATCGAATCGGAGTCGACAGCGCGAGGTCGGGAACAGAAGGCACACGGAGGAGTGCCCCGGATTTTCCTTCGCCCAGTTTAGCGCCCAAAACCGGGGCGCGAACCTCGGGCACCAGGGTTCTCAGTTCTTCAGTGACCCGTTTTCGGGGAAGCTACGCGGCGCCCAGGCGGCGTTTCTCGGAGAAGCGGCGGCGGCGGCCAGTATTCGTCAGGTTGGTGACGGCGGTGATTATTGCCGCTTGAGTGACGAAAAATTTATTTTCAGGATGACCGTGGAAAGACATGAATTCCGGCATGGTGGCCGTCATGGCGGCGAGACCGAAGTCGATTTTGCGATGAAATGGAAAGCTGATGACTGGCGCTACGCCGCCGGGATAATCGGTAAACAGAGTATTCGTGAGTTCGGCGCCGCCGCACATCAAAGCGCTGATCGCGGCGCGACGGTTGCGACGCCAGAACAGCGCGCCGGTCACGAAGAAGGTTCCAATCATCAGGTAATCGATCACAGCATGAGCTTTGGGCGAGATGAATTTTGGAGCGCGACGGGTTATTGCGTCGGTAGCAGCGGTAGAAAAAGGCATGATCGATCCTCCCGTGAGTTCTGCAATCAGCGGCGTGTGAAGATGCCGGCGAAGCCGTAACCCAGGACCAGGCTCAGCAACGCGGCAATGCCGGAGCCGAGCAGCACGTGCTTGCGCGCGTTTCGCTTCACATCCAAAGTTTCACGAACTCGCGATTTCAATTCAATAACCGAGCTGTGCAGGCGGCGGCGCTCGTCGGCGGCACGGAGTTCGAGATCAGAGCTGGGAATGGTACTCATGGCTGGCTCCTCGCTTCATGTTGAAGCCATATCTTGTCGGCTTTGAGAACTCCGATGGTTCTCCTGGGAAAAGTTCCGTGTCCTTTAATGCGGTTCCAGGCCAGGAAAGCGGTCAAGGCTCCTGCAATCAGCCACAGTCCGCCGACAATCAGGAAGGCGAAGAACCAATGGTATGGGTTGCTCCAGAAGGCGACCGCGACCACACTCACTACCGCGAGCGTCAGCAGCAGATATGCTGTCGCCAGCAGAGTGAGAGCGATCACCGCCATTGGCATGACGTGCTTGAATGTGGCGAGCGTTTCCTGCAGCTCAGACTTGAACATCTGAACGCGCGTGTGAATGAAATCCAACAGCTCGTCTCTGATTTCTGCGGCAACGCTGCCGAGACTGCGCTCGTGATTGCTGGTGTAAGCGGCATTATTCATGATTGGACCTCCAGATTCGCAGCAGCGCCCCGGCGGCGAATGCGGCAACTGCGACTGCGCCGATTACGTGGAGCGGGTACTCGTCCAAGACGTAATGGGCGCGATTTCGGGCGCGGCGCAGCGCATCAGCAGCCTGCTGCCGGGCCTGGTAGGCGGTTTCATTAGCAACCGCTGCAACCTGATCGTAAGCGGCGGAAGCATTCTGCTGAATATTGGTGGCAACTTCCGATATCTTGGACTTCGGCTCTCGTACCTGGCGGCCTTGGACAGGGTGGATTCTGTGCGACGGTGGGAGCTCGCGAGCTGGGTCTAAGGTTGGGGCCGCGGTTGGGGATGGCGACGGTTGCCCCACGTCGGGAGTAATGGGTTTGTTTACCTCGATTTGCGGGTCGAATCTTGGTTTAGTGAGCGGTTCTGCCATGGCTATGGATTCCTCGCAGAATAATGGTCTGTTTATAGATGCAAGAATGGCGAGTGTGTTTACAGAAAAACAAGTGATCCGAGTCTTTTTCAGTCCGCCGATAGGCGGCATCAGTATCGAGGGGAGGCATGGCCCGCTGTTCCGAATCGGCTAAATCGGGTACTCTGAATGTCAATTTTGTTTGAAGGGGATTCTGATGAAAAGCTTTCTGATTGTATGTATGGCTGTGTGTCTAGTTGCTGGCGCCTTTGCCGCGGACGAAACATCCGCGAAACCTAGCAAGGCCGAAGACCGCTTGAAAGCTGCAGCGGACGTTTTGAATGAGATTCAGTCGGCGCCGGATCAGGGCATTCCAGAGGAAGTGCTAGGCTCGGCGGAATGTGTGTCGGTGGTGCCATCCATGCTGAAGGGTGGATTTATTGTGGGTGCGCGCTATGGCCGCGGCGTGGCCAGTTGCCGTACGTCGAAAGGGTGGAGCGCTCCGGCATTCTTCACTATCAAAGGTGGAAGCTTCGGATTGCAGATCGGCGGCCAGGCGGTTGATTTGGTCATGCTGATCATGAACCAGGATGGCATGAAGAACCTGCTCTCCAGCCAGTTCAAATTGGGCGCCGACGCCAGCGTAGCCGCCGGGCCGGTCGGCCGGCATGCCGCGGCGGACACCGATTGGAAGCTACGGGCACAAGTGCTGAGCTACTCGCGGGCGCGGGGCCTGTTCGCCGGACTTGAATTGAGCGGCGCGGTCGTCGAGCAGGACAAAGACAGTACGCGCGAATTTTACGGACGCATGGTGCCCTTTAGCACTTCTCTGACCGGAACAATCGACGCGCCGCCGAATGCCTATCCATACCTAAATACATTGGCGAAGTGGGCGAAGGGCGCGGCAGGTAGCCCGCCTGCACCGAAGAGCACTTCGGACAAGAAATGACGGTCATTTGCAAGGAACCCTCTCGGCCTGCTGTGCCTTGCGGACTAAGTAGCACCGAGCCTGGCGATAGAACTGGCCGTCAAAGTGGTAGATGATGTAATTTTCTGCATCTGCAGAGCTGTTGGCTGCAATAAGAAAATTTTTATGTCCGGCATGTGCTTCTGGCTGGAAGCCGAACGCTGATGCGATGGGCGCCTGATCTTTGAACATCGTCAGCCATTTTCCGTTCGATCGGCGCAGGACCCAGGTTTGGCAGTTTGCGGTACCACCGCAAAGAAGTTCGGTGCCTTGAATTACAAGCCCCTCCTCATTTCCCAGAGAAACGCGCCGCCCGCGGAGTTCCGTTTCCCAAGAATCGGGGACGTCGAAGCTGGTGGTCTCCAGTTGTTCGCAAATTTGCATGATCTCCGACAAGCTCAGTTTGGCTGCTCGCAACGTTTCACTCACCTTCAGATGGTCCATGGGAGGGAGGCTCACTGATTGAGCAAAGGCAATTGCCACGAACATACATGCCAAAGCACAGCCTTTCAACGCGACAGAGCCCATTGATATCTCCGTGTGCATCGAGCTTAGGGCACGCAAGGCCACAGGACCATTGCCGACTCGGCTACTCAGGAACAGCAACATGCCGATAACCCGGAATCTGTCGGACTGGTTTGACACGAAATTTGGCGCCAGCAGTGAATGTGAACGATTTGCATTCTCAGCCAGCGCGGCTCCCTTGTTACTGAAGTGAAGTGACTGGCGTGCCGAGATTCAATGCGAAATGCAATGTATTATGACGGCGTTCGCTGTAATTCAAGTGGCGATTGGGCTGCTTTTATCAAAAGTTGGTTGTGCCGCACTTGGAGGATTCATGAAGAGGCTGTTCGCAATTTCAGCTTTGCTGTTGGCATTTACGTTGCCGTCTGTTGCACAAGGCATTCGGCTATCCCTGAGTGACCAGAAGCGCTTTGACAGCTACTATTCGCGCTGGCAAGAGTATCGCCGCACAAACAATAGCAGTGAAGTCGTCAGCATGGAAAAGCGCATGCAGGATGTTTACCGGCACTACGGCATTCCTGCAGGTACGCCATACGGAAACGTCGCCTCTTCCGGCAACCGAACCTGGAGCAGGCAGGCTCCCGACCGCAATTGGGACAGAGACCGCGATCGGGATCACCGGGATTGGGACAGAGACCGTGATCGGGACCGTGATAGAGATCGCGATTGGGACCGCGATCACGACAGAGATCACCATGATCGTGGACTACATCGCGGATGGTACAAACACCATCGCGATCACGACGATGACCGGGATGGGGATCATGACCGGCATCGCCACAGCGATCGGGACCACGACCATGACCACGACAAAGATCATGACCATGATCGCTAATTGCCAGCCATAATAATGGAACACAACCCGACAACCCCGCCAACGCGATTGGGCATCTTGGCGTGGGATGGTCAAAGAGGATAGAAGTCGACCTCACGAACTTCAGGGCTGGCAGGAGATTGCCGAGTTTCTGGGATTGCCTGTCGCAACAGCACAGCGATGGGAGAAGTCAGGAATGCCGGTCCATCGTGGTGGACGATATGTGTATGCCCTGCCTGAGGAACTGAATCGCTGGGTCGCCAAAGAGTCGTCCTCCCGCTCTCCTGTCCACATTGCGACCGAAGGCGCGGATCTCACCTCCGATCTCAAGCGTGCTCTTTCTGAAGCTCGGCATAGACGAAAGCCCTCGCGCAAAGCTGCCTAGCTAGGTGTGACGAATTCACTTCAGATCGCTCAGATAATACGATCCGGCCCTTGCGGGTGCGCTAGTGTTTCAGTGCCACCATCGTCACTGCGATAAGGACAATATTCCAGGAAACTATCCCCGTGTAGAACAGGTTTGCCACCCACAGCAGCTTCTGCACTCGCCACGCAATGATGACAGCGAGCGCCTTGCTGACGGCAACGCCGCCGATGGGACCAAAAATGGTCGCCATGCGCGCCACCAGAGGATTCACTTCATAACCGCCAAGATGAAACGCAAACAGAGTGGTCGCGAGGTCGAGAAGCTGGAGCGCAACGAAGCTCCACTTAGCTTGAAATATTTTCGTCATCTGAGTTCCCGGGCGGCAAACTGACGTAGTGGCAAACGGAACTCCACTGGCAAGACTATCAGGATTACCCGTTCCACATTCCATACTCTCTCGCGGACCCGAACCCGTTCCAGTGACGTCAGTACTTAAATTCCCCAGCGTGATCTTTGATGCTCCGCAAATGGAACAGGTTCCCAATTTCGTGATCCCATGTTCGGAGATGGCGACAGGCTATACAGGGAACCGAGTAGAGTGGTAGGGGATAAAGAGGAGCTTCAGGCGGCGACGGTGGACGCGGAATGCTCAACAGGCAGACGAACCATCACACTAGTCCCCCTGCCTTCGCCGTCGGAATTGATTTCGAGACTGCCGCCCAGTTGCCGGACTCGTTCACGCATGCCACGAAGTCCGACACCGGGAGTTCCGGTGTCGGCCACTTCATCCTGCTTTGCCCGTGAAAGTCCTCTGCCTTCGTCGGCAACGGTGACGACGACCTCGCCGTCAGAGTGCCGGAGGCGAATTCTCGCTACCGAACTGCCTGAATGACGGTGGATATTGGTCAGGCATTCCTGCACCACACGAAAGATTGTGGTTTCAAGCTCGCTCGAAAGGCGCCCAAATTGGCCAGGCAGGTCTAGATCGACTTTGATCTTACTGCGCTGGGCGAATCCATCCGAATACCACCGAAGAGCTGATGCAAGACCTGCCTCATCCAGCAGAGGAGGATGCAGAAGATGCGAAATTGTGCGGATCTCTGTGTTGAGATCATCGACCAGAGAAGCACTGTCAGTAACGGCGCTGATGGCTTTGCTGAGCCGCTCCAAATCGGCTTTGACAGTAGACAGATTCATTCCCAGCGCAACCAGCATCTGGCCGACACTGTCGTGCAGTTCGCGGGCGATGCGCCGGCGCTCGTCATCCTGCAATTGCATGAGACGTGCTGAGAGTTCGCGGAGACTGCGGTTGGCAGCATTGAGTTCGGCGGTGCGCTGTTGCACTCGATTTTCGAGGTCGGCGTGAGCTCGCTGCAAAATTTCGTTGTCCCGGCGACGAGCTTCGCCCATCAGAATGAACAGTCCAGAAACCAGCAGGAACGTGATAAGGCCAATCGCCTGCTCGAAGCTCGTTATTTCGAAAGAGTGAAGAGGCCGAATGAACCAATACCGTGCAGCTACCGTGGAAACAATAACAGTTAGAATTGAGGGAAGCAGCCCACAATACCAAGCAGAAAACCCAATCGCCGCAATCAGCGTGAGGTATGGGTTGTAGCCGTGAAGAATATCCCTCAGGGCCCATTGGGCCAAAAACGCAAAAGCAGCGGCCAGTAGGGCAAGGCCATAGCGTGCGGCGGGATGATTAAGAAGCCGTGCAGACAAACTAGAATGCGTTCTCATACGCTCGGATGAAACTTTATACAAGCCGAGGGTCTGACCCGGCAAAGAAGCGCACTTAAATGTTATATCAATCCAAACCAGAGTCAAAGAATAGTTGGTGCAGGGTTTGGGCTATACTGTGCCGAGAGTCGTAAGTCATTGAAAACAAATGTCACCGGTGCTGGGTTTCGCTTGGGCGGATAGATCGTCAACGCTGTTTGGGAGCGGCATCTGGGCTTTTTCCTTCTCCCGCTTTTGCATTTTCTGGCTGTTGCTCATCTTTGTTGATGTACTGCACGATGAGGGAAATCCGGCGATTCGACGGGTCTTGCGGATCGTTCGGTTTGCGAAGCATCTGATCAGCGAAACCTCTGACTTGGGAGATCTGGTCTGGTCGCACTCCATTTTGCTGCATCAATCGCCGCGCAGCGTTGGCGCGGTCGACCGAGAGCTCCCAGTTCCCATAATCGCCGCGTTTGGTAAAGGGCCGTGAATCGGTGTGGCCTTCAATGGAAATTCGGTTTGGAACCTTTCCTAATTCCTGTGCGAGAAGGACGAGCAATTCTTTTCCATTGCCGTTGGGCCGCGGACTGCCAACATCAAAAAACGTCCCGGTTTCTGTTTCCATCATCTCGATGCGCAGCCCTTCGGAAGTGATTGTCATTTCGATCTGATGTTGCAACTTGTCGAAGTCGGGCATTTGCTGGATGGTTTTCTGCAATTTTTCCATCAAGTCGGAGACATTATCTTTGGTGATGGTGAAGTTCTCTCCCGCGCCGACGTTCTTGCTGCCCATTTTGTTGGCTGTGCCGGAAGGATCGCGGAAGTACCCGGCGATGGCTTCCCTCACGGGCTTGCTGGTATTGAGCAGCCAGAGCACGATGAAGAGCGCCATCATGGCGGTGACGAAATCTGCATAGGCAACCTTCCAGGCGCCGCCGTGGTGTCCACCATGACCCGCTTTCTTCTTGATAATGATGATTGGGCGGGCGCTGTTCTCCATACTGATTCCCTATGCGGGCGCAGCTTCGGCAGCGGGCGCAGCCGATTCGCTTCCGCCACCGCGACAGGCCTTTTCCAACTCCTGGAAAGTGGGACGGACGTGCCCCGGTATGGCGCGTCGGGCGACTTCGACGGCCATGATGGGCGCGGTCCCTTTTAGAAAAGAGAAAATCAAAACGCGCAGAACATGCAGGAAAGCGTGTTCTTCATCGGCGGCCTTCGCCATGTTTGAAGCCAGCGGGCCGACCAAGCCATAGCAGAGCAGAATTCCGAGGAATGTTCCCACAAGGGCAGCAGCGACTTTGTGGCCGATCTCCTCCGGCGGTCCGCCGAGTGCGCCCATGGTGATCACAACTCCCAGGACAGCGGCGACGATTCCTAAACCCGGGAGCGAGTCAGCCGTCGTGCTCAGGGCGGAAATCGGGATAGCGGCCTGCTGATGGTGAACTTCGAGATCTAGATCGAGCACCTGGTCCA
>Ga0209473_1002363_pt1 | contig 10394 bp, 10 predicted proteins | sample GraSoiAngelo_133_FD_185890 | JGI IMG/M metagenome (GOLD analysis project Ga0209473, IMG submission 185890) | Grasslands soil microbial communities from the Angelo Coastal Reserve, California, USA - 14_0929_05_20cm (SPAdes) (version 2) | ecosystem: Environmental > Terrestrial > Soil > Grasslands ...
GATGACCTCGTCGCAGATGAGGAGCACTCCGTAGCGGTCGCAGATCTCGCGCAGCCGCGGCAGGTACCCGTCGGGCGGCACCACCAGCCCGGACAGCCCCGTCACCGGCTCGACCAGCACCGCCGCCACCGTTTCCGGACCTTCGCCGACGACGGTGGCCTCCACGGCGTCGGCGCAGGCCAGCGTGCAGGCGTCGCGATCGCGGCAGAGCGGGCAGCGGTACCGGTAGGGGTCGAGAGTCTTCACGAAGCCCGGCGCCGCCGGTTCCGCGAACACCCGCCGGTTCTCGCCGGTGGCGCTGATGGCGCCCAGGGTCGAACCGTGGTAGCTCTGGTAGCGGGTCACGATCTTGAGCCGGCCGGTCGCCTGCCGGGCCATTCGGATGGCGTACTCGTTGGCTTCGGCGCCGCCCAGGGTGAAGAAGACGTGGTCCAGATCGGCAGGCGTGACCTCGGCCAGCATCTCCGCCAGCCGGGTGGCCGGCGGGTTGGCGAAGCTGGGGCCGATCACGGGCAGGGTGGCCACCTGGCGCTGGATCGCCTCCACCACCTTCGGGTGCCGGTGGCCGATGTTCATGTAGGCGAGCTGCCCTGAGAGGTCGAGCCAGCGGGCGCCGGTGTCGTCGGTGAAGTAGCTGCCCGAAGCCTCGGTGACCGTCAGCGGCTGGATGGCGCCCTGCACGGCCCAGGGATAGAGCCGCCGGTCGCGGGGAGCCACGGCTGGATAATAGGCCGCGTGGCGGTCGCCGAAGCCCAGTCGCTGGAGCGCCTGAACCAGCTACTGAGCCGGCTGCGGGAACGCGTGCCCTTCTACCGCGACCGCCTGCCCACCGGCGGGTTGGAGTCACTGCATCAGTTGGCGGAGCTGCCACTGACCACCAAGGAGGATTTCCGCCAGACCTACCCGTACGGGATGCTGGCGGTGCCGCTGCCCGAGGTGGTGCGGATCCACGCCTCCAGCGGCACCACCGGCCGGCCCGTGATCACCGGCTACACCCGCGCCGACCTCGACCTGTGGGCGGAGTGCATGGAGCGCGTCTATCGCGCCGGTGAGGTGGGCCCCGGCGATGTCGTCCAAAACGCATATGGATATGGCCTGTTCACCGGCGGTCTCGGCTTTCACATCGGCGCCGAGCGCCTTGGCTGCACGGTGATCCCCACCAGCTCGGGCGTCACGCAGCGCCAGGTCATGCTGATGGCGGACCTCGGGACCACCGTGCTCACCTGCACGCCCTCCTACGCGCTGGTCCTGGCTGAAGCCATCGCGGCCGAGGCGCAGCGGCCTCCGCTGAAGCTGCGCGTGGGCTTCTTCGGCGCCGAACCCTGGAGCGACGGCATGCGCCGGCAAATCCAGTACGGGTTGGGCCTGGAGGCCTTCGACATCTACGGTCTCACCGAGCTGGGTGGCCCGGGCGTCGCGGTGGAGTGCCACGAGCACAACGGGCTGCACATCTTCGAGGACCACTTCCTGGCCGAGACGGTGGACCCCGAGACGGGCGTTCCCGTGCCGCGCGGCGAGCCCGGCGAGCTCGTGCTCACCAGCCTGCGCCGGGAGGCCTCACCGGTGCTCCGCTACCGCACCCGCGACCGCACCATCCTCACCGACGAGCCCTGCCCCTGCGGCAGCCCCTTCGTGCGCATGCTCAAGGTGCACGGCCGGACCGACGACATGATCGTCGTGCGCGGGGAGAACGTCTTTCCCAGCCAGATCGAGAGCATCCTGCTCGCGATCGAGGGCCTTACGGCCAACTACCAGATCGTGGTCGACCGCGAGGCCAAGCAGCTGGACAGCCTGGAGGTGGTGGTGGAGGCCGCGCCCCACACCGACCACGACCGGCTTCAGGAGCTGGCGGCGGAGCGCATTCGGGAGACGATCGGCCTGCGGGCAGAGATCAACGTGCTGCCGCCGGGCGTGCTTCCGCGCAGCGAGGGCAAGGCCAAGCGCGTCATAGACCGGCGCAGCGTGTAGGGGCGGAGCTTGCCCCGCCCTCAGCAGGCGCGGTCGGCGTCGAGACCCTGGCGCACGAACTGGACCAGCCAGACCGGCGCGCCCGTGATCGAGCTGCCGCACATGGCCGCGGCCTGGGCCGCGGAGCCGGCGCCGGCCACCCAGTTGGCATCGAAGCCGGGCGCCGCCCAGCCGCCTGTGACCCCGGTCCACTGCTGCGAGGTCGAGTAGAGGCCGAGGATCGCGCCGCGCGCCTTCAGGAAGTCGATGGCGCCCCGCAGCGCCGCCCGGTTGAGAAGCAGATTGGTGTCCGACCAGCTGTTGGCGGTCTCCACGTCCAGCCACCAGGTGCGCACGCGCTTCCCGGTGGCCGCGTACAAGTTGCTGCGGGCCGTGTCCGCCTCGCTGCAGCCGATCGCGTAGGCCTGGCGCTGGACGGCGGTGCCGCTGACGGCGGCCGCGCGGGCGCTGCAGCCAGGGGTGATCTTCGACGCGTACGCCGGTGAGTAGCCGGTGTTCATGTAGACCGCCGGCGGGCCGGGCGCCGAGGCCAGCTCGGCGGCCACGCACGGGTTGCGCGTGAAGGGCCGGCCGTTGGTCACGGCGACCACCGCGAACGCGCCCCGCGCGGGGAAGCCGCACTGATAGGTCGAGCTGTCATACCCGATGCTTCCGCGGGCATACAGCGGACCGCTGGCGAGCGCTGGGCCGGCCGCCATGCCGAGGCCGGCGAGCGCTAGGGCTACCGCAACCAGGACCCGAGGCATCCTCACCAGCCAACGGCCCTGGCCCGACAAGCTTGCGGCTTGCTGGTGAAGATCTGTGAAGATGGGGCGGTGGCGGGCGATCTCCTGGGCCGGCTGGCCTCGGTGGTGGGCGAGCGCTGGCTGGTGCGCGACGGCGATGGCCTCGAGGAGTACGGCCATGACGCCACCTTCATGGAGTCGGCACCGCTGTGCGCGGTGCGCCCCGCTTCTACCGAAGAAGTGGCCGCGGTGGTGCGGGAGGCGGCGGCAGCCGGCGTGCCGGTGGTCGCGCGGGGTGCCGGCACGTCGCTGGTCGGCGGGCCCGTGCCGCTGGCGGCGGGGATCGTCTTGAGCCTCGACCGCCTGACCGAGATCGAGATCGACGTCCCCAACACGGTGGCGGTGGCCGGTGCGGGGGTCATCACCGAAGCCCTGGACGCCGCCGCCGCCGCGCATGGCCTGATGTATCCGCCCGACCCGGCCTCCTACGGGATGTCCACCATCGGCGGCAACGTGGCCTGCAACTCGGGCGGCATGCGCTGCGTCAAGTACGGCGTCACCGCCGACTACGTGATCGGACTGACCGTGGTGCTGGCCTCGGGCGAGGTGCTGCGGTTGGGCGGCAAGCTGCGCAAGCGCGCCTCCGGCTACCGCACGCTGCAGCTCTTCGTCGGGTCTGAGGGGACGCTGGGGATCGTGACCGAGGTGGTGGTCAAGCTGATCCCGCGCCCGCGCTTCCAGGCCACCGCGATGGTCGGCTTCCGCCGCCTGGAGGAGGCAGGTCAGGCGGTGGCGCGGGCACTGGCCGCCGGCCACTTTCCGGCCGCCATCGAGATCCTGGACCGCGGTGCGCTGGAGCTGGTGGCGGACAAGCTGCCACCGGGTTTCGAGCCCGAGCTGGAGGCCGTCCTGATCGTCGAGCAGGACGGCAACGACGAGGAGTTCGTGCAGCTCGACCTGATGAAGATGGTCGAAGTGCTGGGTGGGGCCGACAACCGGATCGCCCAGTCCTCGAACGAACGCGAGCGGCTCTGGGAAGCGCGGCGGTCCTTCGGCAAGGTCCTGATGTCGATGCCCAAGAACTTCTTCGCCGAGGACGTGGCCGTGCCGATCGGACAGATTCCCGAAATGATCCGCCGGGTCCAGGCCCTGGCCGCCCGGACCGGCCTGCGCATCGTCACCGTCGGGCACGCCGGCGACGGCAATCTGCACCCCACGATCCTCTTCGAGGACGCGCAGCGCGATCTGATCAGCGCAGCGGCGGCCCAGATCTTCCGGGATGCGCTGGAGCTGGGCGGCTCGATCTCTGCCGAGCACGGCCTGGGCGCGCTCAAACGCGACTACGCCGAGCTCGAGCATGGCGCCCTGGGGCTGGACGTCATGCGCCGGCTGAAGCGGATGCTGGATCCGCAAGGCATTCTCAACCCGCACAAGGTTTTCCCGGAGCAGCCCGCCGACGACGCCTTCCTGGAATCGATGCCGGGCTGGGTGCCGGAGCCGGACCGCCGGCGGCGCAAGGCCGAGCTCGGGCTTTAGCCGCCTACACGCACCACCGATGAGTCAGCCGGCCAGCGCCATATGCCGGCACTGGCGAGATCCTCGGCCGCCGAGCTGACTATGCGCCGGCAGTTGGCGGTTAACGGCGCATCTTCCGGATGTCGCGTACACCAATCGCTGCTATCGCGACGGCGAGGATGACCCCAATCACTCCGACTGCGGCGGCGACGATCCAATTCCTTTTCGCCACCGCGCTCAGGATCATCAACGCGCATAGGCCGAACAACGCTCCGAGTCCTCGGAGGGCCGGGTTCCAGCGATCGACATGGTCTTCCGCGTCCGCATAAAAAGAACGCCCCGCGTATGCCGGCGCCTCAAGCTCGTCGGTTGGGCGGGTTGGCTCTGTCACGGTCAGGCCAGCAGCTTGTACATGAACGTGGTGGCGCCGGTGCCGCCGCCGCTGAGCAGCGAGTACTCGGGCACCACGCCGGCCGGCGTCCAGCCCAGCGCGCGATACAGCCTCTCGGCGTCGCTGCCGGTCTGGGTGTCGAGCACCAGGGTGGTGCGCCCCCGCTCGCGCGCCAGCGCCTCGACGGCCTCCATCAGCGACCGGCCCAGTCCCTGGCGCCGGGCCGAGCGCAGCACCAGCAGCTTGGCCACCTCGGCCCGGATGCGCCCGTTGGGCATCACCGAGGGGTGCAGCTGCACGGTGCCGACCAGTGCGTCATCCAGCCACGCGCCCAGCAGCAGCACGTCGCCGGCGGCCACGACCGGCAGCAGGCCGCGCCAATAATCGGCGGCGTCGGCCGCGCTGAAAGGAGTCAGAAAACCAACGCTGGCACCACCCTGGACGGCGTCCGCGAGGATGCGCGCCAGGTCTTCCAGATGACGCTCCGCGGCCGCTGCGTCCAGCCGCTCGACGCGCGTCAATCGGTCAAGCGCAGCTGCATGAAGTAGTCGCGCGGCAAGAAGCCGGCGGACGCGTACAGGGGGCGGCCGGCGTCGGTGGCGCGCAGCCAGACCCGTCCGCGCACCCCGGCCGCGTGCGCAAACACGATCAGCTCGTCCAGGATCGCCCGCGCCACGCCGCGCCCGCGGAAGCGCGGCTCCGTGTACATGCTCGAGATGTACGCCTCCGTGCCGCTGACTGCGGGCGCCGGCGGCACCTCGTAGATGGAGACCGCCCCGATGCCGGCCGGCTCGCCGTCGATCTCGGCCAGGAAGGCGGCCAGGTCTTGGCGCTTCAGGCTCTCGGCCAGCCAGTTCTCGATCTCGACAGCGGTGGCTGCCTCGTCCCAGACGACCGGCGGCGGAGACTGCCGGATGAACTCGAGCCGCAGCCGCGCCCAGGCGGCCGCGTCGACGGGCGTCTTCACGCGGCGCACGCTCAAAGACGCGCCAGCTCTTCGGCGACCCGAGCTAGCAGGCGGTCGGCGCTGTAGTCGTCGTACCTCCGGCGGTCGTAGCACAACGTCACGAAACAACGGCCGTCGCGTATCGCTCCTTGCGCCAGGATGCCGGGCTCCCCGGGGTTGACCAGCGGGAACGCCATCAGCGTGCCGCCACCGCCCACGTTGGTCACCGTGAACCCTCCGCCCGTCACTTCCTCAGGCTGCAGCCGGCCCTCTCGCGCTCGCGAGGCCAGGTCGGCGATCTGGTCGGAGACCTGGTCGAGACCGAGCGCAGGCACGTCTTTGAGGACCGGCACCACCAGGCCTTCGGGCACCTCCACGGCCACGCCGACATTGCCGACCGGCACCGCAGCCGCCAGCGCTTTCACGAAATAGGCGGTCCAGCTCCGGCTCCCGCGCTGGATGTGCGAGAGGTCGACCTCGCGGACGCAAGCCCCCTGCGGGATCCGGGCCCGTGCTTCCTGCATGCGCTCGGCGATGCGCCGCCGCATCGAGCTCATTCCGCCGGCCGCGGGGGGCGCCGCGGTGACTGCGTGGTGGACGCCCACCGGCGCCTCGCCCGAGATGCGGGCGATCACCTGGCCGACCGGTACGGTCTCGCCGGCCGCCACCACGATCTCCAGCACGCCGTCGGCGGGCGCTTCGAGCTCGGAGCTGACCTTCTCGGTCTCGATCTCCACCAGCGGCTCGCCTTTGCGCACCGCCTGCCCGGCCTGCTTCAACCAGCGGGCGACCGTCCCCTCGACCAGGGTGTCGGCCAGCTTGGGCAGCTCGACGTCCACCGCGCTATTCGAGCAGGTCGGACAACGTCGCGCCGGACAAGCGCCGGCGGGCCTCGCCCGCATCCAGGTCGAGGCGCAGCATGACCAGGGCCACCCGCACTTCGGCGCCGGCGGCCGCCAGGGCACGCTCGGCCTCGACCGCCGATACTCCCGCCAGGTCGACCAGGATGCCCGCCGCCCGCGCCCGCAGCTTGGCGTTTTCGGGCACCATGCCGACCATCCGCCCTCGAAAGACGTAGCCGAGCCGGGCGAAGGCGCCGGTGCTCAGCATGTTGAGCACCATCTTCTGAGCGGTCCCGGCCTTGAGGCGGGTGGACCCGGCCACCACCTCGGGGCCAGTCGGCACCTCGATCGCGACCTGGGCGACCGCAGCAAGGGGCGACCCGGAAGCGCAAACGACGGCCACGCGCAGCCCTGACGTCGCCTCCAGGGCGGCGACCGTGAACGGCGTCGCGCCGCTGGCGCTGACGCCGACCGCGGCGTCGCCCGCGGCCACCGCCGTCGCGGCCGCATGCCCGGCCTTGGCGTCGTCCTCGTCCGGGCCCATGCAGGTGTGCGCCGTAACCAGGTCGGCCGCCACCCCGAAGGTCCCCGGGCATTCCATGGCGTCCACGGCCGCCAGCGCACCGCTGGTGCCGGCGCCGAAGTAGTGGAGACGGCCGCCGGACGCGAGGCGGTCAGCGATCGCGTCCACTGCCCTGGCGATCTGCGGCAGAGCGGGCCGGACCAGCCCGGCGATCGTGGCGTCCGCCTGGTTCATGGCCGCCAACAAAGAAGTGGTATTGACCAATTCTGGTCGATATGCTTTACTCACGAACGTGGCGAGCGGGGAGGACTATACCACTCGTGGGTAAGCAGGACGAGGCACGCGAGCGCGTGCTGGATTTGATCGAATCGCTCCAGGTCGGCCAAGCGATTCCCCCCGAGCGCCAGCTGTGCGTGCGCCTGGGCGTCTCGCGGCTGACCTTGCGGGCCGCGGTCGACCAGCTGGTCCAGGAGGGGTACCTGGTCCGCCGCCACGGGAGCGGCACCTTCGTCTCCCAGCCAAAGATCGCCCAGCAGCTGGCGCTGACCTCATTCACCGAAGACATGGTGCGCCGCGGCATGGTGCCCTCGAGCCGCACGCTGGAGCTGGCGGTGGTGCCGGCCGGCGCCCGCATCGCCCGGCGCCTGCAGGTCTCGCCTGAGGACCCGGTGGTCAAGATCCGCCGGCTCCGGCTGGCTGACGGCGAGAGCATGGCTATCGAGACTCTGCACGTGCCGGCCGCGCTGGTCCCCGGCCTGACGGCGGCGGACCTGGAGGGAAAGTCCTTCTACGAGTTGCTCGAGCACCGGTACGGAATCGTCATCGGCTACGGCCAGCAGACGATCGAGCCGACCGTCACCAACGAGGAGGAGTCGGCCGACCTGGGGGTGCCGCTGCACTCTCCGGCGCTGCTCTTCGAGCGCACGACCTCGACCGAGGCCGGTCGCATGGTCGAGTTCGTGCGGTCCATCTATCGCGGCGACCGGTATCGCCTGGTCGCCGAGCTGTCCCCCCAGCGCGCGCGCAACGGCCGCTACTCGCAGCCGCTGGCGCAGCTGGTCGTCCGTGGGCACGAGGAGGGCTGAGCTTAAAGAGGCAGAGAGCGGAGTCGCAGGCAAGAACAGGCGCACATTCGGGCGGGAACAGTCCCGCCCCTACGAAACCAATTCAGGAGGTGGCAAAAAGGTGAGATTCAAGACATTGCCGGTGGCGCTCTTCGGCGCGCTGCTGGCGGTGGCCGGATGCTCGTCGTCGGCGGGCAACACCCCGGCCCAGGAGAGCGGGACCCTGACGGTCTGGCTCATGAACGGGAGCGCGCCCCAGTCGGTGGTGGACGGGGTAAACGCCGACTTCAACGCGAAGCATCCCAACGTCAAGGTCGACGTCCAGATCCAGCAGTGGTCGGACGTCACCACCAAGCTGGACACCGCGTACGCCGGCAGCACGCCGCCGGACGTGGTCGAACTGGGCAACACGCTGGTCGCCAAGTACGCGGCCGCGGGCGCGCTCGAGGACATCAGCGGCAAGAAGGGCAGCTTCGAGGGCTCAGCCAGCTGGCTGCAGTCGCTGACCGAGTCCTGCACCTTCGGCGGCAAGCTCTACTGCGTTCCCTACTACGCGGGCAGCCGCGCTGTGATCTACCGCAAGGACATGTTCACGGCGGCCGGGATCACCAACACCCCGGCCAGCACGGACGAGCTGCTGACGGACGGGCAGAAGCTGATGACGGCTAATGCCTCGGACAGCAACTTCTCGGCTCTCTACTTCCCCGGCAAGTACTGGTACGCCGCGGCTCCCTTCGTCTGGGACTTCGGTGGTGACATCGCCACGCAGAGCGGCGGCCAGTGGAAAGGCAGCCTCGACAGCTCTCAGGCTCAGCAGGGCCTGACCAGCTTGAAGGGCATCGTCGACAAGCTCTCGCGGGCGGACAAGACCGGCGACGAGCTGAAGCAAGACCAGGCCTTCGCACAGGGCCACATCGCGATGATCGTGGCCAACGGCTGGGAGGTCGGCGTGATCACCGATCCCAAGGCCGGCGATCCCTCGCTCAAGGACAAGCTGGGCGTCTTCCCGATCCCCAGCCACACCGCTGGCAAGACCGCGCCCGTGTTCCTGGGCGGGTCCGACCTGGGCATCTCGGCGAAGAGCAAGATGCAGGGCCTGGCGCAGGAATGGGTGAAGCTGCTGGCGGGCGTCAAGTTCCAGACCCAGATGGCGACAGTGGGCCAGGTCATTCCCAACAACACGACCCTGCTCGACCTCAACGCGAACAACCCGCTGCTGGGCACTTTCGCGGCCGCGGCCAAGAACAGCCGCTTCGTTCCCAACTCGCCCAACTGGGCGAACGTGGAGTCGGCCAACGTCCTCCAGGACATGCTGGTCTCGATCTTCACGGGCAAACAGACGATTCCCGCCGCCACCTCGGCGGCCAGCTCTCAGATCAGCACGATCCTGAACGCCAAGAGCTGATGAATGACGCGAGCGCGGCCGCGGCCGCCGGCCACGGCCGCCTCGCCCTGCCGACCCTCTTCCGTCCGTGGGCGTGGCGCCTCAGTGCGGGCGCCGCGCCCTACGTCCTGCTCGCGCCGGCAATGCTGGTGCTGGCCGGAGTACTGCTGTACCCGCTGGCCTCGCTGCTGGCGCTCTCGTTCCAGCACTACGGCCTGCGCCAGCTGATCGCCCACTCCGGGGAGTGGGTGGGACTCGACAACTACACGACCGTGCTGCGCGACGGCTTCTTCTGGAAAGTGGTTCTGCGCAGCACCGCCTTCGCCGCCGTGAACGTGGCGCTGACCATGGTCGTCGGCACCCTGATGGCGCTGCTCCTGGAGCGCGTTCACCGTCCGGTGCGCGTGTTGCTTACGGCAGGTCTGGTGCTGGTCTGGGCCACGCCGGTCGTGGTGGCGGTCGACCTCTGGCAGTGGATGTTCGACTTCGAGTTCGGCGTCATGAACTGGTTGCTCACGCACCTCGGCATCGGCAACTACATCCACCACAACTGGTTCGCCAACCCGCTGGAGGGCTTCGCGGTGATCACCGTGGTCGTGGTCTGGGGCGCGCTGCCGTTCGTCGTGATCACGCTGAGCGCTGGGCTGTCGCAGGTGCCGCGCGATCTGATCGAGGCCGCCGAGGTGGACGGCGCCAACCCGCTCCACGTCTTCTGGTTCGTGGTGGCCCCGATACTGCGCCCGGTTTTTGTGATCCTGGCCACGCTGTCGACGATCTGGGACTTCAAGGTCTTCGACCAGGTCTGGATCATGCTCAACCAGCGCCCGGCGGCGGACTACTTCCTGCTCGGCATCTACAGCTTCAGCGAGTCGTTCCGCGTCACCCAGTACGGGCTGGGTGCGGCCCTGGCGGTGATCCTGGTGCTGCTGCTGGCGATCGCCACCTCCGGCTACGTGCGCCACTACCTGGGCCGGCTGGAGGGAGAAGGCGCATGAGGGTCCGCGAGCTGCGTCGCGTGGCCTGGGACGGGCTGGCG
>Ga0209473_1002366_pt1 | contig 10390 bp, 7 predicted proteins | sample GraSoiAngelo_133_FD_185890 | JGI IMG/M metagenome (GOLD analysis project Ga0209473, IMG submission 185890) | Grasslands soil microbial communities from the Angelo Coastal Reserve, California, USA - 14_0929_05_20cm (SPAdes) (version 2) | ecosystem: Environmental > Terrestrial > Soil > Grasslands ...
TGGCGCAGTCTCCGCCCCCGGCGCCCGAGGGTTTCGCGGCCGCTCCAGCGGAAGCGGCGATGGCACAGGCACGAGACAGCTCGGGGGTGACGATGGCCACCTTCGCCTCGTCGCCGAGCGCGCCCATGGCGGCGGCGGCACGGCGGACCGCATCGAGCGCCGCCTCGCGCGGCTCCTGCGATCCTGAGCGCGCCGCCGCTTCCAGCGCGTCGCGCAGCGCGTCCCGCGCGGCCGAGATCGCGCCGCAGCGAGCGCGGTACCGCGACGGATTGCCCCGCGCGAACTCCAGCACTTCGCCGACCAGGGCGCGGCTGTCGGCCGGCGCTCCCGTGTAGGCGAGGAGCAGGCGCAGATCGGGAGCGAGCGGCAGGCGGCGGACGGAGAAGGGCGGCGCCCGCAGCACCTCGCGGGGATCCTCGCCGATCCGCAAAGGACGCTGCACCGTCACCTCCAGAAGTCCGCCCAGCGCGCAGGCCGCGACGTCCGCGCCGCTACCTCGGGCGCCCGTCGAAATGCGCGGCGGCAGCGAGGGCGGCGATCTCTTCGCCAGCAACCGGCCTCTCCTGCGCGGCGCAGGCTGCACGAACCGCGAGGACGGAAGCCGCGGCGCTGCCTCCGAGGCCGATCTTCTCGCCGTCCAGCGCGAAGTCGTTTTCGTAGAGGAGCGCGAATCCGCGCTGGGGGCGGTCCTCGGCGGCGCAAAGCCTTGTCGCGACACCGGCGGCGCGGGCAGCGAAACGGACTTCGTCCGCGATTCCCCCGGCCCAGCGGATACCGTCCGGCGTCAGCTCTCCTGCCACGAAGGAGCCACTCGGACGGTGGACGATCTCGATCTTCTTCGCGGCGAGCGGTCGCAAGGAGGCGTTGAGGAATCGATCGACTCCCACGAGCAGCGCGGCGCCACCGGGTTCGAGAACGGCATACTCGCCGGCGAGGAACGCCTTTCCCGGCGCGGCGAGCTTCACCGGTCGCCCTCCACGACCCGTGCACCTCCGGCAGGCGCGCAGACGAGCACGTCGCGCACGCCGGCGATCGCGCGCAGCGTACTTTCCACGCGCGGCGCGTCTTCCGGTGCGCAAAGCGCCACGACGTGCGGGCCCGCGTCGATCGTCGCCCAGGCCCCAAGCCCCCCGTCGCGCAATCGGCGCAGCGCCTGAAGGCAGGAGACGGTCGGCGGCTCCCAGTAGAGGATGGGGGGATTCGCGGCCAGCGCATCCGCGTGCATGCGCAGCGCGTTGCTCTCGGCGAGCGCACCAAGCGCGGACAGGTTCCGGTCGCGCAACAGAGCGCGCGCCTCGAGGTAATCCCGCCGGCACTGCGCGATGAAGGCGGCGTGATACGGGGAGGTGTCCTGCGAACGCTTCATGCCGTCGCGCGAGCCGACGTCCTTCTTGCCTTCGCCGCACAGCGCGATGACGGCGCGAATCGGCAAGTGCCCGGGGGGCGCGACCTCCTCGGCGAACTCGTCTTCCCAGACCGCCCATCCGCCGGGAACGCTACGCGCCGCCGAACCCGACCCGCGCCGGGCGAGCGCGGACAGCTCCCGGGAGGTGTGCTTCTGCCCGGCCGCAGCGCAGGCTGCCACCGCGAGAGCCGCGAAGCCGCTGGCGCTGGAGGCGAGCCCCGCCGCGGTGGGAAAGGAATTGCGCGACTCGATGCGGGCGCCCTCGCCGATGCCCGCGGCGTCGAGCAAGAAGCGGGCGCGGCGAAGTTCGCCCTCGCCCGCCGCGCGGCCATCGAGTACCAGCGAGTCGCTCGGAACGCCCAGCTCGACGGTCGTGGTGGTGAAGAGACGGTCGAGCGCGATGCTCAGCGAAGGCGATTCCGGCAGTAGCAGCGCCTCGTCCCGCTTCCCCCAGTATTTGACGAGCGCGATGTTGGCGTGGGCGACGGCGGTAGCCCGCCTCACGACGCGATCTCCGCCACGAAGGACTCGAGGCGGGCCGACGCGACCGCCTCCGAGAGCGCCGCGGCATGACCACGATCGCGCGCAAGCCCGATGGCTGCACCGCCGCCTCCCGCTCCGGTGAGCTTGGCCCCGAGTGCGCCCGCCTTGCGCAAGAGGCCCACCAGATCGTCGAGCTCGGGACAGGAGACGCCGAGAAGGCGGAGGACTTCTTGCGCCTGGTCGAAGCGCGCGCCGAGATCGAGGAGATCTCCGCGCTCGATCGCCGTCGCTCCGCCCCGCGCAAGCTCGCCCAGCGAAGCCAGCATCGGGTCGTACACGTCGGGGCGGGCGGCGCGCCTCTCTGATAGAGGCAGGACCGTCGAGCGGGTGCCGCGCGCGATGCCGGTGAGAGCGACGCAGAGAAAGACCGGAGCGCGGAGGCGCACCCGCTCGATCCGGGGAGGCTCGCCCCGCCGGAAGAGGATCACGCCTCCGTTCGCGGAGATCGCCGGGTCCACGCCGGACGGAGCACCATGGAAATGGCGCTCGAACCCGAGGGCGAGGTCGGTCGCGCGCTCGTCGGTACACGCACGCCCGGCGAGCTGCGAGAGGGCGCGCGCGAGGGCGACTCCGACGGCCGCGCTGCTGCCGAGGCCGGCGCCGAGCGGCAGCTCGGTCTCGATCTCCGCGCGAAACCGCGCCGGCGCGCCGATCCTCTCCGCCATCTCCAGGGCCGCCTCGAGCAGCTCGGGCGGCGGAGAGATTCCCTGGGGGGAGCGGACGGCGATGCTGGCGTCCGGAGACTCCGCGATCTCGATGCGGACGCCGCGATGCAAGGCAGCCGCGAGGGCCGGATGCCCGTACACGACGGCATGCTCGCCGAGCAGCAGGATCTTTCCGGGCGCCGAAGCGCGCGCCCTCACGGAGGCGGCTCCAACTGGGCAATCCAGCCGCGCAGCGGCTCCAGCACGACCGGACGCGACGAGCGCAGACCCTGGATGTCGCGGGCGCCTACCAGCAGGCAGGCTGCTCGCAGCGCCTCGATGGCGCCGCGCAGCTCCGTCCTCGCCGCCTCCGCTCCTCCGCGCTGGTGGGCGCGCACCATCGGCAGCGCGAAACCGGCCAGGTCGGCGCCGAGCGCGAGCGCGCGGGCCGCGTCGAGGCCGCTGCGAACGCCTCCGGAAGCGATCACCTGGACGCGAGGTCCCTTCCTCCGGCCGAGCACCTCCACCGCGGCGCCCACGCACGCGGCGGTGGGAATGCCCCAGTCGCTCAGGAGCTGTCCGAGTCCGCGCGCCGCGTCGTTCTGCGCACGCAGCTGCTCGACCCGCGTCCAGCTGGTGCCGCCGGCGCCGGAGACGTCGATGGCGCGCACGCCGCGCTCGCGGAGCTCGCTCACCACCTCGGGTCCGATCCCGCAGCCGGTTTCCTTGACGACGAGCCGCTCGCCGAGCTCGCCGGCGACCCGGCCGATGGCGTCGAGCTGTCCGGTGAAGTCGCGGTCTCCGCCCGCCTGCACCAGCTCTTGCGCCGGATTGAGATGGATGCAGAGGCCGTCCGCACCGATCAGCTCGATGAGGCGCAAGGCGGCATCCGCCCCCCGCTGCACGAGCTGCTGCGCGCCCAGATTGGCCAGAAGCCGCGGCGGCCGCGCCGGCCGCACGTCGAAGGTGGGCAAGAGGTCGGGACGGTCGAGCAGGATCCGCATCGATCCGACCCCGAAGGCGATCCCTTCCTCTTCCGCCACGCGCGCCAGATCGCGGTTGATCTGGCCGGCGCGTTCTGTCCCGCCCGTCATCCCCGTGATCATGAACGGGGCCCGCAGGCGCCCTCCGCACAGCTCGGCGCCGAGCGCGATGTCGGAGAGGTTCAGCTCGGGCAGCGCACGATGAACCAGCCGGACGCACGAGAAGAGCGGATCGGTCTCTTCCGGCTCGACTTCCGGTCGAGCGACGAGATCGAGGTGCTCTGCCTTGCGATGGCCGAGATCGTCGTGCATCGGCAGGGTCTAGCACAGCAAACGACGGCTCGTGGCACGAGGCATGCACCCATCGCTCCGATTACCATCGCGCGGGTCCAGATTGGGACCCCTATCTCTGGCGTAGCGAGCTGCAAGGTGCGAGGACGAGGGCGATGGCGGTCTTCCGCGACGTAACGGGAAGGCGCGGGGCGGCGGTGAAGCTCGCCTCGGTGGTGGGCGGCGTGGTCGCCACCGCCGCGCTCGGGGTGTTCCTCGTCAGCGTGTTTCCAGCTCCATGGACGCGGCGTGGAGCAGTCGCGCCCGAGCCGGCCCCTCCGCCGCGAGCGGGGGCCGCGGCGCCGGCCCGCCCCCTCGAGTCGAGGGCGCGCGAGGCGGAGTACCGCAAGGAAGAGCAGCGCCTGCATGCTCTCCTCGCGCAGGCCCAGGCAGCGCAGCATCGGAGGCGGGCGTCACCGTCCTCCGAACCGGTCCTGGCGGCATTCGTCGTCAACTGGGACCCAGCCAGCCTGCGGTCGTTGCAACAACACGCCGAGCAGCTCACCCACGTGATGCCGGAATGGATCCGGCTGCAGGCCAACGGGCAACTCGTCATCGAGGAGGACAACAGGGTCCTGCAGGTCGGGCAAAGGCTCGAGGTCGTCCCCACCGTCACGAACTTCGCCGGCGATGCCTTCTCGCGGCAGGTGGCGCGGAGCGCGCTCGCCACCGATGCCTCGCGCCGCGATCTCGCTCGACGGCTCGCTGCGCTCTGCGAGGAGCGCGGCTTCGCGGGCATCAATCTCGATCTCGAGAATCTGGACGCCGCGCTATGGACGCAGGTGGCGCAACTGGTGGAGGCCGCCTGGGGCGAGATGCACCCGCGCGGGTTCCTCGTCACCGTGGACGTTCCGGCGGAACCGCGCGGCGTTCCCGTCGAACGCCTGGCCGCCTCGTCGGACTTCCTCGTCGTCATGGCGTACGACGAGCACGCCTCGAGCGACAACCCGGGGCCCATCGCCACGCCCGAGTACGTCACCCGCGCCGCCGGCCAGTACCTGCGGCGGGCGCCCGCCGACAAGATCGTCCTCGCGGTCGGAGCCTACGGATACGACTGGCCCCTGGACGACGACGGCGACGCGGCCCGGCCCGCGGAGGAGCTTTCCTACGTCCAGGCGCTGGAGACGGCGCGCGAGAACGAGGTCCCTATCGAGTGGAACGCGCAGGCTCGTTCGCCGGCCTTCGATTATGACGACGACGACGAGACGCCGCCCGTCAGGCACCAGGTCTGGTTCCTCGACGCCCCGGCTGCGGCCGCGCAACTCGAGGCGGTGCGAGGGCTGAGGCTTCGCGGCACCGCGGTCTGGCGGCTCGGCGCCGAGGACCCGAAGCTCTTCGATCTCTTCGCGCGCCCGCCCGCCCCCCGCGTCTTCGACGAAGCGGCCGCGCGCGAGCGCCTCGACGGGACCATCCCCAATGCTCCCGACGACGTGCAGCTTTCCGGCGACGGCGAGCTGATCTCGCTCAAGGCCGCACCGCAACCCGGCCGCCGGAAGGTGACCTGGGACCCCGGCGGCACCGTGCAGCGCGAGGACTACTTGCAGTACCCCTCGGGTTGGATCCTCGAGCGCAAGGGCGGAAAGCCGGCGGGCCGCGTCGCCATCACTTTCGACGACGGACCCGATCCCGTCTGGACGCCGCGCATCCTCGACCTGCTCAAGTCGCGCGGCGTGCACGCCGCCTTCTTCCTCATCGGCGAGAACGCGCAGGCTCGTCCCGACCTGGTGCGCCGCGAGTTCGCCGAGGGGCACGTCATCGGGAACCACACCTTCACCCATCCGGATCTCTCGCGCGTCTCGCCGCTCCGCTTCGAGGTCGAGTTGAAGGTGACCGAGAAGCTGCTCGAGTGGATCACCGGGCGCCAGCCGAAGCTCTTCCGGCCGCCGTACCATTCCGACGAGACGCTGGACGAGCCGGCCAACGCCCAGGTCATCGCGCGCGCCTCGGGGCTCGGCTATCTCACGCTCGGGCAGAACATCGATCCGGAAGACTTCGCGCAGACCGATCCGCAGCAGATCGCGACGCGCGTGCTTGCGCAGGCGAAGAACGGCAGCGTGATCCTGCTCCACGACGGCGGCGGCAGCCGGGCCGCGACCCTCGCAGCGCTGCCTTTGATCCTCGACGGACTCGCCCGGCAGGGCCTCCAGGTCGTTTCGCCCGAGGAAGTGACCGGGATGTCGCGCGAGGCGCTCCTGCCGCCCGCGCCCCGAGCTCCCATCTCCGCCCTCGTCGAGGGGGCGGACATGGTGGTCTTCGGTGTCCTCTCCGCTCTCGCGCGGGTGCTCGGGCCTGCTTTTGCCTTCGCCATCGCGCTCCTCGCCCTGCGGGCCTGCCTGCTGGCGGTGCTCGCACCGCTGCAGGCGAGGCGGTCGCGCCGGCGGGTATTCAAGCCGTACGGCGGGACGGTGACGGTAGTGGTCCCGGCTTACAACGAAGAGCAGGTCATCGCCCGCACGGTCGAGACGCTCCTGGCACAGCAGCCGCCGGTTCTCGAAGTGGTCTGCGTCGACGATGGCTCGAAGGATCGCACCCTGCAGGTCCTGCGCGAGCGCTTCGAGCACCATCCTCGCGTCCGCATCCTGGCGAAGCCAAACGGCGGGAAGTCGAGCGCCCTGAACCTCGGATTCGCGGAGGCGCGCGGCGACGTCGTCGTCGCGCTCGACAGCGATACCCTCTTCGCGCCCAGCACGGTCGCGCTCTTGACGGCACCGTTCGAAGACCTGCAGGTCGCCGCGGTCGCCGGCAACGCCAAGGTCGGGAACCGCGTCAACCGCATCACCCGCTGGCAGGCGCTCGAGTACGTGACCGCGCAGAACCTCGAGCGGCGCGCCTGGGACCTCGCCAGGGCCGTTCCGGTCGTCCCCGGCGCTGTCGGCGCCTGGAGGCGGACCGCCGTCCTCGAGGAGGGCGGATTCCACGAGGATACGCTCGCCGAGGATACCGACCTGACGCTGCGACTCATCGCCCGCGGCCATCACGTCGTCTACGCCGAGAACGCTCTCGCCTACACGGAAGCCCCGGAGACCGTCCGCTCCCTCCTCAAGCAGCGCTTCCGCTGGACCTACGGCGTCCTGCAGGCGTGCTGGAAGCACAAGAAGCGCCTCTTCCATCGCGGCGGCGGCGTCCTGGGATGGATCATCCTGCCCACCTTCGGCATCTACCAGTTCCTCGTCCCGCTGGTGGCGCCGGTCGTCGATCTACTGCTCGTCCTCTCGCTCGTACGCGGACGCGGGCTCGCTACCGCGGGGTATTACCTGCTCTTCTTCGCCCTCGATCTGGCGCTCTCGGCGGTGGCGGTGCTGCTCGAAGGGGAGGATCTGAAATTGCTTCTCGGCCTCTTCGTGCAGCGGATCTTGTACCGGCAGATCCTCTGGGTGGCCCTGGTGAAGTCGCTCTGGACGGCGCTCGCCGGATTCGCCGTGGGATGGGGAAAGCTGGCGCGGACCGGAACCGCACAAGTCGGGACGGCGCGCCGCGCATCGCCTTGAGCAGAGCGAAGGTCGTCGCTATACGAGCGTCATGCGGATCGCCCTCGGCCAGATCAACGCGACGGTAGGGGCTTTCGCCGAAAACTCCCGGGCAATCGTCGAACAGAGCGAGCGGGCGGCGTCGGCAGGCGCCGACCTGGCGGTGTTCCCCGAGCTGGCGCTGTGCGGGTATCCGCCCAAGGATCTCGTCACGCTGCGCGAGTTCGTGGAGCGACAGATCGCGGCGCTCGAGCAGCTTGCCCGGGCACCCGTCTTCTCGCGCGTTCCCGCGTTGGTGGGATTCGTCGAGCCTCATCCGGGCGAAGGCGCCGGTCTCTACAACGCCTGCGCGCTGCTCTCGGGCGGGAAGATCGCGGCCGTCGCCCGCAAGACGCTCCTCCCCAACTACGACGTCTTCGACGAGGCCCGGTACTTCGATCCCTCGCCGATGGTGACCGTCCTCGAAATCGGCGGGGTGAGCGTCGGCATTTCCATCTGCGAGGACCTCTGGAACGACAAGTTCTTCTGGCAGAAGCCCCGCTACCTGCGCGATCCCATCGAGGAGATCAGGGCGAAGGGCGCCCAGGTCCTCGTCAATCTCTCCGCCTCTCCCTACGCCCTCGGGAAACCGCAACGGCGGCGCGAGATGCTCTCGGCAGCGGCGCGGCGTCACGGAATGCCGATCGCGCTCTGCAATCTGGTCGGCGGGAACGATTCCATCGTCTTCGACGGGAACTCGATCGCCGTGTCGGCCGCCGGCGAAGTGGCGGTGCAGGCGACGGGCTTCGAGGAGGATTTCGCAATCGCGGATCTCACGCCACGCCCCGCGTCGAAGCCCGTATCCACGGCAGGCGCTCCGCTCGGCGAACAGCCTGCCGACACGTCGCAGAAGCCCACCTCCATCGTCAGCCCTGCCCTGGCGCCGTCCGGTCCTTCCGCGCTGGCCGTCGTCTCCGCGTACGAGCTCGATCTCTCTGACGCGGGCTGCGCCGAGCTCGCTTCCGCGCTGACCCTCGGAATCCGCGACTATGCGCGCAAGACCGGCTTCCGCTCCGTGGTACTGGGGCTTTCGGGTGGCATCGACTCGGCGCTGACGGCGGTACTCGCCGCGCGGGCGCTGGGGCCGGAAAACGTCACCGGCATCGCCATGCCTTCGCGCTACACGGCGGACATGAGCAACGAAGACGCCAGGATCCTGGCCGAGCGGCTGGGTATCCATTTCCACACCATCGCAATCGAGCCCATTTTCTCCGCCTACCTCGCGGCGCTAGAGCCCATCTTCCGCGGGCGCAAGCCCGACGTGACCGAAGAGAACCTGCAGGCCCGCATCCGCGGGATGCTGCTCATGGCGTTCTCCAACAAGACGGGCGCGCTGCTCCTCAGCACCGGCAACAAGAGCGAGCTCGCCACCGGCTTCTGCACGCTCTACGGCGACATGGCCGGCGGACTGGCGGCGATAGGCGATCTCTCCAAGACCGCGGTGTATGCGCTCTCGCGCTGGTTCAACCGGCAGGGCAAGGAAGTCATCCCGGCGCGGATCCTCGACCGTCCTCCCACCGCGGAGCTCCGCGAGAACCAGACCGATCAGGACACGCTTCCCCCTTACGACCAGCTCGACGGGGTCCTGCGCGGCCACGTCGAGGAGCACCTCGGCGTCGGCGAGCTGACCGCTCGCGGACTGTCATCCGACCTGGTCCGCCGGGTCCTCAAGCTCGTCGTGCGGAGCGAGTACAAGCGCAGACAGGCGGCCCCCGTCCTCCGCGTCACCGCGCGGGCCTTCGGGGAGGGCTGGCGATTCCCCATCGCGCACGGCTACCTCCACTGAATCTCGAAGCCGCGTGAAACTTTTCGGCCGCGTGGCGTGTTCCAAGGTCAGGAAGTAGGCTCTTGGTAGGGGCTGGACGGTCGCTCGGCGGCCTGCTCCAGGCTCGGGGAGCCCGGCGGTGAATTGCAATGCGCCTTCCGGCATCCAACGAAGCGGAGAAAAGGACATGCGAACGCAGCTAAATAGCCTGATCCTGGCCGCTTTCGCCGTCAGTACGCTCGGCGGCTGTATCGTGCAGCGCGAGGTTGTCCGCGAGGACCCGCAGGCGGCCCTCCCGACGCCTCCCCCTCCCCCGAGCGACGAGGCGGACGCACAGCCGTACGCCCCGGTCGCGGCGCCGGAGCCGGTTTCTGGAGAAGTGGACGAGCAAGTCTTCGTCGACCGCCTCTCCCCGTACGGTCGCTGGGAGTACGTCCCTGACTACGGCCGCGTCTGGGTACCTGCCGCGGCGGTAGGCTGGCGTCCCTACTGGGACGGCCACTGGGTGCTGACCGAGTGGGGCTGGACGTTCGTGTCCGACGATCCCTGGGGTTGGGCGACCTACCACTACGGCCGCTGGGGCTTCATGGGCGGCGTCGGCTGGTTCTGGGTTCCGGGCCGGGTCTGGGGACCCGCCTGGGTCAGCTGGAGATACGGCAACGGCTACTGCGCGTGGGCGCCCCTCGGGCCTCGCGGCTACGTTTACGGATATTCGTCTCCCGGCTGGGTAGCTTCACGCAGCCGATCGTTCGCTACGGCGTCGCCGATTCGCGCCAGGTCGCGCCCATCGTACAGCGCGCGCAGCCTCTGCCGGCGCCGCGCGGCCGTCCCGCGCCGGGCGTCCACTTCGGGCCTCCCGTCGCCTCGGTGGCGGCGGCAACGGGTCAGCCGATCCGTCCGGTGAGAGCAGCCTCGGTGGTACCGCGGTCCGCCCCGGGAACGGCTCCTGCGACGGCTTCGACGCCTGGACGCTCGGGGGGAAACGCTCCGCCGGCGCGACCGGCCCCGTCGGAAGGGACGGCGCGGTCGCGCCCCTCCGCTGCTCCGTCGGCTCCGTCTTCGAATGCCCCCGCTCGAGCCGAGCCGGGCGGTTCCTCCGGATCATCGTCCGGCAGCGGCCGCGCCCAGCCATCGGCGCCTTCCAACGGGACGCCGCGCGCGGCTCCGGCTCATGGCGGTCCCAGTGGCAGCTATCGCTCGCGGACTTCCGAGGA